>Ga0070717_10001640_pt1 | contig 15545 bp, 13 predicted proteins | sample LARL113metaG_FD_71366 | JGI IMG/M metagenome (GOLD analysis project Ga0070717, IMG submission 71366) | Corn, switchgrass and miscanthus rhizosphere microbial communities from Kellogg Biological Station, Michigan, USA - LAR L11-3 metaG | ecosystem: Host-associated > Plants > Roots > Rhizosphere ... | reverse complement strand
TAGTTTGAATCATCTGCGGCGGAGAGGCACGAAAAATCCTCCATTGGCAGACCATCGAGGAACTCCGCCGCCAAGCGCGTGCGTGGAAAGTCATGACCCATCACACGCGACATCGCATGCTCGAAGACGCCGAGCGGCAGCGAAGATCTCCTTTAGCGGCATCGGTCGGCCGGCTGTGGATCCCGAACGCGCCAATCTGCGGTTGTTGATTGCAGCCTGGGGATTTCTTCCCTTTGTGCCCGAGGAGGTGCCGCTCAGAATAGGACAGCAAGCCGGTTCAATTTCATCAGGCCGCGTCTTTGCAATGTCGCTTTCGTCAAATGAACGTCCCTAGAACCGTCAGAGCGTCATTAACCACGTGCTCCTAATGGGTGGGCGCGAGACTCTCCCCCAGCTGTGGATAACTCTGTTGAAAAATAGGCGTGTTCGAGGGCGAAGGGCGGCCTCTGTTAGCCTTCCTAAACTTTGTATAAAATACTACCAACCTATAAGGGGCTGATCGTATTAGCGATTCACAAAAGCTCAATATTTTCTAGTAAGCTCGTTAAGTGTCGCATGATTGTCATACTATCTGTGAAAAATCGCTACTGAGCCGAAAGGTTCGCCGCCGCCCTACTCGTTAACCGTGAGAGCGCGATGGGCGGTAGCACTCGCCATCCCCTCACTTTTGGGGAGCGATGACGACGCCGGCGTTGCGCTCGAACAGCTTGACCAGAGTCTGCGTGTCCTTGTCGGCGCCGTGCTCGTTGATCACCGTCTGGAACAGCTCGCGGACGACATTAGCCAGCACCATCGGGGTGGCGCTGTCGGTGCCCAGCTTGGTCGCCAGTCGTACGTCCTTGTGCATCAGCGCAAGGGTGAAGCTGACGCCGAAATCACCTTTGAGCAATTTCGGCAAGGCCAGTTCGGTCGTGGCGCTGCGAGCGCTGCCCTTCTGCAGCACAGCAGTGCAGGTTTCGAGGCTCAATCCGTTCTTGATCCCCATCGCCAATGCCTCGAAGGTGACCGCCCGCACGCCGGCGCTGATCACATTGTTGACGAGCTTCATGACGTGGCCGGTGCCGACATCGCCGGTGTGGAAGATGTTTGGGCTGATCGTCTCGAAGATCGGCTTGACCTTGGCGAACACCGCGGGCGGTGCGCCGACCATGATCGCAATCGTCCCGGCATTGGCGCCGTGCGGGCCGCCGCTGACCGGCGCGTCGATCATCTGGACGCCCATTCAGCGAGCCGCGCGGCCATGTCGCGGGTCTCGTTCGGGTCGCCAGTCGTCATATCGGCGAAGACCTGCCCAGGCTACAATACCTCGGCGACCCTGCCTTCGCCAAACAGAACATCGCGCACCTCGGCTGAAGTCGGCAGGCAGGTCATGATCATGTCGCTCTCGCGGGCGAGCGCTTGGGCGCTCTGGGTCGGCACCGCACCGGCCTCCGCAAAGCGGGCCGAGGATCTCGGGCCGCAGGTCGAAGGCGCGCAGCTGATGCTCGCGCATCAGGCGCCGCGCCAGCGCCCCGCCCATATTGCCCAATCCGATATAGCCGAGCTTCATCACTTCTTTCCTTTCGTGGCTGGTCGCTGGCAGCTTCGCATCATCCGGAGCTGCGGCAAAGAGACTTCGCGCTTGGCTTATTTCGTCGTGCTTGGTTAGGTTTGGCACATCGCACTGCAGGAGCACCTCATGGAATTCGGCATGTTTCACGAGTTTCCGTCACTGGCGGGTCGCACCGAGAGCGAGGCCTTCGATGAGGCGATGGAGCAGGTCGATGCGGCCGAGCGGCTGGGGCTCGATGTGATGTGGCTGGCCGAACTCCATTTCGAGCCGCGGCGATCGGTCTTGTCGGCGCCGCTCAGCATTGCCAGCGCAATTGCTGCACGCACCCGCCGCATGAAGATCGGCATTGCCGTCCAGGTTCTGCCGCTGTGCCACCCGCTGCGGCTGGCCGAGGAAGCAGCGACAGTCGATCAGCTGAGCCATGGCAGGCTGATCTTCGGCGTCGGGCGCAGCGGCGTGGCCCAGACCTACGAGGCCTACGGCGTCTCTTACGCGGAGAGCCGTGACCGCTTCCGCGAGATCCTCGACATCATCGAGCAGGCTTGGACGAAACCGAGCTTCTCCTACAGCGGCAAGTATCACAGCTTCAACGAGGTCGCGGTGGTGCCAAAGCCGTACCGGAAGCCGACCCCGCCCATTCGCATCGCCGCCAGCACCCCCGACACCTTCCCGGCGATCGGCCGGCGCGGCACGGCGATCTTTGCTTCGGTGCGCCACACCACCTGGTCGGACCTTGCAAAGCAAATCGAGAGCTATCACGACGCCTGGGAAGCGGCGGGACATCCCGGCCGTGGCCAGGTTTTTGTTTCAGCGCCGACCTATCTCGCCGAGACCGAGGAGCGTGCCTGCACCGAGCCCAAAGAAAGCATCATGCATTTCTATCGCGAGCAGGCGAACCTGCTAGAAGGCGCGGCGCGATTGGTCGACCGGGAGACTGCGGCGCGCCGCATGCGGCGCGTCAATCAGCTGCGGAGTATGCGTTATGAGGATGGCTTGTCTAACCACGCGCTGGTCGGCACCCCCGCCGCGGTCGCCGACAAGCTTTCTGCACTGCAGCAAGAGATCGGGCTGAGCGGCATTCAGGCCGAGCTGAATTGCGGCGGCCTCGTTCCCCATCAGCAAGTGCTGAGAGCGATGCAGCTGCTGTGCGAGGAGGTCAAACCCCGCTTTGTCGGATAGGTGATTTGATGCGCCTAAGAGACCCGAAGAACACAAAGAGCGATTATCACTCTCGGTGACCTCTGCGTCTCTGCGGTGAATGCTGTTGGCCAAGGCTTATCCACTTTTGACGTGTTTGACCTCAAAACATCCGAGTGCTCGGGGTTCTCTACGGCTGTATCACGCAGCAACACGACATCCGACTGGTGTTGCTCGCCGGTTTTGTTTGTATTTTCGGCTGCTTCACCGCAGTAAATCTCCTTGTCCCAGCGCGAGAAGTAATCGGGCGGCGGCAGTTCGCGCTGATGTCGGCCGCGGCCGGCGTCTTTGGCGCCGGCGTGTGGACCGCGCATTTTATTGCCGAGCCGGCGTTCGAGCCGGGGCTACCCGTTGCGTATAACACCGACCTGATAGCGCTTTCGCTTGCCACCGCCATTTCTGTGACCTGGCTCGTCACACTGGTCGCTCTCCGATATCAAAAGCCAATTAAAGAGAACTTCAGCGGCAGCTGATACACTCGCAAAGCTGGGCACGCTGGCGGGGGCTGTAGCGCGCGACCTCAACAATCCCTTGGTCCCACTTCGCGGCCCGAACAACGCGTGTCGCGCGGCCCTTTTATCGTTCCCCCAGCAGCCTCGCCACAAATTCGGGCACGATCTGACTGGCCGAGCCGTAAATCCGCTCGGCAAAGAGGTTCGCACTTTGCGAGGGTTCGAGGTTGAGCTCGACGGTGTGGGCGCCGGCGCGACGGGCTTCTTCGACAAAACTCGCGGCCGGCTCGACACTGCCGGACGTCCCGATCGAGACGAACACCCTGCATTGGGCGAGCACCTGATAGATCGCGTCGAGGCGCAATGGCATCTCGCCGAACCAGACGACATGCGGACGCAACTGGCCCTCGATCGAGCAGACCGGGCACCCCTCATTGCCCGTCAGATCGTCATACCACACGGTCACCTTGCCGCAGGCGGTGCAGCGCGCCTTTAAGAGCTCGCCATGCATATGAACCACGGCCCGCGATCCGGCGCGCTCATGCAGATCGTCGATGTTTTGGGTCGCGATCATGACCTCGCCCGGCCGGACTGCTTCCAGATTGGCCAATGCCTCGTGCGCGGCGTTCGGGATCACGGACGGAAGCTGCAGCTGGCGCCGACGCGCATTGTAGAAGGCTTGCACGCGCGCTGGGTCGCGGGCAAAGGCTTCGGGGGTCGCCACCTCTTCAAGGCGCACGCTCGCCCAGATCCCATCGTCATCGCGAAAAGTGGCGAGGCCGGATTCCTGCGAAACGCCGGCGCCGGTCAAGACCAGGATGCTGGGGGTCTCGGGCCAGAGATTCTGTATGCTTCTCATGGTTTCCTCCGGGCGTGAGCCGCGTTCAGTCCTCGCGATCCACGTATTCGGGCACCCTGTAATATACCCATATCAGATTCGCCAACAGCACCGCCCCTGTGACAAGAAACACCCAGCGCAGCCCGAACACGGCCGCGACGGCGCCGCCGCTCAGCGGCCCCAGCGAATTGCCGAGAAACATTGCGGATGCGGTGATCCCGTATACGGTGCCGCGCTCGGCGCGGGGGACGAGACGGCCGATCAGTGCATTGGCGGTCGGCAGGATGCCGCCGATAAACAGCCCGACCCCAAAGCGTTGGGCGGTGAAGAGCCAGTAGCTCTCGGTGAAGGCCTGCGGCAAGGTGGTTAGAGTCGCGCCCAGAAGGCAGATCAGCAATACCCGGCGATAACCGATCACATCGCTTCGATTGCCGAGAAATGGCGCCGAAATGACATTAGCGAGCCCGGTAACCGAGAAGGCGATGCCGCTCAAGGTTGCAAGGTCGGGCCGCGCGCCGACCAGCTCTTGGACGAACAGACTCACAACCGGCTGCACTGTGCGCACCCCGAATTGCGCCATCATCAGCACGAAGAACAATGCCAACAGCGTCGAGGAGCTCGCCACCGCGATCAAGCTGCCGAGGATTGATCGCCCGCCGTGGGTCTTAGGCGGGGCGACAAAGCGCTCATGCACTGCAAACCACACGAGGCCCATCGATAAGAGGATTGTTGCCGACGTACAATAGAATGGAATGCGGTAGCTGCCGGTCAGATCCGACAAGACCCCGCCGACCAGCGGCCCCACAAGCGAGCCGACCAGCTGACCGGTGCTGAGCCAGCCCAGGGCATAGCCGAGCCGTCCCTCGGGAACCTGGCTCGCCACCAATGCGATGGCCGCGCTGGAGAAACCGGCAAACACCCCCATCAGCGCCCGGAATGCGAAGAACTGCCAGACAGTCGCGGCCACTCCCATCAGCGCAGTAAACACGCCGATTGCAAGGCTCGAACGCAGCAGCATCAGTTTGCGGCCGCGGCGGTCGGCGACGCGTCCCCAGACGGGTGACGCGAACGCCGCCACAAAGGAGGTGACGCCGTTGAGGATTCCTGCCCAGAGATCGACCGCACTTTCCGTTTCGACACCGAGCTCCGGCAGCAACAGCGGCATGATTGGGCTCAATACCGAAAACGCCATGGTCATGATGAACTGAATGCCGACCATGGCCCACAAGGTGCGCTGCCATTGCGGCTCGCCGCTCACCTCCGTCGCCGGCACATTCTGGATCGCGCCTGAGCGCTCTTCGGCCATCTCCCCGCCATACTCCGCTACGGCGTCCTTCGCCCGGTCCCATACTCGGCCGCGGCCACGAGAAAAAATGTCAGCAGCGCTATGCAATTTGCGTGCGCGCTCGATGCGCCGAGTTGCATCGGGTCTTTAACCGTAAATTTATGATCAAAAAACATAAGACATTTGCGGATCGCTGACCTACAGTTTGTGCAAGGCTCGGCGCAACGGGCCGCTGACGAGCGGGAGGTTGGGGCGATGGCGGCGATCGACACCACACAACGCATCCCGTGGTGGAAGGAGCCCACGAAGGACCAATGGCTAGCCTGGGTGGCCGCTTGGCTGGGCTGGACGCTGGATGCGTTCGATTTCACGATTTTCCTGCTGATCATGCTGCCGATCTCGCAGGAGTTTAATGTTCCGCTGACCGCCGTCACCATCGTATTCACATTGACTTTATGGATGCGCCTCTTGGGCGCTACCGCGGCCGGATGGTTCGCCGACCGGATGGGGCGCAAGACGCCGCTGATGATTTCGATCGCCTGGTACTCAGCCTGCAACTTCATCGCGGGCTTTTCGCCGACCTTCGTGTTTCTGCTGGTGTTCCGCACCCTGCTCGGCATCGGCATGGGAGCGGAATGGCCGGCCGGCGCTGCCTTGGCGATGGAGCAATGGCCGATCCGCTCGCGCGGCTTTATGGGCGCGGTTCTGCAATCGTCGTGGGGTCTCGGCGCCTTGCTGTCGAGCGCGGCTTACGGGCTGTTGTACGATTGGATCGGCTGGCGCGGCCTCTTATGGATGGGCGTACTGCCGGCGCTGTCGATCATCTATGTGCGGATCTTCGTTAAGGAGCCCGAGGTCTGGGTCGAGAACCGGCGGATTCAGCGCAGCCAGGGCCGCGAGGTTCGCGCGCCGCTGCTCAGCATCTTCAAACGGGCCATGCTTGGCAACACGCTCACCGCGTGCTGGTGGATGGCTAGCGCCTTTCTCGTCGGCTACTCGATCGGCGCACTGTTCCCGACCTACCTCCAAAAGGACCTCGGCCTCAGCGCGGGAATGGTCGCATTGCCAGTCATGCTCCAGAGCCTGGTGTTTTTTATTTCAGGTTCGCTCTGGGGCTTTATAGCGGACCGCATGGGCCGCCGCTCGGCGATCATTATCCCGGCCTTGCTGACGATCCCGATCGCGCCGGCCTACCTGCTCACCGACAATTACACAATGATAGTGGTGTTTTTCGCCATACAAGGCGCGTTCGGCGCCGGCGGCATGCACGCCCAATACCCGGCCTACCTCGCCGAACGATTCCCGACTGAAGTACGCGCGACGGCGGGCGGTTTCGTCTATCACCAGGGAGCGATCATTGGAGGACTGGTGGGACCTGTTCTCGCTTACTTCGCGACCACCTGGAATCTGGGGTTTGCGATCCCGATGCTGGTCGGAACCACGGTCGGCTGCCTCAGCGTGGCCTTGGCAATACTGTTCAGCCCAGAGACCAGGGGCAAGGTTCTCCAAGCCGAGCTGTCCGTAGCCTGAACTAGCCGATCGACGGCACAACAAAATAAGCGAGGACATTTACCTATCGCATTCTTTTAACAGGGAGGTGAAGCATGGCGACGGCTGAGACCGTAAGGACCATCCCATGGTGGAGGGAGCCGACCCGGGACCAGTGGTATGCCTGGGTGGCCGCGTGGCTGGGCTGGACCTTGGACGCGTTCGATTTCACCGTCTTCCTCTTGATCATGGTGCCGATCTCGGAAGAATTCCACGTCCCGCTGACCGCTGTTGCTCTTGTCTTTTCGCTCACGTTGTGGATGCGCCTGGTCGGCGCGGTCTCTTCCGGCTGGGTGGCTGATCGGGTCGGACGCAAGCTACCGCTGATGATCTCGATCCTCGGCTATTCCTTGTGCAACTTCATTGCCGGTTTTTCGCCGGCTTTTTGGTTTCTGCTGCTGTTCCGCGCGCTGCTCGGTTTCTTCATGGGTGCCGAGTGGCCGGCCGGGGCGGCGCTCTCGATGGAGACGTGGCCGCAGCGCTCCCGCGGGTTCATGGGCGGGATAATGCAGGGTTCGTGGGGGATCGGGTTTCTGATATCGAGCTCGATCTACGCCTTGTTTTACACCCACATCGGCTGGCGCGGCATGCTGTGGGTCGGCGTCCTGCCGGCGCTCTCGGTGTTCTACGTGCGGTACTTCGTCAAGGAGCCGCCGATTTGGGTGGAGAACCGCCGGTTGCAGCGCGAAGAGAACCGCGAGATGCGCACGCCGTTCTTCAGCATCTTCAAGAGGGGAATGCTCGGCAACACCTTGACCGCGTGCTGGTTCATGGCGGGCGGCTTTGTCCTTTACTACTCGGTCCAGTCGCTGTTTCCAACCCACCTGCAAAAGGATCTCGGTCTGAGCCCGGCGATGCTGGCGACACCGATCATGATCGCCAACGTTGTCGTCCTTTTGGCTGCCGGGTTTTGGGGATGGGTCGCCGATCGCTACAGCCGCCGCCTGTCGCTGATCATTCCCGGAATCTTGTCGATTCCGCTGGCATTTTGGTACCTGCTGACCAGCGATTACACGGTGATGGTGGTGGGCTATGTCGCGATGGGAGCGTGCGGCGGCGGCGGTATGGGCGGCCCTATCCCGGCTTACCTCAACGAGCGGTTTCCGACCGAGGTCCGCGCCACCGCCACGGCGTTCTGCTTCCACCAGGGGGCGATCTGGGGCGGGCTGGTACCGCCGCTACTGACGTACTTCGCCACCAGCTACGATATCGGATTCACGATCCCGATGTTGATCGGGGCCTGCGTCGGAGCCGTGAGCTGGACCCTGGGGCTCTTCTTTGGTCCGGAGACCAAGGGCAAGGTCATGGTGGCGGATCTGGTCGTGGCCTGATCGCGGCCGGCCACTCCGCCCGTCGGCAAAATCTGAAAGGCAATTGTATGTAATTGTTCTCTGCAATGGGGAGGTGAGCGTCATGGCGATGGCAGCTGAGAACACAAAGCCAATCGCATGGTGGAAGGAGCCGACCAAGGATCAATGGTATGCCTGGTGGGCCGCCTGGCTGGGCTGGACGTTGGACGCCTTCGACTTCACTGTGTTCTTGCTGATCATGGTGCCGATCGCCAAGGAATTCGGCGTACCACTGGCGGCAGTAGCGTTCGTGCTGACGATCACTTTGTGGATGCGTCTGGTTGGTGCTGTGGCTGCGGGCTGGCTCGCCGACCGGATCGGTCGCAAGACCCCCCTGATGATCTCGATCGCGTGGTACTCGGTCAGCAACTTCATCGCCGGGTTTTCACCGACTCTGTGGTTTCTGCTGCTGTTCCGCGCGCTGCTGGGCATCGGCATGGGGGCCGAATGGCCGGTCGGCGCGGCACTCGTGATGGAAACCTGGCCAGTGCGCTCGCGCGGCTTGATGAGCGGCGTTCTGCAGGCCTCGGGCAATCTCGGCTTTCTGCTGTCGAGCATCGTCTACGGTCTGTTCTATGACTACATCGGCTGGCGCGGCATGCTGTGGCTCGGTATTCTGCCGGCCTTCGCGATCATCTACATTCGCATCTACGTCAAGGAACCCGCGGTCTGGGTCGAGAACCGGCGCCGCCAGCGCGCCGAGCAGCGCGAGATGCGCACCCCGTTCTTCGCCCTCTTCAAGCGGGGAATGCTGGGCAACACGCTGGGCGCGTGCTGGTTCATGGCGGCCGCCTTCATCACTTACTACTCGATCAATTCGCTGTTCGCCGCGCACCTGCAGACCGATCTTCACCTGAGCACGGCGATGATCGCGACGCCGATCGCAATCGCCAACCTCCTGGCGTTCTTGTCGAGCGCCACCTGCGGCTGGTTTTCGGACCGCATCGGCCGGCGCTGGGCGATGATCATTCCCGCGCTGTTCGTGATCCCGTTGGCGCCTTTCTATCTGTTCAGCGACAATCTCGCTGTGATCGCTGTGGCCTTCGCGCTGCAAGGCTTGGCCGGCAGCGGCGGGATGTTCGGCCAGGTCCCCAGTTCGCTCAACGAACGGTTCCCAACCGAAGTTCGCGCGACGGCTGCCGCCTTCTGCTACCACCAGGGCGCGATTTGGGGAGGATTTTGTGCGCCGGTCCTGGCCTATTTCGCGACCACTTGGCAGCTCGGCCTAGCGATACCGATGCTGGTGGGAACAGTATTCGGGGCGGCCAACTTCATCATTGCGCTGCTATTGGCCCCGGAGACCAAGGGCAAGGAGCTGGTGCCGGATCTCGTGGTCGCGTGAGTGCCTGATAGGTCAAGAAGCTGCAGTGAGTTGTTCGTCATTCTGGCGGAAAGGGGTTGTGAAGGAAGTGGCTGCATTGCGGCCGTGCGTGCTTCAAGACGCGCCCTCGGGCGCTCCTCAGCATGAGGGGAATGAGGGGCCACAAAGCGGTCGTCCCGGACTCCCGCGGGGGTGACGGGTAAAGCGTGAAGCTCGGTAAACAACGCGTTTCAGAACAGGAGGAAGCAGTATGACGGTCGCGGTTGTGAGCGCAAAGCCGATCCCGTGGTGGAAGGAGCCGACCAAGGACCAATGGCTGGCCTGGGTGGCCGCTTGGCTGGGCTGGACGTTGGATTCCTTCGATTTCACGATCTTCCTGCTGATCATGCTGCCGATCTCGCAGGAATTTGGCGTGCCGCTGACCGACGTGGCCGTCGTGTTCTCGGTCACCTTGTGGATGCGTCTCTTGGGCGCGGTCAGCTCGGGCTGGCTCGGCGACCGCGTCGGCCGCCGGCTCCCGCTGATGATCTCGATCCTGTGGTATTCGCTCTGCAATTTCATTGCGGGTTTCTCGCCGACTTTCTGGTTCCTGTTCGTGTTCCGCGCGCTGCTCGGCTTCGGCATGGGCGCGGAATGGCCGGCCGGCGCAGCCTTGGCGATGGAAAGCTGGCCGCTCCGCTCGCGCGGTTTTATGAGCGGAATATTGCAGGGGTCATGGGGCATCGGGTTTCTGCTGTCGAGCGCCGCCTACGGGCTGTTGTACACCTCAATTGGCTGGCGTGGCCTGCTTTGGCTCGGCATTTTGCCGGCGTTGACGGTCGTTTATGTGCGCTATTTTGTCAAAGAGCCGCCGGTATGGGTCGAGAACCGCCGGCGGCAACGCGCGGAAAAGCGCGAGGTGCGGTTGCCGCTCCTCAGCATCTTTAAGCGCGGAATGATTGGCAACACAGCGCTCGCGTGCTGGTGGATGGCGGGCGGTCTGGTGACCTATTATTCGATCAACGGGATGTTTGCCACGCATCTGCAAAAGGATCTGGGCCTCAGCCCGGCAATGATCGCCACCCCGATCATCTTCGCCAACCTAGTGGTCTTCCTGTCGAGCGGCGCCTGGGGCTGGGCGGGCGACCGCATCGGCCGCCGCTGGGCGATGATCATCCCGGGATTATTGGGGATTCCGGTGGCCTTCTGGTATATGCTCAGCGACAACTTCACAGTGATCGTGATCGGCTTTGTCCTGCAGGGAGCGCTTCTCGGCGGCGGCGCGGGGAGTCAGGTGCCGTCTTACATGACCGAGCGGTTCCCGACCGAGGTGCGGGCTACGGCAAGCGCCTTCTGTTATCACCTTGGGACAATCTTTGGCGGTATTGTGCCGCCACTGATAACCTATTTCGCCGTCAACTATAATATGGGGTTCTCGATCCCGATGTTGGTCGGTTGCGTTATTGGCGGGGTCAGCTGGTGCCTCGCGCTCTTCCTCGGCCCCGAGACTAAGGGCAAGGAAATGGTGGCGGATCTGGTGCTGGCCTGATCAAGGCTGACGTCTTCAGGCCGCGGAAGGCGGGGCTCACCGCGGCACCGCCGTTCGTTGCCCAACCGCCGACCGGTGCTCTGCATAGAAAATAATCAAAAAAAACAAGAGACAAGCACGCATTGCTCCTCTACAGTTCCTGCAGGGCTCGGCGGAAGAGCCTGCCGGAACGGGGAGGTGAAGCAATGGCGGCGGCCGAGTCCATAAAAGCCCTCCCTTGGTGGAAAGAGCCGAGCAAGGATCAGTGGTACGCGTATATCGCCGCTTGGTTGGGCTGGGTGCTGGACTCCTTCGATTTCACCGTGTTCCTGCTGATCATGGTGCCAATCGCCAAGGAATTCGACGTCCCACTGACCGACGTCGCAATCGTCTTTACCCTCACTCTGTGGATGCGCCTCGTCGGCGCGGTTGCCTCGGGCTGGCTCGCCGACCGGATCGGCCGCAAGACGCCGCTGATGATCTCGATCGCCTGGTTTTCGGTATGCAACTTCATCGCCGGTTTTTCCCCGACCTTCTGGTTCCTGTTGCTGTTTCGAACCCTATTGGGCATCGGCATGGGCGCAGAATGGCCGGCCGGCGCGGCGCTGGCGATGGAGACTTGGCCGCAACGCTCCCGAGGCTTTATGAGCGGGGTTTTGCAGGGGTCGTGGGGTCTCGGCTTTCTGCTATCGAGCGCCGCCTATTGGTTGTTGTACGACCAGTTCGGCTGGCGCGGCATGCTGTGGATCGGCATCCTGCCGGCATTGGCGATCGTCTATGTCCGCTACTTCGTTAAAGAGCCGCCGATCTGGGTCGAGAACCGCCGCCGGCAGCGCGCCGAGAACCGTGAGGTCAAGGCTCCTCTGATCGCGATCTTCAAGCGCGGGGTCCTCGGCAACACATTGACCGCGTGCTGGTTCCAAGCCGCCGGCTTCATCACTTACTACTCGATCAATGCGCTGTTCGCGACGCACCTGCAGAAGGATTTGGGACTCAGCACGGCGCTGATTGCGACGCCGATCATGCTTGCGAACCTATTGGTCTTTCTCGCCAGCTCTAGTTGGGGTGTGGTGTCGGACCGCATCGGCCGCCGTTGGGCAATGATGATGCCGGCACTGATTTCGCTCGTGCTTACCCCAATCTATCTCCTCTCCGACAACACGACCGTGATCGTAGCCGGCTTCATCTTGCAGGGGCTGTTCGCAGGCGGCGGCATGTATGGGCAGGTCCCGAGCTATCTCAATGAAAGGTTCCCGACTGAAATCCGGGCGACCGCGACCGCCTTCTGTTACCACCAGGGGGCGATCTTTGGAGGTCTGGTTCCGCCGCTCTTGACCTACTTCGCGATCACCTGGGATTTGGGGTTCGCTATCCCGATGCTGATCGGCACGATGTTCGGGCTGGTCAACTTCATCCTGTCGCTGGTCTTCGGCCCGGAGACAAAGGGCACGGTCATGGTCGCGGAACTGTCGGTGGCCTGACCCGAAATCAGATAGCGCAGTGGCACCGGCGCAAGGGATGTAGTGAGAGGGAGATCCTGAGATGGCAGCGGTTGAGACCGTAAAGAACATTCCATGGTGGAAGGAGCCGACCAAGGACCAATGGTACGCCTGGTGGGCGGCGTGGCTTGGCTGGACTTTGGACGCCTTCGATTTCACGGTGTTTCTGCTGATCATGCTGCCGATCTCGCAGGAATTCGGCGTACCGTTGACCGAGGTTGCCTTTGTGCTGACGGTCACCTTGTGGATGCGCTTGCTCGGCGCAGTCGCCTCGGGTTGGCTGGCCGACCGGGTCGGGCGCAAGCTGCCGCTGATGATCTCGATCCTGGGCTACTCGCTCTGTAATTTCATCGCCGGTTTTTCACCGACTCTGTTGTTCCTGTTGATCTTTCGCGCATTGCTCGGCGTTTTTATGGGGGCGGAGTGGCCTGCCGGCGCAGCTTTGGCCATGGAGAGTTGGCCCGTGCGCTCCCGCGGCTTCATGAGCGGCGTGCTGCAAGGCTCATGGGGCATCGGCTTCGCCCTGTCGAGCTTGCTCTACGGGCTGTTCTACAACTACATCGGCTGGCGCGGCCTGTTGTGGCTCGGCGTCCTCCCGGCGCTGGCGGTGGTCTATGTACGCCGCTATGTCAAGGAGCCTGAGGTTTGGGTGGAGAACCGCCGGCTGCAACGCACCCAGCAGCGCGAGGTGCGTGTGCCGCTGTTCAGCATCTTCAAACGCGGCCTTCTCTTCAACACACTGACCGCGTGCTGGTGGATGGCGAGCAACTTCGTCCTCTACTACTCGCTCACTGCGCTGTTCGCGACACACCTGCAGAAGGATCTCGGACTGAGCCCGGCGCTGATTGCCACGCCCTTCCTGCTGTTCAATCTCGTCGGTTTCGTCGCGATGGGGTTCTGGGGCTGGGTAGGCGACGCCCTCGGCCGGCGCTGGGCGATGATCATCCCCGCCGCAATCGCGGTTCCGATCGCGCCTATATATTTGCTGCACAGCGACTTCACCTGGATCACTATCGGCTTTGTCCTGCAGGGGGCGTTCGGTGGCGCCCTGTACAGCCAGCTGCCGAGCTATCTGTCCGAAAGGTTCCCGACCGAGGTGCGCGCTACGGCCAGCGCCTTCTGCTACCACCAGGGGGCAATCTTCGGCGGGTTCGTGCCGCTCGTGCTGACCTTCTTTGCCGAGTACTATCACCTGGGCCTCGTCATTCCGATGCTGGTGGGAACCGTCGCCGCGGCGACCAGCGTCGTGATCGCGCTGCTGATCAGCCCGGAGACCAAAGGCAAGGTTCTCGAGGCCGAGCTGTCCATCGCCTGATGGCGAGCCCCGGCCTTTGCGCCGGGGCTCAAATCCGCTTTCCGGGGATCAGGAGTTGGGCGCGCTGTCCGCCCAACGCCTCATCAAAGTGTTAGACGGGCGGGTCTCATCGAGCAGCTTTTTCGCTGTGTCGAGGCCGGCGACCGGCAGACCCTCGGGGTCGAGCAGCCCGATCTGCACCAGCACACTCGCCTGATCCCAATAAATATGCTCGTGATAGAGCTTGTCGCCGCGGAAATTGACGATCGCGACCGTCGGCACTTCGACATAACGCCCGGTCGGAGGCACGCCCGGAAGCATAAAATCGATCTCGACGTCATGGGTAAAGCAGAACAGCATCTCATCGACGACGCGGTCGGCGCCAACCGTGCGCGAGATCGGCACAAGCCTCGTGTCGGCGGGCAATTTCGGAATGAAATGGTTGGCGTAGAAGCGGGCGAGCTCGCGCTGGCCGACACCACCGGTCATGACCGGGACGTGGTTGACGTAAGGTTCCGCCACCATCGTCCGCATCGTCGCAGCGACGTCGCGCGTGCCGAACTCGCAGGTCGTGTGCGCCTCCCACAAGGCCTCGAGGTCGTAGTGCGGCCCCATCACCGGGCGCAGCAGCGCGATCGAGCGCGAATGCGCGAGACCGGCCGCGGCTCTGTCGTAATTCGCATTGGACTTGCGGCCGAAGCCGGGAGCGACGCCGGGATAGACGTAAATCGCGATATCCGGGCAGCCGGAAAAGGCCTGCTTGATCCGCCTGACCGCTTCGGCCGGGATTGCCGGGTCTTTCTCGGCAAAGTGCATGACGAGCGGGCAGCCGATGCGGGAAACCAGATTGAGCCCGAAATCGATGCCGAACCCGTAATAGGAGATCGCACAGTCGACACCGGCCTCGGCCGCGGCGAGACAGGCGAGCTTCCCGCCGAGCCCGAAGCCGAGCGCGCCAACTTTGCCGGTGCATTCGCTGCGGCCGCGCAGCGCCGCGACGGCCGCCACGACATCTTCGGCTCCCTTGGCGATAGAGAAGGCGTCGGGGCACAGCACGACATACCCCTCGGCAGCGTAACACTCGCTGAGTTCGCGAAAGTCGTGATCGTGATCTGCGACGTCATGGAAAAGTACGAGCCCCGGACCGCTCCCGGCTTCAGGAACGGCGAAATAGGCGCGAAACCCGCTCTCGCCAGCCACGATGCTGATGAAGCCCCCCGACATGCTCGCCTCCGCTGATCTGCCATTTCCGCGGCATTCTACAAGGCAATTGCGGCGGCGTCACAGGGCGCCTCGCTTTGCGCGGCGCCCTGTGCGGGGATCGGCCTAGCGGTCGATGCAGAAGGTGATCAGATTGGTTCGGCCGGTATCATCCTGCTCGCCATCGGTCACCGAGCGCGACGTGGTGAGCCCGACCGTGTAGGAGCAGCCAGGCCAGCTGCCGATCGCCCGATTGTCGGTGCCGTTCGCCCCTCGGGGCGTCGTTCCGGCGGGCAGCGGCGGCGGGGTTGGTGACCACCCGAGTCCGCTGGCGCAGCTCGTGATCGAGATTGCCCAGCTGTGCAGCAGCTCGTGGTCCGCCGTGTAGTCAATCCCGAGATCCGTGGTCAGTGGCGTACAGCAATTGGCTCCGGGAAGTCCGAACTGCTGCAGGTCCAACAGGCTTACTTCGGCCCAGTTGTTGATCAGGATTTTCGACAGCT
>Ga0070717_10001639_pt1 | contig 15558 bp, 11 predicted proteins | sample LARL113metaG_FD_71366 | JGI IMG/M metagenome (GOLD analysis project Ga0070717, IMG submission 71366) | Corn, switchgrass and miscanthus rhizosphere microbial communities from Kellogg Biological Station, Michigan, USA - LAR L11-3 metaG | ecosystem: Host-associated > Plants > Roots > Rhizosphere ... | reverse complement strand
TGCCAGCGAACGAGCAGCGGATCCATTTCGTCAACCTTAAGGATGGTGTCTGCCGTCGGTTTGCTGAGAAACCGCACATAACCTTTGAGCGGCGGCGCGGTGTCGATCCCTACTCCTTCAAGAATCTCGGTGTTCTTGGCGATGAATGGCCGCAACGTTTTCTCAACGGCTGTCGAACCGGTGTGCTCCATCACGTCTTTGAGGACAATCTGCGCAAGTCCCGCCGGCTCGTTCAGGAAGTACGATTTCCCGTTGGCGACGGCAGCCACCTTCTCCAGATACGCGCGGTTCACGTCCTGGCCGAGCCCGACGGTGGAAATGGTTACATGCTGCGTTGCCGCTTCTTTGGAGAGATCGAGACTGTCGCCTTCTTCCGAGATGCCGTCGGTGAGCAACACGATGTGCTTGAATGTGGCGTGCGTGGGCAAAACTTTCCGATAAGCTTCGGCCAGCGCGGGCGCGATCTGTGTGCCGCCATCGGGAACAATTCCGGAAATCAGGCGCTTGATGAGCACCTTGTCTTCGGCGCGGCGAATAGGCACGTCCCATTGAAAGGAGTTGTCGAAGATCAGTACACCGACCAAATCGATGGGACGAAGATTCTCCACCACGCCACTGGCGGCCTGCCGTGCCAGCTCGATCTTTTTCCCTTCCATGGACGAAGATTTGTCGATAATCAACACCACAGCGGTGCCTTCGGGCGATCGCGGAGGAGCGAGCTTCGCCGGCAGAGTACGGTCCAGCGCATCTTCCACCTTTTTGTCTTCGGCGTAGATATTGCGTTCGCCCGCGATCACCAGCAGGCCGCCGCCTTGTTGAACGAACTTTTCGATCTCGTCCTTGCGTGCAGCCGGTAAGGATTCCATGTCTTGATTGTTCAAGACAACCAATTGATAGTCGGCGAGCGTGCCGTGCGTGGGATCAGCAGTGCGATCGACATCGAATTGGGCCGCGGCCAGCGTTTGGAGCAAATGCGTCTCCGTGCCCGCGGGATCCTGGGAGATGTAAAGAACCTTCGGACGGCGTAACGTCACGGCGCGATCAAAGCGGATTTCGCCCAGTCCATTGGCTTGGATCGCGCCGGTGAGGCTCAAAGCGCCGGCCGCGCTAACACTGGCGTGAATTCGAACCTGATTGTCGCCCTTCTCGATCTTCACAGGGTTTGATCCGAGCACCTTTCCTTCGGCACTGATTTGCACTGAGCCTGAAACCGCTGCCGGCGAAACGATGCTCAGATCCACCGGGAACTGCTCGCCGGTGAACGCAACGGTGGGCACTGTGACAGATTCGAGGCGCAACGTTGGTTGAGGCCGCCCCGCGAGCGCGACTGTATCAATCGGAATGCGGAGGCGCTGCGCCTGCCAAGCCGCGCGCGTGATGCTGCCTGCGTTCTCTTTGCCATCGGACACCAACACGATTCTTGGTACCAGGTCCGATGGAAGGGAACTGATGGCTTCTTCGATGCTGGATTCGAGATCGGTGGCGCGTCCAGCTTCGCCCGAGGTGGGTTCCAGACGCAGGCCGCGCTGCTCGCCGGGCGCGAGATCGCGAACCGATCGGGCAAAAGGCAGAACGCGTACCCAGTGCCGGCCGCGCGCTTTGTCCAGAGATGCGGCGAATTGCGAAGCACGAGACAGGTCCTGCGGCGAGACACTGGAGGATGTATCTACCAGAACAGCAACTGCCATTTTTGTTTGAGGAACGGTGAACGTAGGTTCGGTGAGAGCCAGCACGATGGCGAGGAAAGCGAGGGTCTTCAGAATGAGCGCGGTGATGCGCCGCGTCCGTCGCCACTCAAAGAACATCCAGCCGAGCGGCAGCAGAAGAAAAATGAGAACCCAGGCTCGCTCGAAGGTCACGAAGCTTTCCTCCAGGATTCACCGGGCGCAACGCTTTTCCCCGCACGCATCCGGCGATCGATCCGACCGTAGAGAATCCAATCCGCGAGCAAGCCAGCGGCACCGGCGAGCGCCAGCCAATGCCAAAGATCCCGAGATGTTGAGCCCATGGGCGCACGGGGCGGCAGTCCCAGTTTCACGTTGGAGGGTTTCCAGACCGTGTCGCCGGGCTGCGGCAGAGTGAGCGAATAGACTAGTTCGCGGTCGCCGGTGAGCACTCGCACCACCCCAGGAGTGGCCGTGAAGAATCGGAGGCTTTTTCCCGCCACGGTAAATGGCAGCGGCCGACCGTCTTCTGTTTGAACACGAATCGAATTCGGATCGACCTCCGATTCAAGTTCGACATCTACGGTACCCACGGTACCTGCCGTCAGCTCCCAGGAGCGAAACGCATCGGGCGCCATCCAACGAATGATATTCGCGAATAGCAGGGGCGTGGTGAGCTGGTATTTCATTCCCGATCGTACAGGGTGAAAACCGAGGACCACAATCTTCGGATTTCCCGGACGGGCGACGATCAAAGGCCCGGCATCGGATCGAGCGACGACGATGTCACCCGGCGCGGGACGGAAGATCTCGGCGCTGGCGAGTTCGATGTCGCGGGCTCGCAGGCCCGCTCCCAAGGGATGGTCAGGCTGCCACTGGTTTAGCTTGACCTTTTGCTCGGTGCTTCGCACTGAAATAGGCGATTTTTCAGCGGGCGGTTCCAGCCAAATGCCTTGCGCAGCAGGCGGCGAAGGCGGAGCGAAATGATCCAGGACAACGATGCCGTCGCGAGCATCGGTGCTGTAGCTCGAAACCTGAAGGAAGCTGGCTTCGATGCCAGGAATTGCGGCAAAAATCGGCCGCAGAAGATCGGGCTCGGCTGAATAAATAGTGACGGGCAAGGCACCGCGCGGTGGAAGTTCGAGAACGGCACGGCCATCCTGGCGAAAAGAATCCTGAGTGCCAAGGCGCGCTTCCAACCATCCCGCCGCGCGCGTTTTGAAGCGGAAGGTCACGTTTTCTTCGGCGGCGGGCTTTAGGTCGAAGCGGCGAGTTGCCACCGGCGCCCCGCCGAACGCGACGGTCATAGGGACTGAACGAGCTGCCACTCCGTAGTTTTTGGCGGCGACGAAGACATCCCAAGCATCGGGATCGTCCATGGCGCGGTGCACGCTGACTTTTCGCAGACCGACGTGCTCGGTTGGACCGTCCAGCGCGATCCATCGGAAATTTCCGGGTGCATTCAATCGCGCGGCCTGTTCGTTGGAAATGCGGCCGGCTCCGACAAACGCGATTTCGCCGGGACTCTGAGTTTGCACTTTCTGGGCTTGTGCAGCAAAATCGAGAGCCTCCTGCAGATTTAGCGGCGCGGCGCCGGGCTGGGTCTGATCGATGGCCAGATGAATCTTCTTGCGGTCCGACTCGAAAAGCAGCGCAGGCGTGGCGAGCACGTCGGCACGAACTACCATGACGCGATCGGCAAGCGGTAGGGCGTTCACATAATTGTCGGCCGCCAGGCGCTCTCGATCGATCAGACGGACATTACCGAGACGAGCGTCGCCGAACCGCGCGGCCATCCATGCGGAGGTATCAAGAATCAGTACGTGATCGCGCGAGTAGCGAGCCGGAGAGCCGAGGCGAAGCTGGGCAATAGCAAGAAGAAGCAGCAGCAAGCTGATCAACTGCAGCAGCAAGGACCAAGGCTGCTGCAATTTGCGCCGATGTTTGAGTACAGGGGGTTTTTCAGCGGCAGCGAAAAAGCGCAGGGTCGCGACGGTGTGATGCTTCCGCATGCGATCGAGCAGGTACAAAGCTACAACGACACCCGAGAGCGATCCGAGAATCGCGAGGAACTCGGGCAAAGAGAGGTTAAGGAAGAACATCGTGACTTACTCGATGCCACCAGCACGCGCGAGCGGGCCAAACACCGCCTCTTCGATTGTAGTTGCTGTGCTGAGCCCTACATAACGCCCGCTATTGCGCAGGCCAACGCGCTGGATGTCGCGGGCGTGGGAGTCAAACGCTTGCATATAGTTTGCGCGCGCCGCGTCGTCGAAACCGATTTCCAGTTTCGCGCCCGTTTCCACGTCCGTCAGATCGAGCAATCCATCCCATCCGGGTTCACGATCCTCGTCGGCCCACACCTGAACCAGGATCAATTCGTGACCGAAGTCGGCCAGGTATTGCAACGGGCGCTCGCAGCCTGTATCATCCAAGAAATCGGAAATAATGATGAGCAACCCGCGTTGTGGATATGTGGAGATGAAGTCACGCGCGATTTGAAAATAGTCGGTGCGGCCGCCGGGTTTAAGCTGTTCGAGAAACTTCACGGCTGGAATAAACCGGTGCCGGCCGCCACCGCAGAGGAAGGAATCGCCGAGCTCGTGACCGAAGGGTTGGATGCAAATGGTGTCCAGTCGCACCAGGCCGACGTAGCATAGCGCCGCAGCTAGTTTCCGCGCATAGTCAAACTTAGAGACAGTACCGGTTGTCATGGAGTTGCTGCAATCGAGCAGAATCCTGACCGGAATGCGCGGTTCCACCTGGAACATTTTCAGAAAGAGCTTTTCCAAACGGAGGTAGGCACGCCAATTGACCGCGCGCAGGTCGTCGCCATGATGAAACTGGCGATGATCGAGAAACTCCTGGCCGGGGCCGGCAAAATGCGAGATATTGTGCCCGCCGACGAGACCGGGGAAGGATTTTTGCCAGCGGATCGCCAGCCGTTCGAGCTTCTCGAGAAACGCGCTGTCGATCAACGGGTCGGGCTTCACTTGACCTCTTTCACTTGGCGCTTTTCACTTAACCGCCGCGGAGGTGACGCTTTCGATGATGGTGGCCAGGATGGTATCGGGCGTTTGTCCGTCGGCGTGAGCGTCGAAATTTAAAATGATGCGGTGCCGCAGGACGTCGGGCGCGATCTCGCGAACATCGTCGCCACTGACGTTCAAACGTCCGCGCATCAGCGCGAGCACCCGTCCGCATTCCACCAGGGCCTGCGCGCCGCGCGGCGAGCTTCCATAGCGAATGTATTTGTCGGCGAGTGCATGTGCGCTGGGCGTACCGGGCTGAGTAGCCATTACCAAGTCAATGGCAAAATCCTGCACGTGCGGGGCAATGAGAACCTCCCGACAGGCGGCGCGCAGTTGCAGAATCGCGTCGCGGTCGACAACTTGCTGGAGTGCGGTTTCGTCGCGATGAATGGTGCGCTCGACAATGCGATTCAGATCTTGGCGCGAAGGATAAGTCACCATGATCTTCATGAGGAAGCGATCGAGTTGAGCCTCCGGGAGCGGATAGGTTCCCTCCATCTCAATGGGATTCTGCGTGGCCATCACCAGGAATGGCGTCTCGAGTTCATGTGTCGTCGTTCCGCTCGTCACCGTACGCTCTTGCATGGCTTCGAGCAGCGCGGACTGCGTCTTGGGCGTGGCGCGGTTGATTTCATCGGCGAGAACCAGATTCGCGAAGATTGGCCCGGGTTGAAAGCGCAAGGCCTTGGCGCCGTGATCGTCGCTTTCGATCATCATGCTGCCCACGATGTCAGCGGGCATTAGATCAGGTGTGAACTGAATGCGCGAATACTTGAGGTGCAAGACGCGGCTGAGCGTGCGCAGCAACGTGGTTTTGCCGAGTCCGGGCACACCTTCGAGCAGAACATGCCCCCCGGATAACAAGCAGATCAGGACACCATCCACCACGTGTTGCTGGCCGACAATGATCTTGCCGATTTCTTGCCGCACCTGATCCAGATGACCGGTGGCAAGCTGAAGTATTGGCTCGGAACGCACGTTCTTATTTTAGCGATGACGGGTTGCCACTGCTTGGGCGTCAGGTACTATAGCACCAGGGCGTCATGTCGTCCAACAATTCCTCACCTGATCTCACGAAACAACGGCTCACTGAACTACGCAATGGTTTGCTTAGCCTGCACAAGACGTTACTCGATTCCGAGCGCGCCACCTACGAGCGCGACATTGCACGCATTGGCTCAAGCGGCGAGCTATTAAAACTGGTGCTCTACGATCCGTGGTTCGCCTGGTTACACGAGTTGTCGGAATTTGTGGTGTTAATCGATGAAACGCTGGACGCCATCGATGAGACACTACGCGCCGAGGAGCCGCTGCCAAGCATTGACGCGGAACGGCTGATCGAGCAGTCTTGGGAACTGCTCGCACCGAATGAGACCGGCGTCGGATTCGCGAAACGTTACTTTGAGGCGCTACAACGCGATCCGGACGTGGTGCTGGCCCACGCCCGAATGCGCAAGGTGTTATCCAATCTTGGATGATCGAACCTCGGTGTGATCAACTTAATTGGGAGACTCAGCCTTGCGGCTCAGGTCCTCAGCTAAAATAATCGCCTCAGCCAGTTCTTTCATCGGGCGACGAAGCCGCCGGCTTTCGTTGCGAAGGCGCAGGTAAGCCTCTTCCTCGGTGAGGCTGTGCCGCTGCTGCAAGATGCCTTTGGCGCGTTCCACTAATTTGCGCGCCTCGAGCTGCCGCTTCATCTCGAGCGTCTCTTCCATCAGGCGAGCGTTGGTTTCCGACAGGCTTGACTTGGCGATCGCCCCGCCCATCTGCTCTCCAACGAACGTCAGCAAAGAGATCTCCTCGCCATTGTGGTTATGGGTCTGCCGATGATGCACGTTGATGACGCCGATGACGTCGCCCCCGCTCACGAGCGGGACTGAAAGGAAGGCTTCGTAGGTGTCTTCCACCAGTGTCTGAAAACGTTTGAAACGGGCGTCGGCAGCTGCCTTAGAGGATAGCGCCACGACGGATTTGTGTTCAGCGACCCACCCGGTAACGCCTTCACCGACTTTCATGCGCAAGTTCCCTAGCGCGGCCGCGTGAGGCAATTGTGATGCGCGCAAAACGACTTCGTCGCTGTCACGGTCCAAGAGATAGACTAAACAAGCATCGCAGTCGGTCACCTGGACAGTAAGCCCGACGATCTCTCCGAGCATTTCGTCTAACGACAGCTCAGAGCTCACGATGTTACTAATGCGATGTAGCAAAGCGACGTGTGAACTTACGGGCTCCATAATGTGAACGGTTGCCATAATTCAGGGTATGCGAGCAGAGGTATCCGGTCCAATCGAAATTTCCTATCGGGTCGATTGACGTCGCAGTCTAGGGCCGCGAAAGATATTGATATTGCGAGGCTTGGCTCGCCAAGGATCATCGGTGGGCGGAGTGACAACAGAGGGTCAATTTTAGTCACTGAACAGTCACGAGTTTTTGCTGAACTTCGCCAGTAACTCGCGCTTCTGTCGCACCGACATAGACGTTGACTTCGGAGCGAATGCCGAACTCAGGGAGATAAACGCCCGGCTCGATGGAGAAGCACGTGCCCGCTATGATTCTGCGCTCGTCTTGCGTCTCGAGGTTGTCCATGTTGGCGCCTGTGCCATGCACCTCTTCGCCGATCGAGTGACCGGTGCGATGGATGAAATACTCGTCGAGTCCATGGTCCTTGATATATGTCCTAGCGGCATCATCGACGTCAAATCCGTGAATTACCTCACCACGCGGGATTGCAGCCTGGACACGTTGAATGGCGCGGTCGCGGGCGTCACGCACTAGTTCGAAGATATTTTGGAGAGCGGTAGGCGGAGCGGCGCCGCAATAGCCGGTCCAAGTTATGTCGTAGTAAACCGCGGACGGGCAATCGAGTTTCGCCCACATGTCGATCAGCACGGCGTCGCCCGGGCGAATCTCTCGGCTGTCGTGGGCTTCGGGTTCATAATGCGGATTCGACATGTTGGCATTCACGGCGACAATAGGGCCGTGATCGGTGAGCAAACCGGAGTTCTCGAAGCCGGCGCGGATAAACCGGTTTACGTCCCACTCGGTGATGGTTTGGCCGGCGGCAAGAGTAGCCGCAACCTTCTTAAATGCATCCGCGCGAACGCGGTCAACGCGACGGCCGGCTTCAAGGTGCATCTCCAATTGCTCGGCGGTCCAACGCGCTTCGAAGAGCTGAACGAGATTGGCCGAAGTGGCAATCTCGACGCCGGCGCCCCGAACTAACTCGAGAGTGCCGCCATCCACCAACGACACGTAAGGAATTGAGCAGTTCGGCGAATATTGCATCGCGATCTTGCGGCAGCCAGCCAATAAATCACGGAGCCCATCCAACTGACCAGTCCAACTGGAATATTTGCGGATTTTGCCAGGAAGCCCGGCGAGCACGCTGGCCTCGATTGCGTGGACCAAGCCCTTCGGCTCACCATGAGCGGGAATGAAGTAGTACCAGCGGCGACTGGCGACTTGCTTCGGATTGAGCTTCAGAATCCTGTAGGCAAGAGGATCTCGCTGGTGATGGTCAAAGAACAGCCAGCCATCCAAATTTTCTTGCTGCAGCGCGGATTGAATGTCTTCGATATGCATGGATAAACTCACAGGATCAAGCTGCTCGGCTCACGATTGGGTGCCGAAACAATTTTTTTATGGCGCACACGGGTATTCAAGTTCAAGACACCTGCGACGTCCTTTGTATCCTCGACGCGAAAATCGAGCACGTCGTCGAGCCAATCCTGGCTGAGGCCGTTCCAATACTGCACGGCAACCGTTACTGTGTATTCTTGGCGGCTGAGCAGGCAGTCCAGTTCAAACTCGACTTCGATTTCCTCGCCGGTTTCGAAATCTCCGAGATTGGCGCGTTCCAGGCGAGTGTTTGTTCCAAAAATGTCCATGCCAATTCGATTGCGGATCAGGATGCCGACCACCGGGTTCATAACAGTTTTTTGAAACGTAGCGCGGATGCAAAGGACAATAGATTCACCGGGCCGGAAGGCATGACAGATCTCACCGCTGGAGTTGAGGATTCGCACGTCCGTCACGCGGCTGGCGCCGTCCCCGTGACGAAAAGTGCTTTTCCCTGCGACGGATTCTTCCAACCGGCCGGTGCTTCGTTCCTTACTGGCACGCTCTCGATCGAGTACGAAACCAACGTACCGATTGACGGCGTCTTTAGGAGCGCCTTGCATGACAATTCTTCCATCCAGCATGAAGGCGGCGCGGTCAGCCAGACGCTTGATCAAGCCGAGGTCATGCGAAACCAATAACACTGTGACGTTCTTTCGACGAAGGTCTTCGAACTTTTGAACGCACCGGCTGGCGAAGATTGCGTCGCCGACAGCCAGCGCTTCATCGACAATCAAGACCTCGGGGTCAACGTGAATGGCTGTGGAAAACGCCAGACGGACGTACATTCCGCTGGAATACTCTTTGACCGGCCGATCGATGAATTGACCGACTTCAGCGAAGGCTTCGATACGTGGAAACGCCTCGTCCAGTTCCTTTCGCGACAGTCCCAGGATCTCGCCATTGAGATACACATTTTCTCGCCCGCTGAATTCAGGATTGAACCCTGCGCCTAGTTCCAAGAGCGCCGCAACGCGACCGGAACTGAGAACCCGCCCGGCAGTCGGTTGCAGGATGCCACTTATGACCTGCAATAACGTGCTCTTTCCGGACCCGTTCGGCCCAAGCAGTGCGAATACTTCACCCTTTTCGATGCGCAGGTTGATATCGCGCAGAGCCCAGAATTCCGACTTCCTTTTTCTGGATAGTGCTAGAGCACCAAGGACACGACCTAAGGGATGGCGGTAAAGATTGTAGACCTTAGATACGTTTTGGACGGAAACCACAATCGATATTCACTGTACCGCGAACGTGTGGGGGACCGCTCGGGTCATCCGAGCTGCGCGCTTCGGTGCATACCGCGCGAGAGGGGCAGTGAGTAGGTCGGGGCTCCGATTAAACCCTGCCGACCTGGATTCAGATAACTAAGCCGGATCGCCTCTTGGCACAGCGCTTGACTTTTCCCCGAACCAATCGGCCCGGAAAAGCCTTTGAACCTCGCTGTCGATGCGTGAAACTTGCTCTGCGAAGGAAGCGGCACATAGTCTATTTCAATCGTCAGCGTCTCTCCGCTGGATCTTTCCACTTAACGATGATCTCCCTCGGCTGCTCCTCTTCCTCCAACTCACGTTCAAGCTGCGTCAGCCGGATGAAATCCGATAGCGTCACCTTACTGTTCTCGATGTCAAGTTTCTTCTCGATGCCACTGAGCAGTTTCGTGATCCGCTGCCTGCGGGAACCTTTCAGCCTTCTCTGCGGCTTCCCTGGTGGAGTCTTCTTCCCGCTTCGTGCTCGTGCCGCCATCTGGATTCCAAAAAAATGGGCGCCTCCATTTCCGGAAGCGCCCGCAAGCAACTCTCTCCTGCACCGACTCTATCAATCAGGTTTGTGCTCTACTTCGAATCACCCTCCTAAGCACCTGAAAACGCACCGCCGATTCTCCCATCTCTTTTGTCACCTCGTTTGAAACCCTTCACGCCGTCTTAATCTGCGCCGCATCTGCCAGCCCCCGTTCCTGAATCTCGATCTCGCGAAGCCGATACTTCTGAACTTTCCCCGTCACCGTCATTGGAAATTCATCGACAAAGCGAATATGCTGAGGCACCTTAAAGTGTGCGATCTTTCCACGGCAGAACTCCCGGATTTCTTCCTCCTCCGCTGGCTCCTTCAGCCGAATCCAGGCCGCAACCGTCTCCCCGAGCCTTGCATCGGGAAGGCCTACCACCTGCACCTCCGCAACCTTTGGATGCGTGTGCAGGAACTCTTCGATCTCACGCGGATACACATTCTCACCGGCCCGGATGATCATGTCCCTCGCTCGACCCGTGATTCGAAAACATTCGTCGATGTCCATCGTCGCCAGGTCTCCGGTGTGCAGCCAGCCGTCCTCATCAATGGCGTGGCAAGTCGCCTCCAACTCCTGGTCGTAACCCTTCATCACCAAATACCCGCGCGTACACAGCTCGCCTTGTTCGCCCGCCCGCACCGTGTCGCCGTTCGCCGAGACAATCTTGACTTCGGTGTTAGCGCATGCCCGTCCCACCGTCGACACACGCCGCTCCAGACGATCGTGCACCGCCGACATCGTGATGATCGGCGAGCTTTCCGTCTGTCCGTATCCGACGATCATCCCTTCGCAGTGCATCTCTCTCACCACCCGCTTCATAATCTCCACTGGACACGGAGCGCCCGCCATCATGCCGGTTCGGAGCGAGCTAAAGTCGAACGTATCGAAGGCCGGATGCTCAAGCTCTGCTATGAACATCGTCGGAACCCCATAAATCGCCGTAGCCCGTTCATCGTGAATAGCCTGAAGGGTCGCCAGAGCCTCGAATGTGGTGGCGGGAAGAATCATCGCTGCGCCGCTCACCAGCGAAACCAGCGTTCCGATAACGCACCCGAAACAGTGATAAAGAGGTACAGGGACTGCGATCCGGTCCCTCTCGGTAATCCTCATTCCCTCTGCAATAATAGCCGCGTTGTTTAAAACATTTCGATGCGTTAGTAGCACGCCCTTGGGCGACCCAGTGGTCCCTGAAGTGTACTGGATGTTGGTCACTTCATCGGCCGATATCGCCTGCACCGGAATGTCCTGCCCTTGTGCCAACATCCTTGCCCAGCCCTCCGTGCCGAAGTAGACAAGGTGCTCCAATACCAGCGTCTGCCCGGCCATGGCTTCATCGACAATCGCGCGATAGTTGCACCGTTTGTCTTTCTCCCAAAGAAACAGCGCCTTCATCCTCGATTTGCGTAATACGAAAGCTAAATCGTAGGAGCGGTACGCGGGATTCACATTCACCAATACCGCGCCGATCCGCGCGCATGCCAGGTGCATCTGTAGCCATTCCGCACAGTTCGTCGACCACACCCCAATCCGGTCCTGCGCGCCAAGCCCCAATCCCGCCAATCCACGTGCCGTCCGTTCCACAACCGCAGCCAGTTCTGAAAACGTCAGCCGCACTCCTTGATGCCGCGCCACCAAAGCTTCTCGGTCGGGAAATCGGGAAGCTGTTTTTTCAAACACTTCCCAGATGCTGCTTTCGATCAGCGGGGCATCGGGGCCCCGCGAGTAACTCAACATGGACAATACCGCCTCCAAATCTGGGTCTCAGTGTATAACAATTAGCTATGCGCCTCCGCATTTTACTCGCTCTTCTGTTTGCGTCTTCGCTTACTTTCTCCGGCTCCTCCGCGCGCTTCACACTTGAGCAAGTGATGAGCGCTCCGTTCCCATCGGAACTGACCGCTGCCCCCAAAGGAGGAGCCATCGCTTGGGTGCTCAATGAACATGGCGCTCGCAACGTGTGGTTCGCCGACGCCCCCACTTACTCTGGCCGCAGGCTCACGAATTATCACGACGATGATGGCCAAGAGATTGCTCAGCTCACGTGGACCCCCGACGGCCGCACCCTCATATTCGTCCGCGGCGGCGATTTTGAAAATAATCACGACAATCCCAACCCCGCCAGTCTTCCTCAAGGCGTCGAACAAGCCATCTGGATCGCACGGGCCACCGGCGCTCCACGCAAAATCACGGAAGGCAACAGTCCCACCGTATCGCCCTCCGGAGATCGCCTGGTCTTCCTTCGTAAAGACGAAATCTGGTCCGTCGGCCTCGATGAAACCTCCAAGCCATCACAGCTTATCCACTCCAAAGGCCAAGCCACGCAGCTCCGCTGGTCACCCGATGGCTCCAAACTCGCCTATGTCTCGATGCGCGGCGACCATTCCTTCATTGCCGTATACAATCTCGCCGCGCAATTTCTCAGCTATCTCGATCCCAGCGTGGATCGCGACTCCCAACCCATCTGGTCCCCGGACAGCAAGCGCCTCGCATTCATTCGCATTCCCGCCGCCACGCTCGCCTGGGGTCCTCGCCGCGACGCTTCGCCTCCCTGGTCCATTCGCATTGCCGATGCCGAATCCGGAACGGGCCGCGAACTCTGGCAAGCTTCCGCCAGTCCGGGCAGCATCTTTCATCCTATGGTTGCCGGCTCCCAATTATTCTGGGGCGCAGGGGACCACATCGTGTTCCCTTGGGAACGCACGGGCTGGATGCATCTGTATTCGATTTCTACGCAGGGCGACATCCCAAAGCCGCTCAACGCGCCCGGCGAATTTGAAATCGAGCATGCTTCGGTCTCGGCTGACCGCCGCACCGTTCTCTTCTCCTCGAACGAGAATGATATCGACCGCCGCCATCTCTGGCGAGTCTCGGTTTTGGGGGAAAACCTCGCACCACTCACTCCCGATACCGGACTCGAATGGTCTCCGGTGGAAACCAGCGACGGTTCTGCAATCGCCATGCTCCGATCCGACGCCAAAAATCCCGCCCGAGCTTCTATCAGAGTCGGCAACGGCGACATTCGCGATCTCGCCCCTGCCTCCATTCCAGCCGACTTCCCTGCCTCATCGCTCATCGCCCCCGAGCCGGTCATCTTCTCCGCGGCGGACGGTCTTCGCATTCACGGGCAGCTTTTTCACCCCTCCGAATCGAGCTCTAACCATCAGCATCCCGCCGTCATTTTCTTCCATGGAGGCTCGCGCCGGCAGATGCTTCTCGGCTGGCATTACATGGATTACTACAACAACGCCTATGCGATGAATCAGTATCTCGCCAGCCTCGGCTACATCGTGCTCTCGGTCAACTACCGCAGTGGCATCGGTTATGGTCTCGATTTCCGCGAAGCTCTCAACTATGGCGCCACAGGCGCGAGCGAATTCAACGATGTTCTCGGCGCCGGACTCTATCTTCGAAGCCGCCCTGATGTCGACCCCCAGCGCATCGGCCTGTGGGGCGGTTCTTACGGCGGCTACCTCACCGCGCTCGGCCTCGCTCGCGCTTCGAATCTATTCACCGTTGGCGTCGACTTTCATGGCGTCCACGATTGGTCCGCCGAACTTACCTCGGATGGGATTTCACAAGACGCCGCCACCGCCCGCCTCGCTTTCGAATCTTCGCCGCTCGCTTCCGTCAGTACTTGGCGATCTCCCGTTTTGCTCATCCACGGCGACGACGATCGCAACGTGCCCTTCCATCAAACTGTCGCGCTCGTCGAAGCCCTTCGCAAACAAGGCGTCGAATTCCAAGAACTGATCTTCCCAGATGAGATTCATGGATTCCTCACGGAAAGACGTTGGATTCAGGCCTATCACGCCGCCGCCGACTTTCTAGGAAAGCATTTGACGTCGACCCCTTGACGCGCAACATCGTGACGCACGCACTCGCGTGAATGCGTTTTCTGCCTACCCCGGGGGCGCGGCGGCCCCTGCCCGCTCTAAGACGCGATGAACCGTGTGCAATCGCTGGCGCCAAGTCTCCCCAGCATCCTGTTCGACTCATCTCGCCTGTGGTGGTGCCTTCATCCAAGCGACAGGAGAAACCGCACTCTGGCATTATAGTGATTGCATGTTCTTCCGCCGAGAGAAACCTCACGAACCCACCTTTTCCGAGCGCCTCGATGGTCTGCGCAAGCTCGGCTTCAGCACCAGTCCCGCCGGATCGGCGAAAGCACAGATCATTCGCGATGGCATCGGCGCCATTATTGAGGACCGTAGCGATCAGCATCCGCGGGTCTATAGAGCCGGCTTGGTGCTCGGTGGTGAGATCGGTCTGCTGGTTAATCGCGGTTTTCAAATGTTCTGGAAAAGCTCCAGCGGCCGGACCGCGCCCGCCCTCGCCACGCAGCTCAAAGCCCTCCACGCATTCGAAGAAGACCTAAAGGAAGGTCTCGGCCTGCCCAGCCTCTACAACGAGAGTCTAGGCACAACTTCTGATCTCCACCTGTACGACCGCGTTCAGCACCGCGATCAAGGCGCTGCGGACAAGCCCTGGGAACACAAAGTGGTCAATTCATAGCCGCGTCTGTCCCCCCATACTTCAGGTACAACTGGTAGAGTTTTTTCGCTTCATCCGCCTTGCCCTGATGTTGCAGGACGGCGCTGCGCACATACAAATACCGAGGGAAAATCAGGGACGCAAATAGCGTATCGCTGGATGATAGAGGAAGCGGATATGGGTCCACCAAGTCGGCTGCCTTATCGACCGCGCCGGTCTCTAGATACGCCCATGCCAGCAGGGTTCGCACCTGGCCGTCCGCTGATGGATTCGTCTCAGCCTCTGCCGCCCGCAAGAAGGGCAACGCTTCTCGAAATTTCTTCGCAAACAGCAGCGCGTATGCATCGGCCATTTTGGAACTCGAGCTCGTCGATGCGCCCGCCGCGATATAGCGGCACACCTCGCTGATCACTCGCACCTGTGTGCTTTGCGAGCGGGCCACAGCTTGATTCGCCAAATCCCTCGCAGCTTCCCTATCGCCCATCTGCAGCTTCCAGGTGGCGAGCTGGCTCAACGCTAGCGCCTGCGAATCCCCAGTCAAGGCTGGTGCCAGTTTTTCCATTCGAGTCGTGCCTTCTTTCCGGCGCCCCGTTAGAAATTCCCACTGCGCAATCTGATAATCCCCGCCTGCCCCCTGCGCACGCCCGGCCGGCCCCAAGCGCTTCAGAAAAAGCGCGTCCGCTCCCTGTAAATCGCCCATCATCAGCCGCGCCTCCGCCGCCTTGACGAACTCCGACGGATTCTTCGCGGCCGCCCGGTCAAAATACTCGCCCGCGGCGTTGAAATCGCCGCGGAAGTAACTCACCTCGCCTTGCGAATCCAGCACATTCGCATCTTCGGGCGCCAGCCTTTGATACTCCGCCAGCGCCTCCCGCGCGTTGTTCAGATCCTTCGCCCATGCCAACGCATAGCCCAGTTCGTTCCAAATTTGCGGCTCGTCCGGGTCCAGACGCGCGGCCGCTCGGTA
>Ga0070717_10001638_pt1 | contig 15559 bp, 14 predicted proteins | sample LARL113metaG_FD_71366 | JGI IMG/M metagenome (GOLD analysis project Ga0070717, IMG submission 71366) | Corn, switchgrass and miscanthus rhizosphere microbial communities from Kellogg Biological Station, Michigan, USA - LAR L11-3 metaG | ecosystem: Host-associated > Plants > Roots > Rhizosphere ... | reverse complement strand
TGTTTCCTGTTCTTTCCGGGAACGCCGGATATCCGTTACACACGTTTTCGTGGGACGTATTGAAACAGCACAGGGCGGAGTTGCTTTTTCTGGCTACGCCGCACGAGGTGTCCCGATCGTTGGTGCCGGAAGCGATGACGCGGGGAATCCGCGTGATTGACCTAAGTGGAGCGTGGCGATTGAAGCGGGCGCAACATCGCGGAATCTACGGCTTCGAAGACGCGAATTCAGTAACCGCCGCGGAACTCACTGAGAAAGCAGTCTATGGCCTGCCAGAGCTGAACGGCGATCATCTGGCGAACGCCATGCTGGTGGCAAATCCCGGTTGTTACGCAACATCGGTCATTCTCGCGCTTGCGCCCTTGCTGAAGGCTGGAGTCGTTGATCGGGAGCGGGGAATCGTTTCTGACTCGAAGTCCGGTGTCTCCGGTGCGGGAAAAGAGCCTTCCTCACGCACTCACTTTGTTTCAGTCGCGGATAATCTGTCTGCGTATTCGGTTTTTGGCCATCGTCATGTCGGAGAGATTCTCGAGCAATTGCATCTCGACTCCCGCGAGCTGATCTTTACTCCTCATCTACTGCCGATTCCCCGCGGAATTCTCTCGACCATCTACGTTCACCTGAATCGCGAACTGAATCCCGCTCAGCTGGAATCGTGTTTTCGCGATTTCTATGCAGGCAAGCGCTGGATACGTGTCTTTGCTACTCCGCAACTGCCGCAGATTCAGTTTTCGCTGCATACCAACTATTGCGATCTTGGTTTTTGCCTGGATGAGGATGGGCGGCGCTTGGTTCTTGTGTCCTGTATCGACAATCTGCTGAAGGGCGCGGCAGGACAAGCCCTGCAGAACATGAACCTGATGTACGGATGGGGCGAGGCGGAAGGACTCGAGTGAAGATCGTCATCAAAGTCGGTGGCGCGGCGCTGGAAGACAAATCCACTCTGCGGAAATGTGCTCAGGCGATTGTGGAATTAGCGCGAGATGATCACCGTATTGCAGTCGTGCATGGCGGCGGCGCGGCTCTTACACGCACGCTGAGGCTTTTGGGCAAGCAAAGTGACTTCGTAAATGGACTGCGCATTACCGACGCAGAAACGCGAGATGTTGCGTTAATGGTGTTGGCCGGAATCATAAATAAGAATCTAGTTGCAGCCATTACAGCGGCGGGAAGTCCCGCTGTGGGGCTGTGCGGTGGCGATGGCGCCACCTTTCGTGCACGAAAGAAGCAGACTCACGGCTACGACCTGGGATTTGTAGGAGAAATCTCTGCGGTGGAATCTCGATGGTTGGAGGCAATCTGGAGTCAAGGCGGAATTCCCGTGATCTCGTCCGTGGCCCTGGGGTCGGATGGCGAGTACTACAACATCAACGCAGATCAGATGGCGGCCGCTTGCGCCATCGCGTGTCATGCAGACGCATTGATCTTCCTCACGGATGTGCCCGGAGTGAAGGACGCAGGCGGTTCGGTGATCCCCTGGTTGAACATGAAAGAAGCGGCTTCTTTGGTCGAGCACGAAGTGATCGCGGGCGGAATGCTGCCCAAGCTGGAGGCTTGCGGGCACGCCCTGAAGAGAGGTGTCGGCAGAGTACGAATCTTGCCGGCGGCCCAGGCGGAAATCCTGCCGCAATTTTATTTCACCAAGCTGGAATGCGGCACGGAGGTGATCGTGGCATGAATCTGGCATCCGTAATTCGCTCGGAGCAGAAATTACTGCTGCCCACGTATGACCGGCAGAAAGTTCTCTTCACGCGCGGACGCGGCGTTTATTTGTGGGATTCACGGGGCAAGCGCTACCTCGATTTCCTGAGTGGGATCGGCGTGAATGCCCTGGGACATGGGCATCCTGCAATTCGTTCAGCCCTCAAGCGGCAAGCGAGTCAGCTAATTCATGTGTCAAACCTGTTTTTCCACGAATATCAGGCCGGGTTGGCGAAACAGCTGACAAAGATCTCAGGACTGGAAAAAGCGTTCTTCTGTAACAGCGGCACTGAGGCATGGGAAGGAGCGCTGAAGCTCGCTCGCGCGTACGCCCGCACGCAGAACCACAACGGGCATAAAGCCAAGTGGCGCCTGCTTGCGCTAGACAATTCTTTTCATGGCCGCACTTTCGGTTCCCTGGCAACCACCGGGCAAGAGAAATACCGGCATCCCTTCGCGCCGCTGGTTCCGGGCGTCGGCTTTGTCGCGTTTAACGACACAGAGGATCTGAAAAGGCAGTTTGATGGCAGCGTGTGTGCGATTTGTCTGGAGACGATTCAGGGTGAGGGTGGAATCCGGCCGCTGAGCCAGGAATTCCTGCAACTGGCGCGGCAATTGAGCGAGCGCACCGGAGCGCTGCTGATTCTCGATGAAATTCAGTGTGGACTGGGGAGAACCGGGCGATATTTTGCATATCAACATTATGGCGTGAACCCCGACATCGTGACCGTCGCCAAGCCGCTGGCGGCGGGACTGCCGCTAGGCGCGATCCTGACGACGAATCGCGTCGCCAGCGGAATGCACCCCGGCATGCACGGCACGACATTCGGCGGAGGGCCGCTGGCTTGCGCCGTCGCTATCGAATTTTTGCGAACGCTCGATGGCTTGCTTGACCACGTTCGCGAGATGGGCCATTACTTCCGCACGCGCCTGGATCAATTAAAAGAACAGCACACTGCAATCCGCGAAGTGCGCGGCATGGGGTTTATGCTCGGCATGGATCTGGATTCGGTCGAAACCGCGAAAGCCGTCGTCGCGCACCTGCTGCAACAGGGAATCTTGATTAATCGCACAAACGAGACGGTGTTGCGCTTCCTGCCCCCTTACATCATTCAGAAAAAGCATGTGGATGAGGTGCTCTGCGCGCTTGATTCGGCCTTGGCCAAGATTTCACCGCAGAAATCCACTTGTCTACGATTTCCGAAAAGGAGCCGAATACTTTGAGCAGCCAGCCAATCAACACAACACAGGCGGCACATTCGCCAGCCAGCGTGGAACTGCCGTGCCGCGATCTGGTTTCTATTCGCGATCTGCGGCCGCAAGACATAGAAGATATTTTTCATCTTGCCGGCCTGATGAAAGCACGCCCATCGCATTTCCGCGCGGCGCTGGCGGGCAAGCAAATCGTAATGTTTTTCGAGAAACCGTCTCTACGCACTCGCCTGACTTTCGAAGCAGGCATGGCAAGCATGGGCGGCTGGACCTCGTTCGTCGATCAGACGCAAGGGCGTCTTGACGTGCGGGAAAAGCTGAGCGACATCGCTCACAACCTTGAGCGCTGGGTGGATGGGATCATCCTTCGCACGTTCGCTCACAGCACAATTGAAGGCATGGCGGAGCATGCATGCATTCCGGTGATCAATGCGCTAAGTGAGCTGGAGCATCCTTGCCAGGCGTTGGCAGATTACTTCACGTTGCACGAGCGCTTCGGCGATCTCAAAAATATCTGCCTTGCATACGTCGGAGATGGCAACAACGTGGCGCACTCATTGCTGCTCACATGCGCGGCTCTAGGATCGAAGATTCGCATTGCCACTCCACTGGGCTATGGACCCAACGCTCAGATTGTTGCTGACGCCTCCGAAATCGCCTCGCACACCGGGGCAAAAATCGAGATTCTGACGGATCCCCATGAAGCGGTTTTCGGCGTGAATGCCGTCTACACGGATGCCTGGACCAGCATGGGCCACGAGCACGAGAGCGAAGAACGCGACCGGATTTTCCCGCCTTTTCAAATGAATCGGGAGCTCGTGGCTGGGGCCGCGCCGCACGCTGTGTTCATGCACTGCCTTCCTGCCCATCGCGGCATGGAGATCACGGACGAAGTGATAGACTCGGAGCGCTCAGTTGTTTTCGATCAAGCCGAGAGCCGCTTGCACGTGCAGAAGGCCATCCTCCTTCTACTGCTTGGCGGCGAAGCCAGCCGCTTTCATGTGAGGAGCGCCCATGCCTGAAAAAGTTGTACTCGCGTATTCCGGAGGACTCGATACCTCCATCATCATTCCCTGGCTCAAGGAAAATTATTCTTACGATGTGATCGCCATGGTAGGCGACGTCGGCCAGGCAGATGACGCAGATGACATTGAGGCGGTCGTCAACAAAGCGCACAAGACCGGCGCAATCAAAGTCATTGTTGAAGACTTGCGGGAGGAATTCCTTACAGGATACGTTTTTCCGGCGCTGAAAGCTGGTGCAGTCTACGAGCACAAATACCTCTTGGGAACTTCGCTGGCGCGCCCGGTCATCGCGAAACATCAGGTCGAGGTTGCGCTGCGCGAAGGCGCGACGGCGCTGGCGCACGGCTGCACCGGAAAAGGCAACGACCAGGTTCGATTCGAGCTGGCATATCAAGCGCTGGCCCCGGAACTCAAAGTGATTGCACCGTGGAGGGAGTGGAATTTGAAGTCGCGCGAAGACTGTCTGGATTACGCAGAGAAGCACGGCGTTCAAGTCGCCGCAAGCCGGGAGAAGATTCACAGCCGCGATCGCAATCTTTGGCACGTCAGCCATGAGGGCGGAGAACTGGAAGATGCGGCGAATGCGCCGTTACCCAGCACCTGGCAGCGTACGCGCTCGCCGCAGGAAGCGCCTGATCGCGAGGAGCACGTAACGCTCGGCTTTGAAAAAGGAATTCCGGTATCAGTAAATCGCCTGAGGCTCGATCCCGTATCTCTGGTCGAGCTGCTGAACGAAATCGGCGGACGTAATGCAATTGGCCGCGTGGATCTGGTGGAAAACCGCTTTGTTGGCATCAAGTCGCGCGGGTGTTATGAAACACCGGGCGGAAGTCTGCTTGTCGCGGCGCATCGGGAGCTTGAGGCCTTGTGCCTGGAGCGCGAAGTGGCACATTTCAAACAGCACATTGCGCTGAAATATGCCGAACTGGTTTATTTCGGCCAGTGGCTTACGCCCTTGCGCGAAGCGTTGGATGCGTGTGTTGAAGCCACTCAGCAGAACTTAACCGGCACAATCACATTCTCTTTATATAAAGGAAACGTTTCTGTCGTCAGCCGTGAATCTGAGTACTCGCTGTATCGCACCGATCTATCTTCGTTCACCATGGGCGGCAGCTACAACCAGAAGGATGCGGAGGGTTTCATTCGCATCCTGGGCCTGCCGTCGCGTTCGCGCACCCGCTCCCGCGCGGAGGTCGAGAAATGAAGATGTGGGCGGGGCGCTTTCGCCAGCCGCTCGATCCCAGTTTCGAGCGCTGGCAGCGATCGTTCGAGTTTGATCGCAGGCTGCTGGCGTATGAAATCGGAGCCAGCCGCGCGCATGCCCGCGCGCTGAAGAATGCGGGCATCGTTTCTTCCGATGAGCTGATTTCCATCCTGCAAGGACTCGATCAGATTGCTGAGCAGGCTGCGGTGTCCCCCGCGTTCCTCGATGATGATGAGGCCGAGGACGTGCATCATTTTGTCGAGAAGCAATTGGTCGCGATTGCCGGCGACGTGGGATACAAGCTGCACAGCGGTCGCAGCCGCAACGAGCAGATTGCGACGGATCTGCGTCTTTATGTGCGTGCGAGTATCGATGATTTGCGATTGAAGCTGGCGGACTGCCTCGGTGTTTTTGTCTCTCGGGCCGAGCAGGCCGGCAGCGCAGCGATGCCCGCCTACACGCACTTGCAGCGTGCCGAGCCGGTTTTGGTGTCGCATTGGTTGCTCGCCTATGTCGAGATGTTTTTGCGCGATGCCGAACGCGTGGCGGATTGCCGCGCACGAGTGAATATCTGTCCGCTGGGTTCCGGCGCGGTCGCCGGCACAACAATTGCTTTAGATCGGCGCGCGATTGCTGAAGAGCTTGGTTTTGACGCAATCACCGGTAACAGCATTGATGCGACCAGCGATCGCGATTTTATTCTGGAATTTGTGAACGCGCTCACCCTCTTATCTTTGCACCTGAGCCGCTGGGCAGAGGAGATGATCATTTTCTCCTCCCAAGAGTTTGGGTTCGTTCACTTGCCCGAGGCATATTCCACTGGCAGCAGCGCAATGCCGCAAAAGAAGAATCCTGATTTATTGGAGCTGGTGCGCGGAAAGGCGGCGCGAGTAGCCGGTGATGCGACTACTCTTCTGGTTGCCGTCAAAGGATTACCGCTCGCCTATAACAAAGACTTACAGGCGACTCAGCAACCTCTTTTCGATGCGAGTGAAACTCTGCTCTCGGTTCTGCCTCTGATTGCCAGCTTCATGAGGGCAGTCGAATTCGACTACGACCGCATGCAGAAAGCGGCAGAATCTGGATTCATGAACGCCTGGGCGGCCGCCACTTATCTTGTGGAACGCGGGGTCTTCTTTCGCATGGCGCACGAACAGATAGGCAAGGCTGTGCAGCTATGCGTCGAGAGAAATTGCGAGTTGCAGGATATTGAACTTCACGAATTACGGCAAATCAATCCTATTTTCGATCAGGATTTCTATTCGTACCTAAGTCTTTCGTCCGTGCTGGCCCTTCACAACGTGCCCGGCGGCACCGCGCTAGCCCGCGTCCAGCAGGCCATTAGCGAAGCTCGGAACAAGATCAATCTCTTGCGGGAGAGCATGCATGCGCACGCGTGAGGCGGTTCTCCCGGATGCGGAACGAATTCATCAACTGATCTCGAATTACTCAGGTGATGGGACGCTGCTGCCGCGCAATTTCGCGGAAATCTGCGAGAACGTCCGCGATTTCCTGGTGCTGGAGGACGCAGGCGACGTGGCGGGATGTGGCGCTCTTCATCTTTATGGGTTACACCTGGCAGAAATCCGGTCTATCACGGTCGATCCTGCGCATCAAGGTTCAGGCGGCGGTAAGCTTCTGGTGCGAGCGCTGCTCTCGCAAGCGAAGAAGCACGCTGTCAGCTGTATTTGTCTTTTTACCCGCAAGCCGGAATTTTTCTCCCAACTCGGCTTTGTCATGGCGCAACGAGAAGATCTACCGGACAAAATTTATAAAGATTGCTGCGTTTGTCCACGTTTTCACTGCTGCGATGAGGTCGCCATGGTCAGAGGCGAGTTGCCCAAGTTCGCCATTCTTCCCGAGCCCACTGACTGGCTGGTCAAACTCCAGGCATGAGCGCACCCGCTGGTTCGACAGAGTCCATCCACCTCCCCGGTGGGTTTTCATTCTCTGCAGTTGCTGCGGGTAGCAAAGCTAGCGGCCGATTAGATTTAGCCTTAGCTGAAGCCGCTCCGGGTACAACGGCGGCGGCAGTGTTTACGAAGAATCGGGTTATTGCTGCCCCCGTGCAAATCGGACGCAAGCACTTGCGTGCGACAGGATCCCATGTGCGTGCCGTGATCGTGAACTCTGGCAACGCGAACTGCGCGACCGGCAAGGCCGGCATAAAGGATTGCTTGCAGGTCTGCCGAAAGGCATCCGATCTGCTGGGATTCAAGGCCGAACTGGTATTTCCGTCCTCAACCGGCATTATCGGCATGCCGATGCCAGTTTCCAAAATTCTTACGGCCATCCCAGCGTTGGTTTCTGTCCGCGAAACAGGCGAGCACGCAGTAACCCAGTTTGCCCGAGCCCTCATGACCACTGATACCCGGCCGAAGCTCGCATCGGCGCAGTTTCAGGCGGGGCGAAAGAATATCAGCATCCTGGGCATAGCCAAGGGATCGGGCATGATCCATCCCCAGCTTGCAACCATGCTTGTATACCTTTTCACGGATTTGGCGGCTACTCCGGCTGAGCTGAAACAATGGTTACGGGCCGCGTGTGACGAAACGTTCAACTGCCTCTCCGTTGATGGCGATACCTCAACCAACGATACAGTTCTGCTGATGGCAAGCGGACAGAGCGAGGTTCGGCTGGGCGCCGTGGAAAATAAATTTCAGGCTGCCCTCCACCGCGTCTGTGGCTCTTTGGCCGAGCAGATTGTTTCCGATGGCGAAGGGGTGCGGCACGTCATCCGGCTGTCAGTGGAACAAGCCAGGAGCCGTGACGAGGCGCTGCATCTGGCGCGGTCCATCGCCCGATCATTATTGGTGAAGACCGCGTGGGCAGGTGCGGACCCAAACTGGGGACGTATATTGGCGGCAATCGGAGCTTCTGGCGTAGGCATCGATCCGAAAAAAGTAACCATCTTCATTGGCCGGCAGGTAGTATGCCGGGGAGGAGTCGCGTGCGCTTTTGATGAGGCCGAAGCGCATAGAGACCTGGCACAGCCCTCCTGCGATGTGCGGATAAAATTGCGTCGCGGCCGAGTCTCGGTACTTTTTCTTACTAGCGACTTAACTACAGAATACGTTCGTATTAATGCCGATTATTCGACCTGAACGTGCCCTTTGGAGCCGGGGCGCATGGCGTGGCTCGGTCTGACACCGTTCCGCTTCGGCCAAGCCTAAGACAGAGAAAACGGTAAAAATCTGTGCCGCCACAGCCCCGACAAATCACCGACTGAGCTGGTACAAAGCCCCCAATATAGCTCCAAACACTGCGTGCGCAATGAACACAGAAATTGGAGTGCGAAATCCGTAATTCAGCGCCATAAATCCGGGTGGTTCGAGTTGCCGTGTTGCCGTCGGCCCGTGTTGCTCGCGTGCCATTCGCGGATGCACAGCTGGCATTAGACTCATACCCACCGTAAGCACGAAAAGCGCCTGCGCTAGTCCAAGCAACATGCCGAACCACCAGTTCGCCAGATGACGCGCCTCGAATACTAAGGCGTAAAGAACCGAGAATGCCATCCCATTCACCATGTGAACGGCGAATCCATAGAACTTCGCCTTTTCCCGATCCGGCGTCAAGACCGTCCCGACCAGGTAGGGAATATTCATCCGAGTAAGCCCCAGACCCTGGCTAACGGAAAGCACAGTGGAAACTGCGAGCGTAGCAAGGAAACCCGAAAGCAGCCAACTTTGCCAGTTCATGCTGCCGCCTCTTGCACAGAATTCTGTGGCTTTGAGCTCTCAGGCCGATGCCCGAGCTGCTGCTCACCTTTTTCCCGCTGACGAATGGAAAGTGCGGCGCCGATCAATCCGACATGGGTGAATGCCTGGGGAAAATTTCCCAAGGCGTCGCCTGTTCTCCCATCGATTTCTTCTGCATAAAGGCCAAGATCATTGGAGTACGCCAGCAGCCGCCGGAATAAACATTGAGCTTGGGCCAGGGAACCCCCGCCGATCGCCAAGTATTCTGCCTCCCAGAAACTGCAAATGGCGAACGTTCCTTCCGGCGGATTAGTCTCGTAGCGATACAGCAAACCATTAGTAGTCCCCAACCGCTCAAGTATCTTGCGATACGTTGCGGCCATGCGCGGTGATCCAGCCTTTTCAAAGCCGTACCAGGAAAGCAGCAGAAGGCTGGCGTCAAGTTCGTTCCCATCCAAAACGCTGACGTAGCTTTGCATCTGCGCATTCCAGGTCCGATCATGGATTTGACGTCGGATGAGCTCGGCGACTCTCTGGTACTCCTCGACCGGAGCGCCGCGTAGCCGGCCCTGTTTGTGAAGTGTGACCAACCGATCCAGAGCCGTCCAGCACAGCACTTTGGAGTGAGTGCGTCGAGTCCGCCCACTTCTCGGCTCCCAGATCCCCTCATCCGGCGACTGCCAATTTTTCACGACGTAATTCCCGAACCCGATCAGCACTTTTTGCATTTCGCGATCGAGATGGCCGCCGTGAAACGCGTATTGTGCGGCGGCATCAATGACCTCTCCATAAACATCCATTTGGAACTGATCACGGGCCGCATTGCCGATGCGCACTGGCCGCGAGTTCTTATAACCTGAGAGATGGTCGAGAACGCGTTCATCTGGGGCAGATTCACCGTAGACTGTGTACAGAATTCGCAATTCGGGTTGGCTGAGACGTGTAGCGTGCAGCAGCCAGTCCAGGAATCCCCCAGCTTCGTCCCAGTACCCCAATTCCAGCAAAGCGCGGATCGTAAGAGAAGCGTCGCGCAGCCAGCAAAATCGATAATCCCAATTCAAATCGCCGCCGACTCGCTCCGGTAGGGAAGTCGTAGGCGCGGCTATGATTGCCCCCGAGGGGGCAAAGCTCATGAGCTTGAGTGTAAGGGCGCTGCGCAGGACTTCACCACGGTGCGCCCCATCGTAATTGGCTTGCCTTGCCCATTGTTGCCACCAGCTAATACAAGCGTGAATACGGTCTCGCACGATAGAGTCGTCTAGCGGCGGCAGCACTGCGGGCCCTTCTTCTTCATAGCTAAGCGAGAAAGTAGCGGTCTCGCCTGCATGCAACGTGATCTGTGTGCAGGCACCGTGATCGTGCAGTTCCAGCCGGACGTTGCAACGGAGCCAATAGACTCCTCTGCCACACTCCATTCGCAAGCCGAGGTTTCCAACGCTGCGAATTGGCGCGGCTTTCAGCCCATAATCAGCTCGCGGGACAAACTCCACGTCCACTTGAATTTCGCCCTGGGTGCACTCGAGATGTCGAAGGATTTCGTGATCTGGAAATAGAACTTGCTCGCGAACAAGCTCCGAAGGGATCGGCATGAGATCGGTCAGCACTGCGGTGCCGGTCTCAGCATAGAACGTGGTCTCCAGCACATTCGAATCAGGCAAATAGCGCCGTTGGACCTTAGCTGCTTCGGCAGGAGATATCCGCCAATAGCCGCCCTTTTCGCGATCCAGCAGCGCGGCAAAGATTGCGGGTTTATCGAACCGCGGCCAGCACAGCCACTCTACTGATCCCTCACGGGAGACCAGAGCCGCAGCACGGCAGTCCCCAATAATTCCATAGTCTTGAATCTGTGGAAAACTGGCCTCGTCCACGGCATCTCCGTGATCAGTATAGGTGATTCAGAAAAACGACCCTGAGAGGCAGATTTTCCGCCTAAGCGTTTGCTGCTATTGGGACTGGACCATTTGTTACGGGTCGGGCGTCAATATTGCGATGGCCTCAAGGAACACTTTAGAACCTGCTCCTATAGGGCAATGCCTTTTGTAAAATACAGGATAATCCCGATAGGCGGCACTCAACGACGAGGAGTATCTATCAAAATAACCCCAACGCGAAGGAGACGGAAGGCAGGCACCGGCTACCTCCCCTTAAAAGGCCGGAGCCTGCCCCTCCCTATTTTTGGGGTGCTTTTTCTACCAAAATCACTCCTCGCTACTTTTGGTTCTTAGGAATTTGAACGTGATGGCTTAGCGTCCGACCGACGCGCTGCCCAAATTTGTGTCAAATCCGGGCTGCAAAGGTGTGACCGTCACGCCTTTCTCTTTGTCGAATGCCAGGGTCATATTTAGGGAGCACTGACCGCACAACCAGAAATGCGCGACTTGGCGAACGGTTGGATCGCTGTGGTGCGGGTGCCCGGGCTGTTTGAAGGCACGCACTTCGAACTGAAATAGCCTGCCATCGCGCAGATAGCGGAGAGGAGCGCGGCAAGCCGGATTGGCACATTGAGGAACCATTGCGAATTCGTCAGTCCTCGCGGCTGGAGGCCAGAATTGCGGGTGAAATGGGTACTGAATCTTTATCTCACGTTTGACGGCGGTCTCGAATCGGGTGAATTCTGTATTTTTCCGACCAGCCTATTTGCCACTCGCGGCTGTGCCCTTACTCTGCCGCCGCGTAGTAGCCTGATCGCGCATAAACGTGAAACGTTCCAGGAAGCTTCAGTTTCTTCGGGCGCCTGAAGACAATTTTGATCTTGTGCCACTGGCCATCTTTTTTGGTCGCCGCTGGCCGATAGCCGAGCAAATACTGATTTCGCAACATGACACTGACGGATTTCGCAGCATCCACCAGATCGTTCGGATCGTCGATGGAGAACGACGTTCCGCCTGTTACTTCACTAATGCTACGCAGCAGCTCGGGCCCGAGGAGCTCTTCCTGGGTGGGAAAGTAGTGATTGTAGATTCCTATGCCGTAGATCATCACGTCCGCTTCTTTCACCACGGAAACAATCTCTTTTTCGGTGTAGCGGCTATGATTATCGCCGCCGTCGGAGATGATCAACAGCGCCTTGCGCTGATGTTTTGCCTGCCGCATCTTGGCGATCCCCATATAGATCGCGTCCAGCAAGGCTGTGCGCCCTTTGGGAACCGCATAAAGAAGCTTGCTTTGAACATCTTCGACGTGCTGCGTGAAATCTGAGACCATCTCCGGCTTATCGGAGAAGGTGATCATGAAAAATTCGTCTTCTGGGTTGGCATCGCCGATAAGTTTTGCGACCGCGTCGCGAGCGCGATCCAGCTTGCTCTTCATGCTGCCACTGATGTCAAGAATGATGCCAATGGAGACAGGCGCATCTTCATTGGAAAAATAACGGATTTGTTGTTCTGTCTTGCCTTCTAAGACCTGGAAGCTGTTGCGGTCCAATCCCTGGACCAGACGGTTCATGCCATCCATGATTGTGACTGGTACAAGCACCAGGCTTACGTTCACCTTCATCGGTTTTGGACCAACCTCGGGCAGAGCAAAGGGGGCTACCGTCCCGCTATCTGAGGGCTGCATTAATCTCGGCTGGATTAGCCTCGGCTGGACGTGGACTTCATCGATGGCGCTGCTCTGGCCCGAGATTTGCAGCACATTCAAAGCGAAGAAAACGAGCACAAGGGCAAAGCGTCGGTTCACCCGCATGGAAAGTTGGTTTCCAAGCTGCATGCTGCCTTCCTTAGCGCGATGCGCATGAAACTCTTCTACTTCGATATCAGTACATCGGCAATCCCATTGAAACCTTAATTCAAAAGGGAAGTAGTACCAGGAGATGCCAATGATCGCCGACGATCCGCACGTGAGATGCATTGGGTCCTGTACGCGATCAGGTTTTGTTCTGGATGCACTAAGGGAATATCTGAGTGGATTTCAGGGATTGGTACAAGATTACCTATTGACGTGGCGACTCGACGAGGGTGCGCCGCAGCCCAACCTTCCAGGCCGAGCCACTCCGCGAGCGGTTACCTTTACGCTATCTTCTTCGCACTTAGAGATTTTCGTCGATCCCTGCGAACAAATCGGTCTCCATCTCGCACGACATCGGCTTTACGGCGGCAGCCAGATGAAACATTTCCACCCGTCCGCGCTGCCGCACATTTCCTTCGAATATGGGCCACAGCGGTGCCTGGGTGTTATGTGCTTTGAATGCTGCGATCTTGGTTTCGAGCCCGTCGCCGATATCAATCACAGCCGTCGCAGGAGGGAAAGTAATCGGTTGCCGGCCGGGCAATGTGAAATCGGTGGTTGAGTAATATAGCTTCTGCGTGCGATGCGGACTGGTGTGCTCTCCGATCTGATCGGGAAAGCGGTTGCTCCGTCCCGCCCACTGGAAGGCCAACGTGGCAAAAACACCCGCCATGGAGTGATCGGTATGCGCTGTCACTCCGCCTTCGCTTCCAAACGTGAGCATGACGTTCGGCCGAAATTGCCGCACAAGCAGCGTGAGATCACAAACCGCTCTGTACAGATCTTGCCGGTGCAGCTTGCCATCAGGATAGTCGAGCACAATGCCGCGGCTGACTTTCAAAATCTCGCACGACGCGGCGAATTCTCTGCGCCGCATGGTTGCGAGTTCCTGATCGTCGCGAGCGCTGCCGCGATGGGTTGCGGCCTGTCCCGGGGTGAGGCACACAACGCAGGTTTCCACTCCGCGCTCGGCGTACCGCCGCAGTGATCCCCCGAAGTTCCCGGCTTCATCATCCGGATGCGCCGTGACCACCATCATGCGCAACATGCTGGGAATTGTATTTCAAACGATGTAGGTGCGATGCCCTGTCCGTGGAGGAATTTTTGTTTGAGATGAAACGAGTTTACGAGTTAGCAGGCGCGATCATTTCCGGCAGTTCATCTGCTGTTTCTTCAGCGAGCATAAACTCCAAAACTTCCTGCGGTACCGGCGCATTCCACACCGGAGCGAATGATTGCCGGTGCAACGGAGACGGCCCATGCTCTCGGAGCGCGGCCAGATGACGCGGGGTGCTATAGCCTTTGTTCGAGGCCAACCCATACACGGGGAATACGGGATCCCATTCCGCGACCATGCGATCGCGTTCAACCTTCGCCACAATGGAGGCTGCTGCAATTGAGACGGAGAGCGCGTCTCCGTGAATAATGGCGCGTTGCGGAAGATCGCATTCGAGCATCAGGGCATCAATCAGCAAGTGATCGGGGCTCGGCTGCAAGCCCAGGACTGCCTCCCGCATAGCGACTCGCGACGCCTGATAAATGTTAATTTGGTCGATGCGCGCAGCATCCACGGCAGCGATCGACCACGCAATCGCATGTTGGCGAATACGTTCTGCCAGCACCAGCCTTCTTTCCGGAAGCAAGAGTTTGGAATCGCGCAAACCGCGAACGCGGTAGGCCGGGTCGAGGATGACCGCCGCGGCAACCACCGGCCCAAAGAGAGAACCGCGACCGACTTCATCGACTCCTGCCACGCAGTGAGCACCGAGAGCCCAAGCCACCTTTTCGAACTTCAATGTACAGCGCAAGCGTTTCAGTAGCCGCAGCTTGGCAGCGGAGGGGGAAAGTTCCCGTTCGGACTTCAGTCTGCGCGGCACCGCTATGAATATTCGCCCACTTCACGCTGCCTTGCAACCTGTGGAAAAGTGCCAACGCGTCACCTTCAACAGTAACTGCCTGAAGGTAATCGGTTCACGCCAGAACGGTACTAAAGAATCTCTCAGAACTGGGGGTATCTGATGACAAAGCAGGTAGCCCAGCCGGGGCTGAGTTGAAAGTGCTGCTGAATATTGGCAGCTACGATTTGAGACTCAAAGGCCAGGTTCGGCACGCAGACCCGCAGGCGGGCAGGGAATCGAATTTGATGAGATTCGCAAGGGAGACCGGCAAATCCTGCACCTCCTGCACCTCCTGTTGCGAAAGCTTTCCGAAAAGCAGTTCGAAGACACGCTGCATTTTGAACTGCAGGCGTGAGTCACTGGCAACGCTAACGACTGCTTTTATTGTCCTGCGACTTCCGCGGTCGCGCGCTCCTTTTCAATGTCCTTCAGCCGCGCAGCTTTGCCTCTGAGACCACGAAGGTAGTAAAGTTTCGCGCGCCGTACTTTAGAAGAGCGCATGAGCTCAACCTTGTCGATTACTCCTGAGTTAAGCGGGAAAATGCGCTCCACCCCTTGACCGAAGCTGATTTTGCGCACCGCGAAGCTGGCTTGAGGACCGCGAGTGCGTGCGATGACCACGCCTTCAAAAGCCTGCAGGCGCTCTTTGTCGCCTTCTTTGATCTTCACATGAACGCGGATAGTATCTCCCGGAGCAAAGTCAGGAATATCGGTTCGTTTTGACTTGGCCAGCAATTTCTCAATGATCAGATTCGTCATGGTCGTGTCCCTTCATTCAAATCTTTTCAGTCCCGCTCTTGATCCGGGCTAGCAGTGTCTTATCTTCGTCGTTCAGCGTGGCCTCACTCAACAGATCGGGCCGGTTCCTGATGGTCTTCTTTAGCGCGATCATCCGCCGCCAGCGGCGTATCTCCTCGTGGTTCCCAGAAACCAGCACCTCAGGAACCCGCATACCGCGAAAATCCGCGGGCCGCGTGTAATGCGGATAATCCAGCAATCCGCCCGAAGGGCTCGTCGCATCCGGCTCCGGCCTTCCGCGATCGTCAAACTTCTTCGGCGCAACAAATGCCGAGAAGCTTTCCGTGATCGCCGAAG
>Ga0070717_10001637_pt1 | contig 15560 bp, 13 predicted proteins | sample LARL113metaG_FD_71366 | JGI IMG/M metagenome (GOLD analysis project Ga0070717, IMG submission 71366) | Corn, switchgrass and miscanthus rhizosphere microbial communities from Kellogg Biological Station, Michigan, USA - LAR L11-3 metaG | ecosystem: Host-associated > Plants > Roots > Rhizosphere ... | reverse complement strand
CGGCTTGGGCAAGCCGAACCACGGTCTGGCCGGCGGCGACCACTTGTCCCGGCTCACCAAGCGTCTGCATGACCGTTCCGTCCGCGTCTGCGAACAAGATCGAATAGGTCGCCTGGTTCTCGGCGACCCCTGCGTCGGCTTCGGCAGCGGCAAGTTGCGCCTTCGCTGTGTCCGATGCTGCCTTTGCCTGCTCGTAACGCTGGTGGGAAGCCCATCCGTCGCTCACCAACTTGGTGTAACGCTGCTCATCGGCGTCGGCCTGGACGAGAGATGCACGCGCTGCGGCAACCGCGTTGCGTTTTGCGGCAAGCGCAAGGCGGAGGTCGGTTTCGTCGATGCGCATCAGTGGCTGACTGGCTTTGACCTGGTCACCGACATTGACAAGCCGTTCCAGGATCTTGCCGGCGACACGAAACCCGAGATTGCTTTCGACCCTCGCCCCTACCACTCCTGTGAAGCCGCGTTCGGAACCGCTCACTCGGACGGCCGTCGCCAGGTTGACCATCGGCGGCTCTTGCCGCGCGTCGCGCGCGGCAGAGGCTTCTTTGGTGGGAATGCCGAGGGTAGCGACGACGGCCGCCCCGGACACCGCGACCAGGACAGCCGCCACTACCACAAGGTTGCTCTTTTTCATCGCCCTCTCCATGCCACTTAGATTTCGTTCAAACTCTATAATTCATTTAGAGTTTGACCGCAATCTAAATCAGGAGAACACCAGAATGTGATCCCGGAAAGCGGCCTTCTCGGACCCTTGGCGGCGCTAGATCCGCCCGGCTCACTTGATAGATTGCATTCGAACTCTAAACTAGCTATAGAGTTCGAACGAAATCCAAATGGAGTTCACGATGCGTGTGAGTCGCATTCAAGCCGCGGAGAACCGCCAGACGGTGATCAATGTGGCAAGTCGCCTCTTCAGGGAGCGCGGCTTTGATGGCATCGGCCTCAAGGATCTGATGGAGGCGGCCGGGTTAACCCAAGGCGCCTTTTACAAGCAGTTCGAGTCCAAGGAGGACTTGGCGGCACAGGCGTCCAGACGCGCATTGGAGAGCGCCTCCCAACGCTGGTCGAACGCGATCGCGGAGAATCCTGATGACCCGCTTGGCGCGGTGATCGGGTTCTACTTGAGTGCGGGCCATCGCGAAGAAAAACTGGACGGCTGCCCAGTCGTGGCGCTCGGCTCGGACGCCGCCAGGCAGGGAGCCAGCGTGAAAGCGGCGTTCGAAGAGGGAATCAAGGCGTATCTCGAAGTCCTCGGCCCCCTGCTTCGCGAGACCGACGGCGAGGATACCAACGGGAGGGCCATGGTCGTTCTGTCGACGATGGTCGGCGCCATGACGCTATCGCGCGCCGTCAATGACCCGGCTTTCGCTCAGGCCTTTCTGAATGCGGCCGTCGAACACGTTTGCGAAGCCGTCGCCGATCGAAAGGATGGGCCGGTGTTCTGATTGAAGAAGTGGCCGAGCCCCATTCGCTGATCAAATAGATGAGGAAGAGAACGATGTCGAAAGAAACAATGAACAGCTTCGCCGGAAAATGGGCTCTTGTCACGGGGGCGTCGAGTGGCCTCGGCCTTGAATTCGCAGATCTACTGGCGGCGCAGAAAATCAATCTCGTATTGGCGGCCCGACGGCAGGAGTCGATGGAAAAGCTTGCCTCCGATCTCCGCCGCAAATACGGGGTGGATGTGCTGGTCGAGGCGATCGATCTTGCCTCGCAGGGCGCGGCAAGCCGCCTGAAAAGCAGTCTCGACGCGAGGTCGGTGGCGATCGACATCTTACTGAACAATGCCGGATACGGCTTGCACGGCGATTTATTGGAAACGCCGATCGAGCGCACCGCGAACATGATCCAGCTCAACATCACAACGCTCACTGAGCTGACCTATCTTTTCGGCCGCGATATGGCTGAGCGGCGATCTGGACATATCCTTCTCGTCGCCAGCCTCCTGGCCTTCCAAGCCGTTCCCAGCTACGCGGCCTATGCGGCGACCAAGGCTTATGTACTCGCCCTTGGCGAGGCCCTGCATGACGAACTCCGCCCGCATGGTGTGGTCGTTACCAGTCTCTGCCCCGGGCACACCGCGACGGGTTTCGATGCAGCAGCCGGCGCAACCACATCGGCCTTGCTGCGCCTCCTCACCATGAAGCCGCGTCCGGTCGCCGCGAGCGGTATTCGGGCGCTCTTGCAAGGAAAGGCTATGGTGGTCGCGGGCCTATCGAACAAGATGGCCGCCTTTTCAAATCGTCTGACGCCGCGATCAATGCAAAGGGCCACGATGAAAAGAATAATGGACGCTTAACTCCTGGAGCGCTCGCGTCTGGACGCTTATCGAAAAAGCGTAGCCTCTGACTGCAGCCGCTGACCAGCCTCGCGCATCGGCGTATTACGCCGAAACGTCGAGCGTTCGCTAATTCGCCCAGGCTTCACGAACGGAAACTCCGACCATGATCACCTCCGCTCCTTCGGCCGAACAACGGCACGCTGATTTTCCAGGGCGTTCGCCGGAGAATTCGAAGGTCATCTGATCATGCGTCGCATCGTCGTTACGGGACTGGGACTCGTATCACCGCTGGGCTGCGGCAGTGAGCTAGCATGGTCCAGGCTGCTCTCGGCCCGCTCAGGACTTGCCGCGCTCCCGGAGTGGGCGGCTGTCCTTCCCGCACGCGTCGCTGGAATCGTTCCGACGAAGGCCAACAACGCGGACGGAGGCTTCGATCCGGATCTGCTCATTCCTCCCAAGGATCAGCGGAGGATGGATCGCTTCATCCTGTTCGCCCTCGCGGCCGCGTCCGAGGCCATTGCGCAGGCAGCTTGGATCCCTTCGGACGCGCATTCCATGGAGCGCACGGCAACCGTGATCGCATCGGGCATCGGAGGCTTTCCGGCAATCGTCGAGGCGGTCCGCACCACCGATCAGCGCGGAGTGAGGCGCCTCTCGCCCTTCACCGTGCCGTCCTTTCTCGCAAATCTCGCGGCTGGCCATATCTCCATCCGCTACGGCTTCAAGGGGCCGATCGGTACGCCGGTCACCGCCTGCGCCGCGAGCGTGCAAGCGATCGGGGATGCCGCACGTCTCATCCGAACCGGAGAAGCCGACGTTGCGATTTGCGGCGGCTCGGAAGCCTGCATCGATCTGGTGAGCCTCGGTGGCTTTGCCGCCGCCCGGGCGCTTTCGACGGGCTTCAACGAAACGCCGGCGCGTGCGTCCCGCCCCTTCGACAGCGATCGCGATGGCTTTGTCATGGGCGAAGGCGCTGGTATCCTCGTCATAGAAGAGCTGGAGCATGCGCTCCGCCGCGGCGCCAAGCCGCTCGCCGAAATCGTCGGCTATGGCACGACGGCTGATGCCTACCACATCACGTCAGGCCCCGAGGACGGCGACGGCGCGCGCCGCGCCATGCAAGGCGCGTTGCGGCAGGCCAGCCTCAAGCCAGGTGACATCCAGCATCTTAACGCCCATTCCACTTCGACGCCGATTGGCGACGTCTCCGAGTTGGAAGCGATCAAAGCGGTGTTTGGCCGCGAGGGAAAGATTGCCGTGAGCGCCACAAAATCGGCAACGGGTCATCTGCTCGGCGCGGCCGGGGGAGCCGAAGCGATCTTCACGATCCTCGCGCTACGGGACCAGGTGGCGCCGCCCACTCTCAATCTCGACAATGCGGACACGGCGGCCGAGGGCGTCGACATTGTGGCACGCGAGGCAAGGCGCATGCCCATAGAGCATGCAATTTCTAACGGATTCGGCTTCGGCGGCGTCAACGCGAGCATCATCTTTCGACGTTGGCAATGACGGGTTCACTCACACCATGCAGCTCCCGTCGAAATCGGATTCTGCCCACTGGACGTCTTCTCGCGCTGTTGCCTGCGGATTTGATCGCGCAAAGCTTGGTAAGCGGCCTTCAAGAGGCGCTCAACGGCGCCGTTTAGGATCGTAGAAGTTCGTAGCTTCGCGCACAAAATCGTGCAAATGGCGGAGGGAGAGGAACTGGGATGGAACCTTCTCCGCGTAGCCCAGCGTAGTCTAGGGGGACGTGGGCGGATCAAGGCGCTCTGGGGGAAGGGCGGCCAGAAGCTGCATGCGGCAGCCTTGGGCCCTGTACCCCCGACACCGCCAAGCCAGACCGGGAGATAGCTGTACGGTTCGACGCCGCGCCCGGCGGACAGCCAATCGGTGGCCCAGACGAGCGCACCGCGAGCGTCCGGCACCGGGCAATTTGCGACTCATCAGAGGTCTTCGGGGCCCGCCAAATCCACGAGACCGCTTTTCGGGCACAACGCCTAATACATGTGCGCTGGTTAGCCGTTCAATCCTGTATCCTTCAGCTCTGTTCCGTAGGGCCGCCACGGAACAATTATGGGATGGTTGATGAACCTGACCAGTCTGGACATCCGCACGTTGCGATCGCTGGTCTCCGTTGTCGCGACCGGAAGCATCACCGAGACTGCCCGGCAGTTGGGACGTACACAGCCGGCGATCACGCTTCAGCTTCAGCGTCTTGAGGAACTTACGGGCGCCGCGATCTTTCTGCACGAAGGCCGTCGACTTTTTCTTACGGCCGAAGGAGAAACCGTCGTCAAGTTTGCTCGATCGATACTTAAATTGCACGACGAGCTTTTATCCCAACTTGCGGCGCCGGAAATTGAAGGACATGTCATTCTTGGCACGCCCGATCTCTATGCCGCATTCATGCTGCCATCGATTCTTCGGATCTTTCGCGCAGCGTTCCCACGGGTGCAGGTCGAACTTAACTGCTCGCTATCGACGCCGACTGTCGGGCGTCTCAAACGAGGCGAAGTCGACATTGCGCTCGTTACCCGCATGAACGATTTCACCGGTGGGCAAGTCGTCCGCCAGGAACAGCTCGTCTGGATGACGGGTCAACATTCGACCGCTCACAAGGAGTCGCCGATCCCGCTCGCGCTGTTGCCCCCAGGCAACATCTATCGCGACCATGCCCTGGAACGGCTCGAGGCGGCGCGCCTTAAATGGCGCATCGGATGCATCAGCGACAGCGTCGGCGGCCTGCAGGCTGCGGCCTACGCCGGCATTGCCGTCACAGTCCTTGGCCGAAGCGCATTGGTGCAAAACATGCGAGAGATCGGCCCCAACGAAGGACTGCCGGCCCTCCCCAAAGTCGACCTCTTGCTGCTGAAGGCACCGCTTTCGACCTCGAAGGCCGCCGGCGCGCTGCACGACTATCTCGCGCACTATCTCAGCCTGGGCGACGAACTCCTGCTCGGCAAGGAACTGCCGCTGGCGAATGCTGCGAGCGATGTCGGCGATCCCTCAGTCAAATCGGGGACCAAACTGAGCCCAGGGGCGCACGCTTTCGAACGCAGCCGCAATCCGCAGGATGAGCCCCTCTTCCAACCAGGGCGCAACAATCTGAAGACCAATGGGAAGGCCGCCGGCGTCGAAGCCGCAGGGAACCGTCGCGGCCGGCAGACCGGTTAGGTTGATCGGCCACGAGAACGGTGACCAGCCGAGGTGCGGATCAACGGATACGCCCTCGATCTTGTCGACGCCGAGCGTGCCCGCCCTGAAGGCCGTGACCGCGACCGTCGGCGTGATCAGCGCATCGACTTCCGAGAACAGCTCGACGAAGGATGAGCGCAGCGCATTGCGGCGGTAACCGGCTTCGATGTAGTCGATGCCGGTGTAGGAATGCCCCTTCGCAACAACCTCCCTGTAGTCGTCGTCGGATGCGTCGAGGGTCGCGGCGTGCCGGTTTGCGACCGCCGCGGCCTGTTCGGTATAGGCGATGGGCTTGAGAATCCGTTCAAGCATGTCGGGGGGCAGCTGGACGCATTGGGGAACAATTTTCGCCCCCAATTCCGATAGCGCCAGCGAAGCGACCCGGAACGCGCGCCGCACTTCCGGATCGACGGCCGCATAGCCCAGATCCTCGCTCATCCCGATGGTGAATCCGTTCAATGCTCCGGGAGTGGCGTCATAGGTTCGCCGCTCCAGACGGAGGCTCGCCGGGTCGCGAAGGTCGGGACCAGCGATCACCTCAAGGAGAAGGGCTGCGTCCGCGACCGTGCGCGCGATCGGGCCGGTGTGAGCCAGCGATCCCCAGGATGGCGGCGAGAAGCCCGGCGATCGCGGCACAAGCCCGAAGGTCGGTTTGATGCCGACGACACCGCAGAAGGCGGAAGGAACGCGGATCGAGCCCACGCCGTCGGTTCCGACCGCAAGCGGAACGCAGTTCGCCGCCACGCTGGCCGCAGCGCCGCCACTCGAGCCGCCGCTGGTGCGGTTCAGATCCCACGGGTTGCGCGTCACGCCCGAGACCGGACTGTCGGCCGTCAGCTTGTAGCCGGCTTCGCAGGTTGTCGTCTTGCAGGTGATAATGGCGCCTGCCGCTTTCAGCGAGGCCACCACCGCCCCGTCAACGTCCGGAACGAAATCCTTCAGGTACGGCGCGCCGCCCTTTGCCGGCACACCCGCGACGTAGACGAGATCCTTCACCGTTACCGGAATTCCCGCCAGCGGAGCTTCCACGCTCCCTTTTGCCCAGGCCACGGTCGCACGGTCTGCTTCCGCGCGGGCCTGCTCATACATCGGCGTGACGACGATATTGCATGAGGCGTCGGTGGCCGCGAGCGCCGCGATGACGTCCTCGATCACCTCACTCGGCGTGAAGCGCCTGGCGCGGTAACCTTCCAGCAAATCGGCGACCGATAGCCTGGCCAGTGGGTTCAGCGCGGCGCTCGCGCGGTCCCGAACCGTCGCTATTCCCACGAAAGGTCTCATGATTTGTGGATTGCAGAGGCGACGGCGCGCTTTGCCATCACGGTGACGAGGTGGGCGCGATATTCGGCATCGCCATGGATGTCGGAGGTCAAGTTAGCGGCGCCGATCTTGATCGGGGCAAGAACGCCGGGCTCAAAGGACGAGCCGAGGGCGGCCTCCATGGCCGGGACGCGAAAGACACCTGGCCCCGCTCCCGTAACGGCGACACGCACGCCGGCGGCGCTCTTGGCAACACAGACGCCGACCAGCGCGTACCGCGAAGCCGGAGATTTGAATTTCGCGTATCCGGCCGCAAGCGGTATCGGAAATCGCAATGCGGTGATGAGCTCACTGGCCTCAAGCGCCGTCTGAAACAGCCCGCGAAAGAAATCATCCGCCTTGATTTCACGCTTGTTGGTCACGATCGTTGCGTTCAGGGCGAGTACCGCAGCCGGATAATCGGCGGATGGGTCGTTGTTTGCGACCGATCCTCCGATCGTCCCGCGATTGCGGACGGCCGGATCGCCGATCCCCTCGGCGAGATCAACCAACATCGGGATTTTCTCCAGGACCACGTCGGATTCCGCGACGCTGACGTGACGGGCCATGGCGCCGATCGTCAAACTGTCTCTCTCGGCAGCAATATCGGTCAGCTGCGGAATTTTGGAAAGATCGACGATCGCTGCCGGCGCGGCCAGCCGCTGCTTCAGCGTCGGCAGCAAAGTCATGCCGCCCGCCAGCGGCGTGCTGTCCGGCGTCCCGCCCAACAGTGCAAAGGCTTCCGAAATCGAGTTCGGCTGGTGAAGTTCGAAGGCTCTCATGTCGAAACTCCTATTCAGCAGCGCGCGGCATGGCCGCGTTTTGGATGATCCGCCAGATGCGGTTGGGCGAGGCCGGCATGTCGACATGCTGAACCCCGAGATGCGACAACGCATCGACCACGGAATTCATCACCGCTGCCGGCGATCCGATGGTTCCGACCTCGCCGCAACCCTTCACTCCCATCGGGGTGTGCGTACACAGGGTCGAGTGCGTCTTGATCGTCATCTTCGGCAAATGGTCGGCCCGCGGCATGCAGTAGTCCATCAACGATCCCGACAGCAATTGCCCGGTCACCTCGTCGTAGACCGCCGTTTCGTACAGCGCCTGCCCGACCCCTTGCACGATGCCTCCATGCAGCTGTCCCTCGACAATCATCGGGTTGATGACGGTTCCGACGTCATCGACAGCGGTGTATTTCTCGAGCGAGACGATCCCGGTTTCCGGGTCGATCTCCACTTCCGCGATATGGCAGCCGCCCGGATAGGTGAAATTCACCGGGTCGTAATAGGCCTTCTCCTCAAGTCCCGGTTCGAGGATTTCCAGCGGGTAATTATGCGGGACATAGGCTGCGCCCGCGATCTCCTGGAAGGTTTTGCGACGGTCGGTGCCGGACACTGAAAATACGCCGGCCTTGAACTCGATATCGTGTTCGCCGGCTTCCAGAAGATGCGCGGCGATCTTTCTTCCTTTCGCCACCACCTTTTCGCTCGCCTTCGACAGCGCCGCGCCGCCGACGACGAGCGAGCGCGAACCGTAGGTTCCCATGCCGAACTGCACCTTGTCGGTGTCGCCAAAGACGATGTCGACATTGTCAAAGGGAACGCCGAGTTTCTCCGAGGCGATCTGGGCGAAGGTCGTCTCATGACCCTGGCCATGGTTGTGGGTACCGATCAAGACGGTCACGTTCCCACTCGGGTGCACCCGCACGGTGGCGCTCTCATAGAGCCCGCCCCGCGCGCCGAGCTGGCCCGCAAGACGAGACGGCGCGAGCCCGCAAGCCTCGACATAGGTCGAGTAGCCGATGCCGCGCAGCTTTCCTGATTTGGCCGACTCTGCTTTGCGCGCAGCAAAGCCTGCAACATCGGCAGCCGCAAGCGCGCCTTCGAGGCAGCCCATCGGATCGCCGGAATCGTACTGCACGATCACCGGCGTCTGATAGGGATAGGCTTGCTTCGGGATGATATTCCGCCGCCGCAGCTCGACACGGTCGATGCCCATCTCGGTTGCCGCGACATCGACAATGCGCTCGAGCACGAAGGTGGCTTCGGGCCGTCCGGCGCCGCGATAGGCGTCCACCGGCACCGTATTGGTGAAGACGACCTTCACATTGCAGTAGATCGCCGGAGTAGTGTAGACGCCGCTGAGCAAGGGTCCGTAGAGATTGGTCGGTATGTTCGGCCCGAAGGTCGAGAGATAGCCACCCATATTGGCAAGCGTGATGACCTTCAGCGCCAGGAATTTTCCGTTTTCATCGAGTGCCAGTTCGGCCTCGGTGACGTGATCGCGACCGTGGCGGTCCGACAAAAATCCTTCCGAGCGATCGGCAACCCATTTGATCGGCCGTCCGACACGCTTCGCAGCCCATGTGATGACGGCTTCTTCGCCGTAGTGGAATTGCTTGACCCCAAACCCGCCGCCGACATCGGGCGCGACCACCCGCAACTTGTGCTCCGGAATATTAAGCACCAGCGCACTCATAAGGAAGCGCACCACGTGCGGGAACTGACTGGTCGACCAAAGCGTATAGTGTCCGGTGCCGGGGTTATATTCGGCGATTGCCGCCCGCGGCTCCATCGGATTTCCGATCAGACGGTTGTTGACGAGGCTGATGCGTGCCACGTGAGCCGCCTTGCGGATGGCGGTGTCCACCGCGTTCTTGTCACCAAGTTCCCAGTCGCAGCACAGGTTGTTCGGCACGTCCTCGAACAACTGCGGTGCACCCGGCCGAACCGCTTCCAATACGCCGACGACGGACGGCAATACCTCGTAGTCGATCGAGAGCGCTTCCGCCCCGGCATGTGCCGCTTCCAGGGAATCCGCGACCACAAAGGCGACCATGTCGCCGACGAACCTGACCTTGCCCTGAGCGAGCATGGGAAATGGCGGTTCCTTCATCGGCACGCCCGCCGCATTGGTGATACCCCAACCGCATGGCAACGAGCCGAGGCCATCCGCCGCGACGTCCTCTCCCGTCACGACCGCCGTGACGCCCGGCAGCGCCAGCGCTGCGGATTTTTCGAACTCGCGAATTTTCGCGTGCGCGTGCGGCGAACGAACGAAGACGCCAAACGCCATGTCCGGCCGCTTGATGTCGGCGACATAATTGCCGCGTCCGGTGAGGAAGCGAAAATCCTCCTTGCGGCGCGGAGCAGCTCCAATGCCGATGATGCTTCCCATGATTATTCTCCCATTCCAGGCGTGTTCATCGCCGCGGCGCCGACGATCACGGACGCAACGATGTTCTGGTATCCGGTGCAGCGGCAAATGTTGCCTTCCAGCCCGCGCCGCACTTCGGCCTCGGTCGGCGAGGGATTCTTGGCCGCAAGCGCGACCGCCGTCATCACCATCCCCGGCGTGCAAAAGCCGCACTGCAAACCGTGATTTTGATGGAAGGCTTCCTGCATCGGATGCAGCCGGTTGGAACCATCCGGAGCCGTCAGCCCTTCGATCGTGGTCAGCGTGCCGCCATCAAGGCTTGCAGCCAGCAGCGTACAACTCTTCACGGCATCGCCGTTGAACAGCACAACGCACGCGCCGCACTGGCTGGTGTCACAGCCGACATGGGTGCCGGTCAGGTTCAGCGTATCGCGCACCAATTCGGCCACGAGCGTCGCCGGCTCCACATCCAGAGTTCGCCGAGTACCGTTGAGCGTGAAGCTGATTTTCATGAGGGACCTCCGATGGATGGTTTCAGGCGAGGACACGGGCGCGGCCTGCCGACCAGGTGGCCAGTAGAACGTCGCCTACGTTGAACGGATCAAGAAAGAACGTGCGCTCCGGGACATAGGCGATGAATTCGTCGTCCGGCACCGCGTCGAGCATCACTTTGACGAAGGAGCCCTGATACTCGATGGCAGTCACACGGCTCGGCAATATTGTCGATCCGCTGGCAGGCGCGGCGTCGGCGCGCCGCAACTCGATATCGTCGCGGCGAACCGCGAGATCGATGTGGTCGCCGACTTCAATGCGCTTGTCCGGACGCAGACCGACGTGAATGCCGCTTCGATCGCGCTGTGTGATGACAAGGTGGTCCTCGCCGATCTTTTCGACCTTGCCGGTCAGAACGTTCTGCCCGCCCAGAAACTCGGCAACGTAGCGATCCCGGGGGTACGCATAGACGTCACGCGCCGGTCCTGCTTGCTTGATCTTGCCCTTCTCCATCACGACGACCACGTCGGCGAGCGCGATGGCTTCGAGCTGGGTGTGGGTGACGTGAACGAAGGTAATACCGAGATCGCGCTGCATCCGCCGAAGCTCCTGCCGCATCTGAACTCGGAGCTGCTCATCCAGCGCGGAAAGCGGTTCGTCGAGCAACAATACGCGTGGCTCGGTGATCGCGGCTCGCGCCAGCGCCACGCGCTGTTGCTGCCCACCGGACAGGTTAGCCGGTAATCGGTTCGCAAGCTCGGTCAGGCGGACTTTTTCCATCATCGCGTCGGCGGCCTTGTAACGTTCGGCCCTGGTCTGACCGCGAACGCGCAACGCAAACGCGATGTTGTCTCGCACGCTGAGGTGCGGAAACAGCGCATAGGACTGGAACATCATCGCGGTTCGGCGCTCGACCGGCGCAAGGCCAAGGACATTTTCGCCGCCGATCAGGATTTCACCCGCGGTCGGCTCCTCATGGCCGGCGATCATCCGCAGCACCGTAGTTTTTCCGCAGCCGGAAGGTCCAAGCAGGCAGATATAAGCCCCGTCCGGTATCTTCAGGTTGATCCCGTCGACGGCATTAATCATGCCGTCATAGCTCTTGCAGAGCCCAGCGAGTTCGATATCACCGCGCGCGGCTCGCATCAGAGTCCCCTTCAGTGACTGTTGGCGCGAACGCCGCGCCGCTTGTTGATCAGAATTATCGCGCCGATGCTGACGCCGATGATCACGAAGGATACGACGGTAGTGACCGTGCCGAGCGCGTAAAGCGACGGCGACGTCACATTCAGCGTCATGCTCCAGATCTCGAGCGGTAGCGTGTTGAGGGAACCGGCTGTCTGTAGCGTGCGGGCGAATTCATCGTATGAAAGCGTGAAGCCAAATAGCGCCACTGCCACCAGGCCGGGCGCCAGGATCGGGATAACAACAAGCCGTATCGTTTGCCAACGGCTGGCGCCCAGGTCGCGGGCCGCCTCCTCCCATGCATTGTCGAACCGCGATATCACCGCAAACATGATGAGCACGCCGAACGGCAACGTCCAGGAAAGCTGCGCGCCGAGCGCCGAGGTGTACCAGGCCGGCCCTATCCCAAACCATTGAAACAGCAAGCCCGTACCAAGGCCGAGCACGAGGCCCGGAGCGACAAGGCTTCCTATCATCAGATAGAACACGAAAGTGTCGCCGAAGAACCGCCGCCGAAACGCCAGTCCGGCCATGAACGAAAACACCAGCGTGATGATCGTGACAAGCACCGCGAGTTTGATGGAGCGATCAAAGGATCCCTTGACATCCCCCGTGCGCACTTGGGTGAACAGGTCGATGAACCAGTGCAGCGAGTGACCCTTCATCGGAAACACCAGGCCGCCACGGACGTCCTGGAATGACAGGATGTAGATGCAGATCATCGGGCCGTAGAGCGCGGCCACGTACAAGACGAAGACGGTGGCCAGGATGTAGAAGGTCCACGGCCGTTTGCCGGGTTGGGTGGCGACCACTCCGCGACGGGGTTGCGTCATGGCAATGTCCGGCCTTTCCATCGCAAGCGTCATTGCGTGATTTCCCTCCTGATATCGACGACGCGGAGGATCAGGGATATGATCGCCACAAGCACAATCGTCAAAAGCACGGCACTCGCGGCAGCAATGGGATATTGCAGAACGCCGACGTTTTCATAGAAGGCGCTCACGACTGATGCGGAACCGCCGCCGGACATCACCTTCACGACGAAGAAGTCGCCCATCACGATGGAGACGACGAAGATCGAGCCGAGCGCAATACCGTTCTTGGACATCGGAATGATGATCAGGCGCATCACGTCGAAGCGGCTCGCGCCGGCATCGATCGCGGCTTCGACGACGCGCTTGTCGATGCGCGCCATCGAATTGAAGATCGGTACGACCATGAATATCGTCAACTGATGTACGTAGGCGATGACGACGGCGAGACTTGAAAACAGCAGGGCCTCGATCGGTTGATCGATAACCCCGACCTTCAAGAGCCCCGTATTGATCAGCCCCTCCTTGCCCAGCAATGGGATCCACGAGATCATGCGGATGATGTTCGAGGTCCAGAACGGCACCGTGCAGATCAGGAAAAGACTGATGGCAAGCAGCTGGCTGCGAATATGGAAGACCAGGAAATAAGCGACGAAGAAACCGATGATCACGGTAAAGAACCAGGTCAATACCGTGAATTTCAGCGTCGCTGTGTAAAGCTGAAGCGTCTGTGCGGAAGTCAAGAGGTCGATATAGTTTGCGAGCGTGACGGTCGGCGTCAGACCCCCGAACCCGTCGGTCTCGAATACGCTCGCAGCCAGCACCACAAGAATAGGGAGCAGGAAAAACGGCACCAGCACGAGCATCAATGGCGTCACATAGAGCCACGCGGTCAGATTTCGAGACATAGCGCTCCAATGGCAGTCGGTTCGACGACGCGCGCCGCCCGCAAGGCTGCAAGGAGCCATGCAGGTGAGCCGGCGTTCAGGCGACCTTGAAGTCGTTCCAACGCTTGTTCATGTAAGCGGCCTCGTCCATCAGCGTGTTCCAGCACGAGATGTTCTTGACACGCTCGAGGAAAGAGCCGCCATCGCGCAAGGTGCCCGCTTTCTCCATGGATACGCCGTAGGGATCGTTGATTTCCGCCGGTGCCGGCTTGCCGTCGTACCAAAAATCCCATTCGGCCGGCGACAGGAACTTCTTCGCCGTCGAAGGTACCGGGCTGTAATAGCCGTAGCGGGCGACGAAGCCGCCTTGCCATCCGGAGAGATACCAATTGAGATATTCGTAGGCGGCATCGAGCTTCTTGCCGCTGAGATGCTTCATCAGGCCCATGCCGTTGCACCAGCCGCGATAACCTTCCTTGCCGTTCTTGACGTTGACGGGCGCGTAGACGCAGGGAATTTCCTTGACGCGGACGGCGGCGACAGCCGGAGACCACATCGATTGGATGATGACCTCGCCGGCGGCCATGAGCTGCACGGATTGGTCAAACGTCGTCCATGTCGCCCGGAATTGACCTGCTTTCTTGAGCTCGATCAGCTTGTTGCAGGTGAAGTCGATCTCCTCCTTGGTCATGTTGCCCTTGTTGCCGTACTTGATCAGGTCCGCGCTTTCGAAGCAGAGCGCCGCATCCATGATGCCGATCGCGGGCACGTCGAGAATTGCAGCCTTGCCCTTAAATTTCGGATCGATCAGATCCTTCCACTCCGTTACCTGATGACCGACGAGATCGGGCCGGTAGCCGATTGAATCGGCGTTGTAGACTTGCGGCAGGAACGTCGCCCATTCCGCAACGCCATCGTGCAGTTCGGTTGCGTTTGGTTTTGCGATGTACATGGCTTCGTAGGGTGAAATGCCCTGGCGCGGAATCTTGTGGCCATCGATTTCGCCCTTGGTGAAGATCGGCAGGATATTGTCGAATTCCTTGATCTTCTTGACCTCGATCCCCTGGATGACGCCGCGCTTGGTAGCGAGCTTGGCCTGCCATCCTTCGAGATCGGCAATGTCCACCGAGTCCGGCTGACTGATGAACCGGTTGATGGCCGCTGAGGTATCGAGATTTTGCATCGTGACCTTGAAGCCGAGATCCTTCGCGGCCTGATCACCGATCGCCTTTACCACCGAATAGGATACGCCAACGTGGCGCAGCTCGATATCCTTGATCTCCTGTGCCCAAATCGTCGGAAAGCCGCGGATGGCGTCCGTGCTAATCGCGGCACCAACCGCCGCAGCACCGGTCTTGAGCAGCGACCGCCGCGACAGCCCTTTCGCTTTCGAACTGCCTCTGATTCTCAAGATCTTAGCGCCGTTGTCAGACATCTGTTGCTCCGTCCGTGTTTGTGGCCCAAATCACGTCCAACCGGCTCGTTTTCGCGACCGTGTTGATGAAGCACACCGTAGCGACGGAAAAATCCAACTGTAAAATTGGAAGTAACAATGCGATTCATAAGGGAAGCTTATGCTCGCCTGCTTGCCCACTGCAGCGGCATCGCATGCCTAAACTTCGCTGTTGTGTGACGAACGAAGCGATGCAGCGTGTTGGATGCAGCCACTTCGGAGGCGTGATACTGTGCGCATCTCGGTTTAGCCGGAACGTGTGTCGGCATGGGTGCAGGCCTCTTCTGCCTGATTGACCTAGCACATATCCAACTGCCGGGCATTGAAGCGGCCTGCTTCACTGCAGTCTGAAACTGAGCTTCACCAAGATCGGCATATGTCCGGGGCTTATTTGTTGCTTAAAGGGGGAGCGACATGTCAGACTCAAAAATGACAATGGAAGTGCCCACACAAGTGCGCGACTTCGGAGTAAAGAGCGTCGACAAAGCTGAAAGAGCAATTTCGTCATCTATGGAATCGGCAAGCAAATCCGTCGCTATGGCCCCGAGTCTGATGAATGACGCAGCACAACAGACACTCGCAATCACCGAGAAGAACCTGAACGACACGCGTACGGATTCTCAAACTAGATGTTATGATACAACTCTGTGCCTGTCGTAAATCAAATCCGGCCATATTGGTGATGTAGCCCGCCAAGAACTGGGCGACAAAGAATGTGCCCGGCTAGTTCGACGGCGCGCGAGACCGGAGCATCTTTCTCCAAAGATAAATGCGTCCGTACCTCGTTGTGATATTTC
>Ga0070717_10001635_pt1 | contig 15564 bp, 13 predicted proteins | sample LARL113metaG_FD_71366 | JGI IMG/M metagenome (GOLD analysis project Ga0070717, IMG submission 71366) | Corn, switchgrass and miscanthus rhizosphere microbial communities from Kellogg Biological Station, Michigan, USA - LAR L11-3 metaG | ecosystem: Host-associated > Plants > Roots > Rhizosphere ... | reverse complement strand
TCTTGCTTGCGCGCATGGCGCTCAATATCTTGATCAACGAACTGGTCGGTATTGTGCCGGTGCTTGGCTCTGCATTCGCCTTTTGGTTCCGAGCAAACAAACGCAATTACGATCTGCTCCAGGGCCACATCGAGCTCCCGAATCGATCTCACAAAGGCGACTGGATTTTCGTCAGTGCTATTCTCGCCTTGGTCTTCGCAACTATTTTCACAGGATTGATTATCACTTTTCTGCTCCTGCAGGCATTCGCGAATTTTCTCGCCAGAACCTAGCCGGACGCTTTCTGGATGTGGCACTCGTAGAGCGCGTGAACAGCCGCACGAGCATCGCGATACTCTTTTGCAAACTCATCGGAACTCGTGAACCCAAGCCGGTGCGCCAGTTTTTGCTGTTCGTTGGAACCGGCTGGAAGCGCGGAAACGCTTTTATTTTCCCAGCGTCGCAGCGCCGTCTCACATTGGCGAAGAAAATCATAACACCGCAACACCTGGGTGGCCTCTGCTGTGGAAAGCAAATCGCGCGCTCCCAGCTCGCCCAACGCTTCACTCCAGTTCGGGTTCCAGGTACCCGATCTCATTTGCAGCGCCTGAACAAGAAACTCGGCTTCGATCATACCGCCAGTGCCAGTCTTGAAGTCAGGAAAATCGGAACCGCTGCCGCGCTCACGGCGAATTCGCTCGAGCATATTGTCGATCTTGAAGAAAAGCTCCCTTTGTTGCCCGGCGTCGCGCCAGATCCTTTGCACCATGTCGATGTAAGGCTGTTGCTGCGGTCCGCAGAGCGGCCGCGCCCTAGTAAGAGCCTGGACTTCCCAGAGCTGAGCGCGCTGCTGGTAATAAGTTTCACAAGCGGAAAGCGAAGAAACGAGCGGGCCTTTTTCACCATCCGGACGCAGCCGCGCATCCAAGGTAACGATACTTCCTTCCGAGCTCGGCTGCGCTGTTGCCGCGATCAGATTTTGCGCAGCGCGAACGTTGTCGCCGACAAACAGCACATCGAGATCGGCTCCGTAGTTGATTTCGCGACCGCCAAATTTTCCGAGTGCAATGATGGTGAGATTGTCGCCGCCGAGGAGCTTGGTTACGAAAACGAGACAGGCTTCGGCCAAAAAAGATAGCTCGGCGAATACGGTGTCGCGATCGGCTAGGCCGAGAACATCCCGCAAAACAATTCGCAACAATTGCGCCTGACGATACGTGCGAACCGGGTCGAGTTTCGTCGCGCTTGCGCCTAACGAATCGAGCCGGCGGAGATGACCAGCGAGCGAGGTCGATCGTGCGAACGTTTCATCTCGCGTGATTTCCTCGAGCAATTGCGGACGGCGAATGAGCAAGTCACCGGCAAATCTGCTCGCGTCGAGCGTTTTGATGAATAGTTCCAGCAGTTTCGGATTGGTAACGAGCGATTCGAAGAGCATACTGCGCAGACCGTGTGCCTCGACGAAACGAACAAATTGGTTCAACGCCGCGTCGGGATCCGCGAGTTTCTCCAGCCAACTGAGCAATAGCGGTCGCAGCTTGCGAAACACCTGGCGTGTGCGCGGGGCGAGATGACCACTTGCCAGGCCACTCGCCAAATCGGCCAACGCTTTGGTCGCTCGTTTTGCATCACGGAACATCGACAAATCGATCGCCTTCGTTTCAGCCGGTGTCTGAGTGATGATGCGTTGAAAAATGGTCCGAACGCTTCGCATTGCTTCATTGAGTGCGGCTGTGAATTGCTCGCTGGAGGAGAACCCCAGGCTGAGGGCGAGTCGCCGGAGCGCTTCCGGCTCGTGTGGCACGGTGTGAGTTTGTTGTTCGGCGTCGATTTGCAATCGATGTTCGACTCGTCGCAAAAATCGATACGCCCGGTCAAGATCGACAATTTCCTTTTGCGGGATGAGCTCGAGCCGCGCGAGGGCACGCAGCGCGTTCAAGGTGCTCGGTTCCTGCAAGAATGTATGACGGGCACCGTGAATGAACTGGAGCGTTTGCACCACGAATTCGATCTCGCGAATGCCGCCGCGTCCAAGCTTCACGTCACGCTCCAGCTTGTCCGCCCCCACCACGTCACGCTCGATCCGCCGTTTGATGCTGGCGATTTCGTCAAGAAGGTCCGGAGTTGGACTCTTCGGGTAAATAAATGGCTGATGCTGCCGCAAAAATTCGTAAGCCAGCTCGCGGCTCCCGCAAATTCCGCGCGCTTTGATCAAGGCGAGGCGCTCCCAGGTTTCACCAAAGCCAGCATAATAATTTTCCATGCTTTCGAGCGAACGCGCGAGCGGCCCGGCTGGACCTTCGGGGCGAAGCCGAAGATCAACACGCAAAAGTCCGCCTTGGGGATCAGGCGTCGAAAACGTTTCCAGAATTTTTTCGCCGAGCCGATTAAACCATTCGTGATGAGAGAAGCGAGCAAGCTGCCCTTCCTCGCTGTAAAGAAAAATCAGATCGACATCCGAGCTGTGGTTCAGCTCACGGCCGCCAAGTTTCCCCAGTGCAAGAATGGCGAACTCAGCGGCGGGCGCACCAATTGTTTCGCGCAGACGCGCATTCCAATATTTGTAAACTTCTGCCACACAAATCTCGGCAACTTGCGACAGCTCGGCCGCCGTTTCTTCCAATGGAGCTGCATCCGCCAGCTCGCGCAGCGCAATGCGAGTCATCTCCCGATTTTTCCAAGCGCGCAGCGCCCGGAAATTGGTGTCTGCAATCGACTCCCCAGATTTTCCACGGAGATCATTGAGCATCTCTCCGTAACCGCGAGGATTGAGGCAAATCTCCGGTCGTGAAAGCCACAGCAATATTTCCGGATTACCTGTTAGTCGCGCCACGCAGATGCGCGACATGGCCAGAAAATGAAGCAGCGCCGATTCACCGAGCGCAAAATTTTCGATTAGATCGACAAGCGGCTTCGCCTCGTACGGCCAGGCTTCGCTCAGCTGGACGAGCGCGCTTTCCACCTCATTTGGGTGTAGCGAAGTGGCGGCTTTTGTTTGAATCCAATCACGACCGCGATCCATTGCGCGGAAGATGCTGCGAGATCAGTACAAAAGCCAGATGTCGATCTTTTCTGTCTCGGAATCCGGTTCAGCGCAACTGCGCTTGCTCCATAATCCTCTGGTGTGCACGCGCGAGGATCCGTCGCTCGGTTCGGGTGAGGCTTTTCATTCCGCAGCGAGAAATTTTCTCGAGTAAGGGGTCGATTTCCTCAGCAATGATCTGATCGGGCGTGAGCTGGCGATAGCGTTCAGCGGCAACGCGCCGTTGGCGCAACACGCGTTGCAAAACAGACGGCCGTCCGAAACCGAGCAAATGTGCGTAAAGCCAACCGGCAATGCACCCGCCGAGGTAGTCACTGTGGCCGACTGCACCGCTCCGATAAATACATAAGAAAACCACCGCGAGCCCGACTGCTGCGCAGCCCACGTGCTTCGCCTTCAAACGCAAGGGCGCGCCAAAAACCTTCGTCGAAATCAATTCCAACTCCGGCAAAATCGTGGCGTAAACGACAACCACGGCAGCCACGCCGCCGGAAGCAGCCAACAACACGGAACCCGCAGGCATGAGGAAAAGATGACTAAACTCACCGCCGATTGCTCCGGCCAGATAGAGATAGAAGAAGTGTCGCTGCCCAAGAATGGACTCAACGTCGCGGCCGAGCAGGTAAAGAAGGAAGGTGTTTGCCAGAAAATGCACAGGCCCGGAATGGAGAAAAATCGCGGTGACGAATTGCCAGGAGTAGGCGTCATGCAGGCCGCGATTGCTAAGCGCGAGATACTCGCGCACGACGCCAGGCTGGTACGCTTCCAGAAGCGTTTGCGCCACGAAGGCAGCTGCATTGGCGCCGATCAACGCCAGCAGAACAACTCTCTGCCGCTGCCTCCACGGGCGAGCAAACAACGATTGTTTTCGCCCCGACAGCCGCATCGTTTAAAAGGTTATCGCAACGCGGTTGGATTGTCGATGGAGAAATCGGCGGGATCGCGCGGCCGCGGTGATTGTCGATCTTACGCCGGCACTAGGACGCGGAGCGAGCGCTCTCGAACGCTGAATTCGACCGGACAATTTCCCACCAGCTCGCCGTCCACTTCTACCGGCACCGGCTCATCGCTCTCCACCCGCAGATGCCGCGTCTGAAAATATTCGATCTCCGGTGCGCGAATTTCGGAACTAAAGATAACGTCCTGCAAATATTTAATGATCTCAAGATACCCGAGTCGCTTGAAAACAACCACGTCAAAGAGACCATCATCGATTACGGCATGTTTAAAAAAGGGAAACGGTCCACCGTAGAGTCGCCCATTCCCAATCAGCACGAATGATGCTTCGTTGGTGGACGCATTTTCCGATTCAATGAAGAGGCGCGGAGGACGCCTGGCGGCGATTTGCGCCGCGGCAATCAGATAACTCACTGGTCCGAAGTTGCGGCGCAACTTGCTGCTCGTCTCCTTCACGACTTGCGCGTCCAGACCGACTCCCGCGAGTTGCACAAAAAATTTGCGGTTCGCCGCTGGAAGATCGACAAGCCGTGTATTTTCGTTCTGGATGATGTTCCAGCAAAGATCAAGATCGTGCGTGGGCAGTCCGAGCTCGGTTGCAAAAACATTCATTGTGCCGATCGGCAAGAGTCCAAGCGTGGAGTCGCTTCCGGCAAGACCGTTAACGACTTCGTTAATCGTGCCGTCGCCACCCGCGGCCACGATTTTTCGATATCCTTCCGTTGCGGCGCGACGTGCCAGCGTTTCAGCTTCGCCGCTGCGTGAGGTTGCATAAACAAGAGAGCCGCCCGCCAATTCTTCGACTCGCGCGCGCCGGCGTTGGGCACGCTCGCTCTGTGCGGCCGGATTAAGAATGACGAGGGTATTGTTCACGAACTCCAATGGGCTTTGATCTTTTCTTCAAACTCTGTCTGGGTAACGTTCCGCGTGCAAAAGTTCGGTCGAATCATCCTGTTCGTTCTCGGAGGACTGTCGATCTTGGCCGCGATCGTTCTGCTGGGGCTGAACTTGTATGTGCAATCGCAAGGGACACAACAGAGGATTGAGCAGGAACTTCGCCAACGTCTCGGCACCGTGCTGCATATTGGACGCATCAGTGTGACGCCGTGGGCCGGTCTGAAGCTGAGCGGGATTACGATTCCGCAAACTTCCGAGCGAGGTGCGGCCAATTTTCTGGAGGCAAAAAGCTTTGTCTTACGAGTCCGACTCTGGTCGCTGTTTTCGCAGCGGCTGGTAATTAGAGAAGTTTCGCTTGTCGATCCAGAAGTGATTTGGCCGCAAAATGCCGGCGGAAAATGGAGATTGCCCGGTGCGAGACAAACCCAGGCCGACCGCACCATCGAACAATCCGCAGGTATCGCCGAGGTTCCACCGCCGACTACTAGTCCCAAAGCGCCGCCAGCCCCTTCAGTTCCGGGACCGGAAATGAGTGCTGCCCCGACCGCAAAAGAAAACCATGTTTTCGTTCCCGAAGTGCGACGAGTGAGTCTGGTCCGGGGCAACTTTCGTTTTCTGGACCGGTCTGGAAATCTTGTGGCGGCGTTTGAAAAGGTTGGATTTCGTTCAAATCTCCGCAACGGCGTTGCTTTGCGCGGCGCTGCCCGCGTGGAAAAGATTTCGCTGCGCGATCGTTTTTACCTCGAGCAATTAAGGTCGCCGCTGCGTTACGAACCGGGCGAACTTGAGTTTTCGCAAATCTCTGCGAACGCCGCCGGTGGCGACATCCTCGGGCATTTTTCGATGCAGCCCCAAGCCGAGGATTCCCCATTCAACGTGGACATAAAGTTTCGCAACCTCCAGGCCGATCGGATCGTAACCGAGGCAGGCGGACCGCAGGGTGTCCTGTCCGGCAAATTAGAGGGCAATTTGCAGGCATCCGGAAAAACAGCCGATGCCAACGCGCTCGTGGGAAGCGGCGTGATTTTCTTGCGGGACGGTCAGGTGCGCCAATACAGTTTGCTGGCCGCGCTCGGGCAGATGTTGCAGATCGAAGAGCTGGCCCAACTTCATCTCGATCAAGCCGAAGCCAAGTATCATATTAGCCCAGGGGTCATCACGGTGGACGAATTGATTCTGCGTTCGCCGAATATCCACCTTTCCGCCACCGGCACGATCAGTTTCGGCGGAAAATTGCATCTTAATTCTCGCCTGGCGATCGATGAAAAAATTCGCGCGCAGCTTTTCAAACCGATCCGCACGAATTTTCAACCGATGGAGGAGCCCGGCTATTTCGCTGTCGATTTTCAAGTGAGCGGCACAATCGAGCGGCCAAAATCAAACCTCCTTGAAAAAGTGGTCGGGCGCGATTTGAAAGATTTGGTGAACAGCTTTTTGGGCGGGAAGAGCGAGCGGCCGAAGAAGAAAAAATCGCCCGAGGCCGCGCCAGCAACGGAGGGAACCGAAAGCGCCACGCCAGCTGGTTCGCCATGAGAGTGATCGCCGGCCGCGCTGGCGGTGTTCGGCTGGCAGTTCCCAAAGCCGGTGTGCGACCAACGATGGATCGTGTGAAGGCCGCAATTTTTTCCAGCTTGGGAGACGTCATCATCGGCGCACAGATTCTCGATCTTTTTGCGGGAAGCGGCGCGCTCGGTATCGAGGCGCTGAGCCGCGGCGCCGCGTCCGTGCTTTTTGTCGATGAAGATCGACAATCGATCTTCGCCATCGAAAAAAACCTCGCCAAGACGAAGTTCCAGGCGGGTGTGCGCAAGCAAGAGGTATTCAATTTCTTGCACAGCTTCCCTTCAACCAAAAAATTCCGCGTCATCTTCGCCGATCCGCCCTACGAACGGATGGAACCAGGAGCCAGTTACACCGAAAAACTGCTGAGCTGCCAAGCGCTGTGCGAGATAATCGAGCTCGAAGGATTTTTTGTTTTGGAAAAACATCCCTCGGAAAAAATCCCGGAGACGAAGTGGTGGAGTGTCGTTCGCGCAAAAACCTATGGCGCGACTGAAGTTCTATTTTTGCGGCGAGCGAACCGATGATTCGTCTGGTTTACAACCTGCTTTGGCCGATCGGTCTCTTATTCTTTTTGCCGCGTTATTTGGTGAAGATGTTTCGACGCGGCAACTACCGCGAAAATTTCGGGCAGCGACTCGGATGGTACGACGTCGATCTTCGGTCGCGGCTGGCCGAGCAAAGATCGACGTGGTTGCACGCAGTGAGTGTCGGCGAAGTGGGCGTTGCTCTTAAACTGGCCGCGGAAATGCGCAACCTTCAGCCCAATTTGCGCTGCATTCTGACAACGACGACAACAACCGGTTTTTCTTTCGCGAACAGGAACGCTCCCCGTTGGATCGAAGTGATGTACAACCCGCTCGATTTTTGGCCGATCATGCGTCGAGCATTTTCCGTTATCCGGCCAGCGAAAATCGTTTTGATTGAAGCGGAGATCTGGCCCAACCTGGTCGCCCGAGCTTGCGCCCAAAAAATTCCGGTCGCGCTCGCCAACGCCCGCTTGTCTCCCCGATCGGAAAAAAGGTTTCGCTTTTTTCGTTTCTTCGTCGCGCCGACTTTTCGACTTCTCGATCTCGTCTGTGTGCAAGAAGCCGAGGACGTGGATCGCTGGGCCGCTCTCGGCGTGGATCGCCATCGCATTCGGTGCACCGGCAGCGTCAAGTTCGATTCCGCAAACGTGCACGTGGATCCAACGGTTCCGGAAAGCGTGTTGCTTGAGCGCGAGATCGATAAGGAGTGTCCGATCCTTCTCGCCGGCAGCACGCACACGGGCGAGGAAGAAGGTCTCGCTAGAATCTTTGTCGATCTTCGCGAGAAATTTCCAGATCTTTTTCTGATCATCGCGCCGCGTCATGCGGAGCGTGCGCGCGAAGTCCAGCGCGTTTTGGAGAAATTCGGGTTGCGCGCCGGATTTCGAAGCCAGTCGAACGTCGATCAATCGATTGATTGTTTGATCCTCGATTCAACCGGCGAGCTGCAAAATTGGTATGCGGTCGCGACGGTTGTGTTCGTGGGGAAAAGTCTCGCCGCGCGCGGTGGCCAAAATCCGGTGGAAGCAATCGCAGCGGGAAAGCCGGTTTTATTTGGGCCGCATATGGAAAATTTCGCGGCCCTGGCCCGATCGCTTGTGGCACATCGTGGCGCGATTCAAGTTAGCTCGGCGGACGAATTGAAAAAGGCGATTGTCGATCTTTTGCAAGACGCAAATGTGCGCGAAAGTTTGATGCAGAATGCGCGGAGTGTTCTTGAGAAACATCGTGGTGCGGCAGCTTTGACCGCGAAGTTGATTGATTGTCTCGCGTCCCCGCTCGACAACGCTCTGGGCTAGCGTCGATCTCGCTCAGCTCCCGCCGGCTCCGTTCTCGATCTTGTTTGAGAGCGATCTGTAGCGGGGCGTGCCTGCCACGCCGAAGCCGAGCGAAGGCGGGTCGCCTTCAATTCGAAGACCGTATCGGCAATTTACCTTGCGCGGGGGATGGTCAATTCCGATATTGGGCGGCCTTTTGACCCTATCGTCTAGAGGCCTAGGACATCGCCCTTTCACGGCGGTAACACGGGTTCGAATCCCGTTAGGGTCGCCTCCATGGTAAAACGACGTGATAGCATTGATTGCATAAGAGTATGGCATAACAAATCCGCTGAAATTCACCATTGCCTGCCAACGTTCAGCTTCATGAGGTGCACGCTTGCCGGTTCATCCATGCTCTTCGCGGTCGGGCTATTTCCTCGCGTGCGCGCATGGGTGGAATGGTGTGCTACTCTGACGTTTGGCGGATTCACACATCGAAAAAACGCTATGAATTGGTTCAAGATAAAAATACAAGAAAGAAACGACGACTACACCTATGCCGGTAGTTCGCCACATTCTTTGGACTCGCTTGTTGAGCAGGCGACGCAAGGGAAGTTTATCAGATTTGATGATTTGGTTTATATGGATCGTGGTGAAATCAAGGATTGGAGCACGTGGGATATGCGTGAGATACCGACGGTTCATATTAACCCGAAAGTGATTATTGCGATTATGCAATTTAAGGTGGACCCAAGAACCATTACTAAATGATGGGCGATCCGCCTAACACAGCGTCGAGCCAACGGGCACTGCCCTTCAGTTTTGGATTGAGATATGAGATTTGAGAGTCACCATCGCGTTCGGAGCTTGGCCACCGGTGGTCGTGGCTCAGCATGGAATAGCCGGGTCAGCTCGCGATTTCGTTACCTCATGATAGGCCGGTCCAATCCGGTGCGATCGCAACTGCGTGAGGAAAGAATGAGGAGCTCATGGTAATCAACAAACGCACGGCTGCTCCGCCTGCCGCACCGCTGGGCTTCTCACCCGATTCTTACTTTCGCGGCGTGCACTGGCATCAGCGGTGGGAAATCTTTCGGGGGATATTCGTTCCGGGGCAAAACCGCGTCGATTATCTTTGTGAGGCTGCGCAACTGCCGGCTGATCTCTCCGGGAAGCGCGTCCTGGACGTCGGTGCGTGGAACGGCTGTTTCAGCTTTGAATGTGAGCGCCGGGGCGCGCAAGAGGTTATCGCCCTTAGCTTGGAAAACCCCGCGCAAACCGGTTTCGATCGGATGAAACAGCTGTTGGGTTCGAAGGTTCGCTACGTCAATGGTTCAGTCTATACCATCTCGCCCGGTGAATTGGGGACGTTCGATGTCATCCTCTTCTTCGGAGTCCTTTATCACCTCCGCTATCCACTGCTGGCGATCGATCGGCTCCGGAGCGTGAGTCGCGGCGAGGTGTTTATCGAGACCCATGTCATCGATCAGCACCCTTGGCTGCGCGGGTGGCCGGAGGTTCCTGAGCAAGTTATCCCTCAAGGGGCCGCCTTGCAGAGGACCCCGATCTGGCGGCAGTACGCAGAGTTCGAGTTGAATCCGGGGGATCAGAGTAACTGGTTCGGACCCAATGTCGTCGCTGTGCTGGAGGCGTTCCAAACGGCGGGCTTTGAAATCGCCCAGACCCAGTCCTGGACAAATAGGGCCGCCTTTCGGGCAAAGGTTAGCACGATCCCAGCTCGCTTACTCCAACACTCATATGAGTCAGTCTCTCCTCGAATGCACGCCTACCGCACCCGGTTCTCAATGCCTCAAGGTAGACTTTATTTCGTCGCGGTGTGGCTCGTGTATTCTAGTCTCGCCTTTCTCATCGCACGCTGGAACGTCACTTCGCATCAACATCCAAAGGACCTTCGTTTGGTCTTTGCTGGACTGGCAGTAGCAGCTTGGGCGGGATACTGGTTTGCTCTGGTCGGCTCGCCTTATCTTCGGCCTCGCTCCGTTTACCGCCACCTCGGACTTGTTTTTCTGTCGCTTGCCGGGGTATTCTTTTCGACGTTGTTATGGTTACTCTTGGCAGTTAAAGCTTATAGCGAGTGACACCAAACGGCCTAACCAATCACTCCAGCCGACCGCTGGGGCAAATGGGTGCTGGTTCAGGACATCGTATACACAATAGGTTCAGGACATAGGTAACACTTTTGGTGATGATGTGAGGTAAAAACCTCGGCATGCCATGGAAGAAAAGTCAGCCTATGGAAGAGAGAATCGAGTTTGGATTGAAAGCGCTGTGGAGTGAGAACTTTCGAGCGCTGTGCCGGGAATATGGGATCACGGCACGAACAGGCTACAAGTGGCGAGAGCGGTTTTTGCGTTGGGGGATAGCCGGGATGAGGGAAGAATCGCGCCGACCGCGGAGCAGTCCTCGAGCATTGGGAGAGAGGGAGGTATGTGAGATGGTGCGTTTGAAAGAAGCGCATCCACGGTGGGGTCCGTGAAAGATCCGGGAATTGTATTTGCGCCTTCACGGAGAGGCAGCGAGCGAGAGCAGTTTCAAGCGGGTGCTGGAGCGAGCGGGATTGACCGAGCAGAGGCCGCCGCGGCGGGCAGCGGCGCAGGGAGGTCGGCTGCACAGCGGGCGACGAGCTCAGGCGGCTAACGAAGTGTGGACAGTGGACTTCAAAGGCTGGTGGTATGATGAGGCGGGGCGGCGGTGCGAACCGTTGACAGTACGCGATGAGCATACGCGTTATATTCTGGAGCTACGGAGGATGGAAAATGCCCGCAGTGAGACGGTGCGCAGAATATTCGAGAGGCTCTTTACCCGTTACGGTCTACCGCAGATGATTCGCAGCGACAATGGGTCGCCATTTGCGGTAAGGAGCGCGCTATTTGGCTTGAGCCGACTCTGGGCTTGGTGGGTATTACTGGGCATCGATTTGGAGCGCGGGCGGCCCGGACACCCGCAGGATAACGGTGCTCACGAGCGTCTCCACCGCGAGCGAATTTGCCGTTTTTCTTCCGTTAAGACCTCGGTTGGCGCGCTCAGATTCGCGGGTGGAAGCTTCTCGATCACGAAACCGTGTGATGTCCATGGCTTGCAGCGTGGAAAGATCGCGATTCGCTTTTGCTCCGATGTATTCGATGAACCGCTCAATGATGCGAGCGTAACGCGCGAGCGTGGATTCTTCCGCTTCGATTGACTTGGCTTGCAGCCATGTTTCACACCATGATTTGATGGAAGCACTCGGCAACGATTCCACGTTGGCCGCAGTAAAAACCTCGCTCACACCTTGCGCGATCACTTCGCGCGCAGCGTCTACGCTCAGTTGGCCGTTGCGCGCTTTTAGCGCGGCCTTGTGCCACGCGCGGCCGATTTCAAGTGCCTGCTTTTTGTCGCGCGTTTTCGTTGAACGAAAGACGCGCTTACTCGTGTGAGTTTCGGGATTGACGATCGAGAACGCGCAAAACCAAAAAGGTCGGCCCGATTGACGATGAACGCTTGGCATAGTGCATAACCATAAAGCATAACGTCCGCTGCTGTCCGACGATATTTCTTCATGTCCATTTACGAGGGGAAATCGCTAGGCAAAAGGCTCGCGGTCGTTACACGGGTTCGAATCCCGTTAGGGTCGCCACCTCGATAGAGCGCTCGAGACTTCCACTTGCGCTTGCGACGCGCCCTTTTAACGTTGGTTTCCCTGAACACCGATTTTTCAACTGGCACTTCCGGCGACTGGCCTGTGGCGACATCAATCTTGACGGATTCCCGCAGTCAGCGGCCCGCCCTGGTCATTCGACCGACCAAGGGGTGGGTCGCGCTAAACATTCGCGAGCTGTGGAACTATCGCGATCTTCTTTGGATTTTGATCGTGCGCGATCTAAAGCTTCTTTACAAGCAAACCGCGCTGGGAGCGATCTGGGTGGTGCTGCAACCTCTGATGGCCGCCGTGATTTTCGCCGTGATCTTTGGCCTATTTGCGAGACTTCCGAGTGATGGCGTGCCTTACCTGTTGTTTGTTTTCTGCGGCCTGACCGTCTGGACGTATTTCTCGCACGCATTGCAGCGCGCCGGAAACAGTCTCGTTAGTGCTTCGCAACTCATTTCCAAAGTTTACTTTCCCCGGCTAATCATTCCCCTCGCCCATACGCTGGGGGCGATTGTCGATCTTGTAGTCACTTTCGCGGTGCTTCTCGTCTTGATGGGAATCTATGGTTACATGCCCAGTCTGCGCCTGCTCGTACTACCGGCCTTTTTGCTGCTAATGATTTCAACCGCGACCGGAGTCGCACTTTGGTTTTCCGCGCTCAGCGTGAAGTACCGCGATTGCGGCTCCGCTCTCCCATACTTCGTCCAAGTTTGGATGTACGCGAGTCCGGTCATTTACCCGGTCAGCATGGTTCCTGCGCAATGGCGGCCGCTTTATGCACTGAATCCCGTGGTCGGTTTCATCGAAGGTTTTCGCTGGGCAGTGCTGGGGCGCAGCGCGATCAATACGCATATTCTTGGCATCACGATCATCATGTCGGTACTCGCCTTGATGACTGGCCTTTTCTTCTTTCGCCGCGTAGAACGCCGCTTCGCGGACTTTATTTGATTTAACTCGAATCGAGCAATGACCGAAGTCGCACTTTCGATTGAAAACCTGAGTAAGTCCTACCAGATTGCGCACGAAAGAAATGGTGCGGCAAATTACCGCACACTGCATGACGAGATTGTCGGTTTGCCGAGACGGTTCCTGAGGCTCTTCGATACGAAAGGGCGGCCGACAGTCGAGACATTCTGGGCGCTCAAGGATGTCTCGTTCGAAGTCAAGAAAGGGGAAGTAGTCGGCATCATCGGCCGCAATGGCGCGGGCAAGAGCACCTTGCTGAAAATCTTAAATCGTATCACTGAGCCAACCTCAGGTATTGCAAATATCTATGGCCGCGTAGGCGCGCTTCTCGAAGTCGGCACGGGCTTTCATCCTGAGCTAACCGGGCGCGAAAACATCTTTATGAACGGTGCGATCCTGGGAATGACTCGCGCTGAAATCCGGCGAAAGTTCGATGAGATTGTCGCCTTTGCCGAGATCGAGAAGTTTCTCGACACGCCGGTTAAGCGTTATTCCAGCGGAATGTATGTCCGACTCGCTTTCGCCATCGCCGCTCATCTCGATCCAGAAATCATACTTGTCGATGAAGTCCTCGCCGTCGGGGACGCGCAGTTCCAAAGCAAATGTCTTGGCAAGATGGAGGATGTCACTCGCACGGAGGGGCGCACGGCGCTTTTCGTTAGTCATAGCTTTGGCGCAGTGTCCCAGCTATGCGCGACGACCATTTGGATCGACAATGGCGTCATCCGAAGGGCGGGGCCATCTTCAAATGTAATAGCCGACTATATGACCACTGGCGCCCAGCGCGGCGAAGTTATCTGGCCTGAAGGAACGTCGAATCGCGGCGTAACCGAGTTAAAGCTTTATTCCGCCTGTGTGCGTAATAGTGATGGAAGCGTTTCGTCAACAGTGGAAAGCACAAAGCCGTTTTCTGTGGAAATCGAATATGAGATCACTAGACCCTTGTGGAACCTGCGGGTAGGATTTTTCCTCAGAACAAGCGCTGGTGGCTATGTGTTCGACAGTCACGATGCCGATGATCCGGAATTTCGTTCCGGGCGGGATCCGGGCCACTATACAGCCTTTTGTCACATTCCGGGAAATCTCCTTGGCCCAGGGACGTATCTTATTTCGCTAAACGCAGGCATCTATAATGTCGGAAATCTCGCTCGGGAAGAGAATACGTTAGTCCTCGAAGTCGTGAATAGTTCCGCCCGCGGAGCCATCTCTCCGCGCGGGGGAGTTATCCAGCCACAGTTTACCTGGAAACAGGAAGTCCGCGATGTTCGGGAAAGTTCATTCATCCATTAAATCTATCCGGCTGGTGAGTTCTCCGGACTCCGTCTATTTCTACACGCTTCACAAGTGTGCTAGCGGTCTATTTTCTGACTATGTCCTCAAGAATGTAAGAGGCCTGCGCCTGATGGACTATGCAGATCGATTCTACAAAGGCGACCCGGTTGAGTGCGTGACGTTCGAGGAGAAAGGTTTCATCTACGGTCCGATACGCTTATCGACTGGCCCCCCATCGGTGATTTACAGCAGGTTCGTAGAGCCTGCTTCGGGTATCGATTTTATCCGCGACAAAATAGCGATCTTTCTCATCAGAGATCCGAGAGATATTCTCGTTTCCTCTTATTATTCGTTTGGCTACACGCACGAGTTTAGCACGGTGAAGGAAATCGAGGAGCAACAGCGGAAAACCCGGGAAATAGTCCGATGTAAGACGATTGACGCTTTTGCCCTGGAAGCCGCGAACGCGACACTGAACCATTTCTACACGATTGACAGACTAAGCCAGGCATGCAATCGAGGAATCGTTCTTAAATATGAAGATATGATCGACAATTGGGAGAAGTTTTCTTCGGGACTCACAAAGTATCTAGATATTAGTCGCAAAGTACTTCGCCAGATTTATCAGCGATCCAGGCCGAGGCAGAACGAAGAGCAGGCATCGCACCGCCGCTGCGGCAAGCCCGGTGGATATGTAGACAAGCTCCCAAGATCAACAATTGAGGTGCTTAACATCACCTTTGCTCCCATCCTCACGCGGTTTGATTATGAGGCGTGATGGCCTAACTCCGTGCGCCGCGGTTCGCCGCGCGCATTTCATCTGGAAAGGAAGAAAATCTTGACGTTCCGCGAAATTAGTTCGTTCGTCAGGTCGGCTCGCTTATTGCGCCGATACCCAAGTCTGGATAGCTACATTCACGAGATCTCTGGGTTCATATCCATTGAGAACACGCGGCCTGAAGACGTCTTTATCGTCGGCTATCCCAAATCAGGCCACACCTGGATGCAATATCTGCTTACCGGCGTCGTTTATGGGCTGAATGCGGAGTATACGCCGAGTACTCTACTCCAGGGTTTGGTGCCAGACGTTCACGCGGGCCGGTATTATCGCCGATATGTGGAACCCATGTACTTTAAAAGCCATTTTCTTCCGCGTCCGGAGTATCGCCGCGTAATTTATCTCCTGCGCGACGGGCGCGATGTGATGGTCTCCTATTTTCACCACTTGAGTGCGTATGTGCCTGATGGTGAAATCGACTTCGCCGAGATGGTGTGCACCGGTCGAAGTTTCTTCCCCTGCAAATGGCATGAACACGTCACCGCATGGCGATCAAATCCCTACAAGGCGCAGATGATGATTCTAAAATATGAGGACTTGCAGAGCGCCACAGTTCAACAACTCCTTCGCATGTGCGAATTCTTATCCATCTCCCGACCGATCTCGCTGCTCGA
>Ga0070717_10001633_pt1 | contig 15571 bp, 11 predicted proteins | sample LARL113metaG_FD_71366 | JGI IMG/M metagenome (GOLD analysis project Ga0070717, IMG submission 71366) | Corn, switchgrass and miscanthus rhizosphere microbial communities from Kellogg Biological Station, Michigan, USA - LAR L11-3 metaG | ecosystem: Host-associated > Plants > Roots > Rhizosphere ... | reverse complement strand
CGGCTTTTTATTGTGAGCTTCCTGATCAGTTCGATTGCGGCAGGCCAGGATGCTGACTTCTCTCATCGTCTCGACTACGACCGAAATGCGTCGCTCGATATCAGAGAAGCTGGCATTGAACAACACGGTGGCGTTGGCGTTCATGACATTTCCTATGCCAGCCCGAAAGGCGGGCGCGTGCCGGCTTATCTTGTTGTTCCCAGCGGCAAGGGACCGTTTGCCGCAGTCATTTGGGGGCATTGGTATTGGGAGAACTCCGAATTTCGGAATCGCAAAGAATTTTTGCAGGAAGCGGTCGCGCTGGCGCACGCCGGTGTCGTTTCTCTGCTCACCGATGGTCCGATTGCGCGCCCTGGGCACGAGGACAAGACGCCGCTGAACCAGCAACAAGTGACAGACCTGATGCAACAGATCGTAGACATGCGGCGAGGAGCCCATTTGCTGCTTGCCCGTAAGGACGTCGATCAAAAACGGCTCGCTTATGTCGGTCGCAGTTACAACGCCAGCGTCGGTGGGTTTCTCAGCGGAATTGACAAGCGTTTCAAAGCGTTCGTGCTCATGGCGGGTGGTCTGTCAGATGAGCTGGACTTGAAAACCAAAGAAGCTCAAGATTACCGACAGAAAATTGGCCCTGAGAAGTTCGACGCGTTTACGGCGAAAAATGCGTGGCTCGATCCGGGTAAGTTTGTTTCGCATGCGACTCCAGCTACGGTCTTTCTACAATACGCTAGTCAAGAAAAATTTCTTTCGCCGGAGCACGCACGCGGATACGCAGCGCTGGCGAGCGAGCCTAAGCGCTTCAAAGAATATGACGCGCCGCACGCTTTGAATGCAGAGGCACGGCGTGATCGCATCGCATTTCTGACAGAGCAATTGAATTTGAAGCCGTTGGATCCCAAGCTGATCGCGGCCATTCCCGATCTGCCGCAGCCGCCAGAGCCGAAAGAGCAATAGCAGGACGCGAAATCGGCGGGCGAGACGTCCGCCGGACAGCCGACGAGACGCCGGCGCTACAATTGGCGCGCTTGAAAATCTCGTTACAAAATAAATGCGGCCCGGGCCAGCCACCCGGGCCGCATCGCTCGTGGAATGTTCTGCGCGTGTTCATCGCTTAAGGCGATGAGATGTGTGCTTGAAACCACATTCTGGGGAATGTCGTTTCTGGGCACACTCTGCACGTTGCTGGTTGCAAATCATTCATCTGAGATGGTGACTTGCAACTCGCGACCCGCAGAGATTGATTCGAGCCAGCAGCTTGGTCCTGCCATTTCAGGCGGACCATCTGAGGAGGCCGCAACGCCCGGGCACCGGAACGCGCGAAGCGCGTTTTTGGAAACCCTCCTGGCGGTTCACCCTCGAGAACCGTCAGGTACCGCCAGCTCTGCCGCAATCCCGGCAGCGCTTCAGAACATCTCACGCATGCACTGATGACACTGTGAAACAGTCTCGTTTGCCATGCAATGGAAAACTCGCGCCTTCTTGTGCAGAAGCTGTGGAGGACAGAAATTCTTTGTGGAAAGAGAAGGAAAACTAGATGGAATGAAGGCAGCGACACCGGAATTAGGTGTTCTCCGTTAAGCCCAGCGAAGAGGCGCTCGCGCCTGAATTGCTTTGGTCACCAGTCGCCTAAACTTTTTGCTCGGGGAATTCCAACTCCAGACCGAGCGGATCGGTGAAGCGGTTCGTCAGGTTCGCCACCCCGGTCAAGAGATGCAAATCACGATGTGTTCATCGGGAAAATACTTTTTCAACTCTGTCGCTGAAGCGCTCTCCGGGCGGTGCGCCAGCGCTTTTTGCGCGTTGCCGGGCTTGCCGCGGAGCGCGCCATCATAAATCTGTTTGACTTCCGGATTAGCATGTTCAGGTTCAGGTTCGATCAATGCGATGCGTGCCATGGGCCCTCGCTGAGATGGATCACCGTATAATACCCGCTAATCCCTTTTGATTTTTCTCCACTCCACGGCAGGAGGCAAGCGTGCTTTCAATTCGCCCGGCAACCGCCGAAGATGCGGGCCTGCTCGCAACGATGATCCGGGAGTTGGCCGATTTCGAGCGTGAACTGGATTCGGTTTCAATCACTGAGGCGGATTTAGTCCGGGATGGATTCGGCGCTGATCCAAAGTTTCGAGCCGTCATAGCAGAATGGGACTGGGAGGCGGCTGGGTACGCTTTTTTCTTTCACTTCTACAGCACCTGGCAGGGGCCGCAGTTGTTCCTGGAGGACTTTTTGTCCGCCCTCAATTCCGCGATAAAGGGATTGGAAAAGCCTTGCTCGGGTATGTCGCGAACATCGCGAAAAACGAGAACTGCCGTGCCATGCGTTGGGAGGTACTGAACTGGAACAAGTCAGCCATCGAGCTCTATGAATCGCTTGGGGCGACGTTTCTTGATGATTGGCGATTGGTTTTGCTGCCAAGCGCGGGAGTGCAGCGCCTGGCGGAGAAGGCTGCATGAACTTGAAGATTCGGGTTATCGGTGCGGGTCTGGCAGGATCCGAGGCGGCGTGGCAAATTGCGCGCCGTGGCCTTGCGGTCGAGTTATTTGAAATGCGGCCAGTGCGTTCGACGCCAGTGCATCAGACCCGCGACTTCGCCGAATTGGTCTGCTCGAATTCCCTGAAATCCGACAGCGAGAACACCGCTCCCTGGCTGCTGAAGGAAGAAATGCGGCGTGCAGGATCGCTGCTGATGGAGATTGCTCATGAATGCGCGGTTCCTGCCGGACATGCACTGGCTGTGGATCGTACAACGTTTGCCGCGCGAGTTACTGAAGCAATCTCGAGCGAGCCGCTGATCACGGTTCGGCGCGAAGAGGTGACCAGAATCTATGAAAACCAAGTCACCATCATCGCCACCGGCCCACTGACCTCACACGCTTTATCGCAGGAGATTGCCCGCCTGAGCGGCTCATCCCATCTGTACTTCTATGACTCGATAAGCCCGATTGTCGAGGCAGAATCGATTGATATGACAAAGGTCTACTTTGCTGCACGCTACGACAAAGGCTCCGCTGATTACATCAACTGTCCAATGTCGAAGGAAGAATATGACCACTTTTACGACGCGCTGCTTTCAGCTCAATCAGTTGAGGAGCACGACTGGGAGAAGCTGAATTATTTCGAGGGCTGCCTACCCATCGAAGAGACCGCGCGCCGTGGAAGGGATACGCTGCGCTTCGGCCCGATGAAACCAGTTGGGCTGAAAGATCCTCGCACCGGGCTGATGCCATATGCGGTTGTGCAACTGCGCCAGGAAAATCTTCGGGCGGATTCGTACAATCTGGTCGGGTTCCAAAACCATTTAAAGTTTGGCGAGCAGGCGCGTGTACTGCGGCTGATTCCGGGGTTGGAAGACGCCCGGTTCATCCGTTACGGCCAGATTCATCGCAACACCTACATCAACGCTCCCACACTCTTGCGCGAGACGTTACAGATGAAGAAACATCCACGCGTGCTGTTCGCCGGACAAATATGCGGAGTGGAAGGCTATGTCGAGTCAATCGCGACAGGACTGATGGCGGGAATCCACGCCTCAGCACTGGCATGTGGCGCAGACCCCGTGTCGCCGCCGCGGACGACGGCATTTGGATCGCTAGTCCATTATGTCACCCAAGCTGATGCGAGAAATTTTCAGCCAGCGAATATCACGTTTGATTTGCTGCCGGGACTTTCGGAAAAGATTCGCGACCGGCAACAACGGCATCGCAGGCAATGCGAAGTTGCCCTCCGGGAATTCGACCAGTGGCTGGCTAACATCGAACCCGAGGCAGGACTGAAAAATCAGGTGATAACAGTTAATTAGAATTTGCGAATCGACAATTACAAATCGTTCTAATGCCGGAAGTGCCTCACACCGGTAAAAATCATCGCTAGCCCCAACCGGTCCGCAGCTTCAATCACCTCTTGGTCCCGCACTGACCCGCCGGGCTGAATGATTGCCGTAGCCCCGGCTTTCGCGATCTCCTCGACTCCATCGGGGAATGGAAAAAACGCATCGGAAGCTGCGACAGTACCGTTCAGCGGCAACACGGCTTTCATGGCGCCGATTTTGCAGGAATCCACACGGCTCATTTGACCCGCACCTACGCCCACAGTCTGACCGTCGCGCGCATAGAGTATCGCGTTCGATTTGACGTGTTTGCATACTTTCCAGGCAAAAAGCAGTGCGCGCTTTTCTACAGCGGTGGGCTGACGCTTGGTCACAACCTTCAAATCGTCCTCAGACAACGGGCGAACGTCCGCATCCTGCACGAGAATTCCGCCAGAAACATTTTTCAGAACCCATTTTTGCGGAGCGTGTGAAATTTCGACCAGTCGAAGATTTTTCTTGGCCGCGAACGTGGCCCGAGCAGACTCGTCGAACGAGGACGCGGCAATTACCTCAAGGAACAACTTGGCCATTTCTTCAGCGGAATCGCCGTCAATTGGGCGATTCACGCCGATAACGCCTCCAAAAGCCGATACCGGATCGCACTCGAGAGCTTTCTTATAAGCTTCCGCCAGATTCTTGCCGGTCGCCGTGCCGCACGGATTCGTGTGCTTGACAATCGCGCACACCGGCTCATCGAATTCCTGAGCAAGATCCCATGCGGCTTGCAAATCGACGATGTTGTTATAGGAAAGCTCTTTACCCTGCAACTGGCGTGCGTTGGCAACACCCGCACCCGAGCCATCCGAATACATGGCGGCCTTCTGGTGGGGGTTCTCGCCATAGCGCAGGTCCATAAACTTGTTGAACGATAGCCGCAGCGTTTTGGGGAATCCTTCTTCGGCAGCGTGCAACTCAAATCGTCCATTCGCGCTCACACGCTCAAGCGTGGAAGCGATAGCGGAATCGTACGCCGCCGTGGTGGCGAAAGCTTTCTGGGCGAGCCGCCATTTGGTGACGGAGGAAATCGCCCCGCCGGATTTCGACATCTCCTCCGAGATCGCTTCGTAATCGGAAGGCGACGTGACTACAGCGACATCCTGAAAATTCTTAGCCGCCGAGCGGATCATGGACGGGCCGCCAATATCGATATTTTCAATCAGTTCCTCAAAATGCACGCCCGGCTTGGCTGCGGTTTTCTCAAATGAATAAAGATTCACCACCACCATGTCGATCGGCTGGATGCCGTGCTCGGCGACGGCAGTGCGGTGCGACGGATTTTCGCGGCGGTGCAGAATCCCCCCGTGGACTTTGGGATGCAGCGTTTTCACTCTCCCATCCAGCATCTCGGGAAATCCAGTTAGCTCGGAAATGTCTTTGACAGAGATTCCCGAATCCCGCAGCATCTTGGCCGTGCCGCCAGTCGAAATTAATTCCACGCCCATGCCGCCGAGCTTTTGGGCGAAATCAACCAGGCCGGTTTTATCGGTGACGCTAAGGATGGCGCGACGAATGGGGGCTCGGGCGTCTGACATGGCTGGCCTCGAATGCGGGAATGATAGGGAAAATTTTACCAGTAGAAGCGTCCGCGGTGTGGGACCAGAGTTTTGAGGGACCGTAAGGTGGGAGATATTTCTGGTTTTAGCGACCAACGCACTAATGACAGGTTGCTAAGCCTTTGCCTTGGCTTTCAGCTTCACGTGCCCGCCCTGCATTTCGACGCTGTATTCAACCGCTTGGCAGCCGTACTGCTTGCGAATCTGGGCCGTTTTCTTTTGCACAAACGACGTGAAGCTGTCGAGAGATCCCGAGACGCTCTCGCCAGCCTTCTTCTTTGCTTCCATCAGTGCCCGATAAAGCTTGAGTACCTGTTCGTGCTCGGCGCTCACGTCTGAGCACTGCACCGTAAACGGTCTCTCTTCAATGGCCGGTGCGGCTGCGGCTCCACCCGGCTGCCCGACTCCGTAAACTTTGTGCTCGGGTTCATGTTCCTCCTCGCGCACGCCCTGGATCGAAAGCAGCGCATCCTGCGGCCGTCGGTAGCCCTCTTCGCGAATTCGGCTTTTCTTGCGCCATAGATCGCTATAAATAGCATAACGCTGCGCCATTTCGTTGTACCGAAAACGCTGGGTCAAACTGATGCGGCTGCCATCACTGAATTTGCGCAGCAAACTGAGAACCTTCCACTCGATGTCCGAGGGCGGCTTCTTTCTTGGATTACTGAAGTAAATCTCATACTCGATCTTCAAGCGCCGCAGGCTCGAGTCGAGAAGGTTTAGTTCTTCGTCGATGGTCACCTATACTTCTCCAGCCGATAGTTTAGGGATTTGGGACGAGGGCGACGAGGTGTCCGTTGGCCACCGCATGGATGGAACGAAAGTACCCAAAACAGCCGTCAGCAATCAGCCTTCAGCCGTCAGTTTTCAGTCGCTCACGAAACTCGGCAGGATGCAAGGGAAACGTAGCCTTCGGCAGAGTTTGCGACCCAAACGTCAAAAGCTGAGAGCTGAGGGCTGAGAGCTGAAAGCTGAGGGCTGAGGGCTGAGAGCTCACCTTCCTGGGTTTGCGGCCATCTTCTTCACCATGGCCAACACCAGCTTGCGGTCGCTGTCGTTTAGGCTAACGGCGTAGCGGCGGATTTGGCTGAGGAAGCGGACTTCATCATCCGAAAGTTGCGGCAAGCCTTTGGAGCCATTGGTGTGCCCGGAGTCGGAGAAGAACTGCGACAGGGGAAGCTCCATCGCTCCAGCGATTTTAGCCAGTGTATCGAGAGACGGAATCGTGTGTCCGTTCTCCACCCGCGAAAGGTAGCAGCGCAGCAGGCCAGTGCGCTTTTCGATATCGCCCTGCGACATGCCTTTTTGGAGTCTGTAGCTTCGGATCGTTTCGCCGATATTCATAGATAATGCAGCCAACGGGCGCTCCTGAGGATGGCTGCATAGTAACCAGAGTAGTACCGTCTGGCAAGTAGAATTTCACTGCACAAAAATTGGGCAGTAGCGCCGCCAGGTAATCGCCACCCGCCAATCGAGAATCGCTGTCCGCCGGGCATGATCGCTTCTGTTATCTCTGCTGGTGCCCCGTTCTGCCGAATAGTTGGGCCTCCTCCGCCCTTCGAGCATAATCATCGCATTCATCCCATACACAGTTCGGGGGCTGTGCCGGTTCATCGTGCCTTCATTCTGGTGTCGATCGTGCCGCTCTGGCTATTACGGCAGCTATTCATGGCAGGACAAATCATTCCGCGATCATTGTTGTCGCTTCCGACGAAGCTTTGGTCGAAAAAGTTGAGTCCACGCCCGGCACCGTCGGCCTGGTGGACGTTTATTCGATTACTGGAGGAGTAAATGTGCTGCGCGCTTCCGGCAAGCTGCCGCTTGAGCCCGGCTATCCGCTGCACGGGAATTGATCATCCGTTTTGTGCCCGCGTTCATCTGCCATCCAGGCAAGCCGCAAGGAAGGGACAAGCGTGAGCGGCACTGGGCCCAACCCTTCGCCACCATCTGGAACTTCGCGCCGTTTCCCCCGTTATCCACTGGACGTCCGGCTCTCGGTAAATGTCTTCCGGCCTTCCGCCAATCTTTCGTTGTGGGGACGTTCCAGCGAAATTGGAGAAGACGGCATCGGCGCAACTCTCACCGGCGAACTGCAAATTGGCGAAGTCGTCTCCATGGAGCTTTCATTGCCTATGGCGGCCTATCCAATCAAGCTGCGCGCGCTAGTGCGTTATCGTGACGGCCTGCGGCACGGTTTCGAATTTCTCGCCGTCGGTGCGGAACAGCGCAAAGCCATCCGCCGGGTTTGTGAAATGCTCGCCGCCGGAACCTGAACTTTGTCCTCTCACTCTCCGGCAATTACCTTTGTAACTTTCGAGTCATAAGCAGCCGTTCTACCATCCCGAAGTCGAGCTCTGGGACCGAATCGGGAGGATTAATGGATGAGAAAATCACCCGGCCGGCGAACTCCGCCGAAGTGTCGCGGGCTAGGCATCTTAAGGAAGCGCTGCATCGCGGCGTTCCTACACTTTCCTGGACGGGCGGCGAACAGCCAGCAGCCCCTACTCCGGCCCCCGCTCCTGCCCTGGACGATCCCACAATCCAAAAAGCCTATCTCGAACAACTAGTCGAGTGCGCTCCCGAGGCCATCAGCATTCTCGATGATCAGTATCGTATTGTGCGCATCAATGGCGAGTTCACCCGCATGTTTGGCTTCTCCTCCGAGGAAGCAATCGGCCGCCGCATTGATTCTCTGATCGTGCCGCCGGACCGCAGCTCGGAGACGCATTGGATTGGCGACGCCCTAGGACAAGGACAAAAAGTAAGTCTAGAAAGCAAACGGCAGCGCAAAGGTGGCACTCTGGTTGATGTATTCATCTCAGGTGCGGCAGTGGTTGTCGCGGGGCAGCAAGTCGCCGCCTATGTTTTATATCGCGACATCACCGATCAAAAGCGGGCGGAGTCGCTCAGTTCGGCGCTCTATCGCATCGCTGAAAAAACTACTTCAGCCGAAGACCTGAACCAATTCTATGGCTCAATTCACGCTACCGTCTCTGAGTTGATGTACGCACGAAATTTTTATATCGCTTTATACGATCCGGTAACTCAACTGCTCAGCTTTCCTTACTTCATCGATGAAGCAGATCCGCGGCCAGCGCCCAAAAAGCTCGGACGGGGTCTCACTGAATACGTCCTCCGCACCGGCGAGCCGTTGCTTTGTACGCCAGAGGTGTTTGACTCGCTGGTCAAGCAAGGTGAGGTCGAATTGATTGGCGCGCCTTCTCTGGATTGGATGGGTGTGCCCCTCAAAGCCGCCAACAGGGTTTTCGGAGTTCTGGTTGTTCAGAGCTACACGGCAAATGTCCGTTACGGTGAGAAGGACCGAGACATACTGACATTCGTCTCTCAGCAGCTTGCCAGCGCGGTCGAGCACAAGCGGCACGAGGAAGCGCTGCGCCGTTCGGAAGCGCGCTACCGCTCTCTGGTGCAGTCCGCTGTATACGGAATCTACCGCTCGAGCATGGAAGGCAGATTCCTCGACGTGAATCCCGCCCTCATTGCCATGCTGGGCTACAGCTCAATCGAAGAGGTTCTGTCCCTAGATCCCAAGCTCGACGTATTTGCCGATCCGGAGGAACACTTGCGCCTAATCAATGAATTTCGCCGTGGCGCACGGCTGGAGAACGTCGAGGTCCGCTGGAAGCGCAAGAACGGCAATGCCATCACGGTCCGGCTGAGTGGTCGAGCCGTCACCAGCCCCGATGTTGCTGAGCAGGTTCTTGAAGTGATTGCCGAAGATGTCACCGAACGCCGCGTACTGGAAGATCAGTTCCGTCAGGCGCAGAAAATGGAGGCCGTGGGACGACTCGCCGGCGGTGTGGCTCATGATTTCAACAATCTTTTGATGGTGATCAGCGGTTATACCGAAGTTCTCCTGGAGAACACTGGGCGTGGGAATCCCATGTACCCGAAGATCGCCGCAATTCAACAGGCAGCCGAGCGTGCAACCACCCTCACACGTCAACTGCTCGCCTTCAGCCGCAAGCAACTTCTCGAGCTCAAAGTGGTCGATCTGAACACGATTGTAAGAGACATGGAGCGCTTGCTGCGTCCGCTCATCGGAGAAAACATCGAGCTGCACACTCGTTTGGCGAATGACTTAGGTCGAACTCGCGCCGACGCCGGCCAAATCGAACAGGTCATTATGAATCTGGTCGTCAATTCAAAGGACGCAATGCCCAATGGCGGAAAGATCACTATTCAGAGCAGCAACGTGCATTTGGGAGATGATCTCCGGCGCCTCTACAACTACATTCAGCCCGGCCCATATGTGATGCTATCCATCGCCGATACGGGTCACGGCATGGATCGCGAAACCCAATCGCGAATCTTTGAGCCTTTCTTCACTACTAAGGAGAGAGGGAAAGGCACGGGGCTTGGCCTTTCCACCGTCTACGGCATCATCAAGCAAAGCGGCGGTTATGTTTTCGCGCAGAGCGAACTCGGACGCGGCACGACGTTTCGCATCTACTTGCCGAGGGTCGAAGATTCCGCAGAACCCTGCGGCTTAGCTAATACATCGCAAGCAGCGAGCGGCGGCTCGGAGACGGTTCTTCTGGTCGAAGATGAAGAATCGGTGCGCCAACTGGTTCGGGAAACTTTGCAATCCAAGGGTTACACGGTTCTGGAAGCAGAAAATGGCGAGGCGGCGTTGCGTATCGCTAGCGCACACCCCCGCTCAATTGACATGCTCATCACCGACGTTGTAATGCCCGGCATGAGCGGTCGCGAGCTCTCGAAAAAGCTTTACGAAGTGCGTCCGAAAACAAGAGTTCTTTATCTCTCCGGCTACACCGAAGATGCCATCATGCACCAGGGGATCTTCGAACCCGGCACCGCCTTCTTGCAAAAACCTTTCACGCTACAGATGCTCTCCCGCAAGGTGCGGGACGTTCTGCGCGGCTCGCGCGGATAAGCCCTTTCTAATCAGTGCGCCTCCAAGCGTCGAAGACTAGTTAGGATTATCATCTTCTCGGCGTTGTGCAACTTTTCCGCCCGTCCTGCGTCTTATTTTGTGAGATTCGCTGGCAATCCATTCGTCTGACTCCAGTCGTAAACTAGATGGGAATATTCCGATGCTGATCAAGAAGGCCGCTGACATTCGTTCATCTGAAATAACCTCCCAGAGCCTGTACCTGAATCGACGCAAGTTTCTGGCAGGCACGGCGATTGCAGGCGCGGCGGCATTGGGCGGCTCAGCAATTAGCAGATTATCCTCCCCATCGACGATCGCCCAAGCAAATGCCAAAATCGACGGTATTCAGAAGAACAGCTTCTCGACGGCTGAGAAGATCACTCCTTTCAAAGATGTCACTAATTACAACAATTATTACGAGTTTTCGACCGATAAATACGAGCCTGCCGGGCTTGCGAAAGACTTTAAGACTCGTCCATGGACCGTTACCATTGACGGTCTCGTAAAGAAGAAGCAAGTGCTGGACGTTGACAGCATCATCAAGATGGCCTCTCCCGAGGAGCGCATTTATCGCCATCGTTGTGTGGAGGGCTGGTCGATCGTTGTGCCGTGGGTGGGGTTTTCACTGAATGAACTGATCAAGCGCGCCGAGCCTCTAGGCAAAGCACAATTCGTGGAGTTCACTACACTTTACGCACCCAATCAGATGCCCGGACAGCGCGTTCCCGTGCTCGATTGGCCATACGTCGAGGGTCTGCGCATGGATGAAGCTATGCACCCGCTCGCGCTGCTTTGCTTCGGTATGTACGGTGAAGTCTTGGCGAATCAGGATGGCGCGCCGCTGCGGATTGTGATTCCGTGGAAGTATGGCTTCAAGAGCGCGAAGGCGATTGTGCGGATCCGTTTTACTGACAAGCAGCCGGTAAATAGCTGGAATAAAGCCGCACCGAACGAGTACGGGTTCTACTCGAACGTGAACCCGAATGTAGATCACCCGCGTTGGAGTCAAGCTAAAGAGCGGCGTCTGGGTGAGTTCTTAAAACGTCCGACGCTCATGTTCAATGGCTACGACCAGATCACCAGCCTGTACAGCGGGATGGATTTGAAAAAGTATTTCTGAGAGCCTCTCACCTAATTCTTCCTCTGTGTATCTCTGTGTCCTCTGTGGTTGGGCCTTTGCCACAGGGGACACCGAGGTACACAGAGCTTCGAACTCACAGAATCACACGCTCATCTCCCACTCGTCGGGTCACCCGCTCACGGTCCAAGTATTCGAGCAGCGGAATCGCATATTTCCGGCTTACTCCCGTCAGATCCTTAAACCTTGCTACATCCATTTTCGGAGACTTCGACTTTTCCGCTCCCAATTGCCTGCGCAAATTCTGTAACGCTTCGCTGTGAAAGACCAAGTCTTCCGAAACCTTTATTAGGACTCTATCCCGCAACAGTAGGGTCACAAGTTTTTGCGCTCGCGCCTTATCAACCTTTAATCCTGCGAGTACATCCTTCAGGGCAGGAACTTTCAATCCGGCCGAGGCGAATGCCCTTTCGATGATCTGTTTCGATTCCGCCTCTTCATCTTTCATCACCACGCCGCGCCCGGGCAGGCAAACCAGTTCACCGGAAATTTCTAATTTCTTCGCCCGTACCAAAGAATCGACAACGTATCCAAATACCGGCGGCTCTGCGTCGAGCGTCTCGCGAAGAGCTTCCTTGCTCATGCCAGCCACCAACGGGTTCTGCTGATGGAATGCGGCGAGCGCTTTTGCCAGCGCCGATTTCACTCCCTCTATTGCGCTTGCCTCAATGCGCAAATCTCCGGTAGGAATGATTTCGCCGTTCCCGACAGCTTCCCGCAGATGGCCCTCAATCCGCTCGCGGCGCCAACCTGTTTCAGCAACGGCTTGGCCAAGCGAGAGACCGCGGCCCCCTTGACGTTCGATTCGCGCTCGCAACACCGATAAAGGATCACCTGACGCCAATCTCTGGAGGAACTTCTGCTGAGTGCCTTTTGCAACTTTGGCAAGCGGAGCCACGTCCAGCACGAGTCCACCGCCGATGGTCACCACAGGAGAAAACTGTCGGATGATGAAACGATCGCCAGGCAGCAGTAGAACAGGATCGCTTAGCCGCAGTCGCGCAAAAACGGACTGCCCCGAACCGACCTGCTTTTCATCGTAGGGCGTGACGGTGGCAATCGTTTCGGAAGTGTAGGCATGCAGATGCACCCTTGCGCGGTCCTTAAGCGGTTTTGCTGAGGACAGGAGCGAGAGCGATACGTCCACTCGATTGGTCGAGTGAAAAGTTGCTGGCAGCGCCAAAGCCATGCCGCGCGCCAGTTGTTCGGTTCCGATTCCGGCCAGGTTCAGTGCCGTGCGTTCGCCTGCGCTCGCCTGTTTTGCGCTTTGCCCGTGGACTTGAACGCCGCGCACTCGTACACGCTGCCCACCAGGGGATACCTCCAATTCATCATCTTTACGGACGGTTCCCGAAATCAAAGTTCCTGTGACGACCGTCCCGAAGCCTTTCATGGTAAAGACCCGATCGATCGGAAGGCGCGCAAGCGTGTCCGAGTCTTTCGCGTGAACTTCTGCTGCCGCTTTTGCCAATTCCTGCTTGAGCTGATCCAGTCCTGCACCGGTCAGCGAACTTACCGGAATGATGGGCGAATGAGCCGTATCGAGAAACGATCCGCGCAAGAAATCTTCGACTTCCAGCCGGACCACCTCCAGAGTTTCGGCGTCGACTAGATCGGATTTGGTTAATACGGTGATGCCCCGGCTAACGGAAAGCAGGCGGCAGATATCGAAGTGCTCACGCGTCTGCGGCTTGATCGATTCGTCCGCGGCGATCACCAGCAGCACCAGATCAATCCCGCCAACTCCTGCGAGCATATTGCGCACGAAGCGCTCGTGTCCGGGAACGTCGATAAATCCCAGTCGCAGGTTTCCGCCGCTTTGGCAGGGAAGTTCGAGGTGAGCAAATCCAATGTCGATCGTGATGCCGCGGCGCTTTTCTTCCTCCAGCCGGTCCGCATCGATGCCGGTCAAAGCCTTAACTAGCGCGGTTTTGCCATGGTCGATGTGTCCGGCGGTGCCAACGATGACCGACTTCATTGGAAAGGACAGTATAGTCGGAAGAACGGCGGCTGATGTGGTGTGTGTCAGTTACCGGCCGCTTGCGTCTTTCTCGACGGGACTTCGCTCGCTCCCAAAAACGCGTCTTTCAAAGGCCTCTCCGAGGCCTGCCAGAGTTTAATGACTTCGAAAACAATCACTGTCGCGTAGGTGACCGCGATCCAAACACACACGGCTTCTATCGGCAGCCCAGCCCACGCTCCAATGAATAAGCCCATCATTTGCTGCTGCTGGTAACCCCACCAGCCGTAAGGAACGGCCAGGGTCGCCTCCCAAAACAGGCTCACAAGTAGAATAATGAACAGCGTCAGGCTCAAGGCCCGCCAATTGATGACCGGCCGGGCAGAGGGAAAGAAGCTGACAGCCGGGACAATGCCACCGGCCACCAGAAAAGTGAAATATCCAGGGAAACCCGGGCTATGCGAAACGAATTTCTTGTAGGCGATAGCAAGCCCGATCAGGGCCAATCCCAACACCAAAGATGTCGGATGAAACTGCAAGAGTCGCCGGAGCTTGTTTGCTTCCGCCGGATAATCCGGCACGTTATATGCGAGCAGCCAGTATTCGTCGAGCCAAACATAAATCAGGAGCACCGCAATGAACCCCGTTAAGTAAAAGACATACTCCTCAATGGGCACTGACCCGCCCAAGGCTGGCGCTGGAATTCGCAGAGTGGCGGCGGGGTTGCCGTAAGTGAAAAAACGATTGGCAAAGAAGTAGTCCAACGCGCAGCCGGCAATAAACAGAATCGAGATTGTGCGCCAGAAGGCTTGCTTAGGAATTTGTATCCCTTCTTGTGGAACGAACCACCACCCAATGACGATAATGGGGGCAATGAACAGCAGCAGGCTCACTGTATATCCGTACGGCGTAGCGTCAGCAGGTGGAATCTGTGTAGGCTCCGGGATCCGCACGGTGTGCAGGGCGATCCCTGCCGGCACCGCAACCATCGCCAGCATGGCAACCACGAGTAACGCATTATTCTGCGGATCAGAAGAACTGGCTGAGGAAGGTCTGGGCATGAGAGGCACCCTCCGTGGAATTCTGGGAATTCTGCCTCACTATTCAGCGTATAGCAAGGATCATAGGTGAGAACGCTGTACAACACACTCTTTCCTCTGCTTCCTGCAGATGCGACAATAGAACATCCCATGACTTCTCTAGCTGCCCCTGCCATCACAGCCGACCTCGTCCGCGAGCACGGGCTTACCAACGACGAGCATGAAAAGATCAAGCAACTACTCGGCGGACGCGAGCCGACGATCACCGAACTCGGCATCTTCAGCGTGATGTGGAGTGAGCACTGCTCATACAAATCTTCCCGCGTGCACTTGAAAAGATTGCCTACGCGCAGCCGCCGCGTGTTGCAGGGACCGGGAGAAAATGCGGGGATCATCGACATTGGCGATGGCTGGGCATGCGCATTTAAGATCGAGTCGCACAATCATCCGTCATTCATCGAGCCGTTTCAGGGAGCGGCTACCGGTGTCGGTGGGATCCTGCGCGACATTTTCACTATGGGCGCGCGTCCGGTTGCGGTGATGGACTCGCTGCGTTTTGGGCCGATCACCGCTGATGTGGGGACGGGGCTTCGCCCCGTCCAGCCGGGTCAGAGACCCGGCTCCACACAAACTGAGATTCACAAGAATCATTCCATCCTCGAAGGCGTGGTCAGCGGCATTGCATCATACGGAAATTGCTTTGGAGTCCCCAATTTAGGTGGCGAGGCAAAGTTTGAGCCGTGCTATTCCGGCAATCCGCTGGTGAATGCGTTCGCGCTCGGCCTGGTGCGCAAGGATCAGATCTTCTACGCGCGAGCTGCTGGCGAAGGTAATCCCGTCATTTACGTCGGCGCCAAAACCGGCCGTGACGGCATTCACGGCGCCACTATGGCGAGCGAGGAGTTCAGCGAAGCTTCGGAAGCCAAGCGCCCCAATGTGCAGGTCGGCGATCCCTTCCTCGAGAAGTTGCTTCTTGAGGCCTGCCTCGAAGCCATGCAAACCGGTGCGATTGTCAGTATCCAGGACATGGGCGCCGCCGGGTTGACCTGCTCAACGTGCGAAATGGGCGCGCGGGGGCGGGTTGGAATCGAAATCG
>Ga0070717_10001632_pt1 | contig 15573 bp, 16 predicted proteins | sample LARL113metaG_FD_71366 | JGI IMG/M metagenome (GOLD analysis project Ga0070717, IMG submission 71366) | Corn, switchgrass and miscanthus rhizosphere microbial communities from Kellogg Biological Station, Michigan, USA - LAR L11-3 metaG | ecosystem: Host-associated > Plants > Roots > Rhizosphere ... | reverse complement strand
TCGGGCATGGGCTTTGCCTATTGCGATTTCCATCATCAGGGCGCCACCCAGATGCTGATGGCGAGGGCGGCCGCTCGGCCACGTTCGCTGCATCGTAGTGAGCAGACCGGCTCAACCGATGCGCCACGCTCCGAGGTTGCGACGCGCGTCGAGACGCCGCATGTCGAGATCACCAAGATCGAACCGGTCAAGTCCGAGCCTGCGAAAAGCGAAAACGCACCGGACTTGCGTCGTTCAACCGAGTGATCCCGCGGGCCTGAATGCGGGCGCGGGCCTTGGCCCGCTACCGTGAAAGCCAGATGCAATCGACCGGCCGATGATGCCGCCATGCCGTATTCATACGGATGGCGGTTTTCACATCGTGGTAGCGACTAACTGTCCAGTTTGTGAAATCCTTCGCCGACACAAGGCTGAGGATCGAAACGCGTGGACCTGGACATGTCGCTTTATTTTTTCCGGATCAGCCAGGGTCGCTATTCCGGCGCGTCGGACGAGCCCTACGAGTTCGAAAGCCGCGAGGCGGCCTGGACCGAGATGACCGCGGTATGCAGCAACCTTCTCGGCGGCATTTCGCGCAGCCTCAAAGAAAATGCGGAATGGCACATGGAGCTTTTGGACGAAGCCAAGAAGCCGGTATTTCGCATCCGCCTGGTCGCGGAATCCTTGGGCTAGGCCGGGCATTTTTCAAAGACCTCCGTGATTTGCCGTAGTTCTACGGTGTCAGTAATTTAACCTTAATTTTGGGACCGAGAGGCTATTGCTCGAACGAGAGTGAGAGCTGCGCCCCCTCGGGTGAAGCGCGGCTGGTCATTTCCTTCCGGTCTTAACTCGCAACGCTTGCGCAGGAATTTGCCCCCCATGTCGTTCTTTAACTTCCGAATTCGTGGCCGGCTCTTTAGTGGCTTTGGCGCGCTCCTGCTGTTTTGCGTGGGGCTGGCCGGTTTCTCGGTATGGCAGTTGGGAGAAATCCGCACCCAGGTCGCGTCGCTGACGATCCAGTCCTCCAACGCGATCCGGGCCGGTGACATCGCGACGGAGCTACAGGCGATCCGCCGCGCCATCCTTCGCTACGCGTTCGACCACGACGAGGCGTCCTTCGCGGAAGCCGAGAAGCGGCTGGCAAAAGCCTCCGACTCGATTGAAGCCGTCATCAAGACGACGAGGTTGGAGGAGCGGCGTGCCGCCTACAGGGAGATCGCCAAGGACGTCGCAGAAGTGAAGGCCAAGCGCATTGCCCTCGGCGACGCCGTCAAGCAGATGATCGCCGGCCGCGACCTGCTGTTCGCCGACGGTGACAAGATGGCGGCCGACGTCCAGAAATTCGTCGATGCAGCGGATAAGACCGATTTCGCCGAGAGCGCCGCTTCGCTTGAGGCCAAGGTACTTCTGGTACGGGTTGCGAACTGGCGGCTGCTCGCGACGCGCGACCAAAAGGGTGTTGCCACCTTCAAGACCAATGTCGCAAAGGCGCAGCAGCAGATCGCGCTGTTGGAAAAGGCCGATCTTCCGCCGAACCTCGCGGCTTTGCTGCCTCCGGTCAAAACCGGCGTCGCCAAATATTCCGATGCGTTCGACAAGGCCTCGACCAACCTCCTGCTCGGAGATGAGCTTTATTACAAGGCCATTACTCCGCTGACTGTCGAGGCAGTCGGAAAACTCGAGGCCGTGAAGGGATCGATTGAGAAGGCGTTCGAGAATACCAAAACCCAGACCGAGGACATCATCGGTAGCACCATTACCATGCAGGAGGTCGTGGCCGTCGCCGCAGGCGCGCTCGGACTCTTGATTGCGTTCCTGATCGCTCGCGGGATCATCGGCCCGCTGTCCGGCCTGACTTCCGGCATGAAGGAACTCGCCGGCGGCAATTTCGGCGTGGTGCTTCCCGGGCTCGACCGCAAGGACGAAGTCGGCGACATGGCGCAGGCGGTCGAAACCTTCAAGGTCAAGGCCGGAGAGAAGGCGCGCCTGGAGGCCGAAGCCAAGGCCGAGCAGGATCAGATCGCCGCGAAACAGCGCAAGGCCGACATGATCAGGCTCGCCGACAGTTTCGAAGCCGCGGTCGGCGAGATCGTCGAAACCGTGTCGTCGGCCTCGACCGAACTCGAGGCTTCCGCCACTACGCTGACCGCGACTGCCGAGCGCGCGCAGGAAGTGACCACGATGGTTGCCGCGGCGTCGGAAGAAGCTTCCACCAATGTGCAGTCGGTGGCTTCAGCGACGGAAGAAATGGCGTCATCGATCACCGAGATCAGCCGCCAGGTGCAGGACTCGGCGCGGATAGCGAGCGACGCCGTCGAGCAGGCGCGCAAGACCAACAATCGCGTCAGCGAACTGTCGAAGGCGGCCGCTCGCATCGGCGACGTCGTCGAGCTGATCAACACCATCGCGGAACAGACCAACCTCTTGGCGCTGAATGCCACCATCGAGGCGGCCCGCGCCGGCGATGCCGGCCGCGGCTTTGCCGTGGTGGCATCCGAAGTGAAGGCGCTGGCCGAGCAGACGGCGAAGGCAACCGGCGAGATCGGCCAGCAGGTCACCGGCATTCAGGCTGCAACGCAGGAGTCGGTGGGCGCGATCGAGGAGATCAGCGGCACCATCGAAAAGCTGTCGGAGATTTCATCGGCCATCGCAGCTGCGGTGGAAGAACAGGGCGCCGCGACCCAGGAGATCTCCCGCAACGTGCAGCAGGCGGCACAGGGCACCCAGCAGGTTTCTTCCAACATCACCGACGTGCAGCGTGGTGCCAGCGAAACCGGATCGGCCTCCTCGCAACTACTGTCGGCGGCGCAGTCGCTGTCGGGCGACAGCAACCGCCTCAAGCTCGAGGTCGGCAAGTTCCTCGGCTCGGTGCGGGCGGCCTGATCTAGCCGGCCGTAAGCAGCGCCTTGCCGCGATTTTTCGCTGCCACGGTGATCGCCTCGGCAATCTCGGCGAAACGGTAGGTGCCGGCAATCGGTGAACTGATCGCGCCCGAGGCGACAAGCGGCGTTAGACGATCGTACATCTCGGTTATCTGGTCGGGCTTTGCGCGATTGAACCAATGGGCCAACCAGAATCCGCGCATCGAAATGTCGCGGAAAATGAGTTGCGCCGCCGGAACGACAGATGGCTTGCCGCTGATCGTGCTGTAGAACACATGGACGCCTTTCTCGGCAAGACAGCCCAAAAGATTGGTCGTCGCGCTGTCGCCGACCCCGTCTATGGCGAGCGCGATCGGCGCTTTGCCGGTCTCGGTCGCAACGCGTTTGGCGAGGTCGGGTCCATCGACGAGCACGACATCCCCACCGATCGCCTTGATCTCGGCCACGACATCTTCGCGCCGCACGACACTGACGGTCTTCAAGCCCAGTGATTTGGCGATCGGGATCAGCGCGCGTCCGACGCCGGAATTGGCGCTGTTTTGAATGACCCAGGCTCCGGAAGGAAGGCTCAAAAAATCGGTCAGCATCAGATACGCGGTCGGCGGATTGATGCCGAGCATGGCAAGCTGATGGACGTCGCCACTTGGCAGCGGCCGGAGCCTGGTTGCATCCGCCCTGATCCGTTCCGCCCAGGCCGGCGCCGGATAGGGCACCAGCGTGCGGTCGCCCTGTTTTAGGTGTTTGACGCCGGCCCCGACCGCGACGACGCGGCCGACGCCTTCGGTTCCCATCACGCTCGGCAGCTTCGGCCGATGACCGTAGCGGCCCGAGATCATCAGGAGATCGCTCATATTGATCGGCGAGGCCTCGAGCGCGATCACCACTTCGCCCTCAGCCGGCGCGCCGACGTCGGGCAGCTCGACCACCTTCAGGACTTCGGCCGGATTGCCGAACGCTTCAATCTGGATTGCTTGCATGATGGCGTACTCCTAGTTATATACCGTATAGTACATAACGAGGACGGAGCGTCAAGCAAGCAATTTCATCGCCTGATCCAACGTCGCACGGACACGGGCGGCATCCGGGGCCTCCTTTGCCAACACCATCAGCCCCAGATAGATCGCCATGATCGTGTGGGCGGCAGCGTCAGGGTCGAAGGTCTCGGAAAATTGCGCGCGGTCGGCGTGAAGCCGCTCGCGCAGCAACTCCTCGAGCTTTCGGTTGAAGCGTTCGATCCGCTTGCGGATCTCCTTCTGATCAGAGCCGCCGTCAGCGGCAGTATTGACCGAGAGGCAACCCCGGCTTCCCTTGATGCCCGAGCAGAACGGGACAAAACCCTTCAACCAGCGCTCGATCGCGTCGCGCGCGGACGGTCCCTCGTTGAGGATGCGCTCGGCGTTCGCGACGATGCGGGCGTGATAGCGGTCCAGTACTTTCAGGAACAGCGCATTCTTGTCGCCGAACGCCGCATAGAGGCTCGGTTTGGCAAGGCCAGTGGCGGCCGTGATGTCGTCGAGCGATGTGCCCTGGAATCCCTTTTGCCAGAATACATCGCGCGCTGCGTCCAGCGCCTCGTCGGGATCGAAACTGCGTGGTCGTGCCATCAGGCCTATCTACGCGCTGGCGGAGAAATCGCAAAGCGCGGGTTTGAGCCCGCAATAGACTCAGCCGGGTTGTGCGACAGGTGGTGGCGTCTGCCTGCGGAACAGGATGCGCTGGTAGAGCCAGCCGATCGCGACCAGCACCAGGCCGAGGCAGATGAACGACAGCGCGCGGTAAATCCCCGTCAGCGTCGACATGTCGATCAAAAACGCCTTCATGATCGTCAGCGCGATGACGGCGGCGGACGCAAGCCGCGCCCGCTGCGAGTTGAAGGCGATACCGATGCCGAGCAGGATCACCCCGAATATCAGCCACGCAATCGAATAAGTGTATTGTTCGGCGCCGGTGGTCGGCCCGCTGGTCAGGAACGGGCCGTGATACAGCCTGCGGATTTCAAACGACACGTAGGTCAGCGCAAGGATCAGCGCGCCGGCAGCAATGCTGTTGCCGTAGGCGGCGAGGCGCCGGCCCGCAACCGCATAGGACAGCAATAATGCCAGCCCCGCGGGCAGGGCATAGCCGAGCAGCAGCACGTTGAGGAAGGAGCCGCCGACATTGATCGGCCAGAGGATCGGCGCCTCCAGCAGCATCAGCCCGAAGATCGTCGCAAGGCCGGCGAACACCGTCAGCAGCACCGCGCCGATATTGTGAACGAGGCTCTGGGTGCGGACCCTCAGGCGTTCCAGGCCAATCGCCATCGCAAGCGCCACGCAGACCTGCAGCGCCACCTCGGTGAGGCCGGTGTTGTTGCGATAGACGTCGCCGCTATTGACGGCATGGCGGATTTCCAGGAAGGCCAGCATGACCGTGAACAGGATCGCGGCCGCTTCCACGGCGCGCAGCGGCGCATCGTCGCCGCGGCGGCGCAGGAAATAGCTGCCGGCCCAGAACGACAGCGCCGGGATGCCGTATCCCCATAACAGCCAGTTGAAGATCGGCGTGGTGCCGATCGCATCGCCGGCGATCCGCGGCTCATAGGCGGCCCGCAAGGTGACGATCGCGGCGAGGATGGCCGCGAGCGAGCGCATGAACGGGATCGGCCGCTGCACCGAAATCCACGCCGCGCCCATCGACATCAGCGCCAGCGCGATGCTGAGCCAGCCCTTTTCGAGCACGAAGGTCAAGGCTAGCGCCAGCGCGCCGAGGGTCGCGGTGGCGAACAGCGCTATCGCGATCGGCGTGCCCGGCCGCTCGTCGCGCCGCGTAAGCATTTCGGTCGCAGCGCCGTAGACCGCCGCGACGATCACCGCCAGGATCGCGAACGGGATCGAGCGGTCGAGATGGGCGATGCGCGCGTAAAGCGCGACCAATAATGCGAGCGGCGTGAAGGTCGCCGACGCCGCCCAGCTCACCGATATCTTGGCGGCGTGGAAGCGGCTCTGTGCCAGGAACCCCACGACTCCAAATCCTATGGCGAAGATCGCGGCAGTGATCAGATGCAGCGAGACCGAGCCATCGGTGGCACTGGGTCCAATACCCGGCAACGGCCCGCCCGGCAGTACCAGCATGTCGCGATTGCCGAGGACCGCCCATTCCGCGAACACGACGAAAATCAACGCCGACGCCGCGCCGATCGCCCCGGTCGCCGCGGCCGCCCGCCAAGCCACGAGCAAGGTCGCCGCCACCAGGATGGCGAATCCGATCATGGCGCTGTCGGCGTGTTGGCTATAGAGCACGATCAGGGTCGCGCCGAACAGATAGGCGGCAGGCGAGCCGGACGAGATCAGTTCGACCTGTTCTTCGCCTACGGCCGGACCGAAGGCGAAGCCGCAAACGACCAGCAGCGCCGCAAGCGCGAATCCGGCCATGACATGGAACAGATGCGGCCCGATCATCGACGGCCCGCATTGCAGGCACGGCAGGGTCCAGAACAGCGCGAAGGTGATAGTGGCGACGGCAAGCCAACGCCAGAGCCGGATGCGCGCCAGCCCAAAGGCAGCCGCGGTGACAATGGCGAGGTAGATATAAAGCGCCCAGAAGTCCGGCTGCTCGGAAGAGACCAGGATCGGTGTGACGAACGCGGCCGCGACGCCGAGGCCGGCCAGCGCAGGTCCGTGCAACAGTGCGGCGGCAAGCGTGCCGAGCGCCACCAGCCCGAGCAGGACAAAAGCGGACGCGGGCGCGAGAAAATCATAGACCGCGTAGGCCGCATACACGGTCGCAAACGCCACCGCGGTGCCGGCCGCGGTAAGGATAGCGGGGATGTTGGCGATCGGCAGCACCTCGACATGTGAAGTGCTCTCGGTGCGCCGCGTCCACTCGCCGGCGGCGAGCAGCGCCAGCGCAAACAAGCCGCCGAGCACGGTGCGGACGCCGGGCCCGAGCAGGCCTGCCTCGATCGAATAGCGCACCAGGAAGAAGCCGCCGAGCGCGAGCGTCAACCCGCCGATCCAGACCACCCAGCGGGTGCCGAGCCGTTCCTCGAAGCCGGGATCGGCTGGGGGCGGCGGCAGCGGCGGCGGCATCGCCGTCGTGCCGCTCGCCGCATCGTCCGCGGCGGGCGTAACCGGCTCGGTTGACGGTGCCGGCTGGTCGGCTGCAATGCCGGGTGAAGCGGTTGCCAGCGTCTGTTCAAGTTCTTGCTGAGGTGTGAACGGCGGCGGCATCGGTCCTGGCGCGGCGGCCGATGCGGCCTCGATCGAATCCAGCCGTGCGCGCAAGGTAGCCGCCTGGTTGAGCGCCTTGCGCGCGACAATTATCGCAACGATCGCAATTGCGATTGAAAAGAAGTCCACGACCGTAAAGAAATCAGACGGCGAACCGAACATCGTGCCTCCAGGCGATCGGCCCGATGTGGAGGGCATACCGCATCAAGAACTCTTCAGCGCCGCCCGCGCACGCGCAAGCCCGGCGCCGGCCGCTCCTGCAACACCTCGCGGCGGAAACGAAACAGCGCGGCCGGGCGGCCTCCGGTCTGGGTCGACATCACACCGGTCGGTTCGACCAGCGCGCCAGCCTCGACCAGCCGGCGAAAATTCTGTTTGTGCAGGTGCCGCCCCGAGATCGCCTCGACGGTCCGTTGCAATTCCGTGAGTGTGAATTCGCCCGGCAGAAGTTCAAATACCACAGGACGATATTTCAATTTCGCGCGCAACCTCCCCATCGCGGTTGCGAGAATGCGGCGATGGTCGAAGCGCATCGATACGCCAAGTGCGGGAAGCGACTTGCGCGCCAATGCCGCAGGGCGGCCATCGCGTCGCGATTCCTCGACCAGGCCTGCCTCGTAGAGCAGTTCATAACGGTCGAGCACGCGTTCCTCGTCCCAATGCGCGCCTTCGGTGCCGAAATAAAGCCGCACGCGATCCTTGCGGCCGAGCGCCCGCGTGGTTTCCGGCGCCTCGCTTTGCTCGGCCCATTTGCTCAGCTCTGGAAAGATGTCGCGCTCGATGATGTCGGGCTTGGCCTCGCGCCAGTCCTCCCAGGGAAAAAAGCGATACCAGGGCTCGAACGTTGCGCCGGGCGCCCGCGTGGCGTTGTCGGCGGGGCGGGTTAGCGCCAGGTAGCCGATCGATGCGACATGGGTGTCGCCGGCCTCGGTGTGGCGGCCTCGATCGCCGAAGGTATAGAGCTGCTCGACATAGCCGAGCCGAAGCCCCGCCTGCTCTTCGACCCATGCGCGCAGCCCGATCTCGAAGGTGCGATGCGAGACCGCATCGAACGCACCGAACGGAAGTCCGGCGAGCTTGTCGCCCTCGCTTGGCGATGCGGTGAGGATCACCGGCTCGTTGCCTTCGATCGCGACGATCGCCGCGGTCAGGCCGATCTCGATCGGCGTCAGGAGCTTCTCGCTCATCTGGCGTCGTTTGCGCGCATCAGTCGAGATCGATTTGGAACGGCCGGCCTTCGACCAGCATGCTGCCCGGTCCCATCTCGTCGAGCGCGCGCAACATGCGTCCCTCGCGCCCGAGCGCCTTGTCGGCAAGGCTGACGATCAGCCGGTTCGGCTGGGCGATCGGGGAGGCGGCGCGGATCAGCCGTGCGATCGCGATCTCGTCGCGATGCGGGTTGAGCGCGCAGACCGCGGCGAAAGCGCTCGCGGTCGAGCGGCTGATGCCGGCATAGCAATGCACCACCAGCGGCGCGCTGCGGTCCCAGCCGCGCACGAAATTCAGTACCTTCTCGATATGGGCGTCCGTCGGCGCGACGAAACCGTCCATCTGTTCGGTGATGTCATCCATCTGAACTTTCAAATGATTGGCCGGGAGTACCGAGTGCGGCCGCTGCACCTGATCGACATTGGCCATCACGGTGAGGACATGGCTAGCGCCGGTCGATCGAACGGTTTCGGGAAGGGCGGCAAGCGAACAGACGTGAATCATGATGGTCCTTCTATCTGTCGCGATTATAGGCCCGTGCGTAGGGCCGTGAAGGGGTTGCAATTACGCATGCAGCGTCTTGAATCGCGCTAGGAACCGCTTTTCGGCCTTGGCCGCGGTCCAGGGCGTCAAATAGTCCCGTACGGTTGCCTCGGGCAGGCCGGGATCGCGGCCGAACAGCCGTTTCGCCTCGCTTTCTGAAAATCCTGCAAGGCCCGTCGCCTCGAGATAGGCAGCACCTCGGTCGGCTTCCTTGATCTGCCGCGTGATTGGGTCTGCCAATAGGGGCGGCAAGCCGAAGCGGATATGGATCGCTGAGAGCAGCCGCGCTTCAACCGCTTTGTAATCTCCGCCGAGCACAGCCTTGAACGGCGAGATCATGTCGCCGATGACATATTCCGGCGCGTCATGCAGCAGTGCCGCTAGCCGCACCCGGTCGTCGACGCGCGGCGTCTGCTCGCGCATCACGGCTTCCACCAGCAAGGTATGTTGCGCCACCGAGAAGATATGCGCGCCGTTGGTCTGGCCGTTCCAGCGCGCCACCCGGGCAAGCCCGTGGGCGATATCGGCGATCTCTATGTCGAGCGGCGAGGGGTTCAAGAGATCGAGCCGGCGGCCCGACAGCATCCGCTGCCAGGCGCGAGCAGACTGAGCGTCTCTCGCCGTCATTTGGCTTTGAGGCGCGGCGCGCGGGGTGTGCCGCCGCAGGCTTCATGGCAGAAGCAGCTGACCAGATGATCGTTGACCATGCCGGTCGCCTGCATGAAGGCGTAGACGATGGTCGGGCCGACGAATTTGAAGCCGCGCGCGGCAAGTTCCTTGGAAATCTTGATCGAAAGCGGCGTCGATGCCGGCACGCTGGCGGTGGTCTTGAACTGGTTGACCTTCGGTTTTCCATCGACGAAATCCCATAGAAATTTCGAGAAGCCAGGGCCTTCTTCCATGATCTTCAGGTAGGACTTTGCGCTTGCAACGGTGCCCTCGATCTTGGCGCGGTTGCGCACGATGCCGACATCGTTCATCAGCGCATGGATTTTCTTGGCGTTATAGCGTGCGATCTTCGCCGGCTCGAAATCGTCGAACGCCTTTCGGAAATTCTCGCGCTTGCGCAAGATCGTGATCCAGGACAACCCCGCCTGGAACCCGTCGAGGATCAGTTTTTCATAGAGCGCGCGGTCGTCATATTCCGGCACGCCCCATTCGGTGTCGTGATAGGCGACATAGAACGGGTCCTCGCCCGGCCACGGGCACCGCACCTTGCCGTCGGCATGCAAGCGCGCCGAGCGGCTCATGCGACCGTCTGCTTGGTAGCGGACCGAACCGATTCCGGCTCGTCGAGGCGAAGTCCGAGGCCGCCTGCCGTCAGCGCCAGCCCGGCATCGAGCGCATCGGTGACGCGGTCGGTCCGGATCAGCGCCAGGCCGTGCTGGCCAGAAGTCGAGCCGATGGTGCCGACCGGCTTGTCGCCGGCAAGGATGGCCGTGCCCGGTTCCGGCGAGAAACCGTCGAGAATGACCTTCACGGTGCGGGTGCGTGCGGTGCCGCGATGCTGCATCCGCGACACCACCTCCTGTCCGACGTAACAGCCCTTGTCGAAATCGACGCCGTGCAGCCGGTCCATATTGGTCTCGTGCGGAAACGCATCGCCATACATGAAGTCGAGCCCGCCGCGCGGCGCGCCGCAGGCAATGCGATGTGCCTCGTAGGCAGCGCTATCGACGAGGTCGGCACCAATGAGGTCGGCGACCTTCTGCTTGAGCTCTTCCGGAACGAGAATTCGCCAGCCGAGCGTGTCATTGCGCGGGTCGGCAAACGAAAGATCCGGCTTGACCGCGAGATCGCCGTCCCAGGCCGCCAGCACGCCGAGATGATCGGACAGGTTTTCGACCTTGACCTTGGCGCGCAGCTTGTAGAAGCCGAGCTTGTCGGCGAGCCCTTGCGCGAGCGCGCGCGGGCAGTCGATCAAAAAGCCGCCGCCATGGCCGGATGGGGGTTCGGTGACGAGGAAGTCCACGATGATCTTGCCCTGCGGCGTGAGTAGCGCGCCGAACCGGCCGAGGCCAGGTGCAAGATGCGTCACGTCGGTCGTGACGAGGCCGTTGAGGAAGTTGCGCGCGTCCTCGCCAAGGACCTTGACCACGCCCCGGTCGGGAAGAAACGCTGCTTTCATCAGAGGTTGCTCTTGAAGTTCTTGTTGAAAGGGAAGTAGCGCATATCAGTTCCGAAGGTAAGGCGCTAAGCTGGCCCGAACAAGGGCTGCTGCGACCTCCAATTGCCTGAAGCGGGCGCTGAGGAGCAATGAATCAACGATTTGATACCATTCTAAAATTCGGCACCGTGGTCAATCAGGACGGCGAGGGCGTCCGCGACATCGGCATCGCAGGCGGCCGCATCGCCGAGATCGGCGGACTTGCGCATGCCTCGGCCGAAGAGATCATCGACTGCAAGGGATTGCACATCCTGCCCGGCGTGATCGATACCCAGGTGCATTTTCGCGAACCGGGCCTGACACAAAAAGAGGATCTCGAGACCGGATCGCGCAGCGCCGTGATGGGCGGTGTCACCGCGGTGTTCGAGATGCCGAACACCGATCCTTTGACCGTCACAGAAACGGCGTTCACGGATAAGGTGAAGCGCGGCCGCCACCGCATGCATTGCGATTTCGCGTTCTTCATCGGCGGTACCCGCGAGAACGTTCAAGATTTACCGGAACTTGAACGCGCGCCTGGTTGTGCCGGCGTAAAGGTGTTTGTCGGTTCCTCCACCGGCGCGCTGCTGGTCGAGGACGACGAGAGCTTAAGGAGGATTTTCAAGGTGATCCGGCGCCGCGCCGCGTTTCATGCCGAGGATGAATATCGCCTCAATGAACGCAAGGCCTTGCGCCTCGAGGGTGATCCGCGCTCGCACCCGGTCTGGCGCGACGAGACCGCAGCGCTGCTGGCAACGGAGCGCCTTGTCAAGCTCGCCCGCGAGAGCGGCAAACGCATTCACGTGCTGCACATCTCGACTAAGCAGGAGATCGAGTTTTTGAGGGATCACAAGGATGTAGCGTCATGCGAAGCGACGCCACATCATCTCACCCTGGTGGCGCCGGAATGCTACGAGCGGCTCGGCACCCGAGCGCAGATGAATCCGCCGGTGCGCTCGGCCGATCACCGCGACGGCATCTGGCGCGGGATCGAGCAGGGCATCATCGACGTGCTCGGTTCCGATCATGCGCCGCACACGCTTGAGGAAAAGGCCAAGACCTATCCGGCGTCACCCTCCGGCATGACCGGGGTGCAGACGCTGGTGCCCGTGATGCTCGATCACGTCAACGCCGGGCGGCTTTCGCTGGCACGCTTTGTCGATCTCACCAGCGCCGGTCCGGCGCGGCTCTACAACATCGCCTGCAAGGGCCGCATCGCCGCGGGCTACGATGCCGACTTGACCATTGTCGATCTCAAGCGCAGCGAGACCATCACCAACCAGTGGATCGCCTCGCGCGCCGGCTGGACGCCCTATGACGGCTTTCGCGTGAAGGGGTGGCCGGTCGGCACTTTCCTGCGCGGCAAGCGGGTGATGTGGCAGGGCGAATTGACGACGTCGTCGCTGGGTGAGCCGGTGCGGTTTCTGGAGACGCTGAGGGCTGGGTGACGTCTTTTCTCGTCATTGCGAGCGCAGCGAAGCAATCCATCGCGCCGCTGGCCGAAGCCTGGATTGCTTCGTCGCTTCGCTCCTCGCAATGACGTCTGGAGGACTTACTGCTTCGCCAGCGCGATGGAAAATTCGCCGTTGCGGACGCGGGTGGGCAGGCCTTCCACGAATTTCGCGACCGCGTCCTCGCCGTAGGTCTTGACCAGCTCGGCGAACGCCGCGAACAGGCTTGCCTGCGCCAGGCAATCCCCGTCGACGCCATCGTGACGTGCTTCGGCCCAGGCCTCGTTGAGATAGCTGAGCGCGGCCTGCTTCTGCTCGCTATCGGGCAGCGGATCACGGGCGAAGCGGTAGGACGCTGGATGGTTCATGAACTCGACAGGCAGGTTCGCGATCCAATACGAATCGCATCGGACGCGCGAGGTGTAGCATGCAAGATGCCGCCGCCTAGACCAGTTCTTTAAGAAAGGTTAACGGCGCTCAATAAGAATCGACCCATCGGCTCAACGGCCGATTAACCGCATTAATTCGCATAACGCGCGGTCAGATCGCGCGAGATTTTCGAGCCTTCCTCGATGTATCGGCGGATCGCAACGGTGGCTGCCGGCGTGCAGGTCCGATAGGTTTGCTGGAACCCGTTATAACCGCGGTTGAAGCCCGCGATCATGCGCGCGCGACGGTCGCCGGAGGGGGTTTCGGCGTCGATCAGCGCCTGCATCTCGTTGCGCCATTTGCCGCCTTCATTGGTGCCGCAAATGCCGCGCAGATAGTGCAGGGTTCCCAGAATCTCGGCCAGCCGCTGCAGGTCGCCGTCAAACGGCGCGGCCGCATCCTCGGCCCGCGCGGGAACCGGATTGCAGGCGGAAATAGCGATAAGGGCGGCCAGCAAATATTTGGACATGTGCGGCCTGCGTGATAGCCCCTTAAACGCGCTGAAAGCAAGGCGGCGGGCCGCGGCCGTCCAGCCTCGAATTACCCTTGGATCAACCGCCGGGCGGCCGCAATCAGGTCCGTGAGGCCGCCAGTGAGCTTGAGATCGCCTAGACAATCGGGTGAGAGCCATTTGAAATCGTCGTGTTCGTCGTTCAGGGCGACCTCCCCGGCCGCCCAGCGCGCCGCAAACGACATGATCAGATAATGTCCGCCGCCGTTCGGCGTCGGCAACACCTCGCGCCAGCCCGTGAACCCGACAATTTCGATTTTCAGCCCGGTCTCTTCATCGACTTCGCGGTGTAGTGCCGTGTGCAGGGATTCGCCGAATTCGACCCGCCCGCCGGGCAGCGAATAAAAGCCTCTGCCCGGCGAGCGCGCGCGGCGCACCAGGAGGACCTTGCCATCGCGAAAGATCGCGCCGCTGACGGCGAGCTGGGGATGTTGCGGATGAACTGACGTGACCACGGGGGCTAACGGCTGCCCATGATGATTTCGATGTCTGCTTCGGTGCCGCCATTGATGATGCCGCCGGCCAGCGCCACCAGCGGCTTGACCCAGCCGATGGCCTGTCCGGCGAGAGTAGAGCGGGTCTTGTCCTGCTGGGCTTCACGCATCGCCTTGCCGACCGCGGTCAGGATCGAGGTCATGCTGCTCGTGATGTTGTCGAACTCGGCGCGGATTTTCGCATCTGCTGCCTCATAGGCTTCGATCGCCAGCTCGCGCGCCTTGAAGTTGGAGGCCATGAAGTGCTCGCAATAGGACAGCGGGGTCCAGGTCAGAAAATCTTCCGCACATTCCGGCATGTCAGGAACCATCTCAAGCAGCATGATAGCTTCGTTGAAATGGTTGAGATAGTCGGTCGCAAGCCCGGTGCGGGGGTTGATGTTGGCAGCCTGTAATACCGCGGCGCGGGCCTCCGTTTCGGGGCCCGTCGGTCGCGATGTTGGGCGATCGGGTCGCGCTGGTTCGGAAGCCGTCGAGGTCATCTGCGCCAGTGTTAGCAATCGGGGTTAAAAGGGGCTGAACGGATACCTATTTTAGCGGCAGAATGTGCGGACGCTTCGTCATAACCTCGCCCCCGGCGGCCTTGCGGCAAGCTTTTGGCTATGTCGAGCAGCCGAATTTTCCGCTCCGGCATAATATTGCACCGACACAGCCTGTCCCGGTAGTTTTTCTGGAAAACGGCGGCCGGCATTTCCGGCTGATGCGCTGGGGCCTGATCCCCGCCTGGACCAAGGATCCGCGCAAGATCTCGCTGATGTTCAATGCCCGTTCCGAATCGGTGCAGGACAAGCCGGCGTTCAAATACGCGATGAAGCGGCGGCGCTGCCTGATCCCGGCCGACGGCTACTATGAATGGCAGGATGCCGGCGGCCGCCGCAGGCGGCCGTATTTCATTTATCGCCGCGACCGCCGCCCGGTCGGTTTCGCGGCGCTGGCGGAAACCTGGATGGGGCCGAACGGCGAGGAGATGGACAGCGTCGCCATCGTCACGGCACCGGCAAGCCTCGACCTCGCCGTGTTGCATGATCGCGTACCGGTGACGATCGCTCCGGAGGATTTCGAGCGCTGGCTCGATTGCCGGGCCAATGACGTCGAAACCGTGATGGCGCTGCTCACGGGGCCTGAGCCTGGCGAGTTCACCTGGCATCAGGTGTCGAGGCGGGTCAATCGCGCCGAAAACGACGACGCGCAGCTGATCCTGCCGATCACGGATGAGGAGAGGGAAGCCGAAGAGGCGCCGAAGCCCGCCAGGAAGGCTGCACCGCGCAAACCGGCGCCGGCGGCGCCCGATGACGGGCAGGGGAGCCTGTTCTGATTTGCAGGATGGGTTGAGCGCAGCGATACCCATCACTTCATCGGAGGCTATTGATGGGTTTCGCTTCGCTCAACCCATCCTACTACGATCGAACGGCAAGCAGTTGCTTGAGCTTCTCCACCGCGCTATCCGGCGTGGTCAGCACCGGCCGCCGCGACGCCTCCGCGACCTGGGCTGCCGCCGGCGCCATGCTGTATTGCGCGAGCGCAATCAGGTCGCAGTCGCGCAAATCGCGGGCGGCCTGCGCGACCAGCCGATCATGTTCGGCGCGATCTCCGCGGTCCAGCGCTGCCAGCGCGCCTTCCGCCAGCTTTGGCACGACCGCGACGGAGCTCGGGAATTCCCGCGGCATCGAGGCGAGTGTCGGCGGATATGTCGAGAGCAAACCGATCCGCTCGCCCCGTGA
>Ga0070717_10001631_pt1 | contig 15581 bp, 15 predicted proteins | sample LARL113metaG_FD_71366 | JGI IMG/M metagenome (GOLD analysis project Ga0070717, IMG submission 71366) | Corn, switchgrass and miscanthus rhizosphere microbial communities from Kellogg Biological Station, Michigan, USA - LAR L11-3 metaG | ecosystem: Host-associated > Plants > Roots > Rhizosphere ... | reverse complement strand
TTTGGATTTAATGGTTCCATTTGGGTGCGTTGTGTACATATCTACTTCCCTACTTACTTACTGCCCTATTGTCGTAAGTACAACCATAGTTACTGCTTTATGGTAGTACTGCACTACATCTATACCGCTTTACGTACAACAATATATATGGCCTTACGTATTTACTTACTAACTGTCTTACGTATTACCATATGTAAGTAAGTACTGCTGTATGGCAATATGGCGTTATGGGACTACAGCGTTATGTATTTAAGTAAATATTGCTTTAAGTATATAGGTACATACGGGAGTATGGGAGGCCATAAAACCGTAAGGCAATATGTAAGGCAGTATGGCACACCTATTGACTGCTGGCTATTTGCGGAGCATATAATCGAAGAACGTAGAGAAAATAACCAACAAAAAAGGCTCCGGCCAGAGGTGGCTAGGGAACCTTTGATTAGTTTCAATCCAAGCAATTGAAGCTTATCAATTCCCCAACCCTCTTGTCAAGGCCTCTTAGTATTTTATGCCCGAAAATACAGACACGTCAGTTTTACACACTCCATTCACCGGCTTCAGCAGACCTGAAAGCAACTTCTTTCGGATGCCGAATGAGTGGATCGATATAACGGCGGACATAGACAACATTGCAGAGCTGAAAATTGTTCAGTATATCCTCCGGCACACGTGGGGGTATCAGGAATACGGCATCAAAAAACATATAACAATCGATGAATTTATTCGTGGAAGGAAGCGGAAAGATGGGTCACGCATGGATTCGGGTACAGGACTCAGCGAAATGTCTGTACGCAACGGCATTGCAAAAGCATTAGAACACGGGTTTATCGAAGCGATTGTGGATGATAGCGACAAGGCCAGAGTAAAAAAATATTATTCTCTTAAAATGCACAAGGATGAGCCATATGAGAAGGATGCCTATGAAGAGGTACAAACTTTAGAGTCCGGGGTACAAAGTTTAGACCCCAGGGGTACAAGCTTTAGACCTCGATCAGAGAAAGACACTTTAGAAAGACACTTATATATTCGAAATTCGAAGAGCAAACTGCAAAGAAATATATCAAACGAGAAACAAGGATATCAGAGTTTCCAAGCAATAGGTGACCTCCTGAATCAGCAGCCAGAACCACAGGGTAGGGAAGTAGAACACCTACCGGAGTCTATCGAAGCGAGCATCGATGAGATATCCGAAGCGTTTAACGACGCACGCAATCGGCGCTCAAATCGCACGCACGTTTTGCATTTGTATCAGGCATCGGGAAAGCCAGCAGAGCGTTTTTCCTCCTATCTGTACGAAGCTCAAAGCATCACAAAACGGCAGGGGAGTATCAAAAAGAAAATGCCATATTTCTTTCGCGTCTTAGAAGATTTAACAGGCGTCCAACCGCGAGCATGGAATAAATTTTCAGATACCTCTACAACCCCGCAAAATGCGCTACAACGAAAGTATTCACGTGAAACGGATACATCTCCACACCCTTTCTCAAATCGCGTTTAAATGCGTCAGAAGGGGAAGTACCGGATAAAAGTACGAAAGGCGCGGTGCCAGATATCCGATGCTTTGAAAGCATACACAGGTTACCCGGTGCAATTTTGTATGCGCCCGCATTATGAATACGGCTCAAGAATACAAGGGAATAGGGGAGACCTCCAAGGGGGACTACGGGGGAATTGTTCATCGTGGGAATGTGGATAAAACCGTCACTTTTGCACAAGATATGAACAAAATAGCAATAAATCGATCAGCGTAACAAAAAGAGCAAAAAATGCGCACACCAGATGAACGAGTAGGGAATAGAGACAAAGCGAGAAATATACACGAATTGAGGAGAAAACCTATGCAAGACGGATAGAAAACCGGCCAGTACTGACTAAAGGTTTCATTATGGACACGTACTCTGTACGATAGGGCATCTATGCGCAAATACATCTGTTAATGTATCTTCCTAGACTATGCATCCAAACATAACAATCAAGAAGGTTTGTACTCACAATTAAGGATTTGCCATACCCAGCCGCCACCCGTTCGGGCTGTTGCCACAGCCCTCAGATGCTGGGCTACCCCCCTGAGGGGCGAGTCAGCCTCAACCGGCATGCTCACAATATGTCCCCAACATATTCTGACCCTGCCTGAATAGAGTTCCCCGAACTCTATTCTTGACGCTGACTCGCCCCTCCATCAGACAGCAAGGAACGCTTGCTGTCTGATGGCCTCCCCCGCGCGCGACCTGGCCGCCCAGACCCGCCAGTCGCGCCGCAAGTCGGACTCATGCTTCGTCCGACCACTTCGCACACAATCCCTACACGTTCATAAACCATACCCATTGTCTGTTTTTGTTCCTTAAAGATTGCACCTCTTGTTGCTCAGGAATAACCGCAGTTTGTTTATGGGCTTTACTGACCGTTTATCTCAGAGCACCATTCACAAACCTGAATTCTCAAGCAGAAATGAGAACGAAGAGGTACTCCAAAGATCGGTTATTTCTGTAAGCGAGAGCTATCGTGCGTGGAAGATAAGCGGCAAGATTATAGGTATTGCTCCTGTAATCATTCCGACGAGGAGACTACCACTCGCCCCGAGGATAGTCGAGAAGATTTTCGAACGAAAACTGAAAGGCCATGTTGGATAATGAGCGTGGAAGGTTTCCAACGCTGCCTTTTTTTCTTGCAAAACCTTTGCTTCCTCAATCTGATTCGTATCGAGCAGTGATTGTATCTCCTTCCACAATGCCTCTATACGAGCATTATAGGTGTCTTCGGCTGTCTCACGTTGGCTCACCATTTTGGTATGGATATCCCGCAACGGCAGAATGAAAGCGAGGACTATAACAGGAAAGCCATAAAGAAGAAGAAGAAAAAGAGCGAAACCCACAACTAAAGCTAGGAGGACTGCATCAAATCCACTCATACTTGCACTAATGAAATAGATAATAATATATCCGATGGTGAGTCCAGAACCAATAAGTATTGGTGTCACTAAGCCAAAACAAAAATTGCCGAGTACCTTGAGGCCACCACACTTGTCTGTGTGAAATGGCTGAATGCTGAGCTTGAATGCTTGCACCAGTTTCCTCACGTACCAGCCCGAGATATATAGTGCCCAGATCACTATTCCGATACAGTACATCCCCCCCAAATATGATAACACAGAGAGCAGTTCCCCCACCATATAAAGAATCGTGGCAAATATGTTTAGGTGTAGGACAGAGAGGCTCTGCACTATTCCGTAGACACCTGCGCTGCCACAGATGATCATGAGAGAACCGCTGAGAAAGTATCTTTTCGGGCTTGCCAGGGCATTACGATAGTGCTCAAGAAAGCGGAGATAGGATGTACTGGCATCGCCATCGGGGAGAGCAATGCGCTTCTCAAAGAGTTCGCGCAGCGTTTTCGGAGTCCTTGATCGCCAGACATTGAAAAGCCATATAATTGGGATAATAACTACCATAGGTAACGCACCCACTCCAAGCACCAAAAGAGCCGTCCCAGCTTGAGGTTGAGAAAGAATAGGAGGTATGAGGAGCAATTCACCAAGGAAAAGGAGGCCGATCAGAAAGAAATAGTAATACCTAAAAAGAAACCGATCGAATCTAGATGGTAAGACATCAAACTGCTGGAGTATGCCATCAATCTGTTCTTTGGTATCCTTGGGCTGTAGGCTTGTTGCTGTTGGGTTCCCATTCCCAGTGTGCTTACTCTGCGTGCTCATGAGAGAATCTCTCTTCCTGCTTCGCTTCTTTGATGTGAAGTGAACCATGAAACAGCTATCTTGAGATCATACTATCACATGCATACCCTCTTTACTAGGTAAGGAGAGAGCATATCTCAAAACTGAAGGATGGCTCTCACTCTTTGGTATGTGATATGTATCGACTTGCTTCATGACACAGGAAATGACACCAGTGTGCAGCTTTCTGAGTATCAAAAACATCGCAGACCACACAACACCTACATCCATTCTGTAACCTCACAGAATGACCATAGACGGCTCAAACAGTGTGGAGACGATAAAAAATATACCAAAGCGAAGAATCCGACGTAGTTACAGCGGTTCCGGAGCCAGGAGCGCAACTTTCTTGGTACCCTTTTTCTCAGTGAAGGGAAATTCCCAGACAGGAGAAAGGAAGAGTTGTACCGGGTCGATATCATCCAGATCTTCCAGTTCTCTTAGCGTTACAGGATCGATTAAATGGGGGAGTGCGGTGAACACAAAGGTGTAGCCGTAGTCCCAGGTGTCATGCGTTTTTGCCAGTTCACTGCGTGTCCACTCACGCATCTTCTCAACGCGCTTTTGCCCGCCAGTTGTGACAAAGGCTACGGTGATTTTTCGTGCCTTATACCGCTTCACATGCCGGTCTGACTTCAAGTAGGTGAGGATACCGCGAATTTTTTCCTGAAACCGCCGCCTTTCGGTCGTGTCCCGATCCAGCTCAAGAAGTATCGCAGCCCGCAGCGTTTTTGTCTCCTGCTCCATATGGAAGTCTAAAAAGGCGTCAGGGACAAAGTAGAAGTCTTCCTGCTTCCACACCTTTGCCTCTTCCGTATCGCTCTCCGTTTCATGGTAGAGGGTGATGGTGAATTTTTCAGGATCTCGCTTTAGCTCCCGTTCGTGCCGGAATTCATAGAGGGTGACTTGGGGGAACTGCTTTTCAACCAGTTTGGCAGCAATCAGGACATCGTTGACGGCTAAGGTGTGCTTTAAGAATAAGTACTGCTTTTCTTTCTGCTCGGTTGCGTGATACCGCTTTGGTACATCAAATCCTAGTTCGCTAAGGTAGTCAAGACCAGGGGAGGCGAGATAGAAGATTTTTGGAAAATTGCCTTTTCTGACAGTCGGCATGCAGATTGAGGAAAGGTACCCCAGCGTTTCCAAATGCGCCAAACGGGTTCGGACAGTCGGTAGCGAGTTTTTGCTGTAGCCCAGCGCCTTCACCACCTGCACAACACTTATGTAGTAGTACCGGTAGATGGTTCTGATAATAGTCTCATCTACATGCGTGGGTCCATCTGGTATTCTTGTCTTCTTTGGCTTGGCAGGAGCCTCTTCCATAGACGCCATCGTAGCAAAACACACAACCATCGGCAAGGGGAGAGGAGAGAGAATTGGTGTATGTGATAATCAATCAAAATCAGGGGAATTTTTGTGAGATTGGAAGTATGCGAGCGATTTTCTCAGGTTATGCTTATACATAAGTTTCCGGCGCTGAAACACGCCATCCAGGACTTTACGCCGTTTCTCTTTTGCTTCGTTGACATTGGTTGCACTGTCTGGTTTCTCGTGGAAGTGATATTCCGTCATGTAGCGAGGCGAGTATATACCGCACACTACCTGTCTGCAAGCATGAAAACGCCTGGATATTTCAGCAGAAAGGCAAACAATCAATCTTCCTGCTTCTATTCAGGCGCATGAGTGTAGACAAGGAGTAAACAATCATTTCCACGACACAGCACAAATGCATCGCTTCTGACAGTGCTAGCCCTGTAACAAAAAATGCTCAAATGAGAGTATGCAGATTTCCGCTTACTAGCGAGAAAATAAGGTTTCCTGCTTTCTGCTCAATGAACGGTTTCTCTAAGATACTAATGTGGTGTAAAGAGTATGTAAGAATTAGCTGGTCGAGGAGTAGTCAGGTGGCGGGGGAAAGGGTCAACGAAGCGCCAGAGCCGGACGAACAGATTTTCTCGTGGTAGATGAAGCACCAAAAAATGGAAAGTTAACACCACTATATACACCAATTGTTTACGGGGTTTCCACCAGCGCATGATGGGCACTGTCAAAGGGTGTCGTAAACGTTGCGCCAAGAAACAAACGCTCAGGGTCTATTGCTCCAGGTGTGACAGACCCAAAGAGAAAAAGCGGAGCTGCATCACGGGCATGTTCCAGTGCTTGCTCTGCCCAGGTTACTAACTGCTTTACGCGGCGATCCCCGCCGTCACTGACACAGAAAGCGATCGTCAGGCTTTCTACCCCAAAGGCGTGTTGATACATGCCAGATGCGAACGCTACATAATTGTTGATTTTAGAAATTATCTTATCTCTCTCCTCTGTGTTCCGGTCTATTTCAAAAGCGATTCCAATGTCTTCGGTATTGTTGCGCCGCAGATGCACCCACCCATCAGGAACCACGTAGACCCCACCTGTTACTTTCGTAGGACTATTTTTCAATGTTCTCTCGTGCCTGAGATCGTAGAGGGTAATTGACGGCTCGACGTGTGGCAACATTACCGAAGCAATGAGGCACTCATTCACCTGTAACGTGTGCTCTAGGTATCCGTGTTTTTTCTCACCGGAGGGGATGGTTTGGGGCAGTCCTTTTTCCTCGGATACGTGACGCCATGCTTTATTTGACAGCGTATACACTGTTGGCGGCTTGCCAGCCGTACTACGAGCAAGGGTCATACTCTCGACACATTCTTCCTCGACGAGTTTTTTCAATTTGCTTCTCACATGGTTGATACTGCTTTCACGGCCAAGCAGTCTCACGACCTGGCTGAGTGTGAGATAGTGGAAGTGATAGAGTGCCATGAGGATATCAGTGTCCAAAACACCTGTTACCAATTGCAATGGTTCACGATCCTTGGCAACAGGCCCAGGAGAGCGCCGTGTTGCAAGAGGAGGAGGGGCAGATGCCACAAGCACCAGGTTTGACGCAATTTGTTCTCGTTCAATGTGCGAGAGGGGAGTAAGTAACCGCCGAGCGTACTCGTTTTCGACCTCCTCCAGTTGTTTTTGATCTATTTTTACCGGCAGTGTCGGAGTGAGTATCTTCACTGGTTTGTCAGACACGAGGACAATAGCCTCTTGACGCTGCAATCGCTCAAAGAGTATCCGCGCTTCCTGGACGTTTTTGACGCTGTCAAAGAGCCCTGGGGGAGTGTGAGAGAACCCGAAGAGATCAACGGGTTGTGCTTGCTCAATGGGTCTATAGAACCGACCCGCTAAGATACTGCTATCATCTACGCCGGCTTTCATAATCACTGAGATGGCATTTTGCAGAGAACCTGCCATGCCTTTTGTAATTTGTGAGTAGGTCTGTAGCGCATAATACAGGGTTGCGCCTGCCTTGCGGGCCTGTTCAAGCATATTGGTAAACGAGGTTTCTGATTGCGAGAAGAAAACCGGTGCTTCATCGACGATCAGGTGCACAGGTGTCTTTTTCCCCGTGGGAATATCAGTCATGCTGAGAAATTTCTGTTCCAGGCTCACCAGCAGCATGCACGCGATGAGCCGCTTGGTACTATCGTCCAACCCGCCCAGGGAGAAGAGGCAACTAATCTTATTATTGATAATATATGAAAAATCTATTTTGTTTTGCTGCTGCGATAATATATTTCTCAAAACAGGGGAGAAGGTAAGGAGAAAGCTGCGACGCAGCGTACTGTCAATTAACTGACTGCTTGCCTTTTCCTCAAATTTGCTTTTGAAAAACTGCATGATGAGCGGGTCAGGACGGGCAATCTGTTTCAAAAGCACCTCTCGAAACGTGGCATCAAGGAGGAGCCTACTCAGCTGCGTGACTGGCTGGTTGGTTTCAGCGAGAACGTAGCATGCAGCCTCTATCACATTGTCTAGCATTGTTGTCGTGCCAGTTGCCGGAAATGCCCGGTGCATTGCCTCAAGGAAGTTACTTGCGATGGTATGCGTAGTAACCGATGGTTGCTTGAGGACATTAAATGCGATGGCAGCGTCTTTTTCTGCCCGCTTAAAATCCACATACCACAAGCGATCAAATGCTTTCGGGTTATGAAAATAATCACTTGAGGCAAGAAGCGTTAGGATCAGCTTCGCCAAACTGCCATGGGGGTCAATGATTATGAATGGGATAGATTGTCTCAGCAGTGAAACCGCGATCCAGGCGATAAAGGTTGACTTACCTGATCCCGAGATTCCCGATATGACTTTATGCCGTTCAAAATCAATGCCCGTGAGGGTAACGACTTTGTTACCCTCAACAGTTGTCCCAAGAACGAGTGCCGGTTGCGGTTTATGCAGCAACTTGGTCATTTTCCGTCTCCGTCCGTGGTTTGTCTTCTGAGCCCCACCAGGGAGAATGTAAGACTGCGTCTACAATGTTGACGTTTTCGCGCGTGAGGGTATCCCTGTTCTTCAAGTCAACAGCCAGGCAGGTGATCAGAAGCACCGCAATTCCAACACCGACTAGTGCAAATGAGCCGCTAGATGCCGTGAGTTTGTACAACAACCCCGCTCCGATACACGAAGCGATGCAGACTGCTAAGGCAATCCAGAGCGTTTTTCGACTCTTTGGGTACTTCACAAAGGTTTGCACCACAAACACCACTGATACCACTATGGCAAAGGCGACAAGCAGGATGAGGAGTATCCCCAGGGTAATCCCTAACCCGAGAATGCCAGCACCAAGATCAGCATCAGATGCGTCTCTGCGATGGTTCATAGCCGCCTCTCTTTACATTGCAGTCTTGGTATTTTTCCGCACACCACGCTTTGACGATGCAGCACCTTTCTTCTGTCGCACTGCTGTTATCGCTTTCGATGCTTTCGCATGTTGCTTTTGCTCTCTCACTGGTACATGACCATTCCCGCTCGTTGGTTCTAGTGCTGTCGTGGCTGGGTACAGAGAGGTTACTTTTACCTGCTTGCCCTCTTGGAGATGCAGCAGTGAGACAGGAGCAAGGGGGTACAGGCACGAGGCTTGCACCAAAAAGCGGCCCCCGATGTGATGCGGGTACGCGCACCCATTGCCACGAACCGTTAGACTCGTTGCATTCGGATAGTGCTGTCTCACATAGCGTGCATTGTCCTGGACGCACTCAGCATGCCGCGGATCATTTAAGGCAATCGGCACACTCGAGAGTATCGCTACAGGTGCATCAGGACTCACGGATGCAGGAAATGTGCGCGTATTCTCGTCGGTGACAACTCTGTCAATTGCCGCTTTCGTTTGCTGAAGAATATCTCCATAGTTGCCCGTACCGGCCTGATGTTTCACCCCAGGAACCCACGCCCAGCGTTTGGGCATCGGACCAACTGCCACCACCTCAGAGGCAAAGCTGACCGCAGTAAACGGCGAGAGGGTATGCAGCTTATGGAGCACATCGGTAAACGAACGGTTATTCAGACTATTATGTTTATGAGCCAGCACAAACCCTACCAATGTTTGTGCTAAGAATTGGTGCTGGGTTTCTTCACCATAGCGGCTAGCAAACAGGAAGTGCGGATCGCAGACGATGGTCGTCTCAAGAATATCTTCCGCATATAGACTCTGCATTTCGACAATGCCAGCTTGTACCGTTGCATTTTGCACATCCAGGCCCGACAGCTCGGTGACCACCACCAGGCTATGCAGCGGCAGCCGATGCTTGATCGCTTCAAGCATGTCAACTGCATCGGCTAAGATGTGGCAATCAATCACAAAAATCAAGGGAGCAGGGGAGGCTTTTGTCTCAAGGTGTGTTTCTACCAGCTGATCCGCGAGACTACAAAGCAGTGTGTGATACGCATGCTGTTCTGTTTCACTGTGCAGGAGCGCAGCGTGACGCGTGGCATGTGGAGGGGAGAGGTCAACAATACCAGGTAGAGCGGTTTGCACGTGGGTGATGGAGAGGTCAAGGTACAAACTTGAAAGGATGCAATCTGTTGCGCGAAGTGTTGCTATTTTTTGCGCAACAGGGGGAAACATTCGTGATCCCAGACTACCGAAAAAGGCAAACGTAGCGTTCTTCTCAGGATTACTCATGGGTACCTCCGTTATGGTTGTTTCAATGGGGACAACGTGTTCACCGTCAGCATCTCCCACCGGAGATGCCTGTTGCGGCAAGATGGCCGCGACTGTTTGTCCAGGCGAAACCGGCCTGGACGTGGAAAATGATGGAGCGGGCACTTGATACGGGTCATGACCGATGTATTCGCCGTGAACACTCATTGTCCCTTGCGAGAGATGCACGGCCAACACATCAAGAACATGTGGCAAGAGCGATGCAGCGCCAGCAATGATACGACATACGTGTTCGGCTACCCACATGAAGAGCGTGACTACACCAGCACTGCCAACCTGGAGCGCAAGGAGCGCGAACGGCGAGACTGCTCCGACTTCAATACCTAACCCGCCGAGAATATATGGAACCATACCTTGTGCACTCTGCGGATCAGCAAGGTATACAGAGCGGTACACGTAAAAGTAGCCATTAACAAGAATGGTGAACACAAGAAGCAATGCAGACAATACGCCGAGTATCCACCGTGACGGTTTACCCATGTTATGAAACAAGCCCGCTCCACGAATTTTCCCCCAACACTCAAGCACAATATCACCAAAAAGAGCAGGGCAGCAGATGAACAGAGCCGCACTTGCAAACTCTACAACACCAGGCAGTTGCACATGGCTTGTTGTATTGAAGAGACTAGGTAACACAAGCAGAGTATTAACAGTCTCACCTAACAAGATGAGCAGACCCAGGGCAAAGTACTTTATCCGCTTCACCACCTCTATACCAGTCCAATGACCAGTATCTGTGATGCCTCGAAGGGATGCTGTGCATGCGCTACTATAGTAAGCAGCTGCTTTGTTCATGTACTCGGCAATTTTTACATTAATGCGGCTTAAAACGGTGCAGACAAAGGCGAACGCTTGACCAAACGGCTTGACTTTCCGTGCGACCAGGTACAAAACCAGGAGCACTACAACAGTAACAGCAAGGCCAATCAACAGGTAATTCATGGTTCACTCTCCTTAGAACGTTATGTGCAATGCTTCGGATTGGGCAACGTCAAAAATTTGCACGTCCCTGGCTCCGTACGAGCGTAGTAATTGTTCATCAGCATGGTCAGTGGCCTGGCACACCGAAGCGACAGCGCAACTGCGAAAAATCTCACGAACAGACACGCCCGAGAGGTTGATGGAACTTGACGCGTTCACCAGCGTGTTATTTTCATGAGGATCGACAATGATCAGGTACTTCTCTGCATTGACGTTAGTATTTGCGAGGTGTTGCGAAGCGTCAGCAAGGCACCCCAGGTAATCATTCGCAACAGGGTCAAAAGGCGGAGTGATGGCACGCAGCGTATCAGTCGCTTTTTTGACCTCAGCACGAATCGCAGCGAGTTTTTCATGGTTACTTTTTAGTTGCGCTTGCCAACTGGTAGTTATCTGCGTATTTGCACGTGTCACCGTCGCTACGGCATTCGCGTGGTCATACGGATTGGTGAACGATGCAGGGTTGGGAGTAGGTGAGAGCGTCGGTTGCCCCTCATCGGCAGGGATAGCTGGAACAGCCACGTGCCACGCCTCATCCCCAAAACTATGTGAACTGATGTACGAGACGTACACCAGAAGCCCACCCTCGTTCACAGTAATATACGAGTCCACTCTATCGGCTATCACCGCCGCCGCGAGGCGAAAGTATGAGCTAATCGGGGGCGTATTTATGCACGCATCTACAATGCGGAGTTTTTGATAGGGCGAGGCTATGGGAGTTATCCCAGGATCAGGTTGCCCATTAAGCTTCTGTCCTGTTTGCGGGATGATGCTACACGCGCAGAGCGCCACAAGCAGGATATATGATAGCAACGCGGAAATGATACCGTATTTTCTGTAGAGTAAGCTCACTCGTGCCTCCTTAGTATAGACTGGTTGATTTGTCTGAGGCTCCCGTAGTGGTGCTAACTTAAAACCTACGAGAGCCAAGAAACTTCAAGAACGACTACTCAGTTTGGCGGCTGTTCCTACGCGGCTTGTTCACCCCATTCTCCCGTTGACGCATCGGGCTTCACCCAGTGCATCGTGCCATCTACACGCTGTATTGTGATGAGAACACATTCCTGTTCAAGCTTCGTTGCGATCTCACTCGCTATGATCAAGAGTTGCGCCCATTCATCCTCACCCACCTTTGGCGTGTATGCTGTGAGCAGTGAACACGGCTCAAGAAGACATTGCCCAGCTCTCGTGTGCCCTCCGTTACCATCGATTGCCCACCCACCTGTGAAGAGTTCCGTCAGTGCTAACAAACCTAGATTTTTCACTGCTTCTATCCGATCTGGGGGAATTGGCTTACCGTCTGAACAGTGATGGCCGATAGCCATTTGTATTTCGTAGTACATAGTTCTACTTTCCTTACTTGCTAATTGCTGAACTGTTACGCTTGACAGATGGTAGGTACTCAGGTATTCTCTTCCTGAGAGCACCTACCATGCGACAAACGGCATACGGGTTACTCACTGGCTGGTGTAGCTTGCATGTTCCAGATGCAAATATGCTACGGCCAGCCCCTCTTTCTTTCCTCTCCTTTATCTCAAAACTACGAAACGCATTACAAGACCAATCAGATGAAAAGCTTGGCAACAACTGGTGTATGACTAGTCAAATTACAAAAAGTATGCTAAACTCTTAATATCCTCCTTTCAGGTTGTTTCATTAACAGGAAGCTAGCTTCCTCAACCTGAGATGAGCATAACACGCAACTGTAGTCAACTAGTAGCCACTAAATTTAGTCAATAAACCGTTATATTCTTGACAAAAAGGAAGCAACTTCGTACCCATTGCCACTAACAAACCAATATGACAATGAGTAATTTTGTTTGTGTATACCTATCAGCAATCACCCATTTCGCCTTGTGTAACGTGTCTTGGATATAGCGAAACACAGGCAATGGGATTTATTCTCATTGCAAGGGGGTCATGCCATGCCAAACACACCCTTTAACATCATCCGAGATCATGAAGAGGAGCCGGAGAACAATTGGGGGGAAGAGTATCCATCAATTGAGCACAAGACAACGGTAACGGTCCTTGGAGCAGTAGGCAATAGGAAGAGTAACAGGTTGAACTACACTCTACTTCTCAAAGATGAGCTAAATCTCAGGCAACCCATTGCCATCGAATTGTATGTGGAGTCAGACGGAAGCGTTCACTGCGAAGCAATGGACTTGGATGATATCAAAAGAGACTACAACATCGAAATACCATCTCAGACATTATAAAAAAACCTGGGATTTGTCCTCCCAGGCAATTATACAATCTTTCTATCATTGTGGTTAGTTTCCTTAATATATATTCAATGACCACCCATGGGTAATCATAGTAATAAGCCCATCTCGCGCAACCTCTCCCCAAACTCAATAACACTCTGTTTGAGAATCGCGTACTCGGCCACTATATCCGCTTGTGCGACGACACTCGCGCTTACTACTCCCAGCTCACTAAATACCCGATCTGGCAGGTTGACGGCATTGCACGCCTCATTCACCTTAGCAAAAAGTTCTGTCCTCTTTGCATCATTTAGTTCACCGGCAAACAACGCAAGCAGTCTAGTGACCTCTTCTCGGGAAGTGAAGCCGTCCCTGCGGATCAGCACAGCGATAACCTTAAACAAGAGACTACGGTACATCCCCCGTATTAGCATCTTATTGATAATCGCCTCGTCAAGACTGCATGCTTCTGCTAACGCCGCCTGATTAATGCGTCCCGTCCGTTTAACGAAGCCTGCCTGTGCAATATGCGGAACCAAGTGTTGCCCAAACTCGTCATGAGGTTTATATTGATACTTTCGCTTCTTATTCATCTGTGACTCCTTTATGGCCCCAGGTGTTCGCCAGACATCAGATTACGCTTTACCATTAACGCTCTACCATGGCCTACGCATTGCCGAGCTAGTCGCTCAAAGCACCCAACATCATAAGTACTACATCATCTCTTTCATTTTTACATTTACAATACTCTTGTAAAGTAAAAAATAAAGAATCTATAATATAAAAAAATAGACTAAACTAGCAAGTAAAAGGGTATAAAATGTCTCTTTAATGAATGCATTATTTCTTATAAGGTGGTTTTTTAGTTGCTGTACTAAGATATGTATAAGAAAGATACCAGTACACAACCAATACGATGCGAGGTCTACATATGAGGCAGCCAGGAGAAACCCTGGCTCTAGATTTTTGATGACATCGTTGTCTCCTCGGCGATTACTCATAAGCGTTCGCCGGCGCTGCTTAAATTTAACAGTTCCATTCAATGGAACCAAATAGAATTTTTGTACTAAAAACCGGCTTCTTCCCCATTCTTGAGTAAGGAGCCGTCTCTATTGCGGTTTCGGTGTGCCACCGTATTTGATAGCAGCAAGGTCTCAGGTCATAGCTATCAGGTCTCACCCCCGCACGGCATCTCATGACTCCTGCGCGTCAGTTTTAAGCCCATCCGTACACTCCGAACCCTGCATGTCATTAGTGAATGTATACCATGTACATACCTGCGCTGTCAAGGAAATCCGAAGGTAACTATGGAAATTCGATATAGGTTGGTTAACACAAAGCTTTTAGATATCACATAAGAGGATCATACAAGGCCACTCCCACTCGTCCAGCGTACGCTGATAAAGAACATGCCCAGCAATATTGCTGGGCAAAGGGTGGAGCCATTGCTTCGTCTTCTCAGTCCGAGCCCGTCTATACGCCTTTACTGGATAGTTTAGTGTTTTTTGCCTCCTCCAGAAGGTCTGTCACCTCCTCTGAACTGAGGCGCAGCACCTCACCTATTCGGTGTATAGTTCTTGCCTTTGGCGGGTTGACCTTATCATTCTCAATCTCCCCAAGATGGCTAGGGGTAATTCCTACACGCTCGGCAAGCGTCTTCTTATTCATGCCATAGCACCGTCGATACTCTTCAAGCTTTGTCCCAAAACTCACTGTTTATTCCTCCATTGATAAAACGTATTGCTGCCAAGCATGGGAACACAAGCGCCCATGCTGATTGGCAATCACCAATGGTTGAGAGTATACATGAGTTTATTTAAATAATGCAATCGAAAATAAAACTATATAGATGCTGAATATAGTGAAAGTGGAAAGCCGGTTTCTGTAACATCCTCACTCTCGACCACAGCATCCACCTATATATATGTTCAGAACCTCATGCATAAGCGACACAACATTAGAAAATCAGTTGCCTACTACCAAGCCCGCAAAATTCATCCGATTTTGATTGACTTTCAAAATGATCGTATGGCATACTAGCTTTATGTGGGGATATCCACGGATACCCCTGCAAACATGTGGGGAGTTATGTTTGTATATGGCGACAGTCAAACAACTGCGGCTGAAAGCTCGCCTGTCAATTCAGGGATTAGGGAGACTTGCAAACGTTGATCCGAAAACAATCCGACGAGCAGAGGATGGACGTCCTGTACAAGAGCTAAAAGCCGTGGCAATCGTAGAAGCGCTAGGAGAGGCTTTAGGTCAAGAATTAACCGTAGAGGATGTAGAGAACTTGCATATCTATCACGAGCCACGATAATACATCTTCTTCCCTCCGACGCTTTCTCGTACTGTCACAGAAAGGAGTGATCATCCACAAAACCAGAAAACGCTTCAACTACGCCAATAGTCGAAGCGCCTCCTGTTGACCCTTGTAGTGTGTTGTTGCTACTGTTGTGCATTCCAAATCAGAACAGTACCAACATCGAAAGTACCAGTCCCGTTTTCTGTAGTTCGAACAGAGGCAGTACAAGAGTAGCGTCATGCTGCTTTTGTGCTGCCAGGACAGGCTAAAGGTCTATTCACAGTATACGTGCAATTGCCTTACCTGTCAATTGAGAGAGGCGAGATATGCAAG
>Ga0070717_10001630_pt1 | contig 15581 bp, 15 predicted proteins | sample LARL113metaG_FD_71366 | JGI IMG/M metagenome (GOLD analysis project Ga0070717, IMG submission 71366) | Corn, switchgrass and miscanthus rhizosphere microbial communities from Kellogg Biological Station, Michigan, USA - LAR L11-3 metaG | ecosystem: Host-associated > Plants > Roots > Rhizosphere ... | reverse complement strand
CGCAGCACACATTTTTCGGCCACGGAATTGTTGCGCATGTTTCATTTGCCGAACCGATCAGCCTTCAGTTGCGAAATCTGCTGGCCGAATCGGCAAGAAAGGTTGGCGTTACCGTTCACAACGGCGGCACCTACGTGAACATGGATGGACCGGCATTTTCGACCCGGGCGGAGTCCGAGCTTAATCGACGGAACGGCTTTGACGTGATTGGAATGACGAATTTGCCGGAAGCAAAGCTAGCGCGGGAGGCGGAGATCGCGCTCGCCACCATGGCGATGATCACCGACTACGATTGCTGGAAAGTGGATGAAGAGCCAGTGTCGGCGCAAACGGTGTTCGGCCACCTGACCGCAAATGCCGAAGCGGCCAAGAAGGTTTTGGTGGAGGCGATTCCGCGAATTCCGGCTGAGCCGGACTGGGCGGAACACCGTTCGCTCGATAGCGCGCTGGTGACGGAGCGAAAGCGTTGGCCGAAGGAGACGACCAAGAAACTTCGGCCGATTTTGGGTCGATTTTTGTGAGTAAAAAAGTTCTTGCCATTCGCGGCCGGATTATAGTAATTATAAAAGCGTCGCCAGCAGTAACTTTCAGAGTCCAATGAAAATCGAAATCGCCTTCTGCCTGCTCAGCCTTGCCTTCCTACCAGCCTGTTCGACCACTTCTCAAACAACGGCTGCGAATCAGAGCCTCGAGCAGCGTTTGACGGCGAAGTATGCCAGCAATGCCACCGAGCCCGGCGTGCCGGGTGAAGAGCCGGCACCTCCGGCCCAAGGCCCGGAAGATGTTCCGGCGGATGCTCCCGCGACAGTTGACAAGAATCCGGCGCTAATGCCGAGTCCGTTGCTTCGCTACTGGGCAGCCTCGCGTACGCCGTAAACTCAGTTTCGTTCCGGAAGTTTATTTAGCGCTTGCGCAGATGTCGATCTAGAGCGCGCAGAGTTTCGAGTTGCCGCGCGTAAATTTCGCTCAGCCGGCCGATGGACTCCAAAGAGCCCACGCCAGCAAATTGCCTGCATCTCGCCAAACGCCGGAGTGGCTGTCGCCGAGCACTACCACGATGATGTCCTTGCCCGGCCGCGAACCGCTCGCGATCAAACATTTCCCGGCGGCTTCAGTGTAACCGGTTTTCATCCCGTTGCAGTAGGACAATCGTTTCAAAAGTTTGTTCGTATTTTCCAATTCTCGCGTTCGACCGTTTGCGTAGCGGAACATAAGCTGCGGCAGACAGACGATTGAACGAATCGTCGGATTCGCATACGCGACCCGGGCAATGGTCGATAAATCGCGTGCAGTCGAATATTGTCGCGCGTCGGGCAAGCCATTCGGGTTTACAAAATGCGAGTGGTTTGCGCCGAGTGCAGCCGCGCGCTGGTTCATTTTCTCGGCGAACGCTTCAATGCTGCCGCCGTTATCGCGCGCCAGACATCGGGCGACGTCGTTTGGACTCTTGACTAGCAATGCGCGCAGCAGATCAATCCGCTGATAAATTTCGCCCGGTTTGATGTTCAACTTCACCGGTTCGGCCAGGGTGTCGACCTGCGCCACGGTTACGGTTTGATCGAGATTACCAGTTTCAGCTACGATCAATCCGGTGAGAAGCTTCGTCGTACTCGCCGGCGCCCGGATTTGGTCCGGATCCTTTTCGTAAAGAACTTGGCCGCTGCGAACGTTGATGACGATTACAGAGCTGGCGCCGACTTTGGGAAGTGAACCCGGCACCGTCTGAGTCGGAATGGACTCGTCCTCGGATTCGCGGGATTTTGCGGTGCTGCGATGTGTTCGCCGGGGACGCGGGGTTGCGCTTGAGATTGTGTCCGAATCCGAATTCTCAGTTGCGGTAGATTTCGATTTTGAATGGTGCCGATGGGGTACGCCGATTGGCCGAACCTCATTTGGATTTTCCTCGACCGGCGAGCTCGGCGTTTCCGCGGCGACGCATGCGACGGCCAAAGCGATTGCGGCAAACCAGATCTGGGAGCGGCGTTTCACGGGCGGCTAATTAGCGATAAAGATTCCAACGACGCAAGCGGTTACAAGTCCTGACCACGTTGGATCAATTCAATTTCATAGCCTTCCGGGGCGTCGATGAAAGCGATCGCGCTTCCGCCGGACGTTTTGTGTGGACCATCCGACAGCGAGTAACCTTTCGCCTTGGCTTCGTCCGCGAATTTTTCCAAGTCATCCACCTCAAACGCGAGATGAGTCAGGTCCGGACCGACTACCACCGGGCCGCTCTCGTCGAATTTGCAGAGCTCAATCTCCTCTTCGCTTTCCGACGCTTTGAGAAAAACCAATTGCGATCCGCGCCCGGAGGTGTGCCGCCGTGTTTCTTGCAACCCAAGGACCTCTTTGTAAAACGCCACCGTCTTTTCCAGGTCCATCACCCGGTAGCGCGTGTGTAACAGTTTCTTGACCATGGTGTATCTTATTGCCCCCTTAACTGAATAAATTCAAACTCTTCGCCGATGAAACTTCTCCTCGCCGCTACCGGCGCCAGCGGTTCGATTTATCTGCAACGGTTGCTGGATCAAATCGATCCCGTTGCGCACGAGATTCATCTGGTCATGAGCAGCCACGCGAAACAAGTCGCGAAACATGAACTCGGAGGTCTCAAGATTCCGAGATCAATTACTCAACACGCCGAGCAGGATCTCAACGTCCCATATGTGAGCGGCTCGGCCCGATTCGATGCGATGGTGATTGTTCCCTGCTCGATGGCGACAATTGGAAGGATCGCTTCCGGTTCAAGCGACACCGCGCTTTTGCGCGCGGCCGATGTTTTTTTGAAGGAACGCCGCAAATTAATTGCCGTTCCGCGCGAGACGCCGTGGAATCTGATTCACGCGCGCAACATCGTCATCCTCCTCGAAGCCGGCGCCGTCGTTCTCCCGGCGATCCCATCTTTTTACAGCCGCCCCACTTCGCTTATTGATCTTGTCGATACGGTGGTCTGGCGGATTCTCGATCAAATCGGTCTTCCCAACTCGCGCGCCTATCGTTGGGCCGATCGAACTTCCCGCCGCGGCGCGCACAAAAAGAAGCTTTGAAGATCGAAGGTTGGCAGGCGCGATGGCTAATCGCGTTCGGATTTCGATTGCTCCAAGTTTGGGCGCGCACGCTCCGCTACGAAGTTGACGATCGGGCAGGCGTTCTTGGAGAGCCTGTGAAAGGAAATTACATCGCAGCGCTCTGGCACAACCGGCTCCTGCTGATTTCATTCGTTCTGAAAAAGTTTTTTCCGCAACGTCCGGGCGCCGGTTTAATCAGCGCGAGCCGCGACGGAGATCTCATCGCCGATGCCACGCAGCGTTTCGGATTCGATGTGGTGCGCGGTTCGAGCTCGCGAATGGGGGCGACTGCCCTGCGTGAATTGAGCGAGGTTTTGGCTTCCGGTCGCGACGTTTTGATTACGCCCGATGGCCCGCGCGGACCAGCCTACGAACTCGGACCGGGGATCATCTTTCTCGCGCAAAAAACTAGAGCTCCCGTTGTCCCGGTAAACATGGAATATTCAAGCTGCTGGCGGGTGAAAAGTTGGGATCGCTTCATTATTCCAAAACCTTTTTCCAAAGTCCGCGTGATCATCGGTCCACCACAACAGATAGGACCGACATCCACCGATGACGAATTTGAACGTGAGCGATTGCGGTTGCAGAATGTGATGATGTCGCTGGTTGAGCGTCGCTGACTCACTCCTAACTTGATTGATGGCTGCACCATCGCATTCTGTCATCCTGAGCGGAGCGAAGGATCTCTCATTGGATCACTGATCACGCAATTTAGGGAGTGTGACGCTCGCTTCGATTGTGAGATTCCTCGCTCCGCTCGGAATGACAGGAGACCCTCATTATTTCTGAACCCTAATCCCATGCCCAACGTCATCGATGGCCGCGCGGTTGCAGACAAAGTTTATGTCGATCTTCGTTCTCAAATCGCGGAGCTAAAATCCAACGGTGTCACCCCTGGGCTTGCCGTTGTTCTGATCGGCGATGATCCCGCTTCGCGCGCATACGTTCGATCGAAAGACAAAATGAGCCGCGAGCTCGGTTTGCATTCGGTCAAGCTGGAGCTGCCGGATTCAACAACCCAAAGCGAATTGTTAGAGCAGGTCAAACAATTGAATCGCGATCCGAAGATTCACGGCATTCTCGTACAATCACCGCCGCCAAAACAAATTGATGAGGCGGCAGTCGTGCGCGCGCTCGATCCGCGCAAGGATGTGGACGGTTTTCATCCGCTCAATGTCGCCAAGCTGGCAATGGGTGATCCGACCGGGTTTGTCCCGTGCACACCGCTCGGCGTGCAGCGTCTCCTCATCGAAACCAAGATCGACATCGCCGGTGCGCACGTTGTTGTTCTTGGGCGCAGCATGATTGTTGGAAAACCGGTCGCGTTGTTGCTCATGCAAAAAGCAAAGGGCGGCGACGCCACCGTGACGATTGCCCATTCCCGAACAAAAAATCTCCCTGAGATCACGCGCTCAGCCGATATTTTGATTGCGGCAATCGGGCGCGCGCACTTTGTGAAAACCGAGCACGTTCGCGAAGGCGCCGTCGTGATCGACGTTGGGATCAATCGTGTGGACGACCCGACCAATGCGCGCGGTTATCGACTCGTTGGCGACGTCGAGTTCGATCAAGTCGCCTCGAAAGCGAAAGCGATTACACCAGTTCCGGGCGGTGTCGGGCCGATGACGATTGCGATGTTGATGTCGAACACGGTCAAGGCTGCGCGGATGCTTACGTCGCCCTGACGATTTTGGTCGTTAGCAACCGCAGAATTGCTGGACTGAATCGCGCGATTGGTAGAAACCGCGACGCAATTTTAGGCGACAACACCGCCGCGCGAGCGAGGCGATTAACCCAAAGCCGCCCGCGATACATCGCGCGATGAGCGCGAATAAATTCACTGACTGCTGATTGCCGATCTTCGCCGCGGATGATTTTCACGATCGCGTTCGCGGCCAGCTCGCCCGAGCGAAGAGCGTAATAAATTCCTTCACCGGTGAAAGGCTCGACTACGCGTGCGGCGTCGCCGATAAAAAACAAAGTTTCGTGGCCGACTGGAACCGGCGCGCGCGTTAGCGGCGTGATTGTGCGCCATGCCTGGGCGGCCGGAAGCTTGAAATTTCGCTCGGCCCAAATTCGGAGCGAAGAAATTGTCGGCGGCGTTCCAACTAGACAGAGATTCAGCTCATGATTGTTTACCGGCGCCTGTCCGGAATAACCTTCAGGCAGAAACTGCAGCACGACGCGATTTCCAAAATCCGGCGGAAGCGGAACGTGCGCTTGCAAAGCAACGCGCTCGCGTTCGGCACGCGGGAGGAGATTGCGAAATCGTGCGACTGTGGAATTGCGGCCATCGGCCCCGACCACAACACGCGCAGCGAGAGTTTCGCGGACGATATCGATCTTCCAATTTTGCGCGGCGGTCCGGTCGAGGGCGATCAGCGTCGTTTCCTCTCGAATTTCAGCGCCGAGGGCGCGCGCACGATTCAGAAGAAGATTGTCGAAAAGGCTGCGCTTGATCGCGATCTCGCCGCTATTATCGCGCGGAAGGTCGACCCGCAGTTTTCGGCCATTGATGGCGATGAACTCGACCGCGTCGAGCATGCCACGTGGCAATTGTCGAATTTGGTCGGCCAAACCGAGCCGCTCGAGCACCGGCCGGCACGCCGGATTGATGCAATCGCCGCAGACTTTTTCACGCGGAAATTTCTCACGCTCGATAACCAACGTCCGCAATCCGGCCGCCGCGCAAAAGGCAGCGCACGTGGAACCCGCCGGGCCTCCTCCGACTATTGCTACATCGATAACCTCCATCGCGCTTCAGTCTGAATTGTTAAACAGCCGTCTTCAACAGCGCTGGCGCGCGAATTAAAACCGAACGAGATTCAATCATGAGTTGGTCGCTTCCGATTTTTCGCATTGCTGGCATTCAATTGCGGATTCATGTCACATTTCTTTTGCTCATTATCTGGCTGGCTCTTGGCTCTGCGAGCGCCGCCATTTTTGTGCTCCTCCTGTTTTTTTGCGTTGTATTGCACGAATTCGGTCACGCGATCGCGGCGAAGAGCTACGGCATCAACACGCCAGATATCACGCTGTTGCCAATTGGCGGAGTCGCGCGCCTGGAGCGAATGCCGGAGGAACCGAAACAAGAGCTGGTGATCGCGATCGCTGGGCCAATGGTGAACGTGATTATTGCGGCGTGTTTGTATTTGGTGATAGGCGCACGCGGGCACGTTGCGCCTGAAACAGCAGTGCAAAGCGGCGACATGCTCATTGGTTTGTTTCAAATCAATGTCTGGCTTTTGCTTTTCAACTTGCTGCCCGCATTTCCAATGGACGGCGGCCGTGTGCTGCGCGCCTTACTGGCGACGCGCCTCAGTTATGCACGCGCGACGCAGATTGCGGCAAGTGTCGGACAAGCGTTCGCATTCATTTTCGGCTTTGTCGGCTTGATTGGCATACCCGGAGTAATGCATTCGAACCCATTCTTAATTTTCATCGCGTTTTTCGTTTATATCGGCGCTTCGCAGGAAGCGGCGCTCGCCCAAATGCGCGATGTGTCGCGCCGATTCCCGGTTTCGAGCGCGATGGTGCGCGAATTTCGTTCGCTTCCGGAGAGCGCCACATTGCAGGAAGCCGTGGACGCTTTGCTTGCCACCTCGCAACACGATTTCCCGGTGCTCGACGAAACAGGAAACGTCTCCGGCATTTTAACGCGCCACAATTTGATCGCCGCGTTGCGCAAAAATGATTCCGCGATTCGCGTAGGCGACGTCATGCGCCGCGATATTCCGACCGTGACCACAGGCACGCGATTCGAAGAAGCTTTTCGGATCATGCAGGAATGTAATTGCCCGGCCCTACCGGTGCTCGACAGCATGAAACGGTTGGTCGGACTGCTAACACCGGAGAACGTGAGCGAACTGATGATGATCCAGTCCGCTTTGCCGCGGCGTCGAGTTGCGTAAATCTGGTCACGTAATTGTCGATCTTGCGAGCAAGAGCAAGATTAAGAGGAAGATTGAATGGCGCTGGCGAAAGAAAAGCCCGATCTGCAAAAAAAGGTGCATGAAGTGCCGCACAAGCCGGGTGTGTACTTGATGCGCGATCGCTTCAATCGCGTGATTTACGTCGGCAAAGCGCGCGATCTTCGCAAGCGGGTTAGCTCGTATTTCTTGCCATCGAAACTCGCCCAGGCGGATTTGAAAACACGCGCGATGCTGGAGGCGACCTGGGATTTTGAAACATACGTCGTTCGGAGCGAAGCGGAATCGGTGTTGCTCGAAGGCAAGCTGATCAAGGAGTATCGGCCGCGCTACAACATTTCCTTCCGCGACGACAAACGATTTTTGCTGGTCAAGATCGACATGTCGGAAGAGTGGCCGCGTTTCCGGCTGACGCGTTTCAAGAAAAACGACACCGCGCGATACTTCGGGCCCTACGCGGACGCAGGCGCGCTGCGGCAAACTTTAAATCTAATGCGAAAAAAATTTGGCGTGCTGACCTTTGGTCGTGGCGCGCCGACCGAACGCGAGTTGAAATCCTCGACTTATCAAGTCCCGGTGCGCTTGAGCGAAATCACGGCCAAGCAATATCGAGAACGCGCCGCCCAGGCCTGTGAATTTCTAGAAGGCCATTCGCGCGAGATGATCGATGCGCTGGACGAGCAGATGCACAAAGCCGCCGAGAAGATGGAATTCGAGAGAGCAGCCGAGCTCCGGAACATGATCGACGACGTGCGCCAAACAACCAGGCAGATGCGGCGTTTTACGCGCGGAACGTTGCCGAGCGTGATCGATCCCATTGCTGATGTGCAGTCGCTGGGCGACGCGTTGCACCTTCCGCGATTGCCGCGGGTGATGGAATGTTTCGACATCTCGAACATTTCTACCTCCCACGTGGTCGCTTCAATGGTCTGTTTTCGAGACGGCATGCCGGACAAGAATTGTTATCGGCGATATCGAGTGCGGACCGTTGAAGGCCAGGACGATTTTGCCAGCATGGCTGAAGTGGTGAAGCGGAGGTATTCGCGTGTGCTCCTGTCAATTGCGGAAAGTCCGAGCCGGACCAGCACTAACCGAAAACCGGAAAGCAAAGGTGAAAGTGAAATGGTCGATCTTTCTCCGGAGCATTCGCAAGAAAATGCTTTCGAAACGGCGCGTCGACTTGAGAACTATCCGGTATCCGGTATCCGAAATCCGGAATTCGTGGCGGTTCGTCTTCCCGATTTAGTCATCGTCGACGGCGGGAAGGGACAGCTTTCGTCTGCTTGTCGCGAGTTGCAGCGATTGGGACTCCACGATTTGCCCATCATCGGTTTGGCGAAGGAACACGAAGAGATTTACCGGCCGGGCCGGGCGATGCCGTTGCAATTGCCGTCGGATTCTAGCGCGTTGCATTTGCTCCAGCGCATTCGGGACGAAGCGCATCGCTTCGCCAACGCTTATCATCAATTGCTGCTCAAAAAGCGGATCGACGAAAGCATTCTCGACGATTGCCCGGGCGTGAGTCAGAACCGGAAAAATCTGCTTCTGCGAAAATTTGGATCGGTCAACCGGCTGCGCAAAGCGAGCGTTGAGCAAATTGCAGCCACGGAAGGAATCGGCCCGAAACTCGCCGAAGAAGTGCATCGGTTCTTGCAGACGCACTGATAACGTTGTCATGTTGAGCGAAGCGAAACATCTCTGTCTATTGCTGTGAGAGAACGGTCCAGAAATGATCAGAGATTGCACTCGTTCGTCTCCCGACTCACTCGCCGCTACCGCGCGGCTTTGCCGTCCATGTCGCTCGTCCCAGTCGCTCCATTCTTCGCTCCGCTCAGAATGACAGTGCTGAAAGGGCTAGCGTCCATTTTGTTAGTCTTGAGCGGGTTCGCGATGGTTTATGCGCAATCGCCGACGCCTGTGCCAAGCGCTTCGCCTGACGAGGAGACAATCGTTCCCACTTTTGAAACGCAAAAGCTCGCACGTACTTACCTTCTCGACATCCCGGCGCCGCGCGGTCAGATCACCGACCGCACCGGATTGCCACTCGCGCAAAATAAAGTCAGCTACAATCTGGCGATCAGTTTTCCGACGCCGCTCGACTTTACGGACGCGAAGGCAGTCGGCTTTGCCCGGGAAAAGATCGACAAGGCGGCAAAATTAATCGGACGGCCGATCAAAGTTTCCGACGATGCGATCCTCCGGCATTATCACAATCGCGGAATTCTGCCCTTGGAAATCGTCCAAAATCTGAGCAAATCGGAGTACGAGACGGTAAAGGATCGATCGAAAGAGTTTCTGGTGGTGCGCCCGATTTACGTCCGCACTTATCCGAACGGAAAACTCGCCGGGCAAATTATTGGTTATACCGGAAAGACTGGCCGCAATCTCGACGGCATCATCGACAATCATGAAACACTTTGGCCGGAAACCGAAGGTCGTGACGGGCTGGAGCAAACGTTCAACGAAATGCTGACCGGCAAGCACGGCGAATACAAACTCACGTTTGACAAGGACGGGCGAAAAACTTCCGAGAAGTTGATCAAGTCCGCCGTCCCCGGAAACAACGTCATCACCACTTTAGATTTGCGGCTGCAGCAGCTGGCCGAAAAAGCGTTGGAGTCGAAAGCCAAACGCGGCGCGGTCGTGATTGTCGATCCAACCGACGGCGACATTCTGGCGATGGCGTCCTGGCCGACATACGACCCGAATCTTTTTGTTCCGTCCATTTCCGCAGAAAAATTCAAACAACTGCAGGACGATCCCGATATCCCTCTCCTCGCTCGTGCGTTTCGGTCGGCCTATCCGCCGGGTTCAACGTTTAAAGTCGCGGTCGGCATCGCCGCGCTCGAGACCGGCGCGGTTCACGCAGACGATCTTTACCAATGCCTGCCTGGAATTCAGATTGGCAACCTCACCTTTCACAATTGGAAAAAAGGCGATCAAGGTGCGCTCAATTTTGTCCAGGCACTCACCCAATCATGCGACACCTGGTTCTATCAGGTCGGAATCAAAACCGGCGCTGAGCCGATCATTGAATGGGCGCTCAAATTCGGATTCGGCGCGAAGTGTGGAATTCCTTTGCGCGGTGAAGCGGAAGGCCGCGTGCCGAACGACGAATACATGAAAACGACGCATGGTCGCAAATTGCTCAATGGCGACATTGCCAATTTGTCGATCGGCCAGGGCGATACCCAAGTCACGCCGCTGCAAATGGCGCAAGCCATGGCAATCGTTGCGAACGGCGGTCGATTTTATCAAACACGGCTCGTACGCCAGGTGCAGTCGCCTGATCAAGAAATCGTCACTGCCTATCAATTGCGCGAAAAACGTTCGCTCGATGTTTCCGCAGAAACGATGGGCCAGATTCGCACAGGAATGATCGAAGTTGTCAATGGTCCGAACGGTACTGGCCACGAAGCGCAATTGGAAGGCGTTGAAGTTGCGGGAAAAACCGGAACGGCGCAGTGGGGACCGAAAAACAAAGAGCGCACCGCCGCGTGGTTCGCCGGGTTTTTGCCGGCCGAAGAACCGAAGTACGCATTCGCCGCGGTTTACGAAGGCGACGTCGGCAGCAAAGTCCATGGCGGCACCACTGCAGCCCCGATGATCGCCGACATCTTCCAGGAAATTTACAAAGGAACGAAGACGAGTAATCGCAATGCGCGTGAGCCGACTCAACAAATTCGCCGCGCTCAGCCCGTCGAGGAAGACGCGTCCGATTAAATTGTCACGCGACCGCCGTTTCTTTCGAAACCTCCATCGTGCCTTTGAATTTCGGCGGCTCTTCTTCAACGTCGAAATTTTTGGAATGGAAATTGTCGATCTTGCCAAGCTCGTCCGAAGTCAACGGCGGACAACCTGGCGCTTTCGCGAACTCAATGAGTTGTTCCTCATTGTAAATATTCGGCAGTGTTGAAGCCACGCGCTCATCCGCAAGCAACCAAAGCAACGCGGCTTGGCCGAGAGTGCGCTCCGAAGTCTCAAGAAATCGCAGTTTCTCGATCTTCTTGATTCCGTTGAGCAACCAGCTGCGCGGACGATGGCTGCGATGATCGGTTGGCGGAAAAACGGTCTGGGCGGTGTATTTGCCTTCGAGCATTCCGGACGAATGCGTGACCCGAATTAGAAACATCGTGTCCTTGCCGGCTTCGGTGGCGGCACCGTGCAGAGCGTGACCGGGATGTTGTTCGAGCATGTTGTAAATGTGCTGGATGCTGGTGATATCGCGTTCGCGAATGCAATTCGCGCCTTCGTAAAGCCAGCCGATTGCCGGCCCAAGCGCGATGCCATAGTAACGAACTTTTCCGGACGCCTTCAACTTCTCGAGCGTCTTCCAAAGCATGTCATCGTAAACCTGCTCCATGCGAATGTTGTGCAGCTGGAGAAGATCGACATGATCGGTCTTCAGCCGCTTCAACGCGGCGTCGGTCGCGCGTTCGATCGCTTCCGGCGAAAAATCCTGCGGGATCTCGCGTTGACCGCGGCCGCGCACTTCCCCGTGATGGACAAAGTCGTAACCAACCTTGGTCGCTATCGTAATTTCATCGCGCTGTTTCGGGAACGCCTTTGCGATCAGTTCCTCACTTAGTCCGTTTCCATAAGTGTCCGCGGCATCGAAAAGCGTGATCCCCAGATCGAACGCCTTGTGCATCAGGGCGATCGCCTCGCCCTCGGTAAAATTTCCCCACCAGCCGGTGGAAATTGTCCACAGGCCAAACCCAACTTCGCTCACGGTCAGATCAGTGTTTTTGTAGGTGCGGAAACGCATGGAAGCATTTTACCGCAGAGAGCACGGAGGTCACGGAGAGAAATAGGTTTTTGATTCTCTGTGGCCTCTGCGTTCTCTGTGGTAAAATTGGACTCATGGAACTCAGACCGGACGCTGCGTTGTTGATTGTCGGCCATGGCTCGACGGTGAACCCAGATTCGAGCGCGCCGACGCTGGCCCATACGGCCGAAATCCGGCGTCGAAATATCTTCGGCGAGGTCGAGTGTGCGTTTTGGAAAGCGGAACCAAGTTTGCGGGACGCGATCTTTCTTTTTGATCCCGACACGATCAAAGATGTTTACGTCGTTCCAAACTTTATCAGCGAAGGTTATTTCACACAGACGGTGATCCCGCGTGAGCTAGAGTTGAACGGACGAATTACGAGACGTGGGAACGGGCAAACCTGGAGTTATGGCGAACCGGTCGGGAACCATCCGCTGATGACTGAGTTGCTGGTCCAGCGGGCGCGCACAATTGCACCGGGCATTCCCGAAGACCAGACCAGTTTATTAATTGTCGCACACGGGACCGATTTGAACGAGAACAGCGCGGTTGCGGCGAAACGTGAGGCGGAAAAAATCCGCAGGGTCGGGTGCTACGCGAATGTCCTCAACGTTTACATGGAAGAATTCCCACTGGTTTCGGATTGGACCGTGCTGACCAACACTCCGAACGTGGTGGTGGTTCCGTTTTTTATTTCTGACGGCCTGCACAGCTACGAAGACATTCCGGTGTTGCTCGGAATCGCCGACCCGCGCCGCGGCGAGTCCGTCCCTGGGCGGAAGGGATCAACATCTTCCGCCGGACGAAAAGGTGATGAAATTTTTCGGCGTGGTCCGTATAAGATCGACAATCGCTCGCTTTTTTATGCCAGCTCGATCGGGACTGATCCGCGGATGGCCGATATTATTGTGGAACAGGCGACCGCCCCGGCTGGGGCAAACGATTCAGTGAATTGACTCAAGAAAAGTTGCGCGCGCGTCTAGCCTCGCAATCTTTCCTGACCCAGCAACGTGACGTTGCAGCCATTTATGCATGCCGACACACTGAAAAAGCTTCAAGACATCGGAGGTTTTGTCCTTGCGAGCGGGTGCGCCAAGAAAAGCCTGAAACAGGTCGCGGAAATGATTCGAGCAGCGCGCGATTACCGATTCATCGCGGTTTACAAAATCGTGAAGGACGAATTTGTGATTATGGCGGGCACCGGGAATGAACCTTCGGCTTATCCGCGTTTTCCGACCTCGCAAGGATTGTGCGGAGCCGCCCTTGAATCGGGAAAACCAATCGTGGTGGGCGATGTTTCAAAAGACAAACGCTATCTGCCGGCGTTTCACACGACGCGCTCGGAAATCATTGTTCCAATGAAGAACGAACATAAACACATTGTCGGAATGCTGGACGCCGAGAGCGATAAATTGAACGCCTTCCGCGATGAGGATAAACAATTTCTCGAGCGCGCGGCCGGCTTGATTGCGCACTGCTTGGCCTGACTGGCGTAATGCCACTTGAAGAAGCGCTCGCCGACGTTCTGAGCGACCGCACCAGATTCGGTCAGCTTCTCATTCAACGAACGAATTCAGGCGGCTTTGCTCTTTGTCATCGGGACGACGAAAACACGCCTGCTCTAGAAATTTTCCACAAACCCGATGACTCCGTTGAGATCGCCCGGTTTGACGATGCAGGAAAATATCGGCCGCTGAAAACCGCGCCGAATCTCAAACATGGGTGGCGACTGGAAGTTGTCGATCTTAGCGACCTGCGACGCGCGCTGGATTATTTTTATCCGGGCAGGTTGGCGATGCTAGCGGCGTGGAAAGAAAATCGTCTGAGCACAACTACACTTCGGAAGACGCTGGATCGACAATCGGGAATGTATCGGGTCGCAGCGAAAATTTCGGACGAACAAATCAGCAGCGTTGTCGGAAATTTTTGTCGCTCGGATGGCGGCTGTTTGCGAGCGATTCTTTGGAAGCGGGACGCGAACGGCACGATTCCGTCGACAAGATTACCGGCCGCGAAATTTGATCCGGGCCATGATCAAACCGGCCGCGGCCAGGATGCGGTTCCGCTGCTTTGTCAGGAAGCGTGCAATTTGCTCGTGGCTGAGTGCCGCAAAGTCGTTAAAGGCGATATCGACGAATGATTGTCCGCGCGCGCATTGTTGTGACGATGGACGGTCCGCCGATTGACAATGGTGCCGTCGCAGTCTCGAGCGATCGCATTGTCGACGTCGGAAAATTTCCCGAAATCTCGAAACGATATTCTGGGGAAGAAGTCATCGATCTTGGCGAGCAGGCAATGCTGCCGGGCTTGATCAACGCGCATAGCCATCTCGATTACACTCGTTTGCGCGGCAAAATTCCGCGCCAAAAATCCTTTACCGATTGGATTCGCGCGATCAACGCCGAAAAGGCGCAACTTTCTCCGGAAGATTATGTTCGCTCGATCAATGAAGGTTTCACGGAAGCAAAGCGCTTCGGCACGACCACGATTGCGAACCTGACCGGGTTTCCGGAATTGGTTTCGAAAATTCGAGAGCCGATTCGGACCTGGTGGTTTGCCGAATTAATTGATGTGCGCGACCGAAGCCGCGCGAAGGAGATTGTCGATCTTGCAGTAGAACAACTAAAAGCGACAGAGCATTGGGGCTTGGCGCCACACGCGCCGTTTACGGCATCGGCGGATTTATATCGGCGGTGTGAAGAGATCGCGAGACAACAAAACATTTTGCTGACAACGCATCTGGCTGAATCGCGAGACGAGACGTCGATGTTCCGCGATGCGAACGGTCCACTCTATGGGTTTCTAAAAGAGATCGGACGTGAAATGAACGATTGTGGTCATAAGACGCCGGCTGGGCAATTTGTCGAAATCTTAGGTAGCGGCGGTTCACCGAACCGATCCGAGCCGGATTGGCGTTCACGGCCGATTGAGGTCAATCGCCCCTACCTGCTCGTGCACTTGAACGAGCTAACGAACACAGATTTTGATTTGCTGGCCAGATCGGACAAGAAATTTTCGATCGTCCATTGCCCGCGCACTCATAATTATTTCGAACATTCCCTGTTTCAATTTCAGCAATTGCGCGAGTATGGATTCAACGTTTGTTTGGGAACAGACAGTCTGGCGAGCAATGAAGATTTGAATCTGTTCGCCGAAATGCGGGCGTTTCAAAAGGAATTTCCAGATGTTTCACCGGAAGAAATTTTAGAAATGGTGACGGTGAATTCTGCGCGAGCGTTGCGGCAAGAAAATTTGCTCGGTAAAATACGAGTGGCGTCCGCGGCCGACTTAATCGCAGTTCCATGCGCAAGACGGACGTCGGTGTTCGATAAGATTATTCAGTTCGATAAACCGGTGGCTTGGCTGATGGTTGGCGGTCAGGTCCAAAATCCGGCCTGACCAAGGAAATTCTCAAAACCGCTTTCTTTTTCTCAAAATTGAAATATTCTCCGCGCTGAGATTTACCATGGCTAAAATCGTAATTATCGATGACGAACCCGCGATGGTGGAAGTCATCGTGACGCTGTGTCGGGAAAAGGGACATCAGGCTTTTCCGTTCAATTCGGCGCAGAAAGCGGTTGAGCAACTCGACAGCATCGCGCCGCAGGTTGTGATCGCTGACATTAAGATGGAAACGATGACCGGCTTCGACGTGCTGCGACACGTACGCGAACATCATCGGCAGACTGCTGTGATCTTGATTACCGCGTACGGAACAGTCGAAACCGCCGTCGAAGCGATGAAGATGGGCGCGTACGATTACGTGACCAAGCCGTTTAAGATCGACGAGCTGCAGCTAACGGTGCAGCGGGC
>Ga0070717_10001629_pt1 | contig 15583 bp, 13 predicted proteins | sample LARL113metaG_FD_71366 | JGI IMG/M metagenome (GOLD analysis project Ga0070717, IMG submission 71366) | Corn, switchgrass and miscanthus rhizosphere microbial communities from Kellogg Biological Station, Michigan, USA - LAR L11-3 metaG | ecosystem: Host-associated > Plants > Roots > Rhizosphere ... | reverse complement strand
AGATCTTTTTCCACCTCACGTTGTACCACTGCGATTTTGCCCATGGACTTTAGCCGCACCTGGTCGCCCGCGGCCACGTGGCGGACCACATGGGGCTGCGCATTCGCATCGCCCTGGTCGGCGCCGGTGCGATGCGCTACCACCGCCTGGTTGAAGCTTTCTTGGAACTCACGGCGCAGCCGAGTTATGCGGCGCTCGGCTTCCTTCGATAGCTTCTGCTGGGCGGCACGGTCCTCGATGGCGTGCACGTTCTCGCGCATCTGGAATTCGAATTCCTTCATCAGCGAACCCAGCTTCTGTTCCAGTTCGCGGGTGCGGTTGCGCAACTCCACATCGCCTTCGCGAGCCAGTTTGGCGAGTTCCTGGTTGAGCGCGTACTGCTGTTCGCGCGCCGCCTTGCGTTCCTGTTCGAGCTGCGCGAGCTCGTTGTGCAGGCGGTCGAGAAAGCGCGCAATGTCCACCTGCTGCGAGCCCAGGCGCTGCCGCGCGCCCACAATGATGCTTTTGTTCAGGCCCAGGCGTTCGGCAGTAGCGATCCCGGCCGAGGCGCCGGGCACGCCCAGCCGCAACTGGTAATTGGGAACCAGCGTCACTTCGTCCACGCCTGCCGCAGCGTTCAGTACCCCGGGCGTGTTGGCGGCGTAGACCTTGAGCGATGTGTGATGCGTTGAGACGAGTGTCCATGCGCCTGCCTCGAGAAAGAAGCTGGCCACCGCCACCGCCAGCGCGGAACCCTCTTCGGGATCGGTGGATGAGCCCAGTTCATCGAGCAGGACGAGCGAGTGCGGGTCCGCGAGGCGCGAGAGCCGGTCGAGATTGGTGATATGCGCGGAGAAGGTGGAGAGCGCCGCTTCGATGGATTGCGCGTCGCCGATGTCGGCTAGGAATGAATGAAACACAGGAAAGCTGGCCGCGGTGGCGGGGACGGGCAGGCCGGCTTGCGCCATCATGGCCAGCAGGGCGACGGTTTTCAGGGTTACGGTCTTCCCGCCAGTGTTGGGGCCGCTGATGATGAGCTGGCGTTTCTCGGTCGTGAGCTCCAGGGTGAGCGGCACCACTGCCGTATTGGGGCGAGCGCCGGTGGTGCGCAGGCGCTTCTCCAGCAGTGGATGGCGGGCGGCTTCGAGTCGCAGCAGATCGGCCGCGATGATCGGCGGCACGCAGTCGTAGTCGCGGGCAAATCGAGCGCGGGCGAGCAGGCTATCCACCAGCGCAAGAACCCGGGCGCCTTCGACCAGCGATGCAGCATGCTGCCCCACCTGCCGCGTGAGGGCCACGAAGATGCGGTGAATCTCGGCCTGTTCTTCTTCGAACAGCCGCACCAGTTCATTGTTCTGCTCGATGGTTTCGAGCGGCTCCACATACACGGTCTGTCCGGATGAACTGGCGCCGTGCACCACGCCTCCGACGCGGCGCTTCAACTCGCTGCGGACAGGAATCACAAAGCGATCGCCGCGAATGGTGATCACGTCTTCCTGCGTCGACCCCTCGGCAGAAAGCTTGCGCAGGGCGGCGCGCAGCGACTCCTCGATCACCCGGCGCTGGCGATCCTGTTCGCGGCGGATGCGGCCCAATTCGGGCGAGGCGTCGTCGGCCAGCGATCCGTCCGGCATGATCTTGCGCTCGATCGTCTCCGCCAATGGCCGGAGACTGCCGGATAGCGTTGCCGATAGGTCCGATAATCCCGGCAGACGGCCGGCGATGCGCGGCGGCGGCTCGCGCAGCAGCGACTGCCACGAAGCAATGTCGTGGGCCAGGCGAGCGACGGCCTGCAACTCAGTGGCTTCGAGCGCGACTTCCGGAATGCGCGCTTTATCGGCGAGCTGGGTGGGATCGAAAAGGCCTCCCAGCGGGATCGAGATCTGCTCTTCGATCAGGAGCCGCACTTCACCCGTGAGCTGGTGCTGGCGCGTGATCCAGTCTGAATCGGTGGAGGGATGAAAGGCGAGAATGGCCGCGCGGCCAACCGGGGAAGCGGCAAAACCGGCCACCAGGGCCAGCAGCGGTTCCCACTCGAGAGCGGCGAAATCAGCATGCGCGACAGGCGACGGGATGGGATCGAGCAGCGGCATATCCAATTACCATCCTATGGGTTTGTGGTTTCTCAGGTTTGAAATCCAGCTCTGGGGCACCCGCCTATTCCCTATTCCCTATTCGCTGCATTTGTCCTTCCCAGCGCGCAACCACCACCACAGCCAGGCAGTTGCCGATGACGTTCATAGCGGTGCGGCCCATGTCCATCAGGGTGTCGACGCCTAGGATGATCAACACCGCGGCCGTGGGCAGATGCAGCGCGGCCGCCGACGCCATGAGCACAACCAGCGAAGAACGCGGAACCCCGGCCACGCCTTTGCTGGTGAGCATCAGCATGACTACCATTACGAACTGCGCGCCCAATGACAGGTGGATGCCGGCGGCCTGCGCCGCGAACAGCGCAGCCATGGAGAGGTACACGCTGCCGCCCGTCATGTTGAAGCTGTAACCCACGGGGATCACAAAGGAAACGATCCAGCGCGGGACCCCGAGTTCCTCCATTCGCTCCATGGCCAGGGGCAGGGCGGCTTCGGAACTTGTCGTGGCGAAGCCGAGGGCGGCCGGCTCGCTGACAGCAGCGGCAAAGCTGCGCAGCGAAACCCGCACCAGCAGCAGACTGGGCGCCACGGCCAGCAGCACGAAAACGATGAGCGCAGCGTAGTAGGTACTGACAAGCTTGAGCAGCGGCAACAGCGTGGCCAATCCCATGCTGCCCACCGTGAATGCCATGGCGGCACCCGCGGCCAGGGGCGCGATATACATGATGATCCGCGTGAGCTTGAACATGGCCTCGGTAAGCGACTGCAGCACGCTCACCAGCGGCGCGCGCCTGGGCTCCGGCATCATCGCCAGCGCGATTCCGAACAGAAGCGCGAACACCGCCACCTGCAGGATCTGGTTTTGCGCCACAGCCTGCGCAATGTTTTCCGGAAAGATATTGGTGACGAGTTGCTGCCAGCCTTCCTGGTGCGGCGGTCCGGCGGCCTGGCTGCTGGTGGACGCGCGTTCCTGGGCGACGATTTGGGGCAGCGTGATGCCGACGCCCGCGTGGGAGATGTTCATGGCGATCAGGCCGATGATGAGGCCCAGCGTAGTCGCGATCTCGAAATAGACAATCGCCTTGACCGCCACCCGTCCAACGCCGCGCAGTTCGCCATGGCCGGCGATGCCGGTAACGATGCCGCCGAAGATGAGCGGCGCCACGATCATCCGGATGAGGCGCAGAAAGATGTCGCCGATGAAGTGAGTCTGTGCGGCCAGATGGGGAGCATCGACACCCAGTTCCGCGCCGGCGAGCATCGCGAAGAACGTCCAGAAAAGAAGAGAACGGCGGCGGAGCGCAACGGGAACGGCAAGCGCGAGCCCGAACCAGCGCAGCGAAAGGCAAATCTCGGCACGGGCCTGCGCGATCCCGACTACTACTCCTGCGACGAACAGGAGGATCGACGCGCCGAGAATCAAGCGCTGCGTCGTGTTCCCGGATTGCACGCCATTCCCGGCAGCTTTCGTGGTCATCGATTCAGAGTTGAAGCGCGAATGCCTCCATTATCCTATCCCCATGCCCAGCATCAGCTTTCTTGAGTGCTCCCGCTGCCATCTTCACCACGATCCGGCGACGCCGCAGACGCTCTGCTCCGCGTGCTCCGGAACGCTCTATGTGCGCTACGATCTTTCGCGCGCCGCAGGTAGTGCGCAGCGCGATGCCATCGGTACCAGCAAGCAAGACAAGCGCTGGAGCGGGATGTGGCGCTACCGCCAGGTGCTGCCGGATGTGGAGCCCGTGACTCTGGGCGAAGGATGGACGCCGATGCTGCCCAGCCGGCGGCACGATAACGTCTGGCTGAAGGAAGAAGGCGCGAATCCGACGGGCTCGTTCAAAGCGCGCGGGCTGGGGCTGGCGGTCACGATGGCTCGCCATTACGGCCTGAAGAAGCTGGCCGCGCCTACCGCGGGCAATGCCGGCGGCGCGCTGGCGGCATACGCCGCAGCGGCGGGCATCGAAGCCCACATCTTCATGCCCAAAGACACGCCCAAGGCTAACCAGGTGGAGTGCCGCGCGTACGGTGCGCATGTGGTGCTGGTGGATGGACTCATCTCCGACTGTGGGCGCATGGTTGGGGAGGGCAAGGCCGCCGAGGGATGGTTCGACATTTCCACACTGAAAGAGCCGTTCCGCGTGGAAGGTAAAAAGACCATGGGGTACGAGCTGGTGGAGCAACTCGGCTGGGAGTATCCCGACGCCGTGTTCTATCCCACCGGTGGCGGCGTCGGCATGATCGGGATGTGGAAGGCGTTCGAGGAAATGGAGCAGTTGGGCTGGGTTACCGGCAAGCGGCCAAAGATGATTGCGGTGCAGTCGGCGGGATGCGCCCCTGTGGTGCAAGCGTTCGAGCGGGGTGAGGCAGTGAGCCAGATGTGGCAGAACGCTCATACGTTCGCTTCGGGACTGCGGGTCCCCAAGCCCTTCGGGGATGCGATCATCCTGGAAATCGTCCGCGCATCGGGCGGGACCGCGGTGGCGCTGAGCGATGATGCGATCTTTGCTTCGCTCAAGGATTGGGCAGAGCACGAGGGACTGCTGCTTTCGCCGGAAGGCGCGGCCGCAACCGCAGCGTACGATCATTTGATTGCGACGGGGTTCCTGACTGAGAAGGATCGAGTGGTGCTGTTCAATACCGGATCGGGGAACAAGTATACGGATGCGATTGGGGCACGGCTGAAAGCGGCCGGGTGACATGCACGCCGATGGGCTGAGGTGCCTCCCACCCATTCGCCCGACCGCCCCAGCGACGAAGACCTGTCACCGGGGACCCCGGCAACGCGATCAGAAAAGCGCCTCTTAAGTTGACGAGCTGGATGTGCTCGGCGTAGACGTCGATTTTGCCGCCGACTGGGCCGGCTTCGATTCGGCCGCGGGTTTTGACTCTGTCGCGGACTTTGAGTCCGTTGCGGGCTTCGAGTCCGTCGCCGGCTTGGAGTCGCCCGCAGAAGTGGCTCCGCCTTCGCCCGCAGGCTTGTCCGCAGAACCCGATGCACTCTTTGGCGCGTAATCGTTCACGTACCAGCCGGCGCCCTTGAACTGCAGGGCCGGCGCGGTCAGCGGGCGTTCCAGCGTGCCACCGCATTTGGGGCACACGAGCTCCGGCTCAGCGCCGAATTTCTGAATCTTCTCGTATTTGTAACCGCACTTTTCACAGCGATACTCGTATAAAGGCAACTTGACTCGCTCCGGGGAGGAAAACTCCGACTCTTTCTTATTTTATCGGCAAGGCCGCGTAACTGCGCACCACGCCGCCTTGCCGCGCGAACGCGAAGCACATCACTTGGTGGATACAGGCACCGATGCGGAGTGATTTTCCCATGCCAGCGTGATCGTGCCCTTGCCGCCGCCCTGATCGTTGATGGTATACGTCAGGTTTTCAACCATCGATGGCGGCTTGGACATCTGCATCTTTACCTTGCCGAGGTCCTGGCCGGCGTCATACGCCAAGCCTGATTCTCCGGTCTTCTTGTTCACGATCAGCACCCACTGGTCGGGGTCGGAGATGTCGACGAACAGAGTGTATGTGCCCTTGGGGACGGCCAGATTCCCGATCTGCAGGTTGCCGCCGGTCTCAAGGGTGGTGGCCCCGTTGGCCCCGGCGCGCCAGACCGGGTAGTTGGGATTTTGGCTGATGAGCCCGTCCTTGGTGAAGATGTGGCCTTCGCGGCCCTTTACCCGGGGCGACGAGTAAGTGATGGTGATGTTCTTGCCGCCGATCTGGGCCGAAGCCTTTCCCGGCGGGCTGGCGGGATTGCCTTGGGCGAAGATTGTGGTTGCTGCTACCAGAAGGCCCGTACAAATCAGAAAACGCTTCATAGCGATGTTTCTCCTCGATTGGGGTGCAACTGCTGCAACGCGAATGATTGTCGCACCACGCGCCGGGGTTGGGGAAATGGGCCCGGCTGCTATGATGCGGCGCAGGAACAGCCATGGTTGACGATCCAGGTTATCGATCGCCGGGGGCGCGGTTTTGGGCGGCTCTCGCGGAAGAAAAGCCGCTGCAGGTGGCGGGGGCCATCAACGCCTACACGGCGCGACTGGCGGAGGCAACGGGATTTCGCGCGCTGTATCTCTCCGGCGGCGGCGTCGCGGCCAATTCGCTCGGACTGCCCGACCTCGGCATCAGCACCATGGAAGACGTGCTCACGGACGTGCGGCGCATAACCGATGCGACGGCTCTGCCGCTCCTCGTCGATATCGATACCGGCTGGGGCAGTGCCTTTAACATTGTGCGTACCATCCGGTCCATGATCAAGGCAGGCGCAGCAGCCGTGCACATCGAAGACCAGGTTGGGGCCAAGCGCTGCGGCCACCGGCCGGGCAAGGAACTCGTGCCGGCGGCTGAAATGGTGGATCGCATCAGGGCGGCCGTAGATGCGCGTAGCGACGATAAATTCGTGATCATGGCGCGCACCGATGCCTTGGCCAGCGAGGGCCTGCAGGCAGCCATCACGCGGGCGCAGGCCTACGTGGCGGCGGGCGCTGACATGATCTTCGCCGAAGCGGTTACGCAACTGCCGGTGTATACCCAATTCCGGCAAGCGGTCGGCGTGCCGGTTTTAGCAAACATCACCGAATTCGGGCAGACGCCGTTGTTTACGCGCGACGAGTTGGCCTCGGCCGGCGTGGATATCATCCTCTACTGCTGCGCGGCCTATCGCGCGATGAATGCGGCGGCGCTGAAAGTGTACGAGACGATTCGCGCCGAGGGCACGCAACAAAATGTAATTGCACTTATGCAATCCCGCGCCGATCTCTATCGCTATCTCGACTATCACGCCTATGAAAGCAAACTGGATGAACTATTCATGAAGAGCAAGAGTTAGGTTCACTGGACACTCCGCATTTGCATCTATTAGGTTTGAGGGACTTAGAGGGCTTGGAGTGTGTCGATGAGCAAGTTGGATCTGGCATCTTCCCCGGCGGTTTTCAAACCTAAAAAATCGGTGGCGCTTTCCGGTACGCCGGCGGGCAATACTGCCCTCTGTACGGTGGGTTACAGCGGCAATGACTTGCACTATCGCGGCTACGATATCCGCGATCTCGCGGCGCACTGCGAGTACGAGGAAGTGGCCTACCTGCTGGTCCACGGCAAGCTGCCCAACAACGTCGAGCTCACCGCCTACAAGACCAGCCTGGTGCCGCTGCGCAGTCTTCCCGCGGCCGTCAAGCAGGCGCTGGAACTGTTGCCGCCCTCGACCCATCCCATGGACGTGCTCCGTACCGGGGTTTCCGTGCTGGGATGCGTCCGTCCCGAGGGCCCGGACCACAACGAGACGGGAGCCCGGGTCATTGCGGACACGCTGCTGGCCTCGCTGGGCTCGATGCTGCTTTACTGGCACCACTATGCGCGCAATGGGCGGCGCATCGAGGTCGAACCCGGCGGCGAATCCATTGCCGAACACTTTCTCCACCTGCTGCACGGCGACGACGTCCCGGACGAGTGGGTGGCCGCGATGCAGACCTCGCTCATCCTGTATGCCGAACACGAATTCAATGCGTCCACGTTTACCGCGCGCGTAATCGCCGGAACTGGCTCGGATCTGTATTCGTGCATTACCGGCGCCATCGGCGCGCTCAAGGGGCCAAAGCACGGCGGGGCCAATGAAGTGGCGCTCGAAATCCAGAATCGCTACAGTTCGCCGGCTCATGCCGAGGCCGACGTTCGCCGCCGCATCGAGGAACGCGAAGTCATCATCGGCTTCGGTCATCCCGTGTACACCATCAGCGATCCGCGCAGCGACATCATCAAGGAAGTGGCGCGCAACCTGGCCGACAACGCCGGCGGCAGCCTCCATTTTGCGGTGGCGGAACGCATCGAGCAGGTGATGATGGATGCCAAGCGTATGTTTCCCAATCTCGACTGGTACAGCGCGGTGGCATATCACGCGATGGGAATTCCCATCGACCTGTTCACTCCTCTTTTCGTGATTGCGCGAACGGCTGGCTGGTGCGCCCACGTGCTGGAGCAGCGCAGCGATGGCAAGATCATTCGCCCGTCGGCGAACTACATCGGCCCCGAGCCGCTGAAGTTCGAGCCCATGGAAGAGCGGGAATAGCAACTTCAATCCACGTTGGCGCGCAATAATTAAAGACGCAGATCCTTCCACGCCGGTCGTTGCAGCGACTTGCGCTCAAGATGACAAGCAACTCGGAGGAAGTGTGTCCTCGCACATCAGCAACGAACGTCCCGCGCCCGACAAAGTTCTCACCGACATTGCCGATTATGCCCTGAACTACGAAATCGAGAGCGATCTCGCCTACGCGACGGCGCGCGCCTGCCTCATCGACACACTGGGCTGTGGGCTGGAGGCGCTCGAATATCCGGCATGCACCAAGTTGCTGGGGCCCATTGTTCCCGGAACTGTGGTGCCCAACGGCGCACGTGTTCCCGGTACGGGCTATCAACTCGATCCCGTACATGCCGCGTTCCATATTGGCGCCATGATTCGCTGGCTCGATTTCAACGACACCTGGCTGGCGGCGGAGTGGGGTCATCCTTCCGATAACCTCGGTGGCATCCTGGCTACCGCCGACTGGCTCTCCCGCACCGCTCTCGCCGAAGGCAAACCGCCGCTCACCATGCGCCGCGTGTTAAGGGCGATGATCAAGGCCCACGAGATCCAGGGCTGCATTGCGCTGGAGAATTCATTCAACAAGGTCGGGCTCGATCACGTGGTGCTGGTGAAGGTCGCATCCACCGCGATGGTGAGTGAACTGCTCGGCCTGAGCCGCGACCAGACCATCAACGCGCTCTCACTCGCGTGGGTCGATGGCCAGAGCCTGCGCACCTATCGGCACGCGCCCAATACCGGCTCGCGCAAAAGTTGGGCGGCGGGCGACGCCACCAGCCGTGCCGTCCGGCTGGCGCTGATGGCGCGCGCCGGCGAGATGGGCTATCCATCGGTACTCACGGCAAAGACGTGGGGCTTCTACGACGTATCTTTCCGGGGCCAGGAATTCAGGTTCCAGCGGCCCTACGGGTCTTACGTGATGGAAAATGTGCTGTTCAAAATCAGCTATCCGGCGGAATTCCACGCGCAGACCGCGGTGGAAGCGGCTATGACGCTGCGCGGCCAGTTGGATCAGCGCAGGCTCTCGTCGGAAGCCATTACGAAAATCACCATCCGCACGCATGAAGCCTGCCTGCGCATCATTGACAAGAAAGGCCCGCTGGCGAACCCCGCCGACCGCGACCATTGCGTGCAATACATGATCGCCATTCCTTTCATCTTTGCTCGGCTTACCGCCGCGGACTACGAGGACGATGTCGCGGCTGACCCGCGCATCGACGCGTTTCGCGCCCGGGTTACGTGCGTCGAAGAGCCCCGCTTCACGGCCGATTATCACGACCCCGGCAAGCGCTCGATTGCCAATTCTCTGCGCGTGGAACTAAACGACGGCACAGTGCTCGAAGAGACCGTCGAGTATCCCATCGGGCATCGGCGGCGCAGGGAAGAGGGCATGCCGCTGCTGGTGGAGAAATTCAAAAACAATCTGCAGCGCCGCTTCCCCGAGCCGCAGCAGAAGCCCATTCTCGACGTGTCGCTCGATCCGCAGCGGCTGGATTCAATGGCGGTCAACGAGTACGTTGACCTCTACATCCCTTGATGACGCGCCATGACGGCGCGGAAAATCCCACGCGCGATGCGGTATACTCCGGACGCAGCAGGAAATCACTGGAGGCTTCAACTATGCGTTGGCATGGAATGAGTATGTTTGCGGCAGCAGCGGTGGTGCTGTTGGGAATCATGACTGCACCCACGGCAGCCGTGGCGCAGGACGGCACGGTGCTCAAGGCAGCCGATGTGCAGAAGCTCTTGCCCGACTCGGTGTGGTACAAAGGCCAGTCGGCTCCTGCGCAGAAGCGCAACTCCGGCGGCGTGAAGTTCGCCGATGGTTCCTACGTGCTGGCCACGCTGGTCGATAACAGCGGCTATGCAAGCGACGTGGCAGCCAAGTACCAGGCTTACTTTGTAACCGAACTCCCGATCAAAATTGGCGGCCAGAGCCTGCCGGCGGGCGTTTATGGCGTGGGCTTCATTCCCGGCGACAAGTTCGTCGTCACGGACATCGGTGCTCACGATGTGCTGACCGCGAGTTCGTCGAACGATGACGCGATGAAGCGGCCCATGCCCCTGCAGGTCACGGCCGATGCGGGCGGCGGCTTCCGGCTCTATGCGGGACGGAAGTACGTGACGTTCACCAAATAGTTGCCGCGAGAGTGCGATATCGGGCAACTCTCGCCGGCCGCTCATTACCGAGCCTGCATGGAATTTGGTTGGCCGGCGCGCTTCAACGGCGGCGCCGGATGCGATTCGGCGAGAACCTCTTGAAGAACATCTTCAATCGCATCCACGGCGCTACGAACCGATTCGGTTGCGAGCGGGTCGGCGGCATAAGTGACGCATTCGATGGCCTGCAGTGCGTTGCGGATGCGATCGTTCATCCACTTGATGGATTCGAAGCGCCGCAACATTTCCACCTTGCGCCAGCGAACGGCAAATTGCCATTGCAGCGCGCCCGCAAACGTCAAACCGCCGGCGAGAATGCTTCCCACCACACGCAGCGGACCTTTGTCGTGCATCCAGTCATCGTAGACGAGCCATTGGATGAAGACAGCCGTGGCGAACACAAAGATGCCCGCAGCAACAGACATCAGCCAAATCCTGATTTCAGACGCAACCTGCCTTGCAAGAGGGGGACCGGCCTTGGATTTCATGGAATTGGGCTTGCCTCAGCCAGTGAGTTTCACTCGTTTAGACGATAGCGCCGGAACAAAGTTTAGTCAGTCCGTTATTGGCCACGAAAAACGTGTTTCGCAGAATTGATCGCTCCAGTACAATGAAGCCAGTTCCCAATAGTCTCAATCTTAAAAATAGAGAAGGATAGACGAAAATGCTCCAGGCAAATTTGTGCATTCGTAGAAGTGTTGTGTGCGCGCTGGCCGTGGTTTTGTCGGCGGGCGTGTTCGGGTGCGCGTCGAAACAGGAGAAGGCGCTGCAACAGGCGAAGCAACATGCCGTGGCGACAGGCCAGCCACAGCAGGTCGTCAGCGTCGACAAAGACGGCGTTACCACCACTTCCGTGGTGCAGCCTCCCGCGGCAGGACAGAAACAGCCAACCGTGGTGACGACGAGCGCGCCGCCCGCGGCGGGTACACCGAAACCCTCGCCCTCGGCCCCGGTGGTATCGGCGGTCTCGCAAGCGCCGTCCGCGCCCACAGCCCCTGCGCCGCCGGCTGAGGTCAACATTCCCGCGGGAACCTCGCTCGCCGTGCGCGTGGATCAACGCATCAGCGTCAAGACGAGCCATGCGGGCGAAACGTTCACTGGGGAAATTGTGGAGCCGATCACCGCCAGCGACGGCGGTCTGCTGGTACCCAAGGGATCGCGCGTCAGCGGCGTCATCGACGCGGCGCACCGGCGGGGCCGCTTCAAGGGCGCATCGCTGCTGGAGTTGCGGCTGACCTCGATCACCGTGGATGGAACCGAGTACCCGCTGCGCACGCGCGACCTGTCCGAACGCAAGAAGGGCAAAGGCAAGCGGAGCGCGGCATTCATTGGCGGGGGCTCAGGGCTGGGCATGCTGATCGGAGGACTGGCCGGCGGAGGCACCGGGGTCCTGATCGGCGGGCTCGCCGGTGGAGGCGCCGGCACCGCAGCGGCGGGACTGACCGGCAACCGCGATCTCGACATTCCCGCGGAGTCGATCGTGCACTTTAAGCTTGCCGACGACCTGGTGCTGCGGGAAGGGCAGTAGAGGCTGGTTTTAGAACGCGCGCCATCCGTGAGTGGCGCCACCCCACACCGAGCCTCCGGCTGTTACACTCCCTCTTGCATCCGAAGAGGGGATCGCAATGAAGACCATTGAGACGGTGGGAGTAGCCGGTGCGGGAACTATGGGTTCCGGCATCGCTCATGTGTTTGCGCGCGCCGGCATGCGCGTCCTGCTATGCGACGTGGAGCAGAATTTGCTCGACCGCGCCCTCAGCCAGATTCGCGCCAATCTCGGCCGCGAGGCCGCCAAAGGCAAACTCGCGGAAGCCGACGTCGAGGCCGCGGTGGCGCGCATCGTTCCCACCACGGATCACGACGCCCTGGCCGGTGCCGACATTGCCGTGGAAGCCGCTACGGAACGCTTTGAATTGAAGGCCAATCTATTTCGCCGCCTGGACCGCATTCTTCCCGTTGGGGCGATCCTGGCCACCAATACCTCCTCCATCTCCATCACAAAGCTGGCCGCGCAAACCCGCCGCCCGGCCCAGGTGATCGGCATGCACTTCTTCAACCCCGTGCCGGTGATGGCCTTGGTCGAGGTGATCCGGGGGCTGGCAACCGACGACGCCACCTACGACCTGGTGCACGGTCTCGCACTTCGCCTGGGCAAGACGGCCGTGGCCGTCAACGACGCTCCGGGCTTCGTCTCCAATCGCGTCCTTATGCCGCTCATCAATGAGGCCGCGTATGCCGTCATGGAAGGCGTGGCCACTCCCGAAGCCGTGGACCAGGTTTTTAAACTCGGCATGGCTCATCCCATGGGGCCGCTCACGCTGGCCGACTTTATTGGTCTCGATGTGTGCGTTGATATTCTGCGCGTGCTGCACGACGGCCTTGGCGATCCCAAGTATCGCCCCTGTCCGTTGCTGGTCCGCATGGTGGATGCCGGATGGCTGGGCCGCAAATCGCGCCGCGGATTCTATACCTACGATACGTAGGCCGAAAATCTACACTGCGATCTGCAATGCGCAGCCGCGGCCCGGTTGGCGCGCGATTCATCTACGCATTCAAATCACGGGCCGGGCTTTTCTGCGCGCACCGATCAGCGCGGCTACCTGGAGCAGCGCTTCATCCGCCTCCCGCGCCGCGGCCATTTGCACTCCGCCCGGCTGCGCGGGCATGGTCACCGCCGGCACGCCGGCAAGACTGAACGGTGTGGTATAGCGCAGCAGGTGCTTGCGCGTGTTGCTGTGATCTGCGCCTGCTTCCAGTCGCGCCACGGGCGCCGCCGGAAGCAGAATCAGTTCATGCGCCGCAAATAAATCGTCCATGCGTGCGCGGAACTCCACGTGACGCTCGCGCAAATCGGCAATCTCGCTGGGCCTGATGCGCGCTCCCCACTCCAGGCGCTCCCGAATTGCGCGTTCAACTTGGTCGAAGTGCCCAGCGTGAATTCCGGCTGCCTCCCACGCCTGGATGGGCGCAAAAATCTCCGAGGATTCAGACCACCAGGGTACCTCGATCTTCGTTGCATGCAGGCCCAGCGCCTCCATTTCGGCAATTGTCCTTTGATAGCTGGCAACCACCTCCGGCTCGCAATCATGGAGAAAGCTGTCGTCTACCACCGCGAATCGAGCGTAGGCGGGTACATACGCAGGCTCGTGAGTCGCAAAGAAGCTGCCCAGGAGCGGCGCTTCCTCCAGATCGCGAAACAGCCAGCCCATGGTGTCAAACGATTCAGCCAGGTGCGCGCCGCCCCGCCAGTCACCTCGGCCCAGCGAAGCGCGATAGCCCGCGAGCCCGCACAGCGCGGCCGGCACCCGCACCGAGCCGCCGGTGTCGGTGCCGATGGCTGCCACGGCCGAGCCCTCCATAACGCTTGCGCATGCGCCCGAAGACGACCCTCCGGTCAACGCGCCCGCATCGCCCGGTTGCAGGCAGTCGCCGAATTCAGGATTCTCGCCCGTAATGCCGTACGCCAGGGCGTGCAGATGAGTCTTGCCGGTAATCACCGCGCCCTCCGCCCGCAATCGTTCCACCAACCATGAATCGCGCGTCGAAATTCCGTTCAGCTCCCGATAGAACTTGACCCCGCAACTCGTCGGGGCGCCCTCCAGGTCGAAGCAATCTTTCACTGAAACGGGCAAGCCCCACAGCGTGTCGCGGCCGTCGCCGAATGGTCCGCCCTCCGACGCCGGCATCGCTTCCACGCGAGTCGCCTCGGCGGCCGTCCATGCCGGGTCTTGCCAGAGGTACGTGTTCCGGCTTGGATTCTGATTGGAATTTGCGAGAGCGTGGTTGGCCAGCCGCGTGGGTTGTGTGATGCCGTTGGCCAGCGCACTGCGAAGCGCTCGGATGGACGCCAGGGTCACCGCGGGGGAAGCAGTCATACGGTGATTGTAGAGAAGGAGCGCCCGTGGCGGAAACGCACGGACCGCTCGACGCCGAGGTCTTGCTCCTTCATCATTCCTTCACTCGCACCGTCATTTGTACTTCGACCAGGGCATTGCGCGGCAGTGCATTCACGCCGATGGCGGCACGGACGTGGCGGCCGGCTTCACCGAATACTTTGACCAGCAGATCCGAGGCGCCGTTAATCACCGCGGGCGAATCATGAAATCCCGTCGCGGCGTTGACGTAGCCGTTCACCGTGAGGACCTCCGCGACACGGTCGAGCGAACCGAGTTCGCGCTTCAACACTGCCAGTTGCGTCAGCGCGCAGGCCTGGGCCGCCGCGTAGCCGTCTTCGATGGTGCGATCCGCGCCTGCCAATCCGGTGATGATGCCGTCGGGGCCCGTAGAAACCGCGCCCGACAGATACAGAACGCCGCCGGCCTGCTTGGCGGGAACGTAATTGCCGCCCGGCGATGGGGGCGGCGGCAGCGTCAATCCGAGTGCGGCCAGGTTCTCTTCAGGGGTGGGGTTTGTACTCATGTGCATAGAATGTAGCACGGCCGGGCGCAGGAATTTGCTTGGGGCTCGCGGGCTAGTCACGTTAGCATGGCGCCATGTTTCGAGCGTCTCTGCTGGTGATGGCTGCTGCGATGCTAACGCCCGCCCCGACTTCTGAATGGACCGCCATCCTCCACGAGGAGCGTTCGTCCCCGGGCGACCTTGAAGTGGGTGGCGAGATTGCCGGCGTGCCGTATGGCTCGATGCGATATGTGCGCTACGAAGACCTGTTACGGCTGCCGCAGGAGACCTACAACGTAAGCGACGATTCGAATTTTCATGGCAAGACCGAGATCACTGGGGTGGCGCTTTCCACGCTGGCGGAGGCGCTGGGGAAATCGGCCGACTTGATCGTGGCTATCTGCTACGACCACTACCGCGCAAATTACCCCAAGGACTATGTTGCGGCCCATCATCCAGTGCTGGTGCTGCGGATCAACGGCCAGGACAGGGAACACTGGCCGGCGACGGCCGAAGTCGGATCGATGGCGCCATATCTCATTTCCCATCCGGAGTTCAAGCCGGCTTTCAAGGTGCTGTCGCATCAAGACGAGGCGCAGATTCCCTACGGCGTAACGCGGCTGGAATTTCGCAAGGAGGCCGAAGTGTTTGGCGCGATTCGGCCGCCGGGCAAGTGGAGGACCGACTCGCCGGTGGGAATGGGATACGTAATCGCGCGGCAGGATTGTTTTCGGTGCCACAACATGGGCGCAGAAGGCGGCACCATGGCGGGGCATTCGTGGGTGGAATTGGCTGCGATGGCGGAAGTCGATCCGGCACTATTCCGGACCATCGTCCGCAACGGGGCCGATGTAAAGGACGGGGCGAAGATGCC
>Ga0070717_10001628_pt1 | contig 15584 bp, 8 predicted proteins | sample LARL113metaG_FD_71366 | JGI IMG/M metagenome (GOLD analysis project Ga0070717, IMG submission 71366) | Corn, switchgrass and miscanthus rhizosphere microbial communities from Kellogg Biological Station, Michigan, USA - LAR L11-3 metaG | ecosystem: Host-associated > Plants > Roots > Rhizosphere ... | reverse complement strand
AGAAGTGAATGAAGAGCCGGTGGTGTTCAAGTGGAAGTACAAGCTGGCGACGCTTGAGGCAGAATCAGTAGCAACCTGACCCTGCCCTATTGCTATGTTATTTAGGAATCTAAATACTAGTCAGTTCGCGTGGTCATCTGCCTACTTCTGTCTAGCCGCATTGCGAGTGACGTTAACGGCACTCACTTCTGCTGGATCGTGGTCGTAATACTCATACGCTGACATCGGTTTTTGGTAATTAAGCGTCCAGGGCCGTTGTTCGGCCGTTAGCTTGCCCAGCACGCGCGCCATCTCACGAATGTGGATGGCTACCGATCCGCAGCAAGCGCCTATGTAGTCCACGCCGATATCTCTTGCCCGTTGCGCATACGCAGCCATCTCTCGGCGGCTGAGTTGCAGCGGGTCCAGCTCGAACGGAAACTGCGGCAGGCTGGTGAAATCCGGCTTCTCGGCCGGAGTGCTATAAGCAACCGGCTGCGCTGCGAGAAACGCATTCGGCACAGCTTTTCGCATCTCGTCTAGCGGACCTAACATGTGCTCCGGCGGGCGCAGGCAATTCATGCCGACGATGTCTGCGCCGGCGTCTACCAGGGCTTTGGCGGCTTCGGCTGCACTCCTCCCTTCTGTCGTGGTGTTCTGATTTTCAAAACAGATCGTGACCATGACCGGCAGACCTGTCCTCTTCGCTCTCTCCACTGCGATCAACGCTTCGCCGAGCCAGGAAAAAGTCTCGCCGATAATGAAATCCACCCCTTCGCCTACCTGCACCGCCAGTTGCTCATCGAAGGTCGCACGCACTCGATCTTTTGCGGCGTTGCTGTCTGGGTCGTACATCCAAGTAAGGCTGAGATTGCCAGCTACCAGGCAGCGTTCGCCGGCGACCTCCTTGGCAATACGCACGGCAGCTCGGTTGAGGTCCTCCAAACGGTCCTGTAATCCAACCGTGGCGAGTTTGTCCCGACTAGCATAAAAGGTGAGCGCCTGCAGCACCTCCGCGCCAGCCTCGCGAAACTCAATATGAAGCTGCCGCAGAGCCTCGGGATTGGTGAGAGCAACCTCGGGAGTGAACGGTCCCGCGCGGACCCAGCCGCGCTTCTCGAGTTCCAGCAAGTAGCCGCCGTCGCCTAGGACGGGGCCTTCTTTTAACTTTTGCAGGATGCCCTTCTTCATGCTGTCTCCTTGTGCCTATTTTTCGGCATACTCAAACTCCGGGACGGCGAAGGTCCCGCAGAACCTGGAAGGCTGCGTTGTGACCGGGAGCGCCGGTTACGCCCCCTCCGGGATGTGCGCCCGCACCGCATAGATAGAGCCCGGCAATTGGACTGCGGTATTGTGAGCAACCCGGTACAGGGCGCATGAAGAAAAGTTGCTCGAGCGTGAGATCGCCGTGAAAAATATTTCCCTCGGTAAGCCCATAGACGCGTTCCAGATCGAGCGGTGTGAGTACCTGCCTCGCAACAATCGCTCCTGGCACATTGGGAGCATATTCGGCGATCTTCTTTATCACTCGGTCGCCGAGTAGTTCACGGTTCTCGTCCCAGGTACCGCGCCGTAAGAAGTATGGCACATACTGCACGAAGCAGGTCATGATGTGCCGGCCCTTGGGAGCGAGGGTTTCGTCCACGTTGGAGGCGACAACGCAATCAATCCATAATTGCGCGGGAATTTCACCGAGCTTGGCAATGTCGTAGCAGCGCTCCGCGAATTCCAGCGAAGGCACCAGGGTGAAAAGTGATCGCTGTGCGGGGCTGGCATCACGCGGCATGCCGTGCACCCTCGGTTCCTCCGCCAAAACAAGATTCACTTTGGCGCAAGGCCCGTTCATCTTGATTCCTTTCACCGCCCGACGAAAGTCCTCAGGCAGCTCACCGGCATCAATCAGGCCGAGGAACGTCCGCTTCGGATCGGCGTTGGAAAGCACGGTGGGTGCGGAAATCTCCGTTCCGTCTTCGAGCACCACACCTCGCAACCGGCCGTCCCGGACATCAATGCGCGCCACCGGAGCGGAAGTGCGGATCTCAACGCCGCGCTTGCGAGCAGCCGCGGCGAGCGCTTGGGTGATCGCGCCCATGCCGCCAATCACGTGCCCATAGAAGCCTTGCAACTCGTGCTCGCCGCCACTCAGTAAATGAAACAACAATCCGAGGGCGGTGCCGGGATCATACGGGCCTCCATGTTTTCCGTAAACGTTGTTGGCGAGGAAAAGTGTCTTGACTTTATCTGACTCGTAATTGCGATCCAAAAAATCGCCCAGGCTGCCGGTCATGAACGAGGTTAGCTGAGCGATCTCAGAGCTTGTGATTCCCCGGAAGCGCCTCCCCACGCGCAAGAGTTTCCACCAACTCCGGATCCCGTCGAGTTCAAATTCCGGCGGCGACTCAAGAAAAAAAGGCTGGAGATAGCGGGCCAACTTCTTCAACTTGTCGTCAACGCGCACGAAAGTTTCAGCATCTTCGACCGAAATTTTGCGCAGCTCCGCAATCGTGCGATCGCGATCAGCCCACCACGGGAGCATCTGCCCGTCGAGGAAAGGCACCTGCAGCATCGGATCACAAGGAACCATGCGCAATCCATGCGACGCCAACTCGAGATCGCGGATCACTTCCGGCCGCAGCATGCTGGCGATGTAAGAGGTGGTTGAGGCGCGGCAGCCAGGCGCGACTTCCTCCGTCACACAACAGCCGCCCACGATGTCGCGACGCTCGAGGACCAGCGTGGAGAGGCCTGCGCCGCCCAGGTAGGCGGCGGCGGTCAGGCCGTTGTGGCCGGCCCCGATGACAATCACGTCGTACTTAGACAAGCTTGACACAAGACGATGAATGCCAGGCTGGAAGTAAATACTAGCCACACACTAGAGATCAAGCGCTGGCCAGCCGCGCCCTTTTTTGTCCCAGCCAATACAGGAACGCACCCACTGCAACCAATGCTCCAGTTCCTCCCACCACTTTTGCAATAGCGAGCACTGGGTGGGCTTCCCCTGGGCTTGGAGCGAACGAAAGAGCGATGGTGAGAGACGCGGTACTGAATCCCACGCAGGAGAGCAACAATGCTGTGGGTTTGCCACCGGGGACGCGAATCACCTCTGCTCCTGCCGGTTCTCTCTGCAAGCGGAACATAGCTGCGAACAAGAATAGATAAGGAAGGAAATAGGTGATGATGCCCATGCTCACCAGCACGTCGTAGGCACCTTTGACACTAGTGCCAGCCTGTCCAAGAAATACGAACACCGCGCCGCAGACCGCCTGCAGGACGAGAGCGACATAAGGTGTTCGCCAGCGGGGATGTAGTTTGGCGAAGACCGGCGGCAGAAAGCGATCAATGCCGGCCACAAAGGGCAAGCGCGCGACGGCAGCGAGGAAAGCACTGGCTGCCCCCAAATTGCTCACCGCAATAAAACCGGCGGTCACGGGAATGATCCAGAAAAATCCGATCCGTCCCGCAGTCCGCGCGATTGCCTGCATGAGTCCCTGCAAATTGCTTACCTGGTCTCGCGGCAGTGCCAGCAGCACGCCGACTGTGCCCACCACATAGCAGAAGGTCACAACCAGGCCGGCGGTGAAGAGAGCCCAGGGAAGAGTACGGCGGGTGTTCTTGATCTCCTCCCCCATGAAAGAGGCGGTTTCGCAGCCGCCAAAGGCGAAAGTCAATGATGACCAAAAGATCATGTCCTTAAAACGGGTGCTCGGGATCATGCTCGTCGCGCTGAAAGCAGTCGCTGATCCGAAGCGGTGCCACGCAATGGCGCCCATACCGATAATAATCACCACGGGCAGCCACATCGCGACCGCACCGGCATTGTGCAGCCATTTGCCAACATCGAGGCCGACCACATTCAGAAAGGTAACTATGGTCAAAGTGACGATCGAAAAAACAATGTAGAAATTCGCGTCGTTTGACAGGTAATTCCACCGATCCCCGTGCATGTACAAGACGTTACTTGCGGCGAAATAGAGCACAGCGGGGAAATACGGCAAATTACTGGTCCAGTAAATCCAAGCACAAATGAAGCCGCCGAAGTCGCCAAATGCCCGCTTGGTCCAGACGTAAAGCCCCCCTTCCTGCGGATAACGCGAGGATAGCTCGATCACCGAAAGCGCCAGCGGAGTGTAGAAGGTGAGCCAGGCGCCGAACCAGATGATCACGGCGCTGGGGCCAGCGCTGGCGCCGGTCGCGATCCAGCGCAAGCTGATGCCGGTGACGACGTAAAACAACACCAGGTCCAAGAATCCCATTGCGCGTTTCGGCTGCGCCAATTCGGCGCCGGAACCGATCGCATTAACAGGGGTGCTAGTTCCGCCGGGAGAATTGGTTGCAGTCATCAGATTCTGTATGGCGCCTTGAACAAATCGCAAAAAGAAGCCAGGGATCGTGAAATGTGAATCACTGGTGATCCCGAGGTATGGCATCCTGCCACGTCTTCTGGCGAATGAGACGGCCGTTTTCCAGCAACTCGCGCTGGTAGGAATAGTAAAAAGTCTTCTGGTCGCTATGCATTTCAAGATGGCCGCGATAGAGAAGGGCTCGGTCCTTCAATTGAAATGTCGTATCGGAGTCGCCCCGGACTACGTTGACCTCCGGACGCTTGTCTTCCACGTCGTAAGTGAGTTGCTCGTGATGCGTGCGCTTGCCCCAGGAATACTGTGTGCTATCGTCGCCGCGCCACTCCACGTGTGTCGCCTGGCGGACCTCATCCCGGGTCACAGTGTACTCGCCCGGCCACGGATACCCCTCCGAATGGACATCGGCAAGGTGATCGGAAGTTTCCGGTGGCTGAAAACTCGGCCGCGAAGATGTTTTGAGGGGAACAACCGGCAATGCCAGCCGCGATGCGTCAGTGCCGCCCAAATGGAGGGAAGTTGTCATTTCGTAGGGCGTTGACCAGATGGTTGGCCACCAGGAGTTCGATACTGCTAACCGGATACGGTGCCCTTTCGGAAACACCCATGAAGTGAGGTGTAGTTTGATGTTCAGCGAATAGATGCGACCGGGCTCCAAATCAGTAGGATTGCTGGCCGAGGCCCGCTGCGCGCCGTTCACGCCCGCTCCGGTCACTAGTGTCACCGTTCCATCGGGCGCAACATCACACAAACGCACAAACCAATCCGCTAGCGGAGCTGAAGCTGAGACCCGCAATTCAGCATCCGGGCGCCCCAGGATGGCTATGTCGTCCAAAAGCGGGCTGGAATCATAGATCAGGCTGAAAGCATCTGCGGTACGCTGATCGGTGGTCAGGTCGCCCCACCAGAAACCCGCCTCCACCCCGCTTGACGGCACATAACGCAAGTGGTCAACGGAAGAGGTTGGGACTGAGCTCTCCAGCGCGTGCGCCGAATTCAAATACAATATTTTCTCCCTAGCTTCCGCAGGCGGCCAACGCTGCTCATTGCGCCAGTCACCAGGGATCGTCGTCAGATTCAAGTCGGGCGGATGCCAGTGCTGCATGTAAACTGCGATCTCCGGCTCCTGCATGATGCCAGTGTCACGTCCCTTCAGCCAGTGATCCCACCACCGTAGTGCCTCCCGACGCCACTCGATTTGGGGACCCGGCAGGGCATCATCGGGGAAAGTGTGGTTCCAAGGACCGATAATCGCCTTCATCGGCACCTTCATCTGTTCCAACATGCGAGGGATGCTGTCGCGATATCCGTCGAGCATGCCACCGATCATGAACACCGGAACCTGGATAGAATCGAGCGCCCGTTCGGGCTCATGCCAAAAGCTACTGTCGCGCTGGTGCCGCATGTAATTCAGCGACCAGGGCGGATTATCAAAACGGCGAATGAGTGTCTTCTCATCGATCGGGAAATCGGGCGAGCGGCTCAAGGACTGATCGAGGTCCATGGCGACCTCGAACTCGTCGACGTGCATCATGCCGTCGATGAAGTGCACGTCTTCTTTAAAGAGGTCTTCGGTGGCGCAGACTGCGATAATCGCCTTCAGGGCCGGCGGGTGTCGCATCGCGAGCTGCAGGGAATTAAATCCGCCCCAGGAAATACCGAACATCCCGACATTGCCGTTCGACCACGGTTGCCGTGCCAGCCACGCGATGACCTCTAAGCCATCCTCCTGTTCCTGCCGCGAATATTCGCGGGCAGGCGTCTCGCCCTCGCTCGCTCCCGTTCCCCGAATATCGACACGGGCAGTGACATAGCCACGATGCGCGAAATAAGTGTGGAGAGGATAGTCGCGCTCGATTGTGCCGTCGTCCTTTCGATAGGGCAGGTATTCGAGGAGGGCGGGAAATTTCTCATCCGGCTTGCCTCCGGTTGGAATAAATAGGGAGGCTGCCAAACCCACTCCGTCCTTCGTCGGAATCCGGACTCTCTCGATTCTCACGCCATACTCAGGTGGAGCAGGCGGGAGTCCGGTGGGCTGCGCCGGCAAAGGCGTGAGAATCCAAAGCAGCAGAAATATTTGCCCGAAACAAATGCCCACGCTCTTCCGCTGTTCGCGATATAGAAGCTTGGCGTAAGACATTCGCCTGGTACTTCCTCCCGAAGCGCCAGCCCGCTCTGTGAACAACTTATTCTGCCTAATTCCAGAGCTGGTTCGCGATTTAAAGCTCCTGCGGGGCGACCGATCGAGTGTGCCGTGGCCTCGCAACTGGGCCGAAACCAGTTTAAGCTGTCACATCAGCGCCCATCACCGTGACCGGTCGTTACTTATCAGAAGCGCTTAGAGCTTTTGTACACCGGGGCGATCGGCCTTCAGCACGAAAGTAACTACCCTTATGCGGGATGCCGTTACATTATGTTCGTTTCGGATAGCCCGTCCCGGAGAATGAAAACCGTGCCACAGACGTTACCGGACAGTTCTTATGCTCGCCTCTGCTCCCACGAGTTTCTCTGGCCTCGGCGAGCCGCCGAAGGCCACTACTATCAGGTTTGTCTTCTTTGTGGCGCCAAGTACAAATACGATTGGAAGAGCATGCAGCGCATAGAACGCGTGGATACTGAGCTCAAGGCCGCTCCTCGCCTCAGTCTGCTGCTTGAATTGGAACCAGCGCATCGCGTCTTCTTCCGGAACTTGGCCGACGTGCTCTTGTTCCGGTCGACGCCGCCCGCCGCTACAACGTCCAGACCTGCGCCCTTTTGGCGCGACGTCTTTGTTTGTTCCGGCGTGCCCTGGCGGTGGCTGCTGGGATCAACGGTCAGCCACATGATCGCGATTGCGGCCATGTTGATCCTGTCCCAGTGGTGGGCGCAGCGAGAACCGCTCCAGCATCGGAGGACCTTCTACAAGTCGTACGTCAGCTACTACATGCCTTCCCCGTCCTTCCCCGCGCTGAGAAGCAGTGCATCGCGGGTTCGTGCACTGCCGAGGAGGAAGCCCGAGTCCGCACATCAGGCCGTGCTACGGGTGGCGCCAGAACGCAGACGGAAGATCATCCAGTCGCCCGACATTAAGCGGACTGAGTCTGCGCCACCCAATGTCCTGGCCTCGAACCCTGCACGTTCGGCGATGCCACTCTCCTCCAACAAATTGACCTTACCTGCGGTCCCGAATTCGGTCGTCGCGTCGCTGTCGGATTTTAGCTACGCTACGGCTCGCCGGCATGGTCTGCCTCAAGGTTCCGTCGTTGCCCCTCCACCCGAGGTTAAGGCCGTTTCCTTACGACGTGGAATAACCACACCCAACGCGGCCGTCGTCGGGCCGCCGCCTACCGTGCATAGCTCGATACGCAAAGTTGGGGACATCAACATCGGCCAGTCCGGAATCGTCGAGCCCTCGCCGCAGTTACCCATGCACGAGCAGCGTACGTTTTCTGGCATGCCGCAGGCGATTCTTGGCAGCCTAGCCACTTCGGTCGTCCCTCCACCACCGTCAGCTCAACGCTCCGGAACTCTCGCCGATCGCCGAGTGAGTTCGCTGTCAAGTACTGGTCCGCAAGTTGTACCGCCTGCTCCATCGGTTCGGGACGTGGGTAACTCTGCTGGAGGTGCGCGCGTGAACTCGCTGTCCAGCACTGGCTTGCAAGTTGTACCACCGGCTCCATCAGTTCAGGATGCGGTTAACCCCACCAGAGATGGACCCGCGAGCTCGCTGTCCAGTACTGGTCTGCAAGTTGTCTCGCCTCCTGCAGCTGTTCAGGGCACAGCTAACTCCGGCACAGGCGGACGTGCAATCGCGATGAGCATCCCCCCAGTTGTTACGTCGCCATCGCAACCTGTGATCGACAACCCGCGCGGACCAGTTGACAACCCGCGCGGGCCAGTTACTGAAGAGATGGCCATTCGTTTGATCGGATTAGCGTTGGCTCTGCCGAGCTCCTCTTATTTCTCGAACTATGAGGTTTTCATTGCGGAAAGACGTATAAGCAAAGTCGCGTCACAGCTCATAAAACTGGTTTACGTGTCTCTTCCTTATCAACGGCGACTGTCCGAGTATGGTCTGAACAACTCGAGAGTGTACAAGCTCCGCGTGAGCAGAGACCGGACTTGCGACGAAAGCCTGTTGCAAATGACATGGCCTGAAAACGACCCGCACCCGGGATCGCAGTATTCCACCGATTCCCCGGGATTGAGCCCCAATGATCGAAGTGGCATGTTGCCCTGCTATCGCACGACCGCAGATGACTACCGGAGAGCGCTTTCGCGAGGGCGCTAATATCTCGTCCGCTCTCTCGGCTAATATACAGTCCGGGCATTGCAATCGCCTCGGCTCGAAAAAGGCGCGGATCCACCAGCCGTAGCCGGTGAACGGAACGGGCGGGCGGGAGCCCGGAATCATGGCCAGCGCGGTAAGTTACTGATCTGGAAAGGCCAGAATTTCCTACTTGCCCGTTCGGAATGTGCAGGGATGTTTCTCATCATTGAAGTGGTGTTCTGCCATACCGCGTGCAGCATATTTTTCTTGATAGTTTGCAGCCGACCTGATTAAACTTTCCCTCGAAATTGGAGCTTCTGTTGGAGACGTGGGCCAAAGAGGGGGATCCCATGCAGCGCAGCCAGGTTCTGCGGTCAGCATCTGTTTTCTTTTTCGTTGTCAGCTTGTTCACGTCCCTTCCAGTTCGCGCTCAAACTGTCACCGGCGACATCACTGGAGATGTGACCGACAGTAGTGGCGCTGTTCTACCCAACGTTACGGTCACCGCCGTAAATACGGGCACGAATTTCTCCCGCTCAGGGACCACCACTAACGCTGGGAATTACCGGATCCCGGACCTGCCGATTGGGCAATACAAAATCACTGCGACCGCGCAGGGGTTTAAAACTGCCGTGCAGAACGCCGAAGTGCGCGCCGGTGGTATTGTCCCAGCAAACTTCAAATTGAGCGTCGGCCAGCGCAACGAGGTTGTGGAGGTCGAAGGCTCGGCTCCGATGGTTGAAACTTCGCCTTACGAGAACAATTATGTAGATAACTTGAAGATCGAGAACGTGCCGCTGAATGGACGCGACTTCAACTCGCTGCTGGCCATTACCCCCGGGGTGCAGCGAACCCCAGGCGGCGGCTTTCTCGCTATCAGCATAAACGGTGCGCGCACGACGTCTAACAATTACTTCATTGATGGCCTGTACAACAACGACCGCTACTATGGGGATTCGGCCATCAACCAGACCGGCATTTTAGGCATTCCGGCGGTGTCGTTTCCTCCCGATGCCATCGAGGAACTAAGTGTGCAAGAGACGCCCTCCGCTGAGTTTGGCGTCAAGGGCGGTGCGCCCATTCTACTGAATATGAAAAGCGGCACCAACGATTGGCACGGAGGCGCGACCTGGGTCAACCACAATGGCTTGGGCGACGCAGACAACTATTTTGCCAATCACAACACGGACAATTGTGGCTCCCCGGGTGAATGCAAGCCCACTCCCATCCACAATAATCAGTTCCACGCCAACATTGGTGGCCCGATTGTCAAAGACAAGGCTTTCTTCTTCCTATTCTACGAAGGCCAGCGCTACAAGTCGGTGGCGGTGGCCAGTCGTACAGTTCCTTCCATCGCCGAGATAGCTGGAGCGAAGGCCGATATTGCCGCCAATAACCTACAGATTGACCCAGTGGGACTGGCGCTACTGAACTACTTCCCTTCGACTCTGAACGGTAAATACACCCAGCAGGACCCGACCACTGCCAGTAACAACGAATTCGGAGTGAAATTCGACTACAAGTTTAGCCAGAGCCATTCGGTAGCCGCGCGCTACATCTTAGGGGATAGTTTTCAGAATGGGCCGCCTTTTGCTGGTTTGCCCGCGGCCGGAAACAACCCAGGACTGTTCAACTCTGTAGCCCCTTCCCGCGCGCAAATGGCGGGTGCGAGTTGGACTTGGAATATGGGGCCGAACAAACTTCTGGAGAGCCGTCTTGGCTTTACACGTTTCTCCCAGGTTCTCGGCATAAATAACAAGGTCGATCCTAAGAGCCTGGGCATTGACACCGGTCCGCTGAGCCCGGCCGACTTCGGTGTGCCCTACGTTTACCTCTACCATCTCGGCTATGGTGGCTACATCGGCGGCGTGCAGGGCTATCCCATCACCACGGCGCCCGACCAGACTTGGGACTGGTCGGAGCACTTCTCCTGGGTCAAGGGAAGCCACACGATCAAATTCGGTGGGAACTTCCAGCGTGCCTATACCAACAGCGTTCGCAACTTCGCCCGCACTGGATTGGCCGCAGGCTATTTCGCCTATTACGCCGCCTCCCCCTATTACGGAAATCATGGGTACCTCCCTGGGGATCGAGTTCAGGGCGACATCGAGGAATTACTGCTGGGAAAAGCCGACCTCGCGGACCGTAGTTTTGGTGACACTCACCGTCATATCACTCAGAACTCGGTCGGGTTCTACGCCCAGGATGACTGGAAGATCAAGCCGCGTCTCACGCTGAACTACGGCCTGCGCTACGAGATTAATGGAACGCTGCGCGACACCAATAATAACGAGGCTGTGTTCATTCCGCCGCCGGGACCGCCGGGGCCTGGCTTCGTGAAAGTTGGGCAGGGAATCGGCGGGATCCACAATGTGGATTACCACGATTTCGGCCCGCATCTTGGGTTCTCCTGGGACGTTTTCGGCCACGGCAGAACCGTCCTCCGCGGCGGTTACTCGCTTACCTACGACGTCGCCAACTTCGGTACGCTGGCGGCGCCTTACAGCTTCGCCCACGCCCGCACGGGGGTATTTACTCAATTGAACCTTGGCTTCTTTAATGTGTCCAACCCGTCGGATGTTGGGAATGCCACGAGTACAGTGTCCCCTCTTCCCACGGACCCCAGCGCCACTTGTTATGACCCCGTAGCGCGCACGGGTGATTATATCTGCTTCAGCCAGGGGCCACTGTTTAGCCAAACACCTGTAGCCCCATTTAACGCCTTCGCGGTCGTACAAAATTTCAAGACGCCTCGGTATCACAATTTCAACCTGAGCCTGCAGGATGAGCTGTTCCGGCATAATGTCTTGACCCTCACCTATTCCGGGCAGCGCGGCCGCGACTTGATCATCTTCAACGATCTCAACGCACTTCCGATCGGAACCGTTGATCCGAATTTTGGGACTTCTTGCAACTCGGGGAACTCTGCCTGCGACGCGCTTCGTCCCTTGGGAGGCAGTTTTCTTGACAGCGCGGGGAATCCCCTTCTCCGTCACGTCATTCAGGCAACAAACGGCGCCAGCTCGCAATACGATAGCCTGCAAGCTTCGTATAACCAGCGCGCCTGGCACGGGCTGGACACGCAGTACAATCTGACTTGGAGCAAGTGCTTCGACGACAATTCCGTGAACCGCGGTGGTGCGGGCGATTACACGCAAATCAACAATAGCAACCCTGTGGGTAGCACTGCGTTGGCGGTGCCGAATTTCCGCGACTCGCGCGGACTCTGCGACCACGACGTCCGGCTTAACTTCAATATCGGTGGCGTGTACGACTTCCCGGCGATCCCCCATTTTGGCCAACGCATGGGCAAGGGCTGGCAGCTCGGTACCATCTATACTGCCCTCGCCGGGCGGCCGTTCAGCGCGATTCTGGGCGGAGGTGGAGATCCGTCTGGGCAGGGTTTGATCGGAGCCAGTATTCGCGCCGCATGGGACGGTACGCCGGTTCACTACAACACTCGGAATCCGGACCTTTACGTGGCCGAAACCTACACGGTCGAGGATCAGCTCGATCCTTGTGGTAGAGCGGGTAGTTCAGATCCCAGCAATCCCGGACATACCTTAGGAGGGTTGCCGCTTTCGCCGTTCTACAGCCCTTGTTCTGGCACGGTCGGCAATTCACGACGCAACCAGCTGATCGGGCCAGGGCTGAGCCAGTGGGATATGTCGCTCATCAAGGACACCAAGATTACCGAGAGGCTGAACGTGGAGATTCGTTGGGAAGTGTACAACCTTCTAAACCATGCGAACTTCCATTACTTTCCAGATAACAACATCTTGGGTACTTGTAGCGTGCTTGCAGGTAGATTCTGCTCGGCATCGCAACATGCTTTTGCGACGTTCGTAAAAACCTCAGACGTGGCTTCAGGAAACCCTGTGATCGCACAAGGTGGGCCCAGAAACATGAACTTCACTCTCAAGTTCAAGTTCTAGGCAGCGAGAACCGATTTCGAGGGAGTCCGCCTGCGGTAGACTCCCTTTTTCCTATTCCTATGGCAGTCCGGCGCTTGGGCTTTTCCCTCCTGACGTTTTTGGGCGTGTGTTCCCTGTTCGCAGTGCAGCATCCCAACCCCTTGCCGCAGCGGAGAGCTGTGCCACATCCGGCTGGCCAGCCGCTGCCGAACGTGATCCTGATCACGCTTGATACCACGCGAGCTGACCGCATGGGTTTCCTCGGCTCGGCTCGCGGTCTTACTCCCAATCTGGACGCAATGGCGCAGCAAGGCGTCGTGTTCACCCGCGCTTACGCGCACGTGCCGCTGACGACGGCGTCACACACGACCATCTTCACAGGAACCTATCCGCAGTTTAATCACGTAAACGACTTTGGCGTCCCGCTCTCAACCAAGTTGCCTTACCTTCCCGACATCCTTCACAAGCGGCGGTATCACACTGGGGCCTTCGTCGGCTCGCTGATTCTCGATCCGCTGGATGGCACGGCCCCGGGGTTTGATCGCGGCTTTGACGTTTACGACGCTGGGTTTCATTTGCGGCGGCACGGGATGGATCGCTACAAATCGGTCGAGCGTCGAGCCGGAGACGTCGTGGATCATGCTCTCGGCTGGCTCAGCCAAGTGCCGAGCGGGCCATTTTTCTTATGGGTGCATTTCTATGATGCGCATGACCCATACGACCCGCCCTCGCCGTACAGAGAGCGCTATGCCTCACAGCCCTATGACGGAGAGATTGCGTACGCGGACGCTTGCCTGGGCAAGCTGCTCGATGCGCTCAAGAAGCATAGGCTTTACGATGAGACGCTGATTGCAGTAATGGCGGATCACGGCGAGTCGCTGGGAGCTCACGGCGAGAATACGCACGGAATTTTTCTCTACGACGAGACCTTGCACGTGCCGCTGCTGATCAAGCTGCCGGCGAATCGCTGGGCCGGGAAGCGGGTTGAAAGCAGAGCCAGGCTGGTAGATGTCGCGCCCACAATTTTGGCCTCAGCGGGATTTAATGTGCCGGCTGAGATGCAGGGCGAGCCGCTGATGAGCGTGGAGAAGCCGGGAAGAGCCTCTGCTAAGAGTAACCCCGGCGATGAGGACCGTCCCGCTTACGCTGAAACTGACTACCCGCATCGCGCTTTCGGTTGGAGCGCATTGCGAGCGCTGCGCTCGGGAAAGTATCTCTACATTCAAGCGCCAGAGCGGGAGCTTTATAACCAGTCTGCCGATCCGGAGGCCGCTCACAACTTAGCTGTGAGCACAACGGCAGTCGCCGATACTTTGGCCGCGCAACTCAATGACTTTCGCCAAAAAACCAGCCAAACTTTGGTCGAGTTGGCTAAACCAGATCCTGAACAAATGAAAAAATTGCAGGCGCTCGGCTATGTAGGCACAGAGACGGGTACAGAAAAAGATGAAAAAAAGCTCATTGGAATCGATCCCAAAACCAAGATCGAAATTTCCAACCTGCTGCATGACGCCATGTTCGATGTGGAAGACGCGCGTTACCAGGAAGCGATCCCGCTGCTCGAGCGCGTGTTGAAAGAGCAGCCGGAGATGCCAGTCGCCAACATGCAATACGGAATGGCCGAAGCGCGCCTGCGAAATTATGACAAGGCAATCGCTCCCCTGCAGAAAGCTATCAAACTGCAGCCTGATAACGGCATGGGCCATTACGAGCTTGGGCTGGCGCTGTTTGAAACTGGTGATTGGAAATCCGCCGCGCCAGAGTTCGAAGCAGCAGTTGCACGCGCGCCGAAATGGGCGGACGCACATTTTTCCTTGGCTGCAGTGTATGCGCGCATCGACCGCGTGCCGGACGCGATGACTGAGCTCGACACCACCCTCACCCTCACTCCCGATCACTACCGAGCCAATCTGCTGCGCGGCAGGATTCTGTCATTACAGGGCAATCCGCTTGGAGCGCTGAATAACCTGGAAAAGGCGGTGCAGGTCCAACCAGAGTCGCAGGAAGCGCATTTGTTTCTCGCCGACGCCTACGGCCACCTAGGACGCGAAGCCGACGCGCAGCGAGAACTGGCGGCCGCGCGGAGCGCCAAGCCTCCCGCGCTGAACTGAGCAGATGTTCAGGGCGGCCAAGAGAAAGGAAACGCTGTTCCATTGTCGTCTTGTTGCGTGGTGGACGTGTAGGCCGTTTCAAAGCCCCATAGGGCGAGTCGCTCTTCCTACCGACCCAATTCACCACGCAGATGCTTTGATAGATTCTCGATACGCTTCAGTTTCTGAACAGTGTCTTTCGGCAACAGACCTTGTTTCACGTGCTGCATGTCGGGCTGCAGCGATTGTGAGAGTTCCAACAGTTCCTTCGCTTCGTGTTGCAGTCGATCGGGATCAATCCGAGTGCTAGATCCCGCATTTGAGTGCATCCGCAGAATAGTGTCGAAGCGGTCGTCGGCTTGCGGGAACGGAAGGCGATCCGGCGTAACCTCTTTTTGTGCGTGAACTGGCGTTGGGGCGAGGATCAAACATGTAACGCAGATGGCGAACGGTAACATAAAAAAACTCGAGGATTTCACAGTTGTCACTCCTCTCTCCAGGACTGCAATGGATTCTACCTCGGTTAAGAGTGCAGTATGAACTGCCCCGCCAATGGATTCACACTATCGGGATGCTGTTCTCGTTCGATCTGGTTCTGATCGACAAAGACCATTCTTGGGCGGCGACCGTCTTATTGAATTCTGATGTAAATGGAGGTACAGTCGCTCGTGTCTCAACACGCGTCGACTCCCGCGGCCAGCGATGATTCCTCCCAAACCAGCAAATGAGAAACGTTGACGGAGACGCTTTCCAAGACCTGACATGAGAGCCGTTGACAAGATGCCGGACAAATATGCGCTGGGAGTGCCCGCACTTGCAATCCGCCGCTCAGTTTCGGCAGTGCGAGGAAGACTTATTCGGCTCGCGCTCTGGCGCCGAGGTTCAATAGGTTTGGGGATAAGCACCGCGCGGGACAAGCATTTCTCTACAGAAGAGTCGAGCAGGACCCGCATCCGGCGACTGCAAACCTGATTCAGATTCAGCCCTTGCCTGC
>Ga0070717_10001627_pt1 | contig 15585 bp, 13 predicted proteins | sample LARL113metaG_FD_71366 | JGI IMG/M metagenome (GOLD analysis project Ga0070717, IMG submission 71366) | Corn, switchgrass and miscanthus rhizosphere microbial communities from Kellogg Biological Station, Michigan, USA - LAR L11-3 metaG | ecosystem: Host-associated > Plants > Roots > Rhizosphere ... | reverse complement strand
CCCTTGCGCTTCACTAACCCTTCGTCTCCATCAGACTGGGTAGAGGGCTCTCACCTCCTAGCTGTTGAACATGCTTGGCACACAAGAAAAACCCCGCCCAAGCTGAGCTTGGACGGGGCACCCTACAGGTTTTTGCGCCGGAGGCGTTTCTGCCTGGACGGCAAGTCTTAGTACATGTCGCCCATGCCGCCGCCGTGGCCGCCGGGAGCGGGAGCTTCCTTCTTTTCGGGAATCTCCGCCACCAGGGCTTCGGTGGTGAGCATCAGGCTGGCGATGGAGCCGGCGTTCTGCAGGGCGGTGCGCACGACCTTCGTGGGATCGAGCACGCCGGCCTTAACCAAGTCCTCGTACTCGTTGGAGAAGGCGTTAAAGCCGTAGTTCGGCTCTTTCGAGTCGAGCACCTTGCCCAGGATCACTGCACCTTCTTCGCCGGCGTTCTCGACGATCTGGCGCAGGGGCTCAGTGATGGCGCGCTTCACGATGTTGATACCGATCTGCTCATCGCCTTCGGCCTTCACCTTGTCGAGCGCTGCGGCGCAACGGGCCAGAGCAACTCCGCCGCCGGGGACAATGCCTTCTTCCACGGCCGCGCGGGTGGCGTGCATTGCGTCTTCCACTCGGGCTTTCTTTTCCTTCATTTCGGTTTCGGTTGCGGCGCCGACTTTGATGACAGCTACGCCACCGACCAGTTTCGCCAACCGCTCTTGCAACTTCTCGCGGTCGTAGTCGCTGGTAGTCTTCTCGACCTGGCTGCGAATTTCTTTTACGCGGCCTTCGATCTCAGCGTGCTTGCCCTTGCCTTCGACGATGGTGGTGTTGTCCTTGTCGATGGTGATCTTCTTGGCCTGGCCAAGATCCTGGATCTGAACGTTCTCGAGCTTGATGCCGAGATCTTCAGTAATGGCCTTGCCGCCGGTCAGGATAGCGATATCCTGCAGCATTGCCTTGCGGCGATCGCCGAAGCCAGGAGCCTTGACGCCCGCGACCTGCAGCGTGCCACGCAGCTTGTTGACGACGAGGGTGGCGAGGGCTTCGCCTTCGACATCTTCAGCGACGATCAACAGGGGCTTGCCGCTTTTGGCAATTTGCTCGAGCAGCGGGAGCAGGTCCTTCATCGAACTGATCTTCTTTTCGTAGATCAGAATGTAGGCGTTCTCGAGGGCAACTTCCATGCGCTCGGGATCGGTGACGAAGTAGGGAGAGAGATAGCCGCGGTCGAACTGCATGCCTTCGACGACTTCCAGCTGGGTCTCAAGGGTCTTTGACTCTTCGACGGTGATGACGCCGTCTTTGCCGACCTTCTTCATGGCCTCAGCAATGATCTTGCCGATGGTCTCGTCATTGTTGGCCGAGATGGTGCCGACCTGGGCAATCATTTCGCCGGTGACGGGCTTCGACAGTTTGTCGAGTTCGCCATTGACGCGGTTGCCTTCCTTGTCGATCTTGCCGGCGATGATGGTGACGGCCTTCTCGATGCCGCGCTTCAGGGCCATGGGATTGGCGCCGGCGGCAACGGTCTTGACGCCTTCGCGGTAGATAGCCTGAGCGAGAACGGTGGCCGTGGTGGTGCCGTCGCCGGCGACGTCGGACGTCTTGCTGGCAACTTCGCGAACCATCTGGGCGCCCATGTTCTCGAGGCCGTCCTTCAGTTCGATTTCTTTGGCTACGGTAACGCCGTCTTTGGTGATGGTCGGCGAACCGAATTTCTTTTCGATGACTACATTGCGACCCTTGGGGCCGAGGGTAACCTTCACGGCATCGGCCAGAAGGTTGACGCCGCGGAGGATCGCCTGACGGGATTCTTCTCCGTGAACGATTTGCTTTGCCATTGCTGTTTTCTCCTAATTTGTTTTGCAGGATTGCCCTGCTGGATTTCTTTGGCGGCTCGTAGCTCTTAGCTTTTAGCTCTGGGCCAAACCGCGGAACGGACAACTACTTCTTCGATCCGGCGAGTTCTTTCTTCGCCCCGGTGGCGGCGCCTGTGAGCGTGCCGAGAATTTCTTCTTCTTTCATGATGATGAATTCTTCGCCATCAATCTTGATCTCGGTGCCGGAGTACTTGCCGAACAGGATGCGGTCGCCCTCTTTCACAGCCAGAGGGAAAGTCTTGCCTTCGTCGTTGGTGCGGCCTTTGCCGGTGGAGATGACTTCGCCCTCCTGCGGCTTATCTTTGGCTGAGTCCGGGATGATGATGCCACCACGAGTGGTGGAAGCTTCCTCCACACGACGGACCAGAACGCGGTCATGCAGTGGTGAAAATTTCGTCATGGTTTGTTGCTCCTTTCAAGGATTTGGACGGTTGAGATGGTTCAATTGATCTGCGTAAACCTATGAGTTTGATTGGGTTAGATACTGCTGTTAGCAGTCACGACTATCGAGTGCTAATTCTAAGAGATCAGCAGAAAAATGTCAAGGGGGTGGGCTGCTGCCCTGTTCGCTCACCTCCGGTGTCAAAGTGGCAGTGAGGTAACTGAAGATTCCACCAGGAGTTTCGATTTACCGCAAGCTTTCGAGGACGGGCGCGTTCTCACGATGCCAATGAGTAGGCGCGAGGTGAGCGATGAAACGAATTCTCGTAGCTGTAATCGGTGCAGTGGTCATGGTACTGGGACTGGTGGGTTGTGCGAGCGATTCGGCACTGAACGTAGTGCCGAATACGCCGAGTGCTCCCGCGGTTAAACCGAAAACGATGAGGGCCTTTCATTCGGATGCAGAGCTGACTGCTTATTTGCGTGAACTGGCAGCGAAGCAGAGGATTATGAATCGCCTGAGCACGGATCTGTATTCCGCAGGCGTTCCAGCGCCTGCTGCTGCTCCGAAGAACTCCCTTGCCGAAGCTGATGCAAAAGAGGAATCGATCACCAACGTGCAGCACGCCGGCGTGGATGAGGGCGGGATAGTCAAAGTGCACGGCAATTACCTGGTGGTTTTGCGGCGCGGACGATTGTTCACGGTTTCGATTGAAGATGGAGATTTGAGGCCGGTTTCGAGCGCTGACGCGTTTGGGCCGGAAATCGATCCACGGTCGACGTGGTACGACGAGTTGCTGATTTCGAACGACACCGTGGCCGTGATCGGGTACAGCTACGAACGCGGTGGCACAGAGGTTGGTCTGTTTCATCTCGACGACGCCGGCAAGCTGACCTACCGATCAACTTATCAACTGCGATCGAACGACTACTATTCTTCGCGCAACTACGCGAGCCGGTTGATTGGTAGCAAGCTGATCTTCTATGCGCCGCTGTATTTGAATCCAATCGATAACGAACTGTTTCATTGGTTTCCGGCGGTGCGGAAGTGGCACAAAGGAGCAGGTCCGGGCGAGTTTCGACGGATCGTTGCGGCGGCGCAGGTGTACAAGCCCGAGGACTCGTTCGATTCTTTGGACGGTACGGCGTTGCATACGGTGACGGTCTGCGATCTGTCGAATGCTGATTTCGATTGCAAGGCGACTTCCGTGATTGGGCCGTGGGGACGCGTGTTCTACGTCTCGCCGCACGCGGTGTACATATGGGTGACGAGGTTGAGTGTTTGGGAGAAGAGAGCGGTGACGAAATCGATGTTGTATCGCATGCCGCTGGATGGCTCTGCGCCCAGCGCGGTGAAAGTATCCGGAAGTCCGGTAGATCAGTTCTCGTTTCTTGAAAGCGAGGATGGCCATCTCAACGTGCTGGTTCGGTCGGAAAGCGTAGGCGCCGGAATGTGGGGCGGGGAACTGGCGGCGGGTAGCATTGCCTTAATGCGGATGCCGTTGGCAAGTTTCTCGGATGGAAGCGCGGCGGTTCCAGCTTCGAGTTATCTGCGGTTGCCTACGCCCAGGGGAGCTGCATTTCAGAATCGATTTGTGGGGAAGTATCTGCTCTATGGTGCGGGAAGCGGATGGGGGTATCCACAAAAGAACGAGCGTTCGCAGCTTTTTGCGGTGCGATGGGCGAATGGCGATTTAAATGTCGTTGCCATGGAGCATGGAACCGACCGGATCGAAGCAATGGGATCTGACGCGGTGGTCGTCGGCACGGATGGCCGGGATCTGCACTTCACTGCGGTGCGGCTGGGCGACGTCCCGGAAGCAGTGGACGATTATGTGGAGAAGGGAGCTTCGCAGGGCGAGTTGCGCAGTCACGGATTTTTCTACAAGGCGGAGGCGTCCGATTCGGGGATGCTAGGGTTGCCGATCAGCGTGCCGCTACGGGCGGGGTACCAACATCTGTTCGAGACTTCGGCGGCGATTTTGTTTCTGAAAAATGACGAGTTGCATTTTGAAGAGATGGGCGATTTGGGGGCGGATCCGCAGGGACCGAAGGATGATGGATGCCGCGCTTCCTGCGTAGACTGGTACGGCAATTCCCAGCCGTTGTTTCTGCGGGGGCGGATTATTGCGCTGCTCGGTTACGAGATGGTTGAGGGAGCTTTGGAAAAAGGGCGGATTTATGAGACGCGGCGGGTGAATTATGGTTCGAGTTTGACAGTTTCACGGCGGTAATTTGTGCGTGATCTCGGTGCTAATTGGTATGGAGTGGGCGTAAGGATTTCAGGCGTGGCTCCGGGGACGCGGTCTCTTGTCTGGGAATCCTAACCGGCGCTCAAAGCGCCGGGCTATTTTCAGATGTCCCTGCCGGAACAAGAAGCGGGCGGCGAGCTTACATGGTCGGGCCCGCCTCTTTTGTCTGGTCGCAGGTGCCCGTCGTGGTCTGCGGATTTAGAACTTGCGTCCACGGCTGACCGTTGGGGGCACTCAGCAGAGCTGGAGTGCTGAAATTGAAAAACTCACTCATGTCGCGCGATGGGTCTTGCCAGTAGGCGTCGCGCGCAGTGAGCGATTTCACGTTGAATTGCTTTTCGATGAAAGCCAGGATGGCGGTGTAGTCCCGCGGTGTGTGCGAGACGAAATTTGGCTTAGCGTACGGGGAGATGACAATCATCGGTACGCGGAATCCGGTGAGGTTGAATGTTCCTCCCAGACTGCCCACCCGGCAATATTCAGCCGAGCCGTTATTCGGATCCGGACACTGGCCGGGACCGTACTGGTCCGGCAGAGGAACCGTGATTGGCGGAACGTGATCGTAGAGGCCGCCGCCTTCGTCGTAGGTGAGGATGAAGACGGAATCCTTCCAGGCATCGCTCTTCATTAGCGCGGCGATAATGGATTGCACGTAAGCGGCCCCGGTTTGGATGTTGTTGTCGGGATGTTCATCGAGGTGGCTGTCGCCCGACGCGCTGTCGATGAAGATGACTTGCGGCAACGCCTGATCCGGATCGCACGTGCTGCCGCTGCAGGTTCCTGCCAGGCGGTTCATCAAGTCGCTAACTGGGAAAACCCTCGACTGGATCGTCGTATCGGAGAAGTCCTGATAGTTCGCGAGAAACACTCCGTCGTGGTAGTAGTACAGCCAGCTTACGTTGGCGGTATTCATGGCCCGGAAAATGGTGGGGGCGGAGTATGGCGGATGGTCGGCCGAACCGTCCGGATATTCGTGTCCGGAGGAGGTTCCCGCCATCAGATACATACGATTTGGAACCGTGTTGGCCAGGACCGGCGAATACCAGGAGTCGCTGGTCGCGAAGAAGCTGGCAAGGTCGTAATAGTACGGCAGATCTTGCTGGTTGTAGTAACCGAGAGCGCGCGTGCCGTTGGGATCGTAGGTTTGAGTGACCGAACCGGAGGTATCGAGAAATCCCGTCATCGCGAAAGAACTGCTGGTGTAGGTGGTGGTCGTGGCCCACGCGGAATCCCCTCCGGTTAACGTGACATCGTGATGGCTCTCGTCCCATGCAGGAGAGAGATTCTCAGTGCAGACAGTCGTTTCATGGAATGGCTTGACCTTGACTCCCGTTTTGGAGTTGGTAAGAGTCACCGTGGGATCGAAGCTGCTGACTGTTTGCGTATCGGTGATCCCGAAAGTCGCGAGGCGGCCGGTGCGATAGGTGCCAAGTTGTCCGAAGTACATATCAAACGAGCGATTTTCCTGCAGCAAGAAAAAGATGTGCTTGATGACGCTGGACGTGGCGGCGCTGACGGTGACGGTCGCAGATTGGCTGATGATGCTGCCGTTAGTCTCGGTCGCACTCGCGGTGTAAGTAGTCGTGGCGGTGGGCGTGACTGTGGCTGTCCCTTGCGAAGCCGAGCACGGATTGCACACGGCATGACCAGCGGCGTCGACGATAGAGAATGCAGTCGGCGTTCCTCCCGTGATTTGCCAAGTAAGAGTGGCGGTCTGTCCGGAGGTGATGGTCGTGGGCGAGGCAGTCAGGCTCAATGTGAATGGAACGGTAACCGTGACGGTCTGTGGTCCGGCATTGCCTCCGGGGCCGGTGGCCGTGAGCGAGTAGGTCGTGGTTGTGGCAACGGGAGCGGTGACCGAGCCGGAGGTCGGGAGCGTACCGGACTCATCACTGGCTGAGACCGAGGGAGAGATGGAAACCGAGGTCGCGTTGGACGTCGCCCAAGTGAGAGTGATCGTTTGACCAGCGTTGACTGACGTTGGGCTCGCGGTAAATGCGGTGATCTGCGGTGGAACCGGCTGGGCGACCTGCACCTTCGCCGTTTGCGGCGCGCTGCTTCCTCCCGGTCCGGTGGCGACCGCGGTGTAGGTCGTGGTCTGAGTCGGAGAATCCTGTACGGTGCCGGAAGGTTGAGAACTCGTTGTAACGGTGCGCGTCGAGGAACCATTGTTGGCGGTAATGGTGATTGAAGTCGCGTTGGTGGATTGCCAACTCAGGGTCACGCTCTGGCCGCTAGCGATCGATGTTGAGCTCACCGAGAGCGTCACCGTCGGTGTGGACGGCACTGTTTTTTTGGGACTGGAAGCGCAAGAGCAAGCCCCCCACAAAGCAACGAGTAAGGTTCCCAGGGAAATCCCGCGAAAGCATTGTTTTGCCATGTGTAGTGTCGGTCCCTCGGCGGAGGAGGGGCGCGAACTGTGATGCCCGGCTTCGCTCCGGCAGTTGTCGGAAGAATGAGTCGCTGCCGTAGGGGAAATACTGTATGTGGCGAGGGAGAGAACTGTATTTGCGTTGGCGTGCTTAGTGAGAGGAAACTGTAACCCTGATGAAGGAGTTGGCCAGCGGTCTGACTATGTATTGATCTCAATCCTCTAGCCCCGTAGTATCACGAACTGAACACACGGATGCTTATCCGTTCTGAGGGCCTTATCCATGGAAATAGCGACAGCCATTCGCACTACCAAACTCCCTTCTGGCGAGAAGGTGGCCGTTCTGGGTCAGGGCACCTGGCGTTTAGCCGAAGGGCGACACAGCCGGAACGAGGAGATCAAAGCGTTGCGCCTGGGTGTCGATCTAGGCATGAGTCTGATCGATACCGCGGAAATGTATGCGAATGGCGACGCGGAGGTGCTTGTAGGGGATGCGATCGCGGGCCGTCGTGACGATGTTTTCCTGGTCACGAAGGTCTTGCCCGAAAACGCCACGCGGCGCGGGACGATCGAAGCCTGCGAGCGCAGCTTGCGTCGGCTGAAGACGGACTGGATCGATCTTTACCTCCTGCACTGGCGCGAGGACATTCCTCTACAGCAAACGGTAGAGGGCTTTCAGAAGCTTATGAAAGAAGACAAGATCACCTACTGGGGCGTGAGTAATTTCGACGTGAGCGACATGAACGACCTTATGAAGGTTGACGGCGGCACTGAGGTTTCCGCCAACCAAGTGTTGTACAACCTGACCAGACGTGGCATCGAATTCGACCTGATATCCGAGTGCCACAAGAGAAACATTCCCATCATGGCCTACTCACCGATCGAGCAAGGACGGTTGCTTTCGCATCCGATCGTGCGGCATATCGCCGAGGAGCGCCGCGCGACTCCCGCTCAGGTGGCGCTTGCCTGGGTGATTCGCGATGATCGTGTGATCGCGATTCCGCAAGCAGGAACTCCTGATCATGTGCGTGAAAATCATGGAGCGGCTAGCGTCAAGCTGACGGAACGGGATCTCGCGAAACTGGACCGAGCATTCCCGCCGCCCCGCAGTAAAGAGCCGCTCGCGATGTTGTGAAGCTGAGTCTGGCTTGCGGCTGTCGGAATGACCTGTTGGCCTACGTAGGCTCTTAGAATGCCCCGGGTTTAGAGTTCGGGCTGCGCGAGGCCCTTAGCAAGCGCTTCATCGAGAAGCTGTTTCATCTGGCGGGACGCCTCGCGCCAGAGTTCGCCCTGCTGCCGGCCCAGTTCGCCTTGCTGTTCGCCGAGCTTGCCTTGCTGCTCTCCGAGGGCGCCCATCTCTTCGCCAAGCTTGCCTTGCTGCTCGCCGGCGTGGGATTGGAGATTGCCCATCTTGCTTTGCAGTTCTCCTATTTCAGACTGGATGTGGCCGACTTGCTCGACCGTGGCGCCAGAAGTGAGTTGCTTTAATTCCGCTTTGAGCCTTTCGAGTTCCGCCGTCATGTCAGGAACGTTCACGCGAATCTTTTCCATCTTTGCGCCCAGCTCTTGCTGCTGTTTTCCCAGAGCCTCTTGCTGTTTGCCGAGTTCTTCCTGTTTCTTGCCGAGTTCTTCTTGCGGAGCCCACAACTTCTTGGCGCGGTCGATGGTGGCTTGGTCGCGAATGACGTAGGATTTTTCATCCCGTTGGAACCAGATGAAGTCGCCCTGAATATTTTTTCTGAGCTTCTCCACATGACGGGCGTCTTGTCCCGTGCCCGACATGGTGAAGGAATCGGTCTTGCCGGAGACGATGACGAAGCGGTCTTCATCGTCGAAGCCGTAGTGGTAGGAGAAGCCATGATGCGAGGACGGTTCGGGCGCCGCTGGCTCGACCTGGGCGACCGGGCCGATGGGCGCGCTCGGGGCCGCTGGAGGAACTGGCGGCGGCCCTGCGATGCCACCAGGAACGCCGTCAGTCGGAGCCGGCGGCATGGAGGGAGCAGGGGGCGCGCCGGAAATGGTTCCCGCGTCGTTGCCAGGGGGCGCAATCTTGGGTTCGGCCTGCGGATTCGCGTCGGATGCGGGAGCCGTTTCTGAGGTCGCTGCCGGTGCCTGCGCTTGAGCCGGAGCGGGCTGGGCGCTCTGCGGACGCGCATTGGCGGCGTGCACGGAAGCAACGAGGTACACAACCGGAATCGCAAACGCAACGACCGCGACGGTAATCGATTTCTTGATTTGCATGGCAACAGATCCTTTCCACGAAAGAATTTTCTCTATGCGTTGTTCCGCTTGACCCGCTTTGGCCATGGAGACGCCTTGCCACCACACGCGTCCGGGCGCGGTCTGCAGGGCCTCGAAGAATCCGAGTAAAGTCCTGGCGTAATCCTTGCGGTCGGCGCCGCAGGCGAGGGCGGCCTCGTCGCTGGCCTGTTCCGCGAGATCGGTGAGGTGCCGATCCAGCCACCAGGCGAGCGGGCTGAACCAGAAAATCGCGCGATGCAGAAGGCAAAGACATTGAGTGAGCGCGTCGCGCCGCGCTACGTGCGAAACCTCATGCGCGAGCACTGCGTCGAGCTTGGCCTTGTCCCATGCGCGCCAGTTGGAGGGGAGCAGAATCGTGGGCCGGAACGCGCCCATAGTGAGCGGCACGGAAATCAATTCCGATTCGGCGACGCGGGGAGGGGACAGAAGATCTGCGGCGTTCGCGCGAGCGGCAAGGCTGATTGTCAGACGTGGTTCGTCAATCCTTTGTGACTTCTGTAGGAGTCGGTGGCCGAACGCGACTCCAACCCAGAAGCGGATGAAAAGAATGAACGCTCCGGCGAGATAAATTGCTAACGCGACGGTATTCCATGGGATCGCGGACCAGGGCAACTTGGCGCGAGCCCCAGGGAGCGCAAGCGCTGCTGTCCGCGCCGTTGCGTGGCCATTCTGCGGGGTGAGCGTCGGCTTCGCGGCCGCTTTGTATCCGCCCGCGGTAGAAGGATCGGCAAAAAGATTCGTAGCGCGTACTTGTTGGGGAGCAGGCTGCGCTTGAGCGAAGACGTTTGGCAGAAAACCCGGCGCGGGAATCGGCAGGGGCGGCAGCAGCCATCCCAGCAGCGGCATGGCGAGCGCGGCATAGAGCACTGCCGTCCAGGTGAACAGGAGCAGGGAAGTCGTCTTCACGCGAAAAGTTGCCAACCCAAGTCCCACCACGATACTTAGGGCCAGAGCGCGAGCGGCCGGGTTGGCGAGTTGCGCGAGCAGGGTGGTAGACGCTGGAATTTCGGTGATGAGCGTCATGGCTTCTTTTCCTTTTTGTCGGCGGTTTTTTTATCGGCGTTGGGCTTCTCTTCGATCCGGCGGGCTAGGCGTTCCAACTGTTTGCGGCTGAGCACTGCGTTGTCGACCATGCCGAGGACAAGTTCTTCGGCCGAGCCGCCGCAGAAACGGTCGATGATGCTTTTTACGGCGCGCACAGCCACGCTCTGGCGAGCGTCGGACGCTCGGTAGATAAACGTGCGACCTTTAACGTTGTGCGTGAGGTAGCCCTTGTCTTCCAGCCGACGGAGAACCGTTCGAATGGTGGAGTCCTTCATGGGACGTGACGGGGCCAGGGCCTCGCGGCAAGCTTCGGCGGAAGATGGTCCGTGGACCCAGATGTAGTCCATGACTGCCTGCTCGACTTCTCCCAAGTTCCTTAGACGGGTGACGCCTGTGTTAGTCATTGTAGCGTTACAATGTGTAACATATAAATTGAACGACCGTCAAGATGAAAAGGGGAACTCTGGTGTGGAATCTTTCTTCATACTTGCCGCCCGCCATTCGGTAGCTGAGAGTTAGCGTAGGTTGGTCGCAAATAAGAAACTAGGACTTAACCCATGGAAGGGATTTTTTGCCTGCGCTGCAGGCGCGAGATCGAGCCGGGACACAAGTCTGTCGCGGTGTATATGTTCGCACAGACCGTTGGGGTTAGGCCGCGGCAAAAGTCTGGAGCGCAGCGGATTTGCTTTTGTCCGCAGTGCGTGGTGTCGCTAGCGATGGGGCTACCGCCGGAGGGCGCTCTCAATATGGCGGCTTGGGATATGATCCGTGACCTGGTGAGTTTGGAGCCTTCGCTCAACGAGGCGGCGTGGGAAAGCTTGCGCGGCGTGGTTGCGCTGCTCGTTTCCGGCGAGGGTTCCGCGGATTCGAGAACTCGATTCCGAAGGACGGGATAGACTGGATCGACTATGCCTCCGACGCGTGGCAACGGCAAGATCTGCTATATCCAGATTCCCGCGATTGACATTGAGCGTTCGGCCGATTTCTATCACCGTGTTTTCGGCTGGAACATCCGGCATCGCGAGCACGGGACTGCGTTTGATGACGGAGTTGGCGAGGTAAGCGGCGAATGGGTGCTCGATCGGCCTCCTGCCAGCCAGCCCGGCCTGCTCGTCTACATCATGGTCGATAGCGCGGCTGCTACGATGGACCTGATCATGGCGAACGGGGGCGAGATCGTGCAGCCTGTCGGTGGGGATGCTCCGGAAGTTACTGCCCGATTCCGCGACCCGGGCGGCAATGTGATCGGGATCTATCAGGAACCGGGGTAGAGACCTGGGCCGGATTCAAGTCAAAACCTGGCGGACAAGAGTGTGTCCGCCCCACCTCCGCTGCACCCCACACGCCAGCGCCTATTGGGACTTCGGTTCGGCCTCTAGCTTTTTCTTGGCCAGAGAGCGGACGTAGTGGACCAAATCCCAGTTCTCTTCGACCTTGATGCGTTGGCCCTCGGGCGGCATATCCTCGTGGCCGTTCTTGATGATGTAGAAGATTTCGCCGTCGGTGCGATTCTTTAGAGTGGCGGCATCGGTGAAGTCGAGTATGGTGAGCTTCATATCCTTAGCGGTCTCGCCTTTGCCATCGCCGTTGTTGTTGTGGCACATGGCGCAGTCCAGCGTCCACCATTTCTTGGCGCGGGCGATGGACTCCGGACTGGACTTCACCGGATTCGCCTGGTTGACGGCTTGAACCGGGATTGCTGAGTACGTCGGAGTCTTCTGCGGGGTTGGGATTGAGGATTGCTGCGCGGGAAGCGCTGAAGCAAGGAAAAAAAGAGCGGGAAGAACCAGTGTGAAACGCGTCACGGGAACCTCCTCTCGTGATCAAAAGTAACCTTCATGCGGATTCTAGCAATCACGGAAATAGGCCTCTGTGATTGAAATCACACATCATTGCCCTTGCTCGATTTGAATACGGCTGGGTTACTCTGCACGAGGCCTGCTTCGTTCAAGATCTCCCGCCATGGGTAACCGTCACGTATGATATTTCCCAGAGTCTGTGCTTTGGGCACGGAATCGATTCATCAGTCATATCTCGAAAAATCATGAACAAAACATTTCGCGTGTTTGCCACCTGCGACATCGGAGAAGCGATTGACCTGCTGCGCAAACGGGGCTATGAGGTGGAAGTCTATCCGCAGCCGGAAGCGCCGCCGAAACGTGTGATTCTCGACAAGGTAAAGTCGGGCGTGGACGGGTTGATCACCACGCTGCGCGATCCGATTGATGCGGCGGTATTTGAAGCGGGGAAGGGCAAGTTGAAAGTGGTGGCGCAGATTGCTGTGGGATTCGACAACATCAATCGCGCCGACGCTAACCGCTACAAGATTCCGTTCACGCACACAGCCGATGTGCTGACCGAAGCGACGGCGGAATTTGCATTTTTCATGATGGGGGAACTGGCGCGCAAGATGTGGACCGCCGAGCATCTCACCCGCGACAACCAGTGGGGATACTGGCATCCCTATCTACCGTTCTTGGGAGATGAAGTCACCGGCAAGACGGTGGCCGTGATTGGAACCGGCCGCATCGGGCTGGCGTTCATCAAGAAGTGCGTCGGGTTCGATATGAATGTTTTGTGCTACGACCCGGCGTACGAGAATCAGGCGTTCCAGCTGACGATTCAGGAGATTAACGATCTGCGCTTTGCGCGCGGGCTGACCAAAGAGAAGGCGTGGATCAAGTACGTGCCCTTTGAAGAGGCGCTGCGGGGCGCTGACTTTGTGAGCGTGCATGTGCCGCTGCTGCGTCCGGAGGAGAGTACGACACCGACTTATCATCTGTTCAATGAGAAGACTTTGAAGTTGATGAAATTCACCGCGTATCTGGTGAATACTTCGCGAGGTCCGGTCGTGGATGAGGCGGCGCTGGCGCGGGCCCTGGGGGAGAACTGGATTGCCGGCGCGGCGCTGGATGTTTATGAGAAAGAACCGTTGCCGGCGGATTCGCCACTGCGCAATCCCGCGATTGCAGATCGTTGCCGGTTGTTGCCGCACTTTGCCAGCGCGGCGCGGATCACCCGGCTCTCGATCGATCCCAATAAAGGGATGGCGGGGCGGTGTGTGCAGGGGCTGATTGATGTGCTCGAAGGCAACTACGGCGGGGATATCACGCAGATGCCCTATGTGGTTAATAAAGAAGGGTTTGGGAAACAGGCGTGAGCGGCGGAGATCAGATTGAATCGGTTGTTGATTGAGAAGGATCAAAAGGTTTAATGACATCTGGGTGCAAGCTTGAGCGTACAATACGTTCTCAAGTTGTCGAGTTGGGGATCTGATGAATAAGCGATTGTTGTGGGTTATCCCTTGTGCGGTGCTGTGTGCGTCGGCGCTCTCGGCGTTGGATTCCGATGGCCGTTCACTGGCGTTGGTGCCGGAGCCCAAAGAAGTACGTCTATTCGACGGTGGATTTCAGGTAGGGCCGCGGACCAAGATTTTCGTGCTGCTCGGGCATCAGGCCGAGGATCGCATTGCCGCCGAAACCCTGGCCGAAGAGGTTGCGGACCAGTCGGGGTTGAAACTCGACATCCAGGGCATGAACGCCGCCGGCAAGGCCGAGGGCGGCGCGATCGTGCTGGCGCGCTTGCAGGACTCGCGCGTGCGCCGGTTTCTGGCGCGGAACGGACTGAAAGCCGACGACATGGTTGGCGAGAATGGCTATTTGCTGTTCTCCGATAAATCACATTTGATTGTGGCGGCCAACACGGGGCAGGGCTTGTTCTATGGCGTGCAGACTCTGCGCCAGTTGCTGCGGCCCGAAGGCAAGGGGCTGATCTGTCCGGCGGTCGGCATCCGCGATTGGCCTGGTTTGGAGAGACGCGGCGTGCAGGATGACGTAACGCGTGACGCGCCTCCGGAAGTTTTGAAGAATATGTTCCGCGGGCCGCGAGGGTAGTTCAGGCGTCCCTGCGGGACGCGGTTCCATCGTTTGGACTTTTATTTAAGTGGCAGACCAAAACAGTTCGTAGTATCCCGCTTACCGCACAGTTTTTCCTACCAATCGCATAAAATCTCGACACATGTTTTCTGAACGCACGAACTGGAAACTGGCGCACAACCGGTTTACGCAGGCGCTGGCAGAAGTGCGCGCCGACGGAGCGAAAGTTCTCGATCTTACGGTTTCCAATCCCACGCGGGCAGAGTTGAAGTATGACGAGCAAGCAATTCTGGGAGCCTTGGCGTCGCCGCGGGCGCTGGATTACGATCCGCAGTCGAAGGGACTACGCGAGGCGCGCGAGGCGGTGGCGGACTATTACCGCCAGGATCATGCGGTCCGCGATCTGGACGTGGAGCAGATCGTTCTCACGACCAGCACCAGCGAGGGGTATTCGTTTGGGTTTCGGTTGCTGTGCAATGCCGGGGATGAGTTGCTGGTGCCGAAGCCGAGTTATCCGCTGTTTGAGTTTCTGGCGGATCTGCAGGACGTGAAGCTGGTTTCATATGAGCTCATCTACGACCACGGCTGGCAAATGGATTTTCCGTCGCTGGAGAAGGCCGCGACGGCCCGGACGCGAGGCGTGGTAGTGGTGCATCCGAATAATCCCACCGGGTCCTATGTGAAAGATACAGAAGTGGCGATGCTGAATTCGTTTTGCCGCAAGCGTGGGTTGGCGGTGATTGCCGACGAAGTTTTTCTTGATTATCGCTTGGGGGAAACAGCACACGCTACTCTTGCCAGCAACCGGGATGTTCTGACATTCGTGCTCAGCGGCTTGTCGAAAGTTGCGGCGCTGCCGCAGATCAAAGTGGCGTGGGTGGTGACGAGCGGGCCGCAGCACGAAGCGGCGGAGGCGATGGCCCGGCTGGAAGTGATCGCCGACACTTACCTTTCGATGAATGCGCCGCTGCAGTGGGCGACAGCAAGGCTGTTGCAGCAGCGAAAAGGGGTTCAGCCACAATTGCTGTCGCGCGTGAAAGAGAATCTTGCGGAACTGGATCGGCAACTGGCGGCGCAGCAGGGGTGTCAGCGGCTGAGCGTGCAGGGTGGATGGTACGTGGTGTTGCGGGTTCCAGTGACGCGCTCGGATGAGGAATTAGCGATTGAGTTGTTGCGCGAGAAATCGGTGCTGGTGCATCCCGGCCATTTTTATGATTTTCCCAACGACGGATATTTGGTTTTGAGTTTGATTACTCCGCAGCGAGAGTTTGCGGAAGGAATTCGAGCAATCATCCAGAAGCTGAGTTCGTAGCGCACGCCTCTCCGGAAACTGCTCCGGTACACTGTCGTCCCGTCTGTGCAGGTTACAATGTTGCGCTCTATTCAACCGGACCGCCATCGAATCCTGCCAGCTTCGACTAGAAGGGATGCAGGCGTCTCTGGAATTCGGCATCTCATGATCACTGGATTATTTCGGAGGCTCAATGAAAAAGTGGGCGTGGCTGTTCGCAGTTCCTGTACTCCTCTCGGTG
>Ga0070717_10001625_pt1 | contig 15586 bp, 14 predicted proteins | sample LARL113metaG_FD_71366 | JGI IMG/M metagenome (GOLD analysis project Ga0070717, IMG submission 71366) | Corn, switchgrass and miscanthus rhizosphere microbial communities from Kellogg Biological Station, Michigan, USA - LAR L11-3 metaG | ecosystem: Host-associated > Plants > Roots > Rhizosphere ... | reverse complement strand
CCTATTTGGTCTTGCTCCGTGTGGGGTTTGCCCTGCCCGCGACATTACTGCCGCGGCGGTGCGCTCTTACCGCACCTTTTCACCCTTACCCCGGCTCGTGAGGGCCGAGGCGGTATGTTTTCTGTGGCGCTTTCCGTCAACCGGGCTTGAACCCGGCCTCCCGGACGTTATCCGGCACACTGCTCTGCGGAGTTCGGACTTTCCTCTCCCCGCGTCCGAAGACGCAGAGAGCGACCGTCCGGTCCGGCTGCCTACGAAGTCATTATAGGCGAAGGGCGGGCATCGGACCTCGGACTTAGACCTTAGACCTCGGACCTCCGACTACCTCTGGCCGAGAAACGTGCGAAGCCGCGGAATCCGCTGTTAGACTTGTAGCGAGTAGAGCCCTCGGGGTTTAAGGTCCAAGGTCCGAGGTCCGACGCCCGATTCTAATGAACATCGCCGAAGCCATTCGTGTCGCGTTGCGCTCGTTGTGGGCAAACAAGCTGCGGTCCGTACTCACGCTTTTGGGCGTGGTGATCGGGATCGCCGCCGTGATCGCGGTCGTGACATTCGTCTCCGGGATTCAAGACTACGTGGCGAAGAAGATTTTCAACCTTGGCGCCGACGTGTTCATCATTAGCAAGATGTCGCCGGTGGAAACCAATGTCGATCATTTTTTGGCGGCGGAGAAACGCAAGAATCTGGAGCTCGAAGATTACCAGGCCGTTCTAGAGGCTTGCCGCCACTGCGAATACGTGGGTGCGCTGATGCGTGGGACCGGGCGCGTGAAGCACAACGAGCAATCGATCAGCGACACCACCATCCAGGGCATCACGCCGTCAGTGGCCTCCATCCTCGACACTGATTTGACTTACGGGCGTATGCTGAACGACACCGATCTGAACAATCACTCGCAGGTGGCCGTCGTGGGCACCGACATCGTTGACCACCTGCTGGGCGGAGCCGACCCACTCGGCCAGGAAATTCGTATTGATGGCTGGACCTATCAAGTGATCGGCGTCGGCAAGAAGAAGGGTAAGACGCTCGGTCAGAGTGCAGACAATTACGCGCTCATCCCGGTCACCGTGTACTTGAAACAATACGGATCGCACAAGAACAGCGTTGGGATTTGGGGCAAGGCCACGGCGACTGGGGCTCCGCTGAGCCAGGCGATTGATGAAGCGCGAGTGGCGCTGCGAGCGCACCGCCACGACCGCCCTGGCGAGGACGACAGTTTCGAGATCGAGACCAATGCCAGTCTGCTGAGCATCTGGTCGGGACTAAGCAGCACATTCTTTATGGCGACCATCGGGATCGCAGCCGTTTCCCTGGTGGTGGGCGGCATCGTGATCATGAACATCATGTTGGTCTCGGTGACCGAGCGTACCCGGGAAATCGGGATCCGCAAGGCGCTTGGGGCGCGGCGTGACGATGTTCTGCTTCAGTTTCTGATCGAGGCCGTGATTCTGGCACTGATCGGCGGTGTGCTGGGCGTGCTCTCTGGTGTGGGAGTCGCGGAAGTCGTGACTCTCTTGATCGGAATGCCCTCTTCCATCAAGATATGGGCCGTAGCGGCGGGCTTGATGGTCGCAGCCAGCGTAGGAGTATTCTTTGGGGTCTATCCCGCGCGCAAAGCGGCGCGGCTGGATCCGATCGTGGCACTGCGATTTGAAATGTAGAGGAATTGAGTATTTGTGTACTTTGGTAATTGAGTAATTTGAAATCGCTACGGTGTTTTGGATTTGAAATTACTCAATTACCAAATTACCCAATTTCGTCCATGATGCGCAAAGACGAATTCGGCGAGATTGTCCGTATGGCGACCGACACGATCCGCAGCAACAAGCTGCGATCTGCATTGACCGTGCTGGGAATTGTGATTGGAGTCGCCGTCGTTATCGGCGTCTCCTCGATCGGGCGCGGGCTCGACGAAAACGTCCGCGAACTGGTCGCCAGCATTGGGTCAAACATTGTTTTTGTGTTTCACCTCGAGCCGTTCACCTTCGGCCGCATGTCGGCGGAAATGCGGACCCGAAAGGAACTGACGTATGAAGATGCGGAGGCGATTAGAGAACTTCCGCATGTGAAGGCAGTCTCGGCGGGGATTCGGCTATTTCGCCCCGAACTGGGAGTCGGCAGTTACGCGGTCAAGTATCAAGACCGTAAGGTCAAGAACACCATCCTGGAAGGCGACACGGCTTCCGTGAAGGATGTGTTTGATCTGCCAATGACGAGCGGTAGGTGGTTCAGTGACATCGATGACCAACATCGCTCCCCGGTCGTCGTTCTCTGTTACGACACCCAGCAAGAATTGTTCGGGGACCAGGACCCGCTTGGGCGCGAGGTCAACATCGAAGGTCGGCTCTTTCAGGTGGTCGGCACGGTGGGCAAGATCAAGTCGGTGTTTGGCGGAGGAAAGGATCCGAACGACAACCGCGTCTTCTTTCCCCTGAGGACGTTCAAGACGCTTCATCCGGAGTTGAAACAACATTGGATCAGCGTCAAGGCCACCTCGCACGACGATGTGCCCAAAGCCATCGACGAGATTCGCGAACTGTTGCGCCGGCGGCGCAGAGTTGCTTTCGACAAGCCCGATAACTTTGCGGTTTTCACTTCCGACTCGATTTCGGATGTCTGGAACCAGCTGACGGGCGCCCTGTTTGTGGGCATGTTCGCTATTTCCAGCGTGGCATTGATTGTCGGCGGTGTCGGAGTGATGAACATCATGCTGGTGAGCGTGACCGAGCGCACTCGCGAGATCGGCGTGCGTAAAGCAATCGGCGCACGGAAGCGCGATATTCTCTTACAGTTCACGCTGGAGGCCATCATGCTGACCGCGGTCGGCGGCGTCATCGGCGTGACTGCCGGAGCGGTCCTAGTCTGGGGGATTCCCATGATGTGGCCTTCACTGCCCGCTCGCATGTCGATGTTCTGGACCACATTCGGCTTCAGCGCCGCCGCTGCAGTCGGGCTGGTCTTTGGGATCTATCCTGCGTGGAAGGCCGCGAACCTGGATCCAATCGAGTCGTTGCGTTACGAATAAGCTGGCCTGCGTCCGCGCATGATTCATACCACCGTCAGTATCTTTCCGTGGTTAGGGATTCTCGGTTGCGTCTCCAGTTCCGTCTACTATCTCATCTGCTTGTGTAGTGCGGCCGTTTTTCTGCGTGAGCGCCAGGAGGTCGAGGGCGCCCGCCACACGCAACCTTTATCTTTGCCGCCCGTCTCCATTCTCAAACCGCTGAAGGGTACGGATCCTGACGTCTATGAAAGCTTTCGCAGTCACTGCCTGCAGGACTATTCCCAGTACGAAATTATTTTTGGCGTGAGCGATCCCGGCGATCATGCGATTGCCAGCGTGCAGCAGCTGCAGCGCGAATTTCCTGAGCGTATGATCCGACTGGTCGTTTGTCCCAACCAACTCGGCCCCAACGTGAAGGTCAGTAATCTCGAGCAGATGTTGCCGGTGGCTCGCTATCAGCACTTGCTGGTCAACGACAGCGACATTCGCGTCGAGAAAGATTATCTTCGCCGGGTCATCGCACCGTTAGCGGATGAGCGCGTTGGAATGGTGACCTGTCTGTATCGCGGAGTAGCGGCTCCTACCTTCGGCTCGCAATTGGAGTCTCTCGGTATCGGCACCGATTTTTGCGCAGGTGTATTGGTTGCGCGTCAACTGGAGGGTGGCCTGCGGTTCGGACTCGGCTCGACGCTCGCATTTCGGCGGACTGATTTGGAGCGAATCGGCGGGTTCCGATCGATTGTCGACTTTCTCGCTGACGATTACGAATTAGGCCGGCGGATCGCCAACCTGGGGTTGCAGGTTCTGCTCTCAGACGTGGTCGTCGAGACCCATCTTCCGGCTTACGATCTGCGAGGATTCCTGGCTCACCAGTTGCGCTGGGCCCGCGGCGTGCGGGACTCACGAGCCGGAGGCTACATCGGACTGGTTTCCACTTACGGGTTGATGTGGGCGTTGCTTACCGTGATCTCTAGCGGCGCAGTTGTGTGGTCATGGGCGGTGCTCGGAGCGACAGCTCTGTTGCGTCTTGCCGTCGCGATTATCGTTGGCAAATCCGCGTTGGAAGATCGAGGTTTGCTGCGAAACTTGTGGCTGCTGCCGATTCGGGATCTAGTCGCAGTTGGAGTGTGGATTGCCAGTTTCGCAGGTCACACTGTGACCTGGCGAGGCGATCGATTTCTCCTCAAGAATGGTCGGCTGACTCGCATCGGGCAGAGCTGATGGCGAGCGTTATTTGTCCGACGAAGGAATCCGTTCAAAGCGGCCATTCGAAAAGAGCCGGTAGCGGCGTCCTCGCCATGAAATCGTATTGCCAAAGAATCCTGCGATCCAGAAGCAAAACCCCAGCAAGTCTTCGATCGGCAGCAGCAACCAGTTAATCCTCGTCCTCAAGACCCGTGCTGAAACCGTATAAGCGGCTATCGCTCTTGCGATCAGTGCAAGCAGCAAAACCGGCCACCACGAGGGTGAGGCCGCGCACACCAGCAAGGCTAGCGGCAATGGCATGGTGAATAATTGCCCGATATATCCCTCCGGACGTGAACGCCGCGTACTGCGGGCCCAGCGCAGCCGATGCTCCACATTCTGCTGCAGCGTCGCGCTGCCAATATGGTGTTCGACGACGTACGACGAAAGAATCACACCGAGCCCAGCCTCCGCTGCGAATTTGCCCAGGACAAAGTCTTCCGCCAAATACTCCTTCAAGCGCCCGCAGCCTCCAATCGATTGCAGAACAGTGCGGCGGGCTACGATGGTCGGACCAACGGCGAAGCGCATGCCCTCGAGCATCCGTGCGACCAGAGCGCTTCCCCAAAAATCCGTGTTCATGCCGGTAGCTTCCAGGCGAGACCAGAAACTGGCTCCCGCAACCGCGCGGTATGGACAGGTCGCTACTCCAAAGTGTGGATCTTGAAACTCAGCTGCGACCGTGCGTAGAAGATCCGGAGTCACTCGAATGTCGCTGTCGCTCATCACAACCAGATCATTGCTGGCCGCAGCCAGCATGAGTTCGAGGCTGAACACTTTGGCGTTCGGATACAGCGGATCGCCGGTAATCATCAGGCGCGACGACACTTTCGGATACTCCCCCTGCAGGCGCGCTACGACCTCCACCGCAGGATCATCTTCACGGCGAACTGCGAACAAGATCTCAAACTCTGGGTAATCTTGTTCAAAAACTGTACGGAGATTGGATTCGAGGTCAAGGTCGAGCCCAGCAAGAGGTTTGAGTATGCTGACCGGCTCAGAGGAGAGCAGCGCAGGCGGGCGAACAGCTAGATAGCGCAAAGCCGCTACGACCGACAGCAGTGAATAAACGATGCTTCCACATAGGAGGAGAAGCAAAATGGCGGCCAATATTTTGCCGGTGGACACGGCAAATAAAAACAGGAACAGCGCACAGCTTGCGCCTGAGAGCATTGAGCCAGTCAAGACCAAGGCATTAATTATACCGAGACGTTCGGTTGAGGCTTCGCCGGATTCGTTTCATGCTTCAATGCGGAGCGAATCTTAAGAGAGAGCTGTTTCAAGGTATAGGGCTTCTGTACAAAATTCGTGTCAAGATCGAGCACTTTATGGTCGAGCACGGTCTTGCCGGCATAGCCGGAAACGAACAGGAGCTTCCGTAATCGGGCCGCAGTTCAGCAAGTTCTTTGGCCAACTGCCCACCGCTCATATTTGGCATCACCACATCTGTGATCAGCAAATGAATGGTCGAACGAGTGTTCTTTGCCACCGCCAGCGCATCGACGCCGTCTTTGGCCTCCAGCACAGCATAACCTTGTAGTCGCAAAAAATTCCGCGGTCGCATTTCGCACGGACTGCTCATCTTCCACCAGCAGGATGGTCTCCGATCCGCGGATCGCTCCTCCGCTCCTGGCGTCGTCGGCCTGGCCTGCGTTGTCGCGCCCGCCCATGCACGCCAGATAGACTTTAAAGACCGTGCCCATGGCTGGCTCGCTATGGGCCCAGATGAATCCATTGTTCTGCTTCACAATTCCGTAGACGGTCGCCAGGCCCAATCCCGTGCCCTTACCCAAAGGCTTGGTGGTATAGAAAGGTTCGAAAATGTGCGGCAGATGTTCAGGAGGAATTCCCGCTCCGTCATCGCTTATGGTGATCAGAGCATAGCGTCCAGTAGGAATAACCGCCCGTTTGCATGAACGTACTCGTCGTCTAAGGTGACGCCGGAGGTTTCGATCCGCAAGTGACCGCCTTGCGGCATCGCGTCCCGTGCATTGGCGGCCAGGTTCATCAGAATCTGCTCGATCTGCTGCGGATCCACTCGCACCCGCCCCAGACCCTCACCCGGCGCGAAAATAAATTCGATATCTTCTCCAATCAGCCGGGGGAGAGTCTTCGCAATCTTTTCGACTTCATCCAGGTCTGCCACCCGCAAGGCTTGGGGCTGTTTTCGGCCGAAGCCGAGCAGTTGCCGGGTTAGCTCCGCCGCCCTACGCGCTGCCTGCAGGATTTCTTGCAACTTGGACTCGCCTGGACTGTCGTGGGGCACCGTGTCCAAGGCTAGTTCTGCATAGCTGGTAATTATCGTCACAATGTTGTTGGAGTCGTGAGCGACCCCGCCCGCGAGGTTCCCGATTGCATCCATCTTTTGGGACTGCCGAAGTTGGCCTCCCAGACGTAACCGCTCGGTGAGATCACGCCCGTGGGAGATGAAATGCGTGATCTCTCCCGCAGCATCGCGCACGGGGCAAATGCTTTCCTCCTCATAATAGAGTTCCCCATTCTTCTTCCGGTTCACCAGAATGCCACGATAAACGTTGCCGCCAAGGATGGTCTTCCAGAGTTCGTGATAAGTTTCCGGTGCTTGTTCCCCCGATTTCAAAATTCGCGGGGTTCTCCCGCACACTTCGTCGTGGTGGTAGCCGGTTAGGGCTTTGAATGCCGGATCAACGTATTCAATGACCCTATGCAGATCGGTGATCACTATCGTATCCGCCGACTGCTCGACTGCCCGCGAGAGTTTTCTCAGAGTCTGCTCGGCAGTTTGCTGTTCTTGCTGCAGTTATGGAGGGTCAGCGCGTTCCGGATTGTGCGAACCAGGGTCGCGCCGTCCAGTTGCGTCTTGGCTACGCAATTCCAGGTCCCGTCCTTGAAGATCTCTGCCACGGTCTTTTCGTCCGCTTCCTCGGTCGGCAGGATGAAAGGGACCGATACTCCGGCGTGCAGGAACTCAGCCACAAAGTGCACGGCCTCGGCGTCTCCGGTTTCGTGCTCGAATAACACCAGGCATAGCTTTTCTGCTTCAATATTTCCCTGGCTTCCTCCAACGAGTGGGCATGGTCTAGTTCCGTTGCCAACAAGCCCCGTGTTCGGTCCAGCATCTCGCGGATTAGGTAAGAGTCTTCCTCTTGGTTGCCCACTAGCAGGACATGCAGTGGCGCCGGCGACAAGGCGGGTTTTGCGGCTGTTGACACTGAAGTTTCTCCGTATCTGGTTACTATCGGAATGTAGGTAGAGTCGCGTTGCTCGGGGGCTGAGTTCAACTATTGCCGCGCATTGGGATTCCCGAATCGGCGACAGTGTCAAAACAGAATTGACAAAGTTTCCAGCATCAAAAACATATGCCGCATCATCAGACAGCCCGTACATTATTTTTTGTTAACCATTCCGCAGATGCTGCGTCTAATGTTTCAAGCCGCTGGCTCTGATTGAGCCGGCAAGTTCAGGAACACGTCGAGTCCCGTCCCTGCGTGGGGTTCGCGCTGCAGTCAACGCGCGTCAAATACTGGGGGGTGTATGGAAAACGGACAGAAGACAAACGGTTCATTGAGGCCGACGGATAGGTATGACGTCGGCCACGTGCAGGAGGTAGTTCGACAAGCCCACGGGGAACTGCGCCAGCTGCTGCAACAGCGAGCTGAAATCATGAAGCGCATCGGCACGGTCAAGCAGACCATCTCTGGTCTGGCGAACCTGTTTGGCGACGGGCTATTGAGCGAAGAACTGATGGAGTTGGTCGACCGCAAAAGCAGCGGCCGCCAGCCCGGCTTCACCAAGGCTTGCCGGATGATCCTGATGGAGGCTGGCCGCGCGATGAACGCGCGCGATATTTGCGATCATTTCCAGCGGAAAATGCCAGCCATGCTTGCCCGGCATAAGGATCCTATGGCTTCAGTCACGACCGTGCTGAACCGTCTGGTGGAATACGGGGAGGCGCAAGCGGTGGTTTCAAACGGCCGAAGAGCCTGGCTCTGGGTTACAGAAGTTCCCACCGATACGCCGTTACACGGCGAACAGCGCCTGGTAAGCTAACCGGCGCGCTGTTTTGAGAAACAACAGCTGCTGTCCTCGGCGACCGCTATGCCGGAGGCAGCAGCATTCCTTTCTCCAGATGTCGCGTCACGTGCGCGTAGGACGCAGCGTGCGGGTCGTGCGTTACCATCACGATCGTCTTGTGAAAATCCTCGTTCAGCCGCTTTAGAATCTCTAACACCTCCGTTGCGGAGTGGCTGTCCAGGTCGCCCGTGGGTTCGTCGGCAAGCAGCAAAGTCGGATCGCTCACGATGGCACGCGCGATGGCCACGCGCTGCTCCTGACCGCCAGAGAGCTGCTTCGGCAAATGGTTGACGCGATCTTCTAGGCCTACGAGCTTGAGTGCAGTCAGGACGTGGTCGCGACGCTGCTGCGCGCTCAGTTTTGTCAGCAACAGCGGCAGTTCGACATTCTCAAAGGCAGTGAGCACGGGAATCAGGTTGAACGTCTGAAATACGTAGCCGATGTGCTCGTTGCGCCAGCGGGCGATCTGCGAGTCGCTGAAGCGAAAAATATCCTGGCCTTGCACCAGCAGTTCGCCGCTGGTGGGCCGATCGATGGCCGCGATCATGTTCAGCAGCGTCGTCTTGCCCGATCCCGACGGCCCCATCAGGGCGAGGAATTCGCCCTTGGCGATGTCGATCGAGACGTCATCAAGCGCGGTTACCTGAAAAGCATCGCGCTTGAAAACCTTGCTGACGCTGCGTACCTGAACAACTTTCGTGCCCGTGGCAATATTCGGTTGTGCAACAGTGCTCATGATTGCCCCTTGATTTTGATTTTGTCCCCATCTTTCAGCGTCGACGGCGCCGCGCTGATCACGCTCTCGCCCCCGACCAGTCCATCCACCAGCGCTCCATCGCTGCGCTGGCCTACGACATGAATTTCGCGAGCCACAGCTTTTCCGTTATACGCGATTAATACAATCTTCTTGCCATCGCGATCGCGGATCGCGGTTGACGGCACGTACACTCCTGTGGGTCCCTTGGCATTCTTCGGCGTGTCCCTGGCCAGAAATTTCACGGTCGCATTCATCTCCGGCCGCAGTTGAACGTCGGGATACTTGTCCGGATTCAACACCTGCACCTTGACCTGTACCGTGGCCTTCTGCCGATTCGCTTCTGGCGAGATTTGCGCGATGACGCCGTCATATTCTTTGTCGGGATATGCATCGGTGGTGACCTTCGCCTTCTGCGCAGGACCTAGCCGAGCGAAGTCCGCCTGTGCAATGTCGAGCTCCACCTGCAAATCGTTCAAATCAGCCAAAGACACGACCGATCCCTGGGGTCCGCCCGCAGCCGCACTGGCAAACTGGGCGGTAATGAGTTCGCCCTTTTCTGCCGTGCGGTCGAGGATCGTGCCAGTTACCGGCGCGCGGATCACGGTGGCATCCAGTTGCGACTTGGCATAGTCGAGCGCGCCTTGCGCCTGCATGACTGCGCCCTGCGCGCGGGCGATTTCTTCTGCCCGCGGCCCGATCTTGGAGAGTTGGAATGCTTTCTCCAACGAATTTACGCGCTGCTGGTCGGATTCGAACTTGGCCGTAGCGTCATCGAGCGCCTGCCGAGAGACCACGCCACCGGTTGCGAGTTCCTTCGTACGATCGAGGGTAAGCTTGTCATTCGCCAGCGTGGCGCGTGCCTCGTCCAAATTGTGCTGCGCTTGTTGAACTTCCTCGGGCCGCGATCCGTGCCGCAATTCGTCAAGATAAGCGCGCGCATTCTCCAGCGCGCCGCGAGCTTGTTCGTACGACGCGCGGAATTCCTGATCTTCCAGGCGGACCAGCACCTGGCCTTCCTTCACCTTATCGCCTTTCTCCACGCCGATCCAAGCCAGCCGGCCGGTGACTTTGGAGTTCACGTTGATGGTGTGATGAGCCACGATGTAGCCGGTGGCGGAGAGCACGGTGCCGCCAGCGTCGCTGCCGCTGGTTTCCGCGGTGGCTCGAACCGCTTCGACTTCCGGGACGTCGGAAGAGAACAGGCGGTAGGCCAGAGTAATTACGCCCAACAGCGCGACCAGCGCGATGCCGACCAAGATGTAACGGCGCGCCCAGGCAGGCGGTTCTCCGCCGGAGTCGCCACGCTGCGAGCGATCGATGCGCAGGCTCTGCAGGTCTTCGTGTTTTGTATCAAGCGCCATAACAATATTTACGTTCTAAGTATTCAAATGGTTTCGTGCCACGCTGGCTACCCGCGCAGCGCGTTGAGAATATTCTGCCGGGCCGCATGCCACGCCGGTGCGAGCCCGCCTACGAATCCCATAATCAAGGCAAAAACCATGGCGTACATCGCCACCTGCGGCGTGATTCGCAAGGCAAACACCACTTCGCTGAAGGTTACTGCGTTGGACGTTCCAGTCTGCATTCCGTTGAAGGGAAGCATCAGCAAAATTCCGGCGGCCGCACCCAGAAGCGCCAGCAGCAGGGACTCCAGCACAAATGACGTGAGAATCGAAGGCCGCGAGAAGCCGATCACTCGCAACGTGGCAATCTCGCGACCGCGGTATGCCACCGCCGCATACATGGTGTTCATGGCAGCGAAAATCGAGCCGATCGCCATGATGAATGCCACCACGATCCCGATCACCTTGATGGGCGCGCCGGAACTGGTCTGCTTGGCGTAATAATCGGTCTCGATCATTCCTTCGAGTTTCAGCCGCTGATCGTCGCTGACCCGGTTCTTGAGTGCATCAGCCGCGATGGGATCGGTGGCATGCAGATATGCCGACGAAAATCCGCCCTGCCGGTCGAAGTCTGAGGCCATCTGGTTCACATCGCCCCAGACCTCGGACTCGTACGCCGACCCGCCGGCATCAAACACTCCCACCACCTTCCACGATCCTTTCCCAAATTCCATGATGTCGCCGATGTTGGCGTGGGTAAATCGGTCGCGTATGGACTTGCTCACCACCACTTCCCTCTGGCCCGTGTGAAACCACTCCCCGGCAACCAGTTTCACGCCTGGATGATTGTCCGGCCCGGGCAGTTGGCGCATTTCGAGCCCATCGGGCATCATGCCACGCACCGTGACGTTCACTTCGCCTGTGCCATCTCTGCGCGGAAGAACGATCACCACGACCCACTCACCCGAAGTCATTGGCTCCCCGTGGCTATCTTTTGCGATGCCGGGGAGAGTCCTCAGCGTGGGATAGAGCGCGGCATCGAAGCCACCGGACAATTCCGCCTCCGATCCCTTGCGCAGAACCAGGACGTTCAGCGGGTTTCCGCTGTTGACGAAGGCGCGGTGCAATCCCGCCAGCAGCGCCATCAGAAAGATTGCGGTCGTGACCGTGAGCGCGATCCCCAGTGCAGTCATGACGGTGAGCCCCTTGCGGAGCCTTAGATTGCGGACGTTATAGCTGATCGGTATCGCCATAAGTAATCTCTACCTTGTAGCGCCGGCACCTTGCCGGCTGTCGCGCGGGCATCCTGCCCGCGCATATGGCGGCGAGGACGCTGCCACGACAGCCGCCGAGACGGCGGCGCTACCCAATATGTCGCAGCCCTTCGACAATGTTCTTGCGCGACGCGTTGAATGCCGGCAAGTAACCGCTCACCAATCCCAGGGCCAGGGCCACAGCCAACGACATGGCCGCCGTGGGCACGCTGACTTTCATGGCGAGAGGAACTCCCAGCGCGATGAAACTTCGCGTCAAAAACCAAATCACTGGTACCGCTATCAGAATTCCCAACACTCCACCGGCGACCGCAAGTGCCACTGACTCGCTCACGAACATCGACAGCACACGCCGGCGAGTGAATCCGAGCGTTTTCAGCACGGCCACCTCGCGCGTCCGGCTACGCACCGACATCGCCATGGTGTTGGCCGAAACCAGCATGATGGTGAACACCACCGCTCCGCAGATGCCCAGGATAAATGCCTTGATGTTTCCCAGCGAAGCGACGAAGCCCAGTTGAAATGCTTTCTCGCTCTCGGTTTTTGTTTGCAGCGGCGAGTTGCGGAACATGTCATCCACTTCCCGCGATACGCGGGACACGTTTTCCGCGGAATCGATCTGTGCCGCGTACCAACCCGCCTGCCCTTTGAACCACGGCACCGCTTCTTCCAAATACTTAGCGTTGAAATACAGCGCGTTCTGTGGCGGATCGCGGTGGTAGATGCCGCGGATGGTCAGGTCGAGATTCGTCGGGAAAATCGTTCCTTGCAGCGTGACCCGATCCCCAATCTTCCAGCCATACTTTTTCGCCAACGTGATGTCTACGAGGGCCCCGGCTCGATCTCGCTGCCAATCCTTCAGTTGATCCGGCGGCACAACTTTGTCCGACGCCACTTTCAAGTATTCATCCGGATCGGTCGCCAAATTCGCGAAAAAATGTTCCGGCCGGTCATCGATATAGCGGCCGCCGAACCAGGTGAGCGGCACGACCGCCGTCACGCCCTGGACGCCGCGAATTTTCTCGCGGTAAAACGCCGGTAGGAAAAATGCCAGCGAAACGCGGTCGCGGGTAATCACGCGCCGCGAGGCCTCCGGTGCAACTTGGTCCACATAAAAAGAGCGCCAGATGCAGATCATCAGCGTGAGCAACAGCAGCGAGAAGCTGATGCTGATCATGGTCAGCAGGCTGCGCCGCTTGTTCCGAAACGTGTTGCGCACCACGAAACTGCCCAGCGTCATAACTTCACCCGATGTGGCGTAATCCGTCGACGATGTTCACCTGGGAAGCAGTGTAGGAAGGCACGGCCGAACTCAGCAGTCCAACCATGGCCGAGGTCAACATGGCGACCACCCATATTCCCGGCGTCACCTTCATCGGGAAGAAACTAAAAAACTGAGGAGAATGAGTGAGCCCATACACCATCAACCAGCCGAGCCCTGCTCCGAGCACGCCTCCGCCCAGCGAGAGCGCCACGGCTTCGCTCACGAAGAGTCCCAGCACGCCCCGCTTGGTGAAGCCCAACGTCTTCAGGACGGCTACTTCACGCGTCCGCTCGCGGATCGACATGGCCATGGTGTTGGCCGACACCAGCAGGGTGGCGAACACAACCGCCGAGCAGATGCTTAGAATAAACGCCTTCACGTTGCCCATCATCGCGACGAATTCCAACCCAAACGCCTTCTCACTCTCCGTCTTTGTAGGCTGCGGCGAGTTCCGGAAAGTGTCATCCACGGCGCTGGCGATCTTGCTCACATCACCCGGAGAGGATGCCAAGATGCTGAATGTACCGGCTCGTCCCTTGAAGAAATCTACGGATTCTTCCACGTACTTCGCGTTGAAATAGACCGACTTGTTATCCGGGTTGGTGTGATAAATACCGCGAATGTTCAACTCGAGATTGACCGGATAGATCGTCCCTTGCAAGAAAATGCGGTCACCGAGCTTCCAGCCGTACTTCTTCGCGAGCGAGTCGTTGGCGATTACGCCCTGGCGGTCTCGCTGCCACGCTGTAATCTGGTCCGAGGGCATTTCAGCGTCCCGGTAAACTTTGAAAAATTCTTCGGGATCGGTGCCGAACTGCGCAAAAAAATTCTCCGGCTTCTGGTCCTTGTAGATTCCACCAAACCATGAGACAGGCACCACCGCCACGACCCCGGGAATTGCCCGAATCTTCTCGCGATAGTAACCGGGCAGATTGAACGTCAGAGAAACACGGTGCCGTACCACCAGCCTTTCTGCGGACTCGGCGCTGCCCTGGTCGAGATAAAAAGCCCGCCAGATGGTCATCATCAGCGTGAGCAGGAGCAAAGAAAAAGCGATGCTCAGTACCGTCAATGTGCTGCGGCGCTTGTTGCGAAACGCATTCTTCGCGACAAACCGAGTCAACGTCATCGGTGAACTCCAGAGGGGACCGGGGTGCAGCAGGAGGCAGGAACGTCCCAGCCCACCAAGAATAGACGAAGTGACTCGATATCCACAACCGGTCCGGATTCGATTTTTGCCACGCTCAACTCCGTGCAGCTACCTGATTCTCGTTCTATCGGTGCGACGGGTGACTCACAAGTGGAGATCGTCATCAAAGCGGGATGACAAATGTCACACCATCCTGCACATAACAATTACAACCGCCGCCTCGACGACAAAGTTACGCGACGTTCCCGGACGATTATGAATGACGTGTTAAAACTAAAGCGCATTTGATGGCTGCTGATCGAATCGGCCCTCATCTGCCGACGGCTCATAGATCGCGGGCACAGACGCTTGGTTGAGCCGAAGATAAACAGTTAACTGTCCGCGATGATGCGCCAGGTGGCTGAACACAGCGTCCGCAATCATCACGTGCCGCGGATTCTCGCTCGCGACGTAGCCGCCCACCACGAATCTCCAGGGCATTAAAAGATGCTCATCGGTCGTACTCTGCAAGACTGCCCGAGCTTCCGCCAGGCCGGCATCGAGTGCAGCCACCAACTCCTCGCGTTTGCGCCACTCCAGCGGTTTAAACTTAGCCGCATCAGGTGACTTCATATCCAATTGATCCTCCTTCACCATGGTCACGATCCAGGACAACATGGTCGCCACCAGGGACGCGAGATAGCCCAGCGGCATCGATTTGGGATGCGGTTTCCAATCATTGTGCCCTTCTGGCACGCGTTGCAGCGCGCTGCGCGTGCTGTTTGCTTCCCGTTCCAGGTCTGCGAGTAATAAATCCGTGAGCTTCATACCTTCTTCTCCTGTGAAGCAATTCGCGTTCTGAATCAACGACGGGAAACCGTAACAGACATTTAGGACAGAATCGGTCCTCGATTCGTGGCACAATGCCTCCATGCTGCAGGCCTCAGCCCGGCTGCTTCGTCTTCTGTCGCTGTTTCAAGCGCAGCGGTATTGGTCCGGGGCCGATCTCTCCCAACGACTCGAGGTCACTGGCCGCACCTTGCGTCGCGACGTCGGTCGCCTGCGCAGCCTGGGATATCCCGTGTATTCGACCTCGGGAACCGCGGGCGGTTATCAGTTAGGCGCCGGAGCGAGGATCCCTCCATTGCTGCTTGACGACGAGGAGGCTGTCGCGGTTGCGCTCGGCCTGCGAACCTCCGCCAGTGGGAGCGTCACCGGGATCGAAGAGGCGTCGGTGCGTGCGCTCCTGAAACTCGAACAGGTGCTGCCACCGCGGCTGCGCCATCGCGTCGCTGCCCTGCATTCCTATATTTTGCCTCTGGGCACTCGAGGCCCAACCGTGGACGCCGAACTTTTGTCGGTCATCGCGGCGGCCTGCCGCGATCATGAAGGAATTCGATTCAACTATCACAACCGCAGCGGAGCCCCGAGTGCTCGCGTCGTGGAGCCGCACCGTCTCGTCCACACGGGCTATCGCTGGTATCTCGCGGCCTGGGACATCGGCCGCAAGGATTGGC
>Ga0070717_10001623_pt1 | contig 15590 bp, 14 predicted proteins | sample LARL113metaG_FD_71366 | JGI IMG/M metagenome (GOLD analysis project Ga0070717, IMG submission 71366) | Corn, switchgrass and miscanthus rhizosphere microbial communities from Kellogg Biological Station, Michigan, USA - LAR L11-3 metaG | ecosystem: Host-associated > Plants > Roots > Rhizosphere ... | reverse complement strand
CGCGAGCGCAGCTTCTGCACAAATTCAATTTCCGCCGGATAGCCGCCTTAAGGCCATCACGACTACAAAGACAATCAAGATCGCGTACAGGGCAGACGCCCGACCGTTCTCTTTTGTGAATGACAAAAATGAACCGGTAGGATTCACGATTGATCTCTGCAGACTAGTGGCGAATTCAGTCGGACAGCAATTCAGTCTGGGGGATCTCAAAATCGATTGGGTGCCAACCACTGTTCAAACGCGATTTACGACTGTTGCCAGCGGCAAGGCCGATATGGAGTGTGGCTCAAGCACTGCAACGCTGGGACGAATGAAGGAGGTTGATTTTTCAAATATCGTGTTTGTCGAAACCACGGGCATTATCGTCGCCAAGACGTCCAACATCCGCACATTTGCCGACATGGCTGGAAAGAAAATCGCAGTTGCATCCGGCACGACTAATGAGCAGGCCATCATCAACCAAATCAAACAGCAAAAGATCGAAGTAACGCTGATTTCGGTAAAAGACGGAAGCGAAGCCGTTGCGCTCCTGGAAAGCGGCAAAGTTGATGGTTTCGCGAGCGACAAACTCCTGCTGGTCGGTGCTCACATAAAGAATCCGCAAGATTTGATGATGTTGCCGGATGATTTGTCAGTCGAGCCTTACGCGATCGTTCTGCCGCGCGGTGATTGGGCGCTCCGTCTCGCGGTCAATACTGGACTGGCCCAGATTTACCGGGATGGCCGGGTCGTGGCGGTGTTCAAGGCGTGGTTCGACCGGGTTGGGCTGCAGATGAGCCCAATCCTCAGGGTCGTATACGGCCTTGGTTCGCTATCAGATTGATTGCGGCTTCGGCGTCTTCGCGACCGGAAAACCTAGATTTTTACCCGCATTCGGGCCATCGGGCGGTCGCTCGTGCTCATGGGAAAGGTATTTACAATAATCTCGCAATCCCACGACGAAATGAGCGGCGGACAGGCGAAATTGTTCTGCAAGTGTGGGGGCGCCGCCTGAGCCCGATTCGCTTCAAAGTTGGCTGAGGAACGCACGGCTCGCGCAACGGCAAGTGTCGCAACCAAGGCCAATGCGGTAGCGATCACCGATATAAATTTCAATTTTCGCCATGTCACAATCTTGCACCCTTGTCTGGAGCAGACGGAATGTCTGCGGGGCGCGAGAACTAGGCGCAATCAATATGACGCGCTTGAAGAAGTACTTTCGCCAAGCATGAATTTTCATGGAGATAGTATGGAGCCCAACCAATTGCGGGTCGGTCTCAAGCTTTTCTCCAAAAATCGCCTCTATTGAATGTGTGGTAATGCATTGCGCCGCTGTTCCATGACGTTTTCGTGATCAACGTTCGTGACATCGTGACATCGACGCAAATTACGGGCATAGCATCGCCTCGAAAGCGGGGTGTCCGCGAAGGTCGCGACACCCTTATTCCGGCGAAATTTCAGGATGGAGAGCTAGCCGATCCCGCGTGGGGGCAATTCGGAATTGCTGGATAAGTCTGTTTCGATTCGTTCAAAAATTTATTCCTGCAACAAATTTGAGCTTTCCGTTCTGTGAGGGCCCTCACAGTCAAAGGCATTTCTTTTGCGCTAGAAGCGATCATGAAGAGTTTCTGAAGAAGTCGAGTGCGTCACATCGGTACGTCAGGGGGCGAGCCAATGCGATATTTTGGATTGCTGGAATCGGATGAAGCCGCCTCGCAAGCGAGTAGCGCGGCATTCCGTTTCGCCAACTTTGAAATCGATGTCGCGCGCCACGAACTGCGTTGTGGCAGCAAGATTATCCCGATCGAGCCGCAAGTCTTTGATTTGCTCGTTCATTTGATTCGCAATCGCAACCGAATCGTCAGCAGAGAAGAACTGATCGATGCGGTGTGGAAGGGGAGAGTCATCTCCGAAGCGACGCTCAGTTCGCGCGTCAGCGCGGTGCGTCGTGCCATCGGTGACAATGGCGATGATCAATTGTTCGTGCGCACACACCACAAGCGCGGCTTCCGCTTCGTGGGCCAGGTCGAGGATGCCGCGCCCTTCGAGATGGCGGCGGATCGGCGACCGGCTGCAACGAAATTTCCCGAGAGTTGGGCGCATAGCAATGCCGCCATGCCCGCTTTGGCTCTGCCCGACAAGCCGTCCATCGCCGTCCTGCCGTTTCAGAACAGGAGCGGCGATTCCATTCAGGAATACTTTGCCGACGGTCTGACCGAAGACATCATCACCGGGCTTTCGCGTCAGCGATGGTTCTTTGTCATCGCCAGAAATTCAAGTTTTGCCTTCAAGGATGACCTTGTCGACGTGCGCAAAGTCGCGGGCGAACTCGGCGTGCGTTATGTACTTGAGGGCAGCGTGCGCAAGGCGAGCGGGCAAGTGCGCGTGACCGCGCAACTGATCGACGCCAGCAAGGGCGTCAACCTGTGGGCCGACCGTTACGACCGCGACCTCTCGAATATCTTCGAGCTGCAAGACGAGATTACCAACAGGGTCATCGACCTGGTCGGTTCGCAGATCATAGTCGCCGAGGCCGCGCGCGTTCAGCGAAAGCCCCCGCAGAACGTTGAAGCCTGGGACCGAGTGATGCAGGCCTTGCCGCACATGTGGCGTATGAGCGTGGAGGAGCAACGTCTGGCTCAGGACTGTCTGCGGCAGGCAATCGATCTCGATGCGGAGTATGCCCATGCGCACGCTCTGCTTGGTTGGACATATTTGTGCATGTTCAATCTCGATGCCCGGATGCCCATCGGGGAGTTTACCGACAAAGCTCTTGAAGCCGGCGAGCGCGCCGTGTCGCTCGATGATCAGGATCATTGGGGGCATTTCGTGCTGGGTCTTGCGCATTCGCGCAGGCGCCGTCCCGAACCGGCGGTGATGCATCTTTCAAAATCCGTCGAACTGAATCCCAATTTCGCTTTGGGTCACGCCGGTCTTGGCTACGCTTATGCATGCGGCGAGCAGCCTGAACGTGGATTGCAGTCACTCGAGCAGGCACAGCGGCTGAGCCCGTGCGATCCGTTTCTCGCGATTTATGCGCCGATCGTTCGGTACATGGCGTATTTTGCTCTCGGACAGTACGAAGAAACGGTCGCAGTATGCCGTTCTCTCACTGCGCTCCATCCTCATCACGCCGGCGCCTGGCGGCTGATGACGGTCTCACTCGGGCTACTTGGGAAAATTGACGAGGCGAGGGAAGCGCTGGCACGCACGCTTGCTCTTCAGCCCGACCTTTCGAGTGCGCACGTGACCCACGATACCGTCTTCGTCAATCCGAACGATCGCGAGCGATTTCTTCAGGGCCTGCTGAATGCGGGGCTGAAGAACTAGCGTCGCAACTGCTGCAAATCAGTCGAGCCCGGCACGCCGGAACCCTTCCAGATAATGCTTCCGATCGGCGTCGTGCTGGAATGGCATTTGGTGCGCAAGCCACGCCAGAGAGATGTTCGGTTGGGCCCGGCGAAGCTCCTGCAAGGCGGCCGCTGCCGCGTCGGCTTGCCCGGCCATTCCGGCGGCGGCGGTGAGCACCCTGTGACCGCCGACGAAATCGCCCCGCTGGCGAATCGATTCCCGCGCGAGCCGCATGGCATCCTCATAGTTGCGTCCATTGAACTGCGCGTAGGCCGCGATGCCGTAGTAAAGTGCGGAAAACGGATCGCGTGGACTGAGCCGCAGCGCGCGTCTCGCGGCGAGGTCTGCGTCCTGCCAGCGCCCGCAATATGACAGCGTCAATCCGTAATAGGCTTGCGCCAACGAGAAATTCGGGTTGAGTTGCAGGGCCAGCTCGAATTCGGCAAGTGAATCATCAAATCGGCGCGTGAATAGATGAACATTGCCCAGGGCATGGTGCGCCCAGGGATCCTCGCTGTCAGCCCTGATGGCAGCAACGGCAGCGCGCTCGGCGAGGAGTACCGAGGCGGCCATGTCCGCCCAGCCCATATGAGCGCCGAATGTGTGGCTGGCGGCGAGCACGCCAAGCGCCTGGCCATAATTCGGATCGATCGCGGTCGCTTTCTCAAGCAGGGCCTGCGCGACCATGTTGTCCTGTCGCGTCAAGCGCCAGTAGTGCGATAGCCCCCGCATGACCAGATCCCACGCATCCATGCTGTCGGGAGCTTTGCGTTGAGCGCGGAAATTTTCCGCTGCGTAAAGCTGCGGTTCAATGGCGCCGACGATAGCCTCTGTGATTTCGTCCTGGACCGCGAACACATCGGCGATGTTGCGGTCATAGCGTTCCGCCCAGATATGGCTGCCGGTCGCGACATCGATGAGCTGTGCGGTGATGCGCACGCGCTCACCTTCCTTTCGTACGCTGCCCTCGACGACATAGCCGACCCCGAGTTCTTCGCCGATCTGCTTCAAATGGACGGCCTTGCTCTTGTAAGTAAAGGACGAGTTGCGTGCGATTACGAAAAACCAGCGCAGTTTCGACAGAGCGGTTATGATGTCTTCGCTGATGCCGTCGGAGAAATATTCCTGTTCCGGCTCACCGCTCATGTTGACGAAAGGCAGCACCGCAATGGCGGGTCGGTCGGGCAACGGCAACACTGCGCGCAAGGGATCGCCAATCTCGATTTGCGATCGTGCAGAGGACAATTCGGCGCCTGAAGGTTGCAATCGCACATCACCGACGAATCGAAGTCCTTTGCGCGCAATCGTCCGGATCAATTTTTGCTGCTGACCGCTGTCGCCGATCGCTCGACGAGCAGCATTGATGCGGCTGGTCAGGGTCGAGTCAGAGACCACCCTGCCGCCCCAGACCGCTTCTATGAGGTCGTCCTTGGTGACGACGTGGTCACGGTTTTGCACCAGGTAGATGAGTAGGTCGAAGACTTGCGGCTCGACAGCAATAGGATCCGCGCCGCAGCGCAGTTCGCGGCGGTCGCCGTCAAGCGTATGGTCGCCAAAGAGAAATTGCACGTCGCTGCCCCCGCGATAGCAACCTCGGCCTCAGGAAATAATCAAGATGGCCTAAAGGACAAATCAAGCTCTGGACAAAGTCTTTCGCGCGAGAGGGGCGTACTCACAACCCAATCGTGTTGGAAATTGGACAGGAGCCACCTATGCCTGCTGCAACCCTTACTGCCGAAAAGCCGGCCAAACAGGCCGCGCAGACCGCATCTCCCGATCTTATAGCGATAAAGGCCCGGCAACAGGCCGCCTGGTCCTCGGGCGACTATGCCGTGGTCGGCACGACCCTGCAGATTGTCGGCGAGGAACTTTGCGAAGCCCTTGATCTTCGGGCCGGCAAGAAGGTTCTCGATGTAGCCGCAGGGAACGGCATGGTCAGCCTGGCCGCCGCGCGGCGTTGGTGCGACGTCACTTCGACTGACTATGTCGGCAGCCTGCTCGAGCGGGGCCGTGCCCGCGCCATGGCGGAGGGCCTACCCATCGAATTCAAAGTTGCCGATGCCGAAGCATTGCCTTTTGCGGACGGTTCTTTTGACACCGTCGTCTCGACGTTCGGAGTGATGTTCACGCCCAACCAGGAACAGGCAGCGGCCGAGCTGTTGCGCGTGTGTAAATCCGGCGGCCAGATCGGTCTCACAAACTGGACGCCCGACGGCTTTATCGGACAGCTCTTTAAAACGCTTGGCAAATACCTGCCGCCGCCACCTGCGGCGAAATCCCCTATGCTGTGGGGCACGCGTGCGCGTCTCACCGAGCTGTTCGCAGCAGGTGCGACCTGGATCAAGACCGAGCCGCGTGAGTTCAAGTTTCGCTATCGCTCTGCCGAACACTTCGTCGACGTGTTCAGGACCTACTACGGGCCGACGCTAAAGGCATTCTCCGCGCTGGATGTGCCTCAGCAGATTCGGTTGGAGAAGGACCTGTACGATCTCATCGGCCGCATGAACACGGCAGACGACAAGACGATGGTCGTACCGAGTGAGTATCTCGAGATCGTCATCGTAAAAAAGTGAGGTTCCTCAGCCTCAGGCTGATGCCTGTGCAGGTTGTATTTCGGAGCTTTGGTCTTCAAGAAGGAAAACCTGATGCATGTCGCAACTTTCGGGGGTGCTCGCACCCCCGCCACTGCCGTTGCCGAAAGCAAGCGAGTCAAATCGCCTACGTCGATCCTTGCCCGGTTCATGAATGGACTGAAGGAGTCGCGGCTTCAGGAAGCCCGTCGTGTCATTGAAAGACACAGCCACCTGATGGCGCCGGACAACTTAAGGAGTGACGAGGCTGCAAAACGAAGGACGAAACGATGAAACGTTTTCTGATCGAACGTGATATTTCGGGCGTCGGCAATCTAAGTGCCGAACAACTCAAGGGCGTTGCCGCGAAGTCCAACAGCGTACTCGCCAAGCTCGCTCCAAACGTCCAGTGGCTTGAGTCGTATGTGGCCGCGAACAGGACGTTCTGCATCTACCTTGCCGAAAGCGAGGCGCTCGTCTTCGAGCATGCCAAGCTGGGCGGATTTCCAGTGACGAAGGTCACCGAGGTGCCGACTGTGATCAGCCCAATGACGGCCTATTGAGGGCATGCGGCTGGAGGCAGCGTTGAAAGACTCGCTTTGGGAAAATCCCTGGTTTTTCGCAGCGCCCAAGCAGAGCGGCGATCCACCAGGCAATTGTCCGATTACAGGCTTTCCCTGCGAGGGCGATCTTTCCTATCTGTGCGAGGATTACGGTTGTGCTCGCAAGGCGGGCCTGTCACCGCGTTCCGAGGAGAATTTCGGCTGAGAACTTCAAGCTGAGAGCGCCATAGGCGCCAATGGCGAGCAGAGTGCGCGGTTTCGCACACACGTTCGAAGGGTGAGGGGACTGTCAGCCTGTCTGACGTCCGCTGGAGCGAGGATATTGGGTAATTGCAAATGCCTTTAACTGGGTCAGGCCCTGGGCAATTTCACGCCGTTCGGCATCCTGCGCCATGCGTTCAAAATCGGAGGCGGCCTTGAGCATCTGATCGCGGGCAGTTTGAACGCGCAAACGCTCGGCCATTGTACGGCACTCTCGAGCCCGGGCACGACATCTTCGGCTCTCTGGAATGATCGATGAAGACATAATGTGCCGTGTGGCTACGCCGCCGGTAAAACCCAATGCGTTAAATCCGAATCTTCGAAAATCGCGAAAATAGTCGGCGGTTGAGGCGGCGAAAAAAAGGCAGCCACACAGGGGGGAGTGGCCGGTCAGCCTCCCGGATTACCACGGCTCCTTGTCTCGCTTTTGTCGGCCAACTCCGAAAACGTCTCAGCCATATCGAGAAGGCGGGCTTTATCGACAGGATCTGAGGTCGATTGGGCAAGCCTGACGCATTCTGCGGCATATCGGCGGTAGTCGATGGCAGAAAATGGCGACACACACCTCTCCCCGGACGGAGCGGTAAATCCGCGTCCTGGTATTTGGTTCCCGTACAATTTTTTCTCACAAAGTTGTTGAAGAACGAAGTTCCAGCTCAAGGCGTTTCTGCCTCAGGTGGACTGAGGAGGTGGCGTTGCTGGAATCCCAGAAGTATCGGCAATACGCGGCTGACTGTGTTCGGCTTGCGCAAACGATGACTTCCACGGACAAGCAGACCCTGCTTGAGATTGCGGTTGCCTGGGAGACGCGCGCCCAGGAAGCCGAGCGTCTGGAGAAACGCAAAGGCTGATTACGTCAATCGATCACGCGCTCTTCTTCATTTGGATTTCTGTCCTTCTCGCCGAAGACGCCTCGATTTGCGCAGACAGGTGTTCTGTCTGCAACCGGTCAAGGAGCTGTTGCAAAGCTTTTTCCAAACGCTCGGTTTCAAACGGTGAAGTCGGCGGATTCTCTGGGCTTTGCTCGACTACAGCGGTCGGCGCCAGTGGCAACTCAATATCGGGAACGACGTCGTTTGCCATAACGGTCGGCGCCCATCGCGGTGGTTGAACGGGCTTGGCCAAACGCCGTCGTCGCCGCTCTGTAAAATGAAGCATGGGTCCGGCAATGGCGAGCGTTACGAACATCAGCAGGAGCAACGCAAAGGTGTGATCGTCGTCGACAATCGACGATGCGGGTTTTGCCGCGGGTGACGCAGGTACAATGCGTTTGGATTCATCGGTACGTGCGGTTGTTTGCGGCAGAGCGTCTCCCGCGCTGGCTACAACAGTGCGCGCCGGGGCCGGGGGCTCCTCCACGGGCGCTGGTGAATCAGACGAACCGGCCGATCGCTCCTCAAAAGAGGGCTGCTGTACGGCTGGCGCAACGGTGGACGACTGATTGAGCAATCGCGACGCGTCGAGCCAATAGGCGGGAGCCGGCGTCGCTGTTGCAACATTGGTCTCTGGAGCGCTTTCGGCAGACGCATGTCCCGTGGTCACGGGACGCTGTGGGCGTGCCGATGTTTCCGACTGTGTCGCCGTCGCAGGTGCTGAGCGTTTCTCGGGGGATGTCTTCTGTACCCGTAGGCCTACGGGACCCAGGCGCCAGCATTGACGACCGTTGGCATGATCCAACCGGTAGTACCAATGTTCGCCTTGCGGCGCCGGCGAATTCGGCTTGCTGAGACATTCCTCGGCGGCGCGCACGCTGTACGTCGATTGCGCGAAAACTCCCGCAAGCGAAACAAACGCGACAGCGCTCAATATCCGAGTCGATTTGTATTCTGGCATGCCTGCCCTCCTCAACGTTGCACCAAGCACGCGATCAGAAGCTCAATGTCGGCGCGGATTGGAGACTGGGATTGGGGCTGCAATACGTTGCAAATTCGGCAAGTACCTAGCGCCACAATGGTAGCGAGGTGTGTGCGTCGTCGTGGCAAACGTCGCGTTGCAACGGTTTTTTTTTTATGCGATGGGAGAAGGTATCGTCGCCTGATGATTTGCGGCAATTAAATGATCATGCACAGCTCATTACTGATTCGCAAAATGCTTCGGCAAGACCAAAGGTCCTGCCGAAAAAATCTTCGCAACATTCAGTCCTATTTTGCGGCGACGACTTTCTGCCGCTGTTCGCCAAGCTTGTCTATGCCGAGAGTCACGATGTCTCCGGCCTTGAGAAAAATCGGAGAAGGTTTCATTCCGAGGCCGACACCCGGCGGCGTGCCGGTGATGATGACGTCCCCCGGCTCCATCACGAAAAACTGCGAGCAGTACCAGACGAGATGTTCGCAATCGAAGATCATCGTCTTCGTATTTCCGCGTTGGCGTTTTTCACCGTTGACGTCGAGCCACATGTTGAGGTTCTGAGGATCCTTGACTTCGTCCTTGGTGACGAACCACGGGCCGATCGGTCCAAAGGTCTCGCAGCTCTTGCCCTTGTTCCATTGGCCGCCGCTGCGTTCGATCTGGAAGACGCGCTCAGACACATCATTGCCGAGGAAATATCCCGCAATGGCGTCCTTCGCCTTATCGCGTGCCAGATAACGTGCGCGCTTGCCGATGACGATGCCGAGCTCGACCTCCCAGTCAAGCTTGCCGGACTCGCGCGGTATGATGGTGTCATCGTTCGGCCCGCAGATGCAGGTCGGCGCTTTATTGAAAATAATCGGCTCTTTCGGAATGGCCATGCCGGCTTCCGCGGCGTGGTCTGAATAATTGAGTCCAATGGCAATGAAGTTGCGCACGTTGCCGATGCAGGGACCAAGGCGCGGCTTGCCTGAAACGGGTTTCATCCGCTTGAGGTTGGCTTTTTTGATTTTGGCGAGGCCGCCGGTCGCCAGCATCGCGCCGTCGATGTCTTTCACGATGCGCGACAGGTCGCGGATCTTTCCGTCGTCACCGATGATGCCTGGTTTCTCGCGGCCGGGCGCGCCATAGCGGACGAGTTTCATAGTCGGGTCTCTCCCTCGAAAGCGGTTCTGTTTTTGAAAAAAATTGGCAGACAGGTGGGCGCCATCATGCATGGCCGGGGGCAAGGGGCAACCCTCCTTTGCACGAGGGCACACATGCCCATGCGGGTCAAAAGGCGCAGGACATCAAGCTGTTGTCTGGCCACGGCAACATGCCTTGGTCGCCGGAATGCCAATTGGTGGGGTGGCGTGACTCCAGGTGGGCTGCTAAAAACGTTCAAGCTACCCGACGGCATGAGCATACCTTTCGGTGCAACGATCCCGGGGCTCGCAAACCCATCCGGTCACGGCAATTGCTCAACACATTGACGGATAAGAGAAACCACGCTGGTGCAGTGCACTGTGTCGTGTGTCATCAACGCAACAGCCGCGCTATTTCTGCGTAAGCCTCGGCTGTTTCAGCAATTTTCACATTGTCGACTCTTCAACCTGGGGTCACGATACCGGAAAGCTTAAGACCGTGAATTGTTTGGGGGAGACAATGTCACTCAGGGGTTGGGGAAGCGTCTTACGTGCGACGACCGCGTTCGGGCTACTGGCCATTGCATCAGTGCAGGCCAATGCCGGCGGCTTCGCGGTTCACGAACAGAGCGTTTACGGACAGGGAACGTCTTTCGCCGGCATCGCGGCAGGTGGCGCCTTGTCGTCGATGTATTGGAATCCGGCAACGATGACTCAATTTGCCGGGAAGGGGATTGAAGTCGGTGCGTCGGCGCTTTTCCCCTATGCCGCGAACACGCCTTCGCCGGGCAGCACACTTCTTCTAAATCCCTCTCTGGCGGGCGGCACTTTTGACACCGGAAACGACGCCCTGGTGGCCAACGGCTACTTCACCTACCAGTTCTCACCTAACCTCTGGCTGGGAATGTCGTTGAATTCGCCCTTCGGTCTTTCGGCGAGTTTTCCTCACGCTTGGGCGGGACGAGACTACGCCGCAAACAGCAGCAAGCTGGTGACCTATAATGCGGCGCCAAGCTTGGCATATCGGTTCAACGACTGGATCAGTGTCGGCATTGGTGCGCAAATCCAATATGCCAAGGCGACGCTGAACAAATCCGCCACGGTTGGAGGTTTTCCAGCATTCCCGGCAAGTGACGTTACGCTGCAGGGCGATGGGTGGGCTTACGGGTTAACCGCTGGCGTCACACTCACACCAACCCCCTGGACGACCATCGGGGTCGGGTACAGGTCCGCGCTAAATCAAGACATCAGCGGGAACTTGTTGGTGGGTCCTCCAATTGCAATTTTTAGCAATGGTTCGATTCACACTACGATCGATCTGCCCGACACGGTATCTCTAGGTATTCGACAGCGTGTAACGCCGCAGTTCACTCTTCTTGGCACAGCCGAATGGACAAACTGGAGTCGGATCGGAACAGCCAACATCCTCGCGGCTTCGGGGGCGCCCGCGGTCGTTGGCGCCACGCCCGTTACGATACCTTTCCAATATAAGGACGGCTGGTTCTTCGCGCTTGGTGGCGAGTATCAGTGGAGTGACCGGCTGACGCTGCGCGCGGGTGGTGCTTACGAAATTTCCCCGATCGATGACCGGGTCCGTATACCGCTCGTACCCGACAACAACCGGATTTGGGCCTCGATCGGCGCGAGCTGGCAGGTGTTCAAAGGCTTCTCGTTCGATCTCGCTTACTCGCACATTTGGGTACAGGATCCATCGATCAACATCACGGCGGTGTCCGGCAATCCGTCTTTTGACGGGATTAATTACATTGGCACCGTCAACGCGCACGTCGACGTTTTCTCGCTGGCCATGGTGTATCGCTGGGGTGCGCCGGAGCCGGCACCAGTGGTCAAACCGATCATCGCCAAATAAACCCGCGGGGGCGGGAAGGGGCGCAAGGGCCGGCCCGGGACGCCGGCCTTTGCATTTTCAGAACGCGCCGCTGAAATTGCCGCCGTCGATCAGCAAATTTTGTCCAGTGATGTAACTGGCATGCGTTGAGCAAAGAAACGCGCAGGCCGCGCCGAATTCATCCGGAGTGCCGAAGCGCTTTGCGGGAATCGAGGCCGCACGCTCGGCAGCCACCTGGTCGACGCTTTTGCCTTTTTGTTCGGCAGTCTTGTTCAAAGTGCCACGCAGGCGATCGGTATCGAAAGCACCCGGCAGGATGTTGTTGATGGTGACGTTCTTGTCCGCAACCGTGCGCGCAACTCCGGCCAGAAAGGCGGTGAGACCCGCGCGTGCTCCCGATGACAGATCGAGACCGGCCAGCGGCATTTTTACCGAAGCAGAGGTGATATTGACGATGCGACCGAATTTGCGTTCGCACATGGGATCGATCACCTTCTGAATCAATTCGATCGCAGCCGCCATGTTCGCGATTACGCCGTCGATCATTTGCTGGCGGGTAAGTTCGCGGAAATCCCGCATCGGCGGACCGCCATTGTTATTGATAAGAATATCCGGTTGCGGGCACGCCGACAGAAGCGCCTTCTGACCTTCGGGCGTCGCCACGTCGGCGACGACCGGTATCACCTTGACCCCTGCAAAACTCGACAGCTCCGTTGCAGCGGCTTCCAGCTTTTTGCTGTCGCGTCCGTTGATCACTACTTCGCAACCCGCTTCCGCCAGGGCGCGCGCGCATGCTTTGCCGAGCCCGCGGCTCGACGCGCAAACAATGGCCTTGCGGCCGGCAATTCCAAGATTCATGGGCTCTCCTTTTTGCCGGCGCGAGTGTTAGGGCCGGACCTCGACCCGTCAAGGGCGTGACGGAGGCGGTGGCTGTCGCCGGCCCGGTCGTGACATAGTGTCGCCGTTCTGTAGCAATCGGTTGGTACCTGATCGCGGGCGGCGGCTCACTGATTCGGGGAGGACACCGATGTTGCGCGATCCTGATCGTCACGTGATGGAACAGGCTTATGCGCGCTGGGCGCCGATTTACGATGCCTTATGCGGCCCCGTTTTCCTGAACGGTCGACGCGCGGCTGCGTCAGCTGCGCGTGAGGTCGGTGGTCGAATTCTCGAAATCGGAGTGGGCACGGGGCTGTCGTTCGATGACTACGATGCAACGACGGAAATCGTCGGCATAGACATCTCGGAGCCGATGATTGCGCGCGCACGCGAGCGGCTCCTGACCGGCCGCTATCCATTCGTAAAAGAACTGGCGGTGATGGATGCACAGGAACTGGCGTACGCCGATGCCTCTTTCGACTGCGTAGTCGGTCAGTTCGTGATCACGCTTGTCGAGGAGCCCGAACGCGTGCTGTCGGAATGCGCGCGCGTGCTGCGTCCGGGTGGCCAGATCATCCTGGTCAATCATTTATATTCCGAGCGCGGGCTCATGGCCGCCGTTGAACGCTTGCTGGCGCAGAAGGCGCGCAAAGTGGGCTTGCGTCCGGAGTTTCCGTTTCAGCGGCTGGCGGCGTGGGCGCAGGCGCACGGCGGAGCCGAACTCATCGAGCGACGCAAGGTTAAACCGTTCGGCGCTTATACGCTGGTTCGGTTTCGTCGTGCCGTATCGGCAAGCGGCGCAAAACCTCAATAGTATTAAATAGGTAAACGACCCTGTCACAAAACTGAAACGGGCCGCTGGTAAATGTCTCGCATGATCATCGCATCGGAGATCGTCGCACCGTGACGGACAACGCCACGCGACGGTTTCGTTCGCTCTTCATCTCCGATGTGCATCTTGGTACGCGCGGCTGTCAGGCCGACAAGCTTCTCGACTTCCTCCGCCATCACGACGCTGAAACGATTTATCTCGTCGGCGACATCGTCGATGGATGGGCGTTGCGCTCCTCCTGGTATTGGCCGCAAACGCACAATGACGTCGTGCAGAAAATTCTCCGGCAAGCGCGCAAGGGTGCTCGTGTCATCTACGTTCCCGGCAATCATGACGAGTTTCTGCGCGGGTACTACGGCACGCATTTCGGCGGCATCGAGGTTCTGGAGAACACGATCCACACCGCCGTCGATGGTCGCCGCTATCTGGTCGTCCACGGCGATATATTCGACCTTGTGGTGACGCAGGCGCGCTGGCTCGCTCTGCTCGGCGACAAGGCCTACGAATTCGCCCTTACCGCCAATCGGGTCTTTAATGCGTTCCGTCGCGTTCTTGGCGCGCCTTACTGGTCATTGTCGAAGTGGGCAAAGCTGAAGGTGAAGAACGCCGTCAACTATATTGGGGCATTCGAGAAGGCGCTGGCGACCGAAGCCAGACACCACCAGGCGGACGGGGTGATCTGCGGCCACATTCATACGTCGGCGATGCACGACGACTACGGCCTGCGTTACATCAACTGTGGCGACTGGGTGGAAAGTTGCACGGCGGTGGCGGAGGGGCACGACGGTCGGTTCGAGATCATCACCTGGACCCAGACGGGCCATGATGCCGATGTTGCTGTGGCGTTGCCCCCGGCAGCGAAAGCGGCCTGATTGCATGAAAATCCTTGTTGCCACCGATGCCTGGCATCCTCAGGTCAACGGCGTCGTTCGCACCTTGGGTCATGTCAGCCGCGAGGCGCGCGCGTTCGGATGCGAATTGGAGTTTCTCAGCCCCGACCAGTTCCGGACCCTGCCAATGCCGAGCTATCCGGAAATTCGCCTGGCCTTGGCCGCGTCGAGGCAGGTTGCACGCCGGCTTGAGCAAAGTCGGCCGGATGCAATCCATGTGGCGACGGAGGGCCCGCTCGGGCACGCCATGCGCCGTGTCTGCTTGCGCAACGACTTGCCATTCACGACCAGCTTTCACACGCGCTTTCCCGACTATCTTGCCGAACGCCTTCCGATGCCGGAACGGTGGACCAGCGAGGTAACGTGGGCCTGGTTGCGGCGATTTCACGCCCGAGGCGCTGCGACGCTCGCTGCGACGCCGACGCTTACTTCCGAACTCACGATGCGCGGATTCAACAACGTCAAACTATGGCCGCGCGGCGTCGATGCCGAGCTTTTCCGGCCGCGCGCACAGACCAGCCTGAATTTTCCTCGCCCCATCTTTTTGACGGTCGGCCGCCTCGCGGTGGAGAAAAACCTCGAGGCGTTCCTGAAACTTGACCTGCCGGGCACCAAGGTCGTTGTCGGCGACGGACCGGCACGGAACGGGCTGGCGCGGAAATTCCCGGGAGTGGTTTTTCTCGGGTCGCGTCAAGGTGAGGCGCTCGCCGAGATTTACGCCGCAGCTGACGTCTTCGTGTTTCCGAGCCGCACGGATACGTTCGGCCTGGTGCTACTGGAGGCACTGGCGAGCGGCGTGCCTGTCGCCGCGTTCCCGGCTGCGGCGCCGCGCGACGTCATTGGAAATGCCCCCGTGGGCATGCTCGATGAGGATCTGCGCATTGCTTGCCTGGGTGCGCTGGAATGCTCACGGGAGGATTGCCGGGATTTTGCGCTCGGCATGACGTGGGCGGCGAGCGCACGGATATTCCTCGATCACGTGACACATGGCGCCCGCTCCGGACGCAAACCTTCCGCAATACACGCAGGGCTTCCGGTCAATATGACCGCCGGCGTCGAACACTGACTCCAGGGCTCGGCCCGCACATGACAGGTTCGCGCGGCCGCGCTACGCTCGTGCGATGGGAGCCATCGACAATACCATTCTACCAACCGCTGCGGACATTGAGGCCGCATCACAACGGCTTGCCGGCGTCGCGGTTCGTACGCCGCTGATCAACGCGCCCGTGCTCGATGCCACGATCGGGGCCCGGGTTTTTTTGAAGGCGGAAACACTACAGCGCACGGGATCCTTCAAGTTCCGCGGTGCCTACAACAAGATCTCCTCCATTCCGCAGGAACGGCGGGCAGCCGGCGTGGTGGCCTATTCAAGCGGAAATCATGCGCAGGGCGTGGCGGCCGCGGCGCGTCTGCTCGGCATGCGTGCCACTATCGTCATGCCGGC
>Ga0070717_10001620_pt1 | contig 15597 bp, 15 predicted proteins | sample LARL113metaG_FD_71366 | JGI IMG/M metagenome (GOLD analysis project Ga0070717, IMG submission 71366) | Corn, switchgrass and miscanthus rhizosphere microbial communities from Kellogg Biological Station, Michigan, USA - LAR L11-3 metaG | ecosystem: Host-associated > Plants > Roots > Rhizosphere ... | reverse complement strand
GTGAGGCTAAACGGCGCTGTTTGGCTGGCGAAGGAGTCTACGATTAAATTAAAACCTACATTCCCGGTCGCGCGAACCAAACTACGGCTGTCCCGTTCTCCGCAAAGCTCTACCAGCCAATGAGCGAGTTCAAGAGCGCCGCGGCCAGATCCTCCGGACCGCGGCTATGCGCCACCATGTGATCCCGTAACCACGCCGCCATTGCTTCGGCATCTGCAACCGTCAGCTCCCGAAAGCCGAATAGTACGCGGATCTCAGCTCGGTGGCGTTTGCCGGTCCGGCCCTGCCAAGCCTGGTCAGCTATCGGTCCGGTGTCGATGCCGAGTTGTTGCGCCACCAAGGCCGCGACAGAGGGATGAATTTCGGCCACCTCTGGAAACCGCCCGTTCGCTCGGAAGAAAAGCAGCAGGACGGCGAAGGCAAGTCGATTGGCCTGGCTCTTAGCCGCGACGCGGGCATGATCCCCTGGTGTGAGCGTCCATGCGTCGATCGAATCTTCCAAATCGTACACTGGTTGACCCATGGATTCTTAATTGAATGGATGCGCGTTCTAATAGCGCCGTAAGAGAAGAAAAGCCTTAGGCCCGCCGGCCTCGCCATTACGGGCCGTCAGATCGCGAGAGGCAGATTTATGGAGGAACTTCGCGAGGCTGGTGGTTTGGATGCCATGGTTGGCGAGCGGTCTCGCCCTTGGAGTTCATTTTTTAACTCCGAACAGGCGATAGTCAAATGGCCCCTGGTGACACGACTGTTGGGAGAAGGCCTATTTGAGCCACCCGGGGAAACTCATACTCTGGTCGTGCCGAATGATGTGCAGGAAATGATCACGTTGTTTCATATCACCGGTTGCATGATCTATGTGGATCCTTGGGGCAAGCAGACCGGCTACGAAGATGTCTTTACGAAGATCACCATGTGCCGGCAACACTACGGTGAAAATGGTCTAGGTGCGAAATTCGTGGAGCAGTTTATCCACTAGCAGACTGCGGCCCTTTGCCAAAACAGGAGACCGCGAAGAAAGATTCTTAAACAAAGAGATCGCAAAGATCTCAGAGAGGGGATTCCGCTTTTTTTGCTAAGCCCTCGATTCTTCAAAAAACACGACCATCTCGTACTACGTTTGGATTAAGTAGTACCCTCTTTGGGATCTCTGTACTGCTATAGTCGTAATTCTTGTTTTTTTCGCGAGGATCTTTTTTAACCGCGAATGGACGCTAATAGACACGAATAAAATCGGTCTTATTCGTGTCACTTCGCATCCATTCGTGGTTGTTCTTCCGTCGTGTTTGGTTGCGGCTACGCTGCGCTGTGATCTCCTGTTCAAAACTCCGGCTTCGCGACCTTTTGTAGAACTTGTTCCTCAACGCGTGGCGGAGACTCAACCGCCTATTACCAACGCCAATCAATATCCCGCGGCTAAAGCTTTTTTCTGATTAGCGGTTAACTGGCGATCGGCCTCGGCGATATCAACAACCTCGAACGGATAGGTGTTTTTCGTCCGGGCGATATGGCGGTCAAGCACCTGCAACACTCCCTTGAGATCGCCCCGGGCAATCAAAGCCGTCATTTCGCAGTGCTCTTGGAAAGAGAGATCGGTATGTGCCGGTTTGGAAGCCAGATGAGTTCGCAATGCAGCTATTTTGCCGGCGAAAAATTCATAAGATTTCCAGAGATAGCGGTTCCCGCAGTGGGCAAAAATTTGCTCGTGAAACTGAGTGTCTTCTTTCAAATAACCGCGAATGTCGCCGTGTTTGCGGACGAGCTCCATACGTTCCACCACTTGGCTCAGTCCCTCGGCGAGTCCGGATTGGTCTCGCTCCATGGCAAAGCAGAACGCCTTGGATTCCAGTGTCAACCTGAAGTCACAAAGCTCGGCGATTTCAGCTGCGCTCAGGGTGAAGACAAACGTCCTCGAGTGGGGAACAATCCGAACCAGTCCTTCTAGCCTCAGCTGGGCTAAGGCCTCGCGAATCGGTGTTTTGCTAACACCATATTGGACCGCCAACTGCAACTCAGACAGCGGCTCACCAAGCTTGAGGTCGCCGGAAACAATGGCTTCGCGGAGTCGGGTTAGGACGATCGCGGTGAGGGATCTAGGCCGTTCGATTGGGCCCTTGTGGTGGTCAGGATGAGGTTGAGGCATTGCTAATGCGCTAAAAATAACGTTTGCAGTTAGCCGTGTCATCTAATATATTAGATATCAGATTTAGAGAGCTGGTCTTCTTCATCCCAGCTAGGCGTTTCCCCTATGACCTTCGCGTGCTCTCTCTCTTTCCCTTCCTGCCCGCGTTCCAGCACCAGTTCTCATCATTTGAAACGCGATTTTTTTTGCTATGAAAGATGTCCAAGCCGTCTCTGGTGACGTACGAAACATCCTCGGCGAGGGTGTGATCTGGGACCCCCGATCGGGGTCACTGCTCTGGACCGACATTGAGACGAGCGAGTTGTGGACGCTTGATTCATGCGGTGAAATCAGCGTGGTCAAGGCGCCAGAGCGGATCGCGTCTTTTGCCGTGCGCGAGACCGGAGGCCTTGTTGTTGCGTTTGCCAGTGGGTTCGCCTTCTGGGATCCCAAGACCGGCCGCCGCCAAGATATTGAAAAGTTCGAGGCTCACCTTCCACACACTCGTCTGAACGACGGCGGCACCGATCGACAGGGGCGTTTTCTCGCCGGCGGATTTGATGAAAGGGACGGCAAACCGATCTCATCATTGTGTCGTCTCGATTTCGATCTGTCTGTTCATACGCTTCTGACCGATATCTCTTGCTCGAATAGCTTGTGCTTCAGTCCCGACGGCAGTGTCATGTATTTTGCCGATACACCGAAAGCCGTCATTTGGCGTTTTCGGTATGACATCGATGCCGGAGTTCCTTTTGACCGAGAGATTTTCGCTACATTTGAGGATCAGCCTGGGACTCCTGACGGTTCATGTGTTGACGCCGACGGCTGTCTCTGGAATGCGCAATGGAACGGCCGCCGAGTAGTCCGTTACACGCCCGACGGGCAGATTGATCGCATAATTGAAATCCCGGTTCGCAACCCGACCTGCGTCGCGTTCGGCGGAGCTGATCTCGAGGTCTTGTACATCACCACGGCTCGATACCGCATGAAACCCGATGAGCTTGAGGCCGAACCTTTAGCCGGGGCGCTGTTTGCTATGCGCCCAGGAGTCTCCGGTTTGGTCGCAAAAAAGTTTGCCAGTTAACTCAGCGTTTTTTGATCAACTAATTAATCGTCCCCCCAGAGCATATGTTCGCCAAGTCGCGTTGTTACCTTCGGTTGTCTCTTGCCCTCGCGCTCGCCAGTTCTTTCGCGACGACCCGAGCTGCCGATTATCCGTCACCTGTTCCTTTAAAAGAGGGAGCACAAGCTAGTTTCACTAATGTTAAAAAAACCTCAGGAAAAATTCGAGTCGCTTACATGCCGCCGGCGACCGAATTCAATTATTATATTGCGATCGGTGAGGGGATCAAAACGGTGGCTGCTAACCAGGGAGTCGACACATTTATGTTAGCTCCGCAGAGCGGCGCCGATATCAACGGTCAGATGGGCATGATTCAGGATGTGCTCACCCAAGATGTCAACGCGATCATCGTGAGTACACATGATGAGTTCGCCGCAGCACCGTTGCTGAAACAAGCCGTCGATAAAGGCATTGTTGTGGTCATTGTCAACTCGGACATTCCTCATTTTCCGACACCAATCCACGGCGTGGTTGGATACTCGCAGCGCAAAGGCACGGCCAAGCTAGCCAAGTGGTTTTTGGACAAATACGGCTCTCAAACGTGGAAGGTTGCCATTATCGAGGGCCAGCCAGGTTATCATTCGACCGAACGCTGCGGCGGATTCAAGGACGGGATAGCAAAGGCAGCAAATCTTCAGGTGGTAGCGAGCCTCGATGGCAAGTGGAATGTCGAAGGCGGGAATGCTGCCGCTATGGATCTGCTCCAGGCGCATCCCGATATTAACGCCATTTTCGCAGCTAATGACTACATGGCCATCGGAGCTGCACTCGCAGCTAAATCACTCAGCAAGACCAAGCTCATTATTCTTGGCAATGACGGTGACACGACTGGGCTGGAAGACATCCACAAAGGAGACATCACTGCGACGGTGAACACTTCACCATTCACGATGGGTCAGACTGCGTTGCGGGTTGTGCTCGATGCCCTAAGTGGCCAGTTCAAGGGTGGGTTTGTTGAGACACCGACGACGATTGTCGATCAGTCAAATGTTGTGGCGGTGCTTCAACATCCCGAGTCGCTTTATCCAAAGCCGAGCCAGAAATACTAGCTCAAAAGCCGCCTCCTTCCCATCGGCTTACCGGGGGAGAAAAGAATGGTCAGCGATCCGCCAGCTCTTTGGGAATTACGGGGAATTAGTAAAACATTTCCCGGCGTCGAAGCTAATCGCGATGTGACGCTCCGGCTGAGAGCTGGCGAGATTCATGGTTTGCTGGGGCAAAATGGCTCCGGCAAGACCACTCTAATCAAGATTCTGTCCGGCGTCATCCAGCCAGACTCGGGAGAGATGCGGCTGATGGGACGCCATATTCGGCTCTCAACACCACACGCTGCTCGTGTGGCGGGAACAGCCACGGTTTTCCAAGAGTTTTCATCGGTTGGATCTTTGACCGTCGCAGAAAACATTTTTCTCGGCCGCTTGCCGATGAAATCAGGCGGTCTGGTCGTCGATTGGAATCGGCTACGTCGCGACGCTTTGGCGTATTTACAACGTCTGGAGATCGAGTTGGATCCCGATGCCGAGGTGGCGAGGCTGTCCGTCGCCCAGCAGCAACTGGTCGAGATTGCGAAAGCCATCGCGAAAGATGCGCGGCTGATTATCCTGGATGAACCGACCACAGCCCTAGGGTTGGAGGAGGTGAACCGTCTTCATGAACTCCTCCGGCTTCTGCAGCGGCAGGGTCGAGCCATTCTTTATGTCTCTCATCGACTCGATGAGGTAATTCGACTCGTTAACGCGGTAACTATCCTGCGAAATGGCAGGGTGGTTAGCGCTGCCGAGGAGTCGAGGCTGGACGTACCCTACATCGTCAATCGGATGGTTGGGTCGGAAGTGAAGGAACACTTTCCCAAGGCCTGCAACGCAACCGATATCCCGCTTTTTGAGGTGAAGAACATTCGGACGCGGAACAAGGTGAACAACGTAACCTTTACGGTAAATCGCGGAGAAGTATTCGGGTTTGGCGGAGTTTTGGGTGCCGGTCGGACAGAGATTGCGCGCGCATTGTTCGGTGTCGATTCGATCACCGGAGGAGAACTTCGGTTAAATGGTAAGAAGGTTTCGATTACCACGCCGAAGCGAGCGATCCAGGCCGGGATCGCGTATATTCCAGAGGATCGGCAAGCAGACGGACTCTTTACTAACTTTGATGGCGTCAGGAACATCTCAATAGCGTCGTTACAGCAGCTGGTTAAAGGCTTCTTCCTCGATCTCAGGCGGGAGGAGGCCGTTAGTCGCAACTTGATCGCGAAGTTGCAGATTTCTCCGGGGGCGGAAAGTAAGTTGGTCGGGCTTCTCTCTGGCGGCAATCAACAAAAAATTCTGATTGCCAGATGGCTATATAGTAAGGCTCACCTCTTCATTTTTGACGAGCCGACACAGGGACTGGATGTGGGCGCAAAAATAGCCGTCTACCAACTGATCAATGAAATTACGACCAGCGGTAGTGCCGTTGTGTTGATAAGCTCAGATCATGACGAGCTACTAGCGATCAGCGATCGCATAGCACTCGTACGACAAGGAAGCATAATTCGAATCGGGAAAGCCAGCGAATTTACTCACGCCGATCTGGTTCAGGCGTCAGCCGAAAGCCTGGTGTCTTGCGCAGCATAACCATTATGCGAGTTGAGTATGAGAAAAATATTTGATATTAAACTGGTCGGTCCAGCGGTAGCATTGGCGATCGTCTCTCTCGTTGTTGCGTTAACTACCCGCCGGTTTCTCGATCCAGGAAACCTGGCGAACCTGTCATTGCAGGTGAGCATCGTTGCTCTAGTCGCGATCGGCTCCACGTTTGTAATTATTGCGGGTGGAATCGATCTGAGCGCCGGCTCGATGATCGCGCTTCTCACGATGATTTTGGCTATCATCGTAAAGTATGGCCATTTGCCACTCTGGCTAGGAGTGGCGACAGTAGTCATACTGGGCGGTCTGATTGGGGCTGTTAACGGCATCGTTTCATCCTACATGAGGATTCCTTCCTTTATCACAACTCTGGCCGGACTCATCGCGTTTCGGGGAGCGGCTCTGCTCTTCAACAACGGCTCACCTATTTTTTCAGTGAGTCCCGAGTTGGGACCGCTGTTCTATGGCAAATTCTTAGGTATACCTCTACCTTTCTTCTATATTGTCGTTCTCTTCGGTACGGCAGCATTGTTTGCGAAGTACACAAAGCTTGGACGCGAGATTTATGCCGTAGGTGGAAACGCTTCGGCCGCTCGTCTTTCCGGCATCAATGTGCAGCTCGTCCAGACGCTTAGTTTCACGATTGCCGGTTGCATGACTGCTATCGGCGCCGCGCTGTTGGCCGCCCGGTTAAATTCCGGATCACCCAACTATGGTGTCACGCTGGAATTGCAGGCGATCGCGGCTGCGGTGGTCGGGGGCGCTAGTTTGTCTGGCGGTCGCGGTAATGTGCTTGCCTCTCTCTTTGGCGGCTTAACGATCGTGGTCGTCCAGAATGCTCTAAACCTCAACGCGGCTCCAACCTCAATTCAAGACATCACTCTGGGACTAATCATTCTAATGGCAGTCGGTATTGATATGTGGCGGCACGAGTTAGCCGCAATTTTCCTCCGTTTGTTTCGTCCGGAGAAAAGAAGTGCCCCCGGTGGGTTCGCCTCAGGACGGTCGCAAATCTAACAACTATATGACTACTCCACGCGCATTCTCTCATATCGGAGTCTCAGTTACCGACCTTGATAAAGCGGTCGAGTTTTACAGTAAGACCTTTGGGTTCTACGTCATCATGGGACCTACCGAGATCAGACATGACGAAAGCGCCATCGGGATAATGTGTGATGATGTGTTCGGCAAGGGTTGGGGTTCTTTTCGCATCGCCCATCTAGCGTCGGCAGACGGGATCGGGATTGAGCTGTTTCAATTCGTCAATTCCGAGCGCCGCGAAAATAATTTTGAGTATTGGAAAACGGGCATTTTCCATTTGTGTGTACAAGATCCTGATGTGGAGGATCTGGCCAAGCGGATCGTTGAGAACGGAGGCAAGCAACGCATGCCGATCCGTTACTATTATCCCGGGGAGAAGCCATACCGCATGGTCTACTGCGAGGATCCGTTCGGCAACATAGTCGAGATATATAGTCACAGTTACGAATTAACCTACTCAGCTGGGGCCTACAAGTGAGTTCCGGCCGAAAGTTAGGAGGGTTTAATCATGAACGCGGCAAAGAAAGTTGTTATCGCTGATTACGATTTCGGTGAAACTGAAACCGAGCGCCAGATCATTGAGTCCACTGGCTTTCAGCTTGTTGCGCTGCAAGCGCAATCAGAGGAAGAACTGATCGGTCACGTGCGGGATTGCCACGCTGTGATCAGCCAATATGCTCGCATCGGGCGGAATGTGATCGACTCAATGCAACGCTGCCAAGTGATCGCGCGATATGGGGTTGGGGTCGACATCATCGACGTCGAAGCGGCCACTGCCCGCCATATTCAAGTTACTAACGTTCAAGACTACTGTACCGATGAAGTTGCCGATCACGCCAGCGCGCTGCTTCTCTGCTTGGCCCGAAAACTTATCGATTACAACGTCGCCACCCATCGAGGTGAATGGAAATGGCAATCTGGCCGCCCGATCTTTCGGATTCGCGGCAAAACGATGGGTATCGTCTCCTTTGGGCGGATTGGACGCGCCATCGCGGAACGGGGGAAGGCCTTCGGACTTCACGTGATTGCCCATGATCCCTTCGTTGAATCGAGCGTGTTTCAGGCCGCAGGTGTCGAAAGCGTCGGTCGAGACGAAATCTTTCGCCGATCAGATTTTTTGATGATGCAGGTGCCAATGACGCCGGACACTCGGCATTTCGCGGGAGAGCCGGAACTTCGGTCAATGCCGCGGAATGCAATTGTCATCAACACTGGCCGCGCCCAAACCGTCGACAACGCCGCATTGCTAAAGGTCCTACAAGAAGGTCATCTGGCAGGTGCTGGTTTGGATGATATCGAAGAAGAACCTGCCAAGCGGAGGAGTTGGTCACCGCGCGAAAATTCTCTGTTTGGGCTTAGCAATGTTATGATCACTCCTCACACTGCTTACTACTCAGAGGAATCGATTCAGTTAGCGCGTAAAACTGCGGCCGAAGAAGTTGTGCGGGTCCTGCAGGGACAGCAACCGCGATTCGGCGTTAATTCGGTCGTCGCAAATGCGGCGAAGCCCAAAAACAGTAGGTCTTAAATCCCGGGAATCCAGCCATGCTAAAGGTTTTCAATGATTTTCAGCGCAACCCTGAGCTGTTAAAGCGATTCGAGAAAGTCGCGACTTGTTTAAGTGCAAGCTGTGTGTTCGCGGATGTGCAATATCGCACTGGTGTTATGGCAAGCGCGATCAGGCCCGCGTTTGCAGCGAAGATAGTCGGCCAGGCTCTGACGGTCCAACTTTCCAAAGGTGATTTGGTCGATCCCCTCAAGGCGTTGGAAATGGGCCAGGCAGGTGATGTCATTGTGGTCGATGCAGGGGGCGAGACCGAAACATCGGTCTGCGGCGGTCTCATGGGAGGGCTTGCGAAAAACCGCGGGATCCGCGGTATGATCATCGACGGAGCAGGCCGTGACGTCGATGAACTGCGCAGTCTAGGCTGGCCAATCTGGACCCGGGCAATTACACCGCGAGGTACTCACACGATGTTTTCGGGTCGGAAGGAAGAGCTTTCAATCAACGTACCTATTCAATGCGGCGGAGTTCTGGTTCGTCCAGGAGACTTCGTAATTGCCGACGAGATTGGAATCACGATTGTGTCAGCGGAAAAAGCCGAAGAAGTTCTGCAGCTCGCCCAAGAACAAGCGGAACGGGAGCAGAAAACGCGGGAGTGGGTAGCAAAGGGCAAAAATATTGAGGATCTCCTCGCCGAGTTCGGCCGGATCTAGCTCGGCCATGTCCATGTCAGTCAACCAATGTCGCTGCAGCAAGATGCGCCCTCTCCTCAAGTTTCCGAAACCTCACATTGGAAACGTTCTCCACCATGTTTCATATGAATCCGACGCCGGAAGAAATGCTGTCTGGCGGTGATGCCGACTCTAACCGTTTACTTGTTGTCGAACGGCTTAGCAAGGCGTATGGCGGCAGTCTCGCGCTCGACAACGTCTCCATTAGTTTGATGCGCGGAGAAGTCCACGCGATCGTCGGCGAGAACGGCGCCGGCAAATCAACCCTCCTGAACATTCTATCTGGCGCCGTGATGCCTGATGCCGGGGAAATCCGGGTGCGAGGCGACCTGGTTCACTTTACCACTCCCAAAAGCGCTCAAGAGAACGGTATAGGCACCGTGTTCCAGGAATTGAGTCTGGTGCCGAGCCTGAGCGTCGCCGAGAATATTTTTCCCAATCGGGCACCGGTGCGGCACGGCGTCTTCATTCGCTGGTCTACTCTGCATCAAAGAGCAGAAGAGTTGATAGCTCAGTTCGGTCTCAAGATCGATGTCAAAGCACCGGTGGATCGGCTAGCGAACAGTACCCGCCAAGTCGTGGAAATCGCCAAGGCGCTATCCTTGAAAGCCCAAATTATCCTTCTCGACGAACCGACCTCTGCACTGACGCCTGACGAGGTCGATGCTCTGTTCGGCGTTATTCGCCGGCTGAAAACTAACGGCATCGGTATCATCTATGTCAGTCACCGGATGCGTGAAGTATTCGGAATCGCAGATCGAATCACCGTACTCAGAGACGGCCGAAAGATCGGTACCTTCGCCAAGCAGCATACCTCAACCAAGGAGATTGTTCGTCTCATGGTGGGACGGGAATTGGATGCGATGTTCGAACCTCGAAAAGGCCGAATCAGTAACATACTTCTAGAAGCGAAAAGAATCAGTCACTCGGGCTTATTCCAGGACGTAGACCTAACTGTCAGGGGAGGGGAAATTGTTGGACTGGCAGGACTCATGGGATCGCGGCGGAGCGAGGTTGGAATGGCCCTGGCGGGCGCGCTGCCCACGACCTCCGGTACGATTCAAGTGGAGGGCAAAACTGTCTGGATGGACGGAATAGCAGACGCCATTAAACTCGGCATTGCTTATCTACCCGCCGAGCGGAAGACTGACGGCCTATTCTCGGAATACTCCATCGGCGACAACATCATTTCTGCAACGCTGCCGCGATTCTCGAAATGGGGATTTCTCGACCGTGCCAGTCGCGACCGCATCTCAAAACACTACGTGCGCCGACTGAATGTGCAGGCTTCAGGAGTTCAGCAACTGGTTGGGCATTTGAGCGGTGGTAATCAGCAAAAAGTGTTGATCGCCAAGTGGCTCATCACACGACCTCGGATTCTGATTGTCGATGAGCCTACGAAGGGCATCGACGTGGGAACGAAATATGAGATTCATGCGCTTTTGCGCGGCCTTGCTGACGGTGGCGCGGGAATCGTCGTTATCTCGTCGGACTTGCCGGAAATATTAGGCCTGTGTGACCGAATTGTCGTCATGCACGAGGGCCGGATCAGCGGCGAACTTGCCGCCGAGGTTGCAACCGAAGACGCCATCATACGTTGCGCGGTCGAGTCCGATGCACAAGCCGTGGAACAAAACGAGAGGCCATCATGAAAGCGGTCGATCTCCTGGTTAACAAATCGCCGCCTAGTGGGCGGGCTCTCTTGGCCGTGAAGGCTATATTACAAGTACGAGAGCTGACTTTGTTTGCTTTGATTCTCATCATTTGCGCGGCGATGACTCTCGTGACGCCGTACTTCCTGAGTTCGGCCAATTTCCGGGCTCTGTCGATCGGCCTGGTGCCAACGGCAATCATCGCGGTTGGTATGACCGTGCTGCTGGTCTCCGGTGGATTCGATCTATCGGTCGGTTCGGTGATGGCGCTCTCGGGCACAGTGGCCGCTCTCATGGTGATCAATGGCGTGCCAATCTCGATAAGTGTTATTCTGACATTGGCGCTCGGGATCATTGTCGGTATCGGGAACGGGCTATTGGTAACTCTGGTTGGGATTAATCCGTTGGTGGCTACACTCGGCACGATGTCAGTAGCTCGCGGCTCGGCTCTCGTGCTGACCGAAGGTCGCTCGGTAGGTAACCTGCCCAAGGAATTCGGCTACGTGGGCGATGCCACGTGGGCCGGTCTCCCACTGATGGTGATCATCATGACGGTGATCGTCATCGCCGGCGACGTGGCACTCAGACATACACGTTACCTGCGTCAAGTTTACTACATTGGCGCGAATGAGGGAGCGGCGAAGCTTTCCGGTATTCTCGTGAATCGGGTGCGAATCTTCGCGTACGCTCTGACTGGGTTCTTGGCATCACTGGCAGGGCTCCTGTTGTCCTCCCGCCTCCAAGCGGGGACACCGACCGCCGGAAATGGCCTGGAGTTGCAGGTTTTGGCAGCAGCGGTGATCGGCGGGGCCAGACTTGGCGGTGGTGCCGGAACAGTGTTCGGCGCCTTTCTTGGAGTTGTCTTTGTCGGTTTGATTAACAATGCCATGACGATGCTGCAAGTGTCGGTCTTATGGCAGATCGTCGTCGCCGGGATAATTCTGATAGTTGCAGTTGCCCTCGACACACTTCTGCGCCGCATCAGCCGTTGAATTTTGAACTAACAAACAAAAAAGGAGACAAAATGGAGCCTTTGAAAATGAGTCGCCGCCAGCTGTTAAAGTCTGGCGGTGTAATGACGGCTTGGGCATTCGGGGCAGCTATTCTTCCCAAGGTCGCCTCGGGCGCAGATACGCAGGTAGAAGGCGAGTATGTGTTTTTATCCATTGTGACTCAGGTGCCGTTCTGGACCGAGCACCGGCGAGGCCTCCAAGATGCAGCCAAGCTACTTGGAGTAAAAGCCTCTTTCACCGGTCCTCTGGATTTTGACACCGCTGGACAGGCGCGCCAGCTTGATGAGATCCTTGCCCGAAAACCGGCCGGGATCCTGATCTTTCCCGGTGACGCCAACGCCGTCACTCCCGGGATTAATCGTGCCGCAGAGTCTGGCATTCCTGTCATTACGGTCATTGGCGATGCGCCCAATAGCAAGCGTCTGATGACGATCGGAATCGATGGTAATGCAGCCGGCCATGTTGGGGGTGAAATGCTGGCCAAGGCGATTGGCGGCAAAGGAAAAGTAATCCTGGGTACGTTCCCAGCTCCGAATGTGTTGGATCGGGTCGACGGCTACAAAGCCGTGTTCAAGGCAAAGTATCCAGACATCCAGGTGGTTGATGTAGTCAACGATCGCGCCGATCCTTCCTATGCGCCAACAGCGTATGCCCAGGCAATTCAAGCTCATCCGGATGTGGTCGGCATCGGTGGCACCGATGGCGATAGCGGAAAGGGGGCGGCTATCGCGGTCCGCGAAGCCGGATTAGCGAAGAAGGTGAAGATTGTCGCCATGGACAGAAACCCGGACATGCTCACGTTCTTCGAAGACGGAACAATCATCGGTTCTGTTGCTCAGAAAAGCTATACCGAATCCTTCATCGGCCTGCATTTCCTGCATTGGCTGAATAAGGGCGATTTGAACCTGGTGAACGACTACCGCGCTGCTGGAATTAATCCTTTGCCGGAACGGGTGCTGACCGGTGCTTTGCCTGTCACTTCCGACAACTACAAATATTTTCAGGAATCAGGCGGGAAGTAAGTTTCTGATCTGGGAAATGGTTTCACCTCACTGAAGGAGGCACGAGATCAGCACTAGACTTTCTGATGCGAAGAGCCGGTCCAGGAGCCGCGTTTTAAACGTCTGGATCATCTGGGCGAATCGGTTGGTTTGGTCGTGCAACTTACTTGAGCTGCAGGATCAACTTGCGTTGTTAGCAGTGTGTGCCTGTTATCGAGGCACAGGGCCCTGCGTTGAAGGACCCGAGCGTTTGGAGTTAACTCTTGCGACGATCTCAATTCACATTGTCACCACACTCGGTCCGTTGACACAGGATCGCTCCAAAGCGATTCTTGGAATATGGGAAACCGGTAGTTCTCGGCGGGATTTCATTCGCCACACTTTGTTCGGCGCGGGCATTGGAGGGCTGCTGTCGATTGCAGTTAAGTCGTAGACCAAAAATGAGCTCCTCTCCCTTGGAGTCTACGATTTAATTGCGAAGCAAATTGCACGTAAATCGTAGACTTTTGTAGGTAAATTGTAGACCATTTGGACCCTTCATTTGGTCTACGATTAAAGTGCAAAAACGTCATTCTTGGCAGGGAGCCTCTGAGACCGAGTGGCAAGAGGCATGTGGGCGCGAAGCGGCTATCCGGTTATTGATTGAATCGAGGTCGAGCACCGCGTAGTCGATTACTTGATCCGGAGGTTGAGGCGCTCATCTGCACAGTGGTGGAGCGGATTTATTTGCAGCCCGAACGGCCGCGCGTCAGCGACCTTTTGCGCGCCGTCGAGACCGAGTGTCAACAACGCGGTTTGAAGGCGCCATCATTGACAAGAACGCGCGCATCGGGGACGGGGTGGTGATCACGCCAGAGGGTAAACCCGCGAACGTGGATGGCGGCAACTATTACATTCGAGACGGGGTGGTCGTGGTCCCGAAAGGCGCCGTGATTTCGGACGGAACACGCATCTAACGTTTCGTGACCTCTCGGACCCTTCCCATCGGCCAATGGGCAGACGGGCGTTAATGGGGGCGCTCGGCTTAGCCGTGAGCGGCACTTCTAAACACCAAAAAACGAAGTTGGATGCAATAAAGGATCTGAGACGCTCCACTTTAGCAATCGCTCGACCGGCGTTAATCCCGAAGATTGTCGCCCAAACTTTGCAGCGATTTTCTCCCGGGTGGCTCTCACCTGATCTGGAGGCAGGAGTTTCAGAATCTGCGTCTTGCCAGAAGTTGGAGAACAGATCCACAAGCAGCTTCAGCCAAGTCAGCGAGGAGCAACACGTCATCTGGCGCATCTTGGTTTCTGATTATCGGCGCATCCAGATTCGCGCTGTCTTATCCCTCGAGGCTGTCACCACCCTTTGGCCATCCGCACCGAACTGCGGGGAAAGAACTTCGCCGTCATGGCGCATCGGACCCGCCACGGGAATCGGCCAGCACGTCTTTCGATTTTCGTCATCCGCGGTGTCACTGACGCGGGAGCATCCGCCAATATCGGACTGTTTGAGTGGTTGAGTGGCCGGAGCGCATAATGTCAATGCGACGGAAAGGTTTAGGCGCGCAAAGTTGATCTCGTTTGGGATCCGCCCGGGACTCCGGACCGAATCATGAGGAAGGCAAGTAAAAAGCTGGGAATGATTTTAGGATCGCATCAAAAGTTCTTTATGACCACGAGCCAAAGCGTAATTTTCAAGCCTTAACCCATCCCTCCGCCAATGATTTTTCTCGGAATCGACTGCGGCACACAAAGCACAAAAACCATCGCTCTCGACTGGGAGAGCGGAGAGATTCTCGCTTCTGCACAAAAACCCTATGGCTTTGTCCCCAACCTGCCACCTGGCGCCATGGAACAGGATCCGAAGGATTGGATCGAAGCCGCGGAACAATCCATCGGAGAGGTCATCGCAAAACTTGGCGCGCTCAAGGACGAGGTTCGCGGAATCGGTGTCAGTGGCCAACAACACGGTCTTGTCGTTCTCGATCAGGAGGATCGGGTTGTCCGTCCAGCCAAGTTGTGGAACGACACAACGACGAGCTCCCAGTGCGATCAAATCACCGATCATTTCGGCGGCCCTGCCGGCGTCATCGCGCTCGTCGGGAACACGATGCGCACAGGCTATACTGCTCCAAAGATCCTGTGGCTGCGTCAAAACGAGCCCGAGAATTGGAAGAGGACACGGAGCATCCTGCTTCCTCATGATTACCTGAACTTCTGGCTCACCGGCACCAAGAAGATGGAATTCGGCGATGCTTCTGGCACCGCTTTGCTCGATGTGAAGACGCGCCAATGGTCAATGAAGCTCGTCGACTACATCGCAGATGACCTTTCCGAAAAGCTTCCCCTCCTCATATCTTCAAAGCTTCCCAACGGAACCTTGCGCGAGGCACTCTGCAGGAAATGGGGTCTTACCAAGGCGCCGTCGGTCAGCGCCGGTGGCGGTGACAACATGATGGCTGCCATCGGAACCGGCAACATTCGGCCGGGCGTCGTGACCGCGAGCCTCGGAACCTCTGGAACGCTCTTCGCCTTCTCCACCGTTCCAATCATCGATCCAAAGGGCGAAGTGGCCGCATTTTGCGACAGCACGGACAACTGGCTGCCACTGATTTGCACGTTGAACCTCACGCTTGTCACTGAGCACGTTCGCAATCTATTTGGCTGGGACTACGCTCAGCTTGAAGAACAGATAGGTGCCGTCCCCGCTGGGTGCGATGGCCTGCTTCTGCTCCCCTACCTTACGGGAGAACGCACGCCGGACCTGCCGAACAGCACCGGCGTTTTTCACGGACTTACGCT
>Ga0070717_10001619_pt1 | contig 15598 bp, 13 predicted proteins | sample LARL113metaG_FD_71366 | JGI IMG/M metagenome (GOLD analysis project Ga0070717, IMG submission 71366) | Corn, switchgrass and miscanthus rhizosphere microbial communities from Kellogg Biological Station, Michigan, USA - LAR L11-3 metaG | ecosystem: Host-associated > Plants > Roots > Rhizosphere ... | reverse complement strand
GGCACTAATGGACGGACTGGGAGCCTCTAGAACCGGGATCGTCAGGAAAGAGAGCTTCGATATCGACTGCATCGAAGCGGTAGGGGCGATGGCAGAACTCGCAGGTCACCGTGACGGCGCCCTGCTCCCGGAGCACATCGTGCACTTCCTCTGCGCCGAGCGCCCGCAGAAGGCCCGCGACCCGGCCTTCGCTGCACCGGCATTCGAAACGGACTGGGGCGCCCCGGAAAAGTCTCAGGTCGTGTCCGGGAAAGCCGTGCGCCAGCAGATCTTCCATGCTCCGCTCCCGCAGCAGGCTTCCGCTTCCGAGCCGGACAATACCGCGCTCCGCGCCCCGCCAGGCCTCTTCGACCGCGCTCGGCTCGAAGTTAGGGGAGTCGTCCGCACCCGGCAGCTTCTGCACAAGAATGCCGGCGCCATGCTCCGCGTCAGCGGTCAGCAGCACCCGTGTGGGGAGCTGCTCGGAAGAAGCGAAGTAGGCTTCGAGGGACTCGGCCAGCGAGGCACCCGAAAGCGGCACCACCCCCTGGTAGCGCAGACTCTTTTCCTCTGCCTCTACGGTTACGGTGATGAGGCCGGTCTCGCCCACCAGGCGCCGGAACAGCGCCGCATCGGCCCGGGTGTCCTCGGCAGCGGAGGCCAGGGCACGCACTGCCTCATCGTCGCAGCGCGCCACGGCACGCACGCGAAAGTCGTGCGTGCACTGCGCCACCAGCAGGCCCACCGCCCCATTACCTTGCAGCTGAAAGGTCAGGGTACCGCGGAATTTGAGGGTTGCCGCCAGCAGCACCGAGGCCACCACCGCCTGTCCGAGGAGCTCGGTGACCTGCGGCGGGTAGCTGGCGTGTGCGCGCAGCTCGCGCCATGCACTGTCGAGGTTCACCCAGTGCCCGCGAACGGGCTGATTCTCGAAAATGAAACGGCGCACGTGATCGCGCGTAATGGCCGCGGTGTTCATCGGAGGGACAATGGGGGCCGCGGCGGTCAACTCAACCGTCAGCCCCCCGCGAAGCCGCGGCTCAGCCGCGCAGCTTGCTGCGCAGGAGCTCGTTGAGCTGCGCGGGGTTCGCCTTGCCGCCGGTAGCCTTCATCACCTGGCCGACGAAGAAACCGAACAGCTTGTCCTTGCCGGCGCGATACTCGGCGAGCTGCGCCGGGTTCTTCGCCATGACCTCCTCGATCGCTCGCGCGATGGCGGCGCTGTCGGTGATCTGGCGCAAGCCCTTCGATTCGATCACCTCATCCGCGCTCGAGCCGTGTGACCACATGAGCTCGAACACCTCCTTGGCGATCTTGCCCGAGACCGTGCCGTCCTGGACGCGCCCGAGGAGCTCGCCCAGGCGCGCAGCTGGCATCCTTCCCGAGCTTACCTCGAGCCCCTCCTTATTGAGCACGGCGGCGAGCTCGCCCATGACCCAGTTGGCCGCGAGCTTGGGATCCGCAGGTGCGGCACGCACGAGCTCCTCGTAGTAGGCAGCGAGCTCGCGGCTCGCGCTGAGCACACCCGCGTCGTAGGCCGAGAGCCCGTACTGCGTCGCGAGTCGCGCCGCTTTCTGGTCCGGAAGCTCCGGCAGCGTCGCGCGCACCGACTCGATGAGCGCAGCATCGACCTTCACTGGCAGCAGGTCAGGATCGGGGAAGTAGCGATAGTCGTTCGCTTCCTCCTTCGAGCGCATCGAGCGGGTCTCGCCCTTGTCCGGATCATAGAGGCGCGTCTCCTGCACGACCGCACGACCGGATTCGAGCAGCTCGATCTGCCGCTCCACCTCGAAGTTGATGGCGCGCTCGACGAAGCGGAAGGAGTTGAGGTTCTTGATCTCCGCGCGCGTGCCGAACTTCTGCGTGCCTGCCGGGCGCACCGACACATTGGCGTCGCAGCGGAAGGAACCCTCCTGCATATTGCCATCGCAAATCTCGAGATAGCGCACCAGGGTGTGCATCTTCTTCATGTAGGCGACCGCCTCCTTGGCCGAGCGCATGTCGGGCTCGGAGACGATCTCCACCAGCGGCGTGCCGGCACGGTTCAGGTCGATACCGGTCATCCCCGGCAGCCCCTCGTGCAGCGACTTGCCCGCGTCCTCCTCGAGATGCGCACGGGTGATGCCGATGCGCTTCACTGCGCCATCCTCGAGCACGATCTCGAGCGCGCCGTCGGCAACGATCGGCAGCTCGTACTGGCTGATCTGATAGCCCTTCGGCAGATCGGGGTAGAAGTAGTTCTTGCGCGCGAATACGGAAAGCGGAGCGATGCGCGCACCGATGGCGAGTCCGAGCTTCACGGCCATGCGCACCGCCTCGGCATTCAGCACCGGCAGCACGCCCGGATAGCCCAGATCCACCAGGTCCGCCTGGGTATTGGGGGGCGCGCCGTAGGCGGTCGGCGAGCCGGAGAAGATCTTGGATCGGGTCGCGAGTTGCGCGTGGATCTCGAGCCCGATAACTGTTTCCCACGCGCTCATGCGTAGCCGGCCGGAATGCGGCTGTGCCAGTCGGTGGCACCCTGAAACGCGTGCGCAGCGGTGAGAACGCGCGCTTCGCTGAAATGGGGACCGACGATCTGCAGACCGACGGGCAGTCCCTGCACGAAGCCGCACGGCACCGAGATGGCCGGCAGTCCGGCGAGGTTCGCCCCGATCGTGTAGATGTCATTCAGATACATGGTGATGGGGTCTTCGGTCTTGGCGCCGAGCGGAAATGCCGGGGTCGGCGTGGTCGGACCGATGAGCACGTCAACCTCCTCGAAAGCGCGGATGAAATCTCGATTGATGAGCGCACGCACCCGCTGCGCCTTCAGGTAGTACGCGTCGTAGTAGCCGGCGGACAGCACGTAAGTGCCGGTCATGATGCGCCGCTTGACCTCCGCCCCGAAGCCCTCGCCCCGCGAGCGGCGGTACATGTCGTTCAAGTCGCGCGGCTGCTCGCAGCGGTGTCCGAAACGCACGCCATCGTAACGCGCCAGGTTCGAGGAACACTCCGCCGGCGCCACCACGTAGTAAACGGGCACCGAGAGCGGCAGGCTCGGCAGGCTCACCTCCCGCACCCTCGCACCGAGACTCTCGAATACCCGCAGCGCTGCGCGCACGCAGCGCTCGTTGTCGGCATCCAGACCCTTGTCGAAGAATTCCGCCAGCAGTCCCACCTTGAGTCCGGCGATCGGCTGCGCGAGCGCCGCCACATAGTCCGGCACCGGCGTATCGACACTGGTCGAGTCGCGCGGATCGAAGCCCGCCATTTCCCGCAGCATGAGTGCGGCGTCCGCGGCGCTCGCGGTGAGCGTTCCGCCCTGATCGAGGCTCGAGGCGAAGGCGACCATGCCGTAGCGCGACACGCGTCCGTAGGTGGGCTTCATCCCGGTGATGCCGCACAGCGCCGCCGGCTGGCGGATCGAGCCGCCGGTATCGGTGCCGGTCGCTGCGGCTACCAGCCGCGCGGCCACCGCCGCCGCGGAGCCGCCCGAGGAGCCACCGGGCACGAGCTGCGGGTTCCAGGGGTTGTGCACCGGGCCGTAGAAGCTCGTCTCGTTGGAGGAGCCCATCGCGAACTCGTCCATGTTGGTCTTGCCGAGCACCACCGCGCCGGCGCGCCGGAGCTTCGCGACCACCGTCGCATCGTAGGGCGAAACGAAGTTATCGAGCATGCGCGAGCCGCAGGTGGTGCGCACGCCTGCGGTGCAGAAGATGTCCTTGTGAGCGATGGGCACACCCGTGAGCGCACCACCGCCACCCACCGCGAGCGCCTGATCGGCGGCGCGCGCCGCCTCGAGCGCCGCCGCGCCGGTCACCGATATGAATGCGTTCAGCTGCGGCTGGCTCTTCTCGATGCGCGCGAGCAGCTCACTCACCAGCTCGACGCTGGAGAAGCTCTTGCGACGCAGGCCATCGGCGAGCTGCGTCAGTGTTCGCACGTGCAGAGCGCTCACCGCTTTCTACTCGATGACCTTGGGGACCAGATAGAGCGCCGCAGCGGTGAGCGGTGCATTCACCTGGTAGCGCTCGTGGCAATCGCCCTCGCTGACCTCATCCGGCCGCAGCCGCTGCGTGAGGCCCGCCAGCGGATGCGCCATCGGGGTGACATCGGCGGTATCGGCGCGCTCGAGCGCGCCGACGAACTCGAGGATGCGCGACAGGCTGTCCTGATAGAGCGGCACCTCCTCGGGGGTGAGCTCGAGCCGCGCCAGTGTGGCAATGCTCGCGATCTGCTCGCGTGTGAGCGCCATGGGAATTGCGTGGAGAACTGAGAAAACCAGCCCAAAATCATACATGTTGCCTTGCTGAATGTCCCCTCGGTTGCTAGATTAGCCGCCGTTTTACGGTCGCTCTTCCTGGGTCATTTTCCGGTTGCTTCATGCTCAAACGCCTGCGCGGTTATTTCTCCAGCGATCTGTCGATCGACCTCGGTACGGCGAACACTCTTATTTATGTGCGCGACAAGGGCATTGTGCTCAATGAGCCCTCCGTGGTCGCGGTGCAGGATGAGCCGACGCGCGGTGGCAAGGTGATCGTCGCGGTTGGCTCGGAGGCCAAAGCCATGCTCGGGCGCACGCCGGGGCACATCACCGCCGTGCGTCCGATGAAGGATGGGGTGATCGCCGATTTCACCTACACCGAGAAGATGCTGCAGTTCTTCATCAACAAGGTGCACGGCAACCGCACCCTCAAGCCCTCTCCCAGGGTGCTGGTGTGCGTGCCCTTCGGCTCGACGCAGGTCGAGCGCCGCGCGATCCGCGAATCCGCCGAAGGTGCCGGCGCACGCAACGTCGCGATCGTGAGCGAGCCGATGGCCGCCGCGGTCGGAGCGGGGCTGCCGGTGCACGAAGCGCGCGGCTCGATGGTGCTCGATATCGGCGGTGGCACCTCCGAAGTCGCGGTGCTGTCGCTGAATGGCGTCGTATACGCGAACTCCGCGCGTATCGGCGGCGATCGCTTCGATGAGGCGATCATGAACTACGTGCGTCGCAACTACGGCATCCTCATCGGCGAGGCGACCAGCGAGCGCATCAAGATCGAGATCGGCTCGGCGTACCCCGGCCAACAGGTGCGCGAGCTTTCGGTGAAGGGCCGCAACCTTTCCGAAGGCGTGCCGCGCAGCTTCACGCTCAACAGCAACGAGATCCTCGAAGCGTTGCAGGAGCCGCTGCAGAGCATCGTGAGCGCAGTCAAGCAGGCACTCGAGCAGACCCCGCCCGAGCTCGGTGCGGATGTCGCCGAGCGTGGCATCGTGCTCACCGGCGGGGGCGCGCTGCTGCGCGACATCGACAAGCTGCTCACCGAGGAAACCGGGCTGCCGGTGGTCGTGGCGGACGATCCTCTCACTTGCGTCGCCCGCGGTGGCGGACGCATCCTCGAGCTGATGGACGAGCTGGGTCCGGGACACTTCGGCCTCGAGTAGCGCACAAGGAGTGCGCGGGTTCTCTTAAGTGGCAGCGTTCGGCACAGGAGCCGGCAGACCGCTCTCGGGGCGGGGCGGCTCCCCCGGCTTTCGCTTTACGCTGTACGCGCTGCTGTCGGTGATCCTGATGTATCTCGATCAGCGTGCGCACTACCTCGAGCAGCTGCGCTACGTGCTGCAGGCCGCCGCCTATCCGTTGCAGCTGGCGGTGAATTCCCCGCCGGCGGCCTGGCGCTGGCTGCAGGAAAGCTTTCAGACGCGCGAAGCGTTGCAGGCCGAGAACGCACGGCTGCGCGCGAGCGCGCGTGATCTCGAGCTGCGTGCGATGCGCTACGAGGCGCTGGCGCGCGAGAACGGCGAGTTGCGCGCGCTGCGCGAGGCGCTGCCACCGGTCGCCGACCGTTGGCTGCCGGCGGAAATCGTCACCATCCAGCTGAGCAGCCTGCGCCAGCGGCTGCTGCTCAACCGGGGTGCGGCCAACGGCGTGTTCAAGGGACAGGCGGTGCTCGATGACAAAGGGCTCATCGGTCAGACGACTCACGTCGGACCCTGGAGCGCCGAGGTGATCCTCATCACCGACCCCGAGCACGCGGTCCCGGTGCTCGTGGAGCGCACGGGGCTGCGCACCATCGCGGTCGGCGCCGGCGACACCACCTCCCTGGCTCTTCCTTACCTGCCCGGTAACGCCGACATCAAGACCGGCGACCTGCTGGTGTCATCGGGACTCGGAGGTGTTTTTCCCGAGGGATACCCGGTAGCGCGCGTCACCGAGGTGCATCGCGATGCGGTCCAGCCACTCGCCCAGGTGCGCGCCGCGCCCCTTGCGCACGTGGATAGCGATTCGGAAGTGATGCTCGTCTGGTTCCGCGCCGATCATCCGGCCGCGCCGGCGCCGCCTGCGGGTGCCGCCGGGGACCTCAAAAGTGGCAATCCGGCGATGCAGCCGCAGCCTGCGGCGCCCAAGGGCCACGCGGCTCCGCAGGCCGCGCCGCGCGAGCCGGCGGCCCCGCCGGCGCACGCTGAGCCCGCGCCGCTGCCATCGCAGGAGACGGCCGCCGCGCAGCCCCCCGCGCTGCCTGCGGGTGCTCCGACCGCACAGACGGCACCCGCAGCCGCCACTGTGCCCGCGCGGGGTCAACCGTGAGCGTCGATTCGCGCACCCGCCTGCTGCTGAGTGCCGTGGTGGCCCTCATTCTCACGGTGTTGCCGCTGCCGCGCTGGCTCGATGTGGTGCGTCCGGCATTTCTCGTGCTCACCGTAATCTACTGGTCGGTGAATGCGCCGCGAGCTGGAGGGCTGGCCATCGGCTTCTTCGCCGGTCTCATGTTGGATGTCTTTCAGGGGCCGGTGCTCGGTGAGCACGCGCTGGCACTGTCGCTCATCACCTACATCGCGGTGCGCGAGCACCAACGCATCCGTTCCAAACCCGCCATTCAGCAGGCCATGATCGTGTTCGCGGCGCTCGTGGTGTACGAGGTGGTGCTGTTCATGATCGATGGCTGGACCGGGCACCCGGTCACGAGCCCGGTGCGCTGGGTGCATACCCTCAGCGGGGCACTCATCTGGCCGCCTGCGGCTGCGATTCTCAGCTACGGCGCGGGGCATCGCCTGTGAGCGGCCTGCACGCAGCCCGGGTCGCCTGAGGGAGCAGCGATGCCCGCGGTGCGCATCAAGGATCACTGGCGCGAGCAGCGGCTCTTCGATCAGCGCGCGATCGTGTGCGCGGGCATCATAGGGCTCGCCACCATCGCGCTCATCGTGCGCCTGTTCCTGCTGCAGGTCTCACGGCACGACTACTACGCCGACCTTTCTCAGGGCAATCGCGTACGCACCGAGCCGATCCCCGCTGCACGCGGGCTGATTCTCGATCGCCATGGCGAGCTGATCGCCGGCAGCCAACCGGCCTACCAGCTCGAGCTCGTGCCGGAAGAAGTGCCGGATATCGACACGGCGCTCGCCGGGCTGGTGCAGCTCAAACTGATTCGCGAGGAGGACCTGGACGAGATCGAGCGTACCATCGACTCGAGCCGCACCTTCGATTCCGTACCCATCCGGCTGCGTATGTCGGATGAGGACGTGGCGCGCTTCGCGGTGCACCGCTTCGAGTTCCGCGGGGTCGACATCAAGACGCGCCAGACCCGCTGGTATCCGAATGGCGACCTCGCCGTGCACGCCCTCGGCTACGTCGGCGCGATCAGCGAGCAGGATCTCAAGCGCATCGACCGCTCGGCGTATGCCGGCACCTCCCTCATCGGCAAGCTCGGTGTCGAGAGCGCGTTCGAGCGCCAGCTGCACGGGGCCAATGGCTCGCGCGAGGTGCTGGTGAACGCGCAGGGGCGTTCGGTCGAGCGTCAGGGCGCCTTCGTACCGAAGCTGCAGAGCAAAGCGCCGCTCGCCGGAGACGACCTGCTGCTCTCGATCGATCTGAAGATCCAGCGCGTCGCCGAGGCCGCGCTCGCCGGGCATCGCGGCGCAGTGGTCGCACTCGACCCGAACAACGGCGACGTGCTCGCGCTCGTCTCACTGCCCGGGTTCGACCCGACACTCTTCGGCCAGGGCATCACCGTCGGCGAGTACCGCGCATTGGCAGATGACATCGACCGGCCGCTGTTCAATCGCGCCCTGCGCGGTACCTATCCACCGGGGTCGACCGTGAAGCCGGCCATCGCACTCGCGGCGCTCACCAACCACGTGGTCGATCCGATCGCGCACCGCTACTGTGCCGGCTCCTTCCACTTGCCCGGCAGCTCTTTCATCTACCGCGAGTATCACAACGAGCACCATGGCTCGGTCGATCTCGATGACGCCATCGCACGCTCGTGCGACGTCTACTTCTACGGCCTCGCCAACGAGATCGGCGTCGACCGCCTCTCTGCATTCCTCGGCAAGCTCGGCTTCGGACAACCCACCGGTATCGATATCAGCGGTGAGAAGGCCGGCATCCTGCCCTCGCGCGAGTGGAAGGAAAGGACCTTCGCGCGCCCGGTCGATCGGGTGTGGTTCCCGGGTGAGACGGTCAGCTTCGGCATCGGCCAGGGCTATCTCACCGTGACGCCGATCGAGCTCGCCCACTACGCCAGCATCGTCGCGACACGTGGCAAGGTCTGGCAACCGCGTCTGGTGACTGCCTACCGTGACCCGCGCAGCGGCGAGCTGCACCGCATCGCGCCGATCTCCAGCGGCGAGGTCCAGGGCGTCGCCGCCGATGACTGGCAGCGCGTCGTGCACGGCATGATCGGGGTGACCCAGCGCGGCACCGCCGCCGCGATCGGTCTGCACGCGCCCTACGTCTTTGCCGGCAAGACCGGCACCGCACAGGTGTTCACGGTCGCGCGCACCGAAAAATACAACGCCAGCAAGATCAACGAGCGGCTGCGCGATCATTCCTGGTTCATCGCGTTTGCGCCTGCGGACGCACCGCGCATCGCGCTCGCGGTGCTCGAGGAGAACGGCGGCGCCGGGGCGAGCGCCGCTGCCCCGATCGCGCGCAAGGTGCTGGATGCCTATCTGCTCGATGCGGACGGCAAGGTGAAACCCACCTCATGATCTACGAGGAAATCAGCCAGGGCTCGCGTACCCGGCGCACGCTCAGCGGTGCGGCGCGGGTGCTGCTGGAGCTGCGCATCGACGGCCCGCTGGTCGTGGGCCTGTCGCTGATCGCTGCCTATGGGCTGGTGGTGCTCTACAGCGCCTCCGGTCAGAGCCTGCCGACGGTGCTGCGCACGGTCGCGCGGCTGGTGCTCGGCACGATCGCCATGCTGCTGCTGGCGCGCGTCAACCCCAACTTCCTGCGCCGCTCGACTCCCTGGCTGTATGTGGCCGGCTGCCTCATGCTGCTCGTGGTCGCCGCGATCGGCCACGTCGGCATGGGCGCACAACGCTGGTTGAATCTCGGACTCTTCCGCTTTCAGCCGTCCGAGCTCATGAAGCTGGCGGTGCCGATGATGTGCGCATGGTATCTGCACGAGCGGCCGCTGCCTCCGTCCGTGGCGTCACTGGTGGCCATGGGCACACTGATCCTCGTGCCCGTCGCCCTGGTCGCGATGCAGCCAGACCTCGGCACGGCGGCGCTCATCGCTATCGGCGGCGCGCTCGTGATCGTACTCGCGGGACTGAGCGTGCGCGTGATGGCAGGGCTGCTGGCGTTGGCAGCCGCTGCGGCCTGGTTCGGTTGGAGCTTCATGCACGACTACCAGCGCAAGCGCGTGCTCACATTTCTCAATCCGCAGACCGATCCGCTCGGTGCCGGCTATCACATCATCCAGTCACAGATCGCCATCGGCTCGGGCGGCGTATTCGGCAAGGGCTGGATGAATGGCAGTCAGGCGCAACTCGAGTTTTTGCCCGAGCGCTCGACCGATTTCATCTTTGCGGTGATCGGCGAGGAGTTTGGACTCCTTGGCCTGTTGCTGTTGCTGCTGCTCTATGTGTTCGTAGTCGGGCGGGCGATCTTTCTCGCCACGCAGACGCAGGACACCTTCGCGCGGCTGCTCGCCGGCAGCCTCGCCCTCACCTTCTTCGTTTACGTGTTCATCAATGCCGGCATGGTGACGGGACTCCTGCCGGTGGTCGGCGTGCCGCTACCGCTCGTGAGCTACGGAGGTAGCTCGGTCGTGACGGTGCTGGCGGGCTTCGGTATTCTCATGGCGCTGTATTCACGGCGGAAACTCATCGGGTCATAGTTGAATAGCTGCCGCTTGCCACTCCTCGCACTGCTCGCCTGCGCGCCGGCGCTCGCACAGCCGGCCAGCCCGCCGGCGCTTGCCACGAGCTTCGACCTGCATCGGCCGGAAATCGCGGCATTCATCGATGAGGTCACGCAGCGCGAGGGTCTCAAGCGCAAGGACGTGCAGCGGCTGCTGAAGGCGGCGCGTCCGCAGCCGAAGATCATCGACATGATGAACCGGCCGATCGAGAAGGTCGCGCCGTGGTGGGAATACCGTGAGCACTTCGTCAATCCCGAGCGCGTGGGCGGTGGCGCCCAGTTCTGGGCCGACCATCGTGAGTCGCTCGAGCGCGTGGCCGCGGCCTACGAAGTGCCACCGGAATATCTGGTCGCCATACTCGGTGTCGAAACGCGCTACGGGCGCCTCACCGGACACTACCGCGTACTCGATGCGCTCGCGACGCTCGCCTTCGATTATCCACCGCGCCACAACTACTTCGCCGGCGAGCTCGCGCAGTTCCTCGTGCTGGCGAAGGAGTATCGTCTCGATCCGCTCACGACCACCGGCTCATACGCCGGCGCGATGGGCGCGCCTCAGTTCATGCCCTCCGCCTACCGACGCTACGCGGTCGATGCCAGCAACGACCAGCGGCGCGACCTGTGGAGCGACTGGGACGATATTCTGGCGAGTGTCGCCAACTATCTGCGCCAGAACGGCTGGCAGGCGGGCGGGCCGGTGCTGGGGGAGACGCGCATCGAGCCGGATGCCAACTTCCACCTCGAGCCGCACGGTCTCGAGCTCAACGAGACGGTCGACTCACTCGGCGCGCACGGCGTGAAGGTGGACCTCGAGGTGCCGCCGGAAACACCGGCGCTGCTGCTGCTCGCCGAGCAAGCCGATGGCCCCGCTTATCGTGTCGGCTTTCACAACTTCTACGTGCTCACCCGCTACAACACCAGCACGCGCTACGCGATGGCGGTGCACGATCTCGCCGAGGCGATCGCGCAGCGGGTGCATGGCGCGACCGCCGCCGCGGCTCCATGAAGCTCTGCGTGGGCGGCGACCGTGCCAGCTTGCGCCTCTGCGCCACGGGCCTCTCGCTGCTCGCACTCGCTGCCTGCTCGGTCACCGCGCAGCGCCCGCCGATGCCCACCGGCCAGGCAGCGCCGCCGGCGGCGCCCGCACCGCCGCCGCGGGCCGATGCCGTTCCCGATGCGGTGCCACGCGTCGAGCCGCGCAGCGCCCACGGCAATCCGCCCTTCTACAATGTACTCGGCCGACGGTACTACGTGCTCGCCACCGCGGATGGCTACCTCGACCGCGGTGTTGCGTCCTGGTACGGCCCCACCTTCCACGGCGGCAACACCTCGAGCGGCGAGCCTTACGACATGTACGCCATGACGGCCGCTCACAAGACTCTGCCGCTGCCGTGCTATGCGCGGGTGACGAATCTGCGCAACGGCCGCAGCGTGGTGGTGCGTATCAATGACCGCGGACCCTTCGTCGCCAACCGGCTCATCGACCTCTCCTACAGCGCGGCCGCGAAGCTCGACATGATTCGCGATGGCACAACCTTGGTGGAGGTGCGGGCACTCACCCCGTCGGTCCCCGATGTGCTCACCCGCACGAGCGCGCAGCCGCCGCCGGCGCTCTATGTGCAGGCTGGAGCCTTCACCGATCAGCAGAATGCGCAGCGGCTGCTGGCGCGGCTGCGGGCCGCAGGACTCGAGCGCGCGTTCATCGCCTTACCGCTGCAGAATGGCGCGCACCTCTACCGCGTGCGCCTCGGCCCCGTCGAGAGCGTCGCGCAGTTCGATGAGCTCACCGCGCGGCTCAATGCGCTCGGCGTGCCCGATGCGCGGCTCGCGGTCGAGTGAGAGAACCACCCCAGAAAGTCACGCGCTACGCGCACGGCATCACTCGGGCCGTGCGCCAGGACACGTGATTTTTCGGGCACCGCGCGTAAGATCCGCTTGGTCGCTGACCCCAAGGAAATCTGCAACCGTGATCCGCTCATTCTCCGTCGCATGCGCTCTTGCGCTCGTTGCCCCGCTCTCTCACGCCACCTCATCCGCGCCGGCACCCGCAGCGCCTCCGCTGGCCGCACCTGCCGTGCCCAGCGCGCCGGCGGTCCCTGCTCCTCCTGTGGTGACGGCGCGCTCCTGGATCCTCATGGATCACTACAGCGGGCGGGTATTGGCGCAGCAGCGTGCCGATGAGCGCGCGGAGCCGGCAAGCCTCACCAAGCTCATGACCGCCTACGTGGTGTTCGCAGCGCTCGCGGACGGGCGGCTGAAGCTCACCGACACGGCGACGATCAGCGAGCACGCCTGGCGCGCCGAGGGTTCGCGCACCTTCCTGCAGGTCGGTACGCGCGTACCCGTGGACATCCTCCTCAAGGGCATGATCGTGCAGTCGGGAAACGACGCGACCATTGCGCTCGCCGAGCAGGTGGGTGGCACCGAGCCCGCGTTCGCGCAGATGATGAACGAGTACGCCCATCGGCTCGGGCTCACCTCGACCCACTACGTCAACAGCGACGGCCTGCCCTCTGCCGATCACTACACCACCGCCCGGGATGTCGCCACGCTCGCCAACGCGCTGATCCGCGACTTCCCGCAGTACTACCCGCTCTTCAGCCTGCGCGAGTTCCGCTGGGACAACATCCGCCAGGGCAACCGCAACACGCTGCTCGGCAAGGACCCCTCGGTCGATGGCCTGAAGACGGGGCACACCGACACCGCCGGCTACTGTCTCGCCGCCTCCGCCAGCCGCAACGGCATGCGCCTCGTGTCGGTGGTGATGGGCGCTCCGAACGAGAAGGGTCGTGAGGAAGCGAGCGCGGCGCTGCTCGGCTATGGGTACACGTTTTACGAGACCATTCGTCTCAAGAGCGCGCATGAGACCGTGTTGAAACCTCACATCTACAAGGCGGCGAGTGAATTCGCCCCCATCGGCGTGCCGTACGATGTTTACGCCACCGTGGCGCGCGGCCAGGCCGCAGCGGTCAAGACGCGCGCGCTGCTCAGCCACGAACCGCTCATCGCGCCGCTCACCGCCGGCCAGAACGTGGGCGAGCTCACCGTGGCGGATAGCAGCGGAGAGGTCATCGAGCGCGTCCCGCTCGTCGCGCTGGGTGCGGTACCGCAGGGCGGCCTGTGGACACGAGCATGGGACAGTGTCTCGCTGATGTTCCACTGAGCGCACGAGCGTGGCTCCGCCGCTGCCGCTGTGCTATCTGAACGGCGAGTTCCTGCCACTTGCCGAGGCACGCATCTCGCCGCTCGATCGCGGTTTTCTTTACGCCGATGCGGTCTACGAGGTCATGCCCGTGTACCGTGGCCGCCCGTTCCGCTTCGCAGCGCACAGCGAGCGCCTGGCGCGCAGTCTCGCCGGCATCAACATGGAGGATCCACACACACGCGATGAATGGCGCGCGATTCTCGGCGCGTTGATCGAGCGCAACGGCGGCGGCGACTGTTATGTCTACTGGCAGGTGACACGGGGGACACAACTCGAGCGCACCCATGCCCCGTTGCCGCACATCCCGCGCACCGTTTTCGCCTTCTGCGCGCCCTGGCCGCAGGCGCCGGCGGACCTCAGCGAAAGAGGTGTCAGCTGCGTGACCGCGACCGATACCCGCTGGGCGCGTTGCGACATCAAGTCGACCGCATTGCTCGCCAACGTGCTGTTACGGCAGCTGTCGGTGGACGCTGCCGCCGTCGAGACCATCCTGCTGCGCGATGGCGAGCTCACCGAGGCCTCGGCAGCAGCGGTGCACGTGGTGCTCGGTGGCGAGCTGCTGCTGCCGCCTAACTCGCGGCGCATCCTGCCGAGCACCACCCGCGGCGCGGTCGAGGAAGTCGCCGCACGTGCAGCCATCGCCTGCCGCGTGCAGCCGATCACCGAGTCACAGCTGCGTGCGGCCGATGAGCTGTGGATCTCGGCCGCGACGCGTGAAGTCCAACCCGTCACCTCGCTCGATGGCCATCCGATCGGCAGTGGCCGTCCCGGACCCCTGTGGCGGCGAGTGTACGAGGAGTTCCAGCGCTACAAGCAGGAGCTCGCGGGCACCCCCTGGTGAGGCCGCCCGGCGGCGCGTGAGGCGCGCCGTGGGGCGCGCACGTGCTGCCCTGCTCTGCGGCGTCGAGGCAAGCGCCAGGGTCTGCCTCCCGCGAACGTGATCCCTCTCCCATCGCCGCTGCGCGTAACCCGTTTGTCACCGGCCTGTTACCGGCCCGAAACTGACGTTCGCGGGAGGCCCCCGGTAGCATTGTCCGCATGTCCATTACCCTCGATCAGGTCACCAAGCACTACGCCGGCGCACCGGTCGTCAACGATGTCTCGCTCGACATCGGGGATGGGGAGTTCTTCGTGCTGCTCGGTCCCAGCGGCAGCGGCAAGAGCACTTTGCTGCGCGCCATCGCCGGACTTTCGGGGGTCGATCACGGGCGAATCTCGCTGCACGGGCGCGATGTCACCCATGTGGCTGCGCGCAAGCGCGGCGTGGGGCTCGTGTTCCAGAACTATGCGCTGTTTCGTCACATGACCGTCGCCGACAACATCGAGTTTGCGCTGCGCGTGCGCCACATGCGGGCGCGCGCGCGCCGCGAGCGCCGCCAGGAGCTCCTGCGCCTGGTGGCGCTCGAGGGCATGGACGACCGGCTGCCTGCGCAGCTCTCCGGCGGCCAGCAGCAGCGTGTCGCGGTCGCGCGCGCGCTCGCGCACAAGCCCGAAGTGCTGCTGCTCGATGAGCCTTTCGGAGCGCTCGATGCGAAGATCCGCGAGGAACTGCGCCGCACCATCCGCCAGGTGCAGCGCGAGCTCGGCATCACCACGGTGCTCGTGACACACGACCAGGAAGAAGCCTTCGCCATGGCGGACCGCATCGGCATCATGAACCAGGGACGGCTATTCGAGGTCGGCGCCCCGCATGAGCTGTATGCGCGGCCCGCGACGCGCTTCGTGGCCACCTTCCTCGGTGCCGCCAATCTGTTTCTCGCGCGGCGCACTCCCGATGGCATCCAGGTAGGCGGCAAGACCATGGGCGCCGCCGAGCGCGCCCCCGGTGCGCCCGAGCACGAGGTGGTGGCGGTCGTGCGCCCCGAGGAAGTCGAGCTGGCGCCCGTGCGCGAAGCGCTCGGCTCGCGCTACCTCGGCAACGGTGTGGTCGATGAGGTCACCTTTACCGGCGCGCTCGAGCGGCTGCGCGTGCGGCTCGATGACACGGTGCGCGCGCCGCTTCTCGCTACCGGCGATGTCGATGGCAGCACGGCGCTGCAGGTGACGCGCACGCGCCACGCGCACCGCGGCTTCGAGGTGCGACAGGGACAAGGCGTGGCCGTGGGACTGCGCCGGGTACACGTGCTGCCGACACCACTCTCGAGCTTCACCGCCTGCGCGCCGAGCGCGGTGCGCGCGGATGCGCTCACCCACCAGCCGCTGCTCGCGGAGCTGGTGGCGCGCATGAAGACGCGCGTCGCGGTACGCATCGAGCCCGCACTCGGCCGCGAGGCTGAGCCGTGCGAGGTACAGGGCGAATT
>Ga0070717_10001618_pt1 | contig 15599 bp, 13 predicted proteins | sample LARL113metaG_FD_71366 | JGI IMG/M metagenome (GOLD analysis project Ga0070717, IMG submission 71366) | Corn, switchgrass and miscanthus rhizosphere microbial communities from Kellogg Biological Station, Michigan, USA - LAR L11-3 metaG | ecosystem: Host-associated > Plants > Roots > Rhizosphere ... | reverse complement strand
CGCGAACTGCGCCCCGCTTGGAGCAGTTCATCAGGACAAAGCGCGCCGCCGAACTCGGCCTCTTGGCGATGCTGTCTGAGCAAGATGCCCGGGACCCTCAAGTAATGGCCGCAGCGCTTCGGAGATTGCCGCAGCAACCGCTACCCTCGGCTGTTCTAATTCCCGGGCTGCTCGACGGCATGCCCGTTGTCAACCGATTGGCTCGAACTTTGCTGGATCAGGGACGGGCCGGTTGCTTTGCTGCTCGGGCGCGCTTCGGGACTTGAGGATGACAGCGTGACCAGGGCGCCAAGTCGCATCGCCTTCATTTTAAAGGGTTATCCCCGGCTCTCCGAAACCTTCATCGCGCAGGAAATCCTAGCGCTGGAGCGGCGTGGGCTCGAAATCTTGATCGTTTCCTTGCGGCATCCGACGGATCGAATAACCCACCCCGTCCATCGCGCGATCCGTGGCGAGATCCTCTACCTTCCGGAATACCTTTATCAGGAGCCGCGCCGCGTTTGGGACGGGTGGCTGTGCTCGCGCCGGTATCCGGGATATGCTCGGGCGAGAGCTGCTTGGCTCGCCGATCTGCGCCGAGACCCAACTCCCAACCGCATCCGCCGCTTTGGCCAAGCATTGGTCTTGGCAGCGGAACTGCCTACCGATGTCGATCACCTTCACGCACATTTTCTGCACACGCCGGCCTCCGTGGCCCGCTACGCTTCGCTGATCACCGGCCTGGCCTGGACCGCTTCGGCGCACGCCAAGGACATTTGGACGCTCGCGGAGTGGGACAAGCGGGCAAAACTTGCCGAAGCAGCTTGGGTGGTGACCTGCACGCAAGTTGGGCACGATCACCTGGCAAATTTGGCCCCTTGCCCCAATTCGGTTTCGCTGTGCTACCACGGGCTGGATCTTGCGCGCTTTCAGCCAGCTCCGCCCCGATCGATGTGGAATGACGGCAGCGACCGCAAGCACCCGGTACTCTTACTCTCGGTCGGCCGAGCAGTCGCGAAGAAGGGTTACGACGATCTGCTCGCGGCGCTGGCGTTGCTGCCCGCCGGCCTCGAATGGCGCTTTGTCCACATCGGCGGTGGCACCCTCGGCCGGGCCCTGAAGTCCCAGGCTGAAAGCTTGGGCTTGTCGCGCCGAATCGAATGGCGTGGAGCCCTGGCCCAACCCGAGGTGCTTGACGCATATCGCGCGGCTGATTTCTTCGTTCTCGCTTCAAAGATCGCTAACGATGGCGATCAGGACGGTCTTCCCAACGTCTTGATCGAGGCGCAAAGTCAACGGCTCGCCTGTGTCTCGACCAACCTATCTGCTATTCCGGAGTTGATCCAACATGGGGTGACTGGGGTGCTGACACCCCCTGGCAACCCGGCCGTGCTCGCGCAAGCCTTGGAGAACCTGATTCGCGATCCAGCGGGACGGGCCCGTCTCGGCGCCGCGGGTGAACAGCGCGTGCGGCGTCTCTTTTCCATGGCGCCGGGGATTGATGCGTTGGCGGCGCGCTTTGGAGTGCTCTCCTCTCTCGCCGGAGAAGACGGTACCGATGCGTCGATTCTTGCCTGTGCGCTCGAAGCGCGGCCCTAGCGTGGCCCGGGAGAGAGGCCGAACGGGATGCGCGTCGCCTTCTACGCGCCGTTAAAGCCGCCCGATCATCCTACTCCCTCGGGAGACCGCCGGGTCGCACAGCTGTTCTTTGCAGCTCTGCGGCTTGCCGGGCACGACGTCTTTGTAGCTTCGCGGTTTCGGAGCTATGAGGGGCGCGGCGATAAGATCCACCAAGGGCGATTGGAGTCGCTCGGGGCTATACTCGCCGAGCGCTTTCTGTCCCGCTGCCTTGAGGTCCCTGAAGCCGCGCCAGAGCTTTGGTTCACCTATCACCTTTATCATAAGGCTCCCGATTGGCTCGGTCCGCCGATCACAGATAGACTGGACATTCCCTACCTACTCGCCGAGGCTTCCGACGCACCAAAACAGGCGCTCGGAAAATGGGCAGCGGGCCACGACGCTGCGCAGAGGGCGATCCGGCGGGCCGATACGGTGATCGGGTTGAACCCGACCGATCGAGAGTGTGTCCTGCCACTGCTAAGAGATCCTCGGCGTTGGGTTGCGATCAAACCTTTTCTCGATGCGGCTTCCTTCGGCCCCCTAACAGGAGCGGCCCTCGGACCGCCGCGCCTGATCGCAATAGCGATGATGCGATACGGTGACAAACTTGCCTCATACCGAATCCTTGGCGATGCATTGTCTCGTTTGCTTGACCTGTCCTGGTCGTTGGAAGTCGTCGGCGATGGCCCGGCCAGGCGTGCGGTTGAGGACGCCCTCGATAGCGTGAGGGAGCGCGTGATCTGGTTGGGAGTGCTCGACCCCTCCGCAATCCGAGGCCGGTTGGGTTCGGCCGATCTGTTTGTGTGGCCCGCCGTCAACGAGGCATTCGGCATGGCGCTTCTCGAGGCGCAAGCAAGTGGATTACCCGTAGTCGCCGGTCGAGCCGGGGGCGTCGGCGAGATTGTCGTGTCGGAAATGACCGGTCTGCTCGTTCCGCCAGGCGATGTGCTGGCATTCGCCGCAGCCGTACGGAGCTTGATCATCGACCAGGGCAGACGTGCCGCCTTCGCTGAAGCGGCCCAAAACCGGGCTCGGGGGGAGCACGACCTAGCTATCGCCGCTCGCAGGTTGGCCGACGTGATCGACGCGGTTCGACTGGCGTGCTGCGCCCGATCGTGAACCGACGACCGTCGTGACCGGCTCTGTCCTGTTTTATGTTCAGCACCTACTCGGTATCGGGCACATCCGGCGAGCCTTCAAGATTGCGCAGGCACTCACACGGGAGGGTCTTCGAGTGACCCTTGTCTCGGGAGGGGAGCCGCCTCCGATGCTGGCTTGTCCGTCTGCCGAGCAAATTGTCCAGCTCCCACCTATCAAGGCCCGGGATGCAGAATTCAAAATGCTTGTTGACGGAGATGGCCGGCCGATTGACGAAAAGCTGCAGGGTGCGCGGCGAGCGGCGCTCCTCGGAGCGTTCGGAACTGCACGACCTGATGCTGTGTTAATCGAGGCGTTTCCGTTCGGTCGTCGGGCGTTTCGCTTCGAGCTGGATCCGTTAATTGATGCGGCACGATCTCGCCTTCCTCAACCGCTCGTACTCTGTTCCCTTAGGGATATCGTGGTCGCGCCGCAGGACGCGAAGCGGTGCCGTGAGATCGTCAGTCGTGTTCGTACGGACTTTGATTTCGTGCTCGTGCATGGTGATCCCGTCTTTATTCCGCTTGAGGCCAGCTTTCCCCTGGCATCGGAAATCGCCGATCGCTTGATCTATACAGGCTATGTGGGAAACTCCATCGAACCGGACCAAACGGACGAGGTGGATGAGGCGGTTGGCACCGACGAGGTGTTGGTCTCTGCTGGCGGCGGTGCCGTCGGTAGTGCCTTGCTCTCGACCGCACTCGAGGCCCGAAGACGGGGGTGCTTGGCTGACCTTAAGTGGCGGCTATTGGCCGGCCCCAACCTGCCCGAGGCGGACTTCGAAGCCTTGGTCAGCAGCTTGCCCGAGGGTGTCCTCCTCGAACGCTTCCGGCCTCAGTTTCCTCAGATGTTGCGGCGCTGCCGCCTCTCAGTCAGCCAGGCCGGGTATAATACGGTGCTCGACATTCTCGAAGCTCGCGCCGCCGCTGTCGTTGTGCCGTTCGCCACAAGGCGAGAAACCGAACAGAGTTTGCGCGCGGAACGGCTGGCGGCTCGAGGAGTGCTCGAGCTGGTCCGCGACAGCGAACTGACCCCGGAGCGCCTCGCAGAGGCGATCGATCGTGTGATCGCCCGCGGGCCGGGATCAGTCGCAATCGACACCGGAGGGGCTCAACGCACCGCTGCTGCGATCGCCCGGATGATCCGATCCCCCCAAGAATACCGCTGACGCCCGGTCAAGGAATTTGTGTTAGAGCGGACTAACGATATGATCCGCTCATGAGCCAACTGCCACGTGGTATCCCGGCGAAGGCCACGGCATGGTCCGATCTAATCGATGAGCTCGACCGCTGGGGAGGAGCGGAAGGATTGGCAACGCTGTGGTGGCGTGATGACGATGCGATAGCGCCTAGTGCACGCCTCGATCGCCTGGTGGCGAGTGCGGAGCACGTTCCAATCGCGCTTGCGGTCATTCCGGCCGTGGCTGAGCCGGAGCTTGCCATTTGGTTTTCCCAGTCGAGCCTGTCGGCCCGGCGACCAAGCCTTGCTGTTCTTCAGCATGGCTGGCGCCATTCGAACCGTTCGGCCGGTGGGAAGAAGAGTGAGTTTCCGGCCGGTCGCTCCAGCCAGGACGTGCGACTTGACCTCGCTGGAGGCCGAGTGCGATTGGCGCAACTTTTTGGGAGCCGCGCGCTTCCGATCCTGGTGCCGCCATGGAACCGGTTCGATGACTCTCACCTCCCACTTCTTGCGGGTTGCGGCATTCGGGCGATCTCGCGAATGTACGAGCGCAGTGGCGTTTCATCGACTCCCGGTGTTACGGAGGTAAATGTTCATGTCGACCTCGTCGCATGGGGAGGAGACCGCGGCTTTATTGGAGAGAGAGCAGCGTTGAGCGCTATCGTCGGACACCTGCGGGCACGGCGCCTCGGTTGCGCCCGCGATGAGCCCACCGGAATTCTAACTCACCACCTCGTGCAGGACGAAGCAGCAGACGCGTTCCTGCAGCAGTTGGTTGCAATAACCGGTGGGCATCCGGCTGCGTGTTGGCTCGACGGATTCGAAATTTTTGCCCCGGTGCTTGTCCCCGTATGACCCACCATGTCTACCCCACCTCGGCGTTGCTTGGTGATTATGCCCGCGCTGCGGCCGGGCTTGTCCCAACGGTCGCAATCCTCACCGCCGTGCCGGTCGGTACGGTTGCTGCGACCGTGTTGGGCGGATTTACCGTCCTTTTTGCGGTGTTCGGTATCCGCACTGCGCTTCGACATGGAACCCGAATCGAAGCGACAGAGGCAGCCTTATCCGCCTCCGGTCTGCGTCGGGTATCGATCTTCTGGAGCGAACTCGATCGCGTGAAGCTTGTATATTACTCTACGCGTCGCGATCGCCGCGACGGATGGCTGCAGCTCGAACTTTGCTCGGGTTCATCGACACTGCGCCTCGACAGTCGGATCGAGGGCTTTGCTGACCTGGTCCAGGCATCGGCGAGGGCTGCAGAGTTGCGCGGCCTGTCGTTTAGCCCGGCCACGTCGATCAATTTGCAGGCCTTGGGAGTCAGACTGCGCGCTGCCGAAACCAGCTTTCAACACAGGGCCGGGGAGGCGGTGTGACCGATCTTCTCCAAGTGCGAGATCTCCACGTGCGCTTCGCTGCCCCGGGCGGCTTTCTCCGCGCGGTCACCGGGGTTTCGTTTCGCGTGCGTGCGAAATCGATCGTGGCGTTAGTTGGGGAATCCGGATCGGGAAAGTCGGTAGTCAGCCAAACCATCCTTCGCATACTCCCTCGCAGCGGCGTCATCTCACAGGGAGAGATCTTGTTCGCCGATCCCCAACTCGACGGCGAGGTCATCGATATCGCCAAATTGCCCAGCGACAGCGCGCAGATGCGTGCCATCCGTGGCGGCCGGATCTCAATTATCTTTCAGGAGCCGATGACGTCTCTTTCACCCTTGCATACGATTGGCGATCAAGTGGGCGAGGCGTTGCGCCTTCATCGCTCGGTGACCGCGGTGCAAGCCGCAAAATTGACCGAAGAGATGCTTCGCCTAGTGGGTTTCCCCGACCCAAAGCGCGCCTTCCGGAGTTACCCTTTTGAGCTGTCCGGCGGCCTGCGACAGCGCGCGATGATCGCGATGGCGTTGGTGTGTCGCCCCGCGCTGTTGATCGCAGATGAGCCGACGACCGCGCTCGACGTGACGATCCAGGCCCAAATCCTGAAGTTGATGATCGAGCTCCAGCATGAGCTCGGTATGGCTGTGCTGCTGATCACTCATGACCTCGGCGTCGTCGCTAACGTGGCCGAGGAGATCGTCGTTATGTACCGGGGCAAGGTGATGGAGGCCGGTACGCTGGAGGATATCTTCCGGCGTGCGGAACATCCGTATCTTAAAGCGCTGTTGCGCGCCGTACCGCGGTTCGACATGGAACGCGGCGAGCGTCTGGTACCGATACGCGAAATTCCATCTGGCGATGCGCCGCATTTGATGGCGGAGAGGAGAAGGTGGCCGGCCGATGCTGTCGGGCCGTTACTCGAATGCGTGGACGTCAAAAAGAGTTACACGATCCGCAAGGGCGAGTTGTTTGCCGGCGCGAAATCGGGACCGCGCGTGGTCGCCGTGGACGCCATCAGCTTGAAAATCGAGCGTGGAGAGTGTCTCGGGCTCGTTGGCGAGAGCGGATGCGGCAAGACGACCCTCAGCAAGGTCTTGTTGCGAGCGGTTACCCCGGATTCAGGGTCCATCACGTTCAACGATCATGGGCGGTTGGTTGATGTCCTCTCGCTCGAAAGCGAGGATTTAAAGCAGTTTCGGCGGCAGGTGCAGTTCATTTTCCAGGATCCGTTCGGGTCCCTGAACCCGCGGATGACGGTCTATGACATCGTCGAAGAGCCGCTGCTGATCCACGGCATCGGCGATGCCCGTACCCGCCGAGAAATGGTCCACGAGCTCGTCACCCTGGTCGGTCTCGATCTTCGCCACGTCAAGCGGTACCCGCACAGTTTCTCTGGAGGCCAACGTCAGCGCATCGGCATCGCCCGGGCTCTCGCATTGCGGCCCGGCCTCGTAATCTGCGATGAGCCGACTTCGGCCCTCGACGTTTCCATCCAGGCGCAGATCCTCAATTTGTTGATGGATCTGAAACAAAAATTGTCACTGACTTACCTCTTCATCTCGCACAACCTTGCGGTCGTCGACTATATCGCGGACCGCATCGCGGTAATGTGCGCGGGCCGTATTGTGGAGATCGCCGATCGCGCAACATTGTTTCGCAATCCCGTTCACCCCTACACGCAAGCCCTCCTTGCCGCAGTGCCGGCACCGGATCCCGCGCAACGCCTGAACTTCAATCAGTTGATCGCCGACAAAGCCTCTGAACCGGAGGCGTGGCCGGAACCATTCCGCCGAGATCCCCAAGAACCTCCGCGACTGATCGAGATCGCTCCGGGTCATTGCGTAGAAGCAAGAGCGCCCCCCGCACCGACGGCGCTCCGGGCAATCTACCGTGCCCGGGCGTGAGCCGCACGCATGCGGATAGAAGAGAAGAAGCCGCATCGGCGGGAAGTTATGCAGGGTGGATTCGCCCTGCTCGCAGCTGGCGCTTCACTGGGCGAGGGAAGGGGTGAGTTACAAGAGACTCCGGCCCTTAGGGACGAAGTGGCGGACGGGAAGCTGCCTGAAATCGAGGAGAGAATCCCGATAGAACCCGCCGTTGCTGATCTTGAAGCGATTGGGACACCTGGCGGCGAGCTTCGGATGCTGATGGCTGGCCCTAAAGATACCCGGATGATGGTGGTGTACGGGTACGCAAGGCTGGTCGGATATACCCCCTCGCTTGTCCTCGCACCAGATATTCTGAAATCAATTGATGTTGAGGACGGCCGGGTTTTCACTCTGCATTTGCGCAAAAGACACAAATGGTCGGATGGCCGTCCCTTTACCTCCGAAGACTTCCGCTATTGGTTTGAGGACGTGGCGCAGAACAAGAACCTGTCCCCTTCCGGTATGCCCATATCAATGATGCCGCAAGGTGAAGGACCCCGTTTTGAGGTATTGGACGAAACGACGGTCCAGTACAAATGGACACGCCCTAATCCTCTGTTTCTGCCTGATCTCGCTGGACCGAGCCCTCTCTTTATCTATCGGCCAGCTCATTATCTTAAACAATTTCATCAAAGATACGCCGACAAGACCGCCTTGGAAATTTTTGTAAAACAGGCGAATCAACGAAACTGGGCCGCGCTCCATAATAAATTAGACACGATGTACCGAGATGATAATCCAGATTTACCATCACTTGATCCATGGATACTGAAAACAAAACCCCCTTCAGACCGATTTGTATTTGAAAGGAACCCATATTATTATCGAATCGACAAGAGGGGAAATCAATTACCCTATATTGACAGGGTCATTTTATCGATTGCCGACAGCAAGATCATTCCGGCCAAGACTGGCGCCGGGGAAAGCGACCTTCAGGCGCGCTATCTGCGTTTCGACAACTACACGTTTCTCAAAGGGAGCGAACAGCGCAACGACTTCAAGGTACGACTTTGGCGTACTGGGCCAGGCAGTCAGTTAGCTCTGTATCCGAACCTTAATGTGAATGACGAGATCTGGCATAGTCTCCTGCACGACTTACGGTTTCGCCGTGCCTTATCTTTGGCGGTCGATCGCCACGAAATCAACCAGGTGATCTATTTCGGGCTCGCAATCGAAGGACAGAACACCGTGTTGCCACAGAGCCCGCTATATAAGTCGCGGTATCGCTCGGCTTGGGCGCAGTTCGATCTACACGAGGCGAACCGATTGTTGGATCTGATTGGACTTACCGAACGGGGTAACGACGGCACTCGCCAGCTATCCGATGGACGCCCTATCGAAATCATCGTCGAAAACGCGGGAGAGTCGACTGAGCAGGCGGACGTGCTCGAGTTGATTCGTGATTCCTGGCGGCTCATCGGGGTCAGGCTCTACGCCAAACCGTCGCAGCTGACGCTGTTTCGCCGTCGGGTTTTCTCAGGCGAGACGCTGATGTCTATTGACAAGGGGATCGAGAACGGGTTGGCGACGGCAACCATGTCGCCTTGGGAATTCGCGCCGACTAGTCAGCAGCAACTCGAATGGCCGAAATGGGGTCAATATTACGAGACGAAAGGAATAGCCGGCGAGCCTCCTAATCTTCCTTCTGTGATCAGACTGAAAAACCTTTACGAGGAGTGGCTCGCCGCCGCGTCTCACGAGGAGCAAGCGCATATCTGGCACGATATGCTGCAGATTTGGGCTGATGAGGTCTTTTCGATCGGCACGGTTGCAGGCGTTCTGCAACCGGTCGTAGTTAATGCCAAACTTCGCAATGTTCCCGAGCAGGGAATCTATAATTGGGATCCCGGTGCCTTTTTTGGCATATACAAACCAGACGGGTTCTGGTTCGACTTATCCGAGCCTTCGGCGAAGTCGGCATTTATGGCGCCATCGCCTCGGTAAGGGCCGACGCGACATGCTTAGCTATCTTGTTCATCGAATTCTGATCATGATCCCGACACTGATTGCGATCAGCATCGTGATTTTTGCGATTATCAATCTGCCGCCTGGCGATTACTTTTCAACTTACATCACCGAACTGCAAAGCTCGGGCGAGGCCGCGGATCTAGCGAAAATAGCCTTTTTGAAGGCGCAATATGGCTTCGACCGCCCGCTCTGGGAGCAATACATCTTTTGGGCTGGCGGGCTACTTCATGGCGATATGGGCTATTCTTTTGCCTACAATCTACCCGTCAACCAAGTAGTCGGTGACCGGTTGTTGATGACTTTTATCGTATCCTTTGCCACCATTTTGTTTACTTATTTTGTAGCTTTCCCAATAGGTGTTTATTCCGCGACGCATCAATACAGCTGGACCGACCACGTCTTGACACTGCTGGGCTTCCTGGGGCTGGCAACTCCGAGCTTTCTGCTGGCTCTGGTCCTACTTTACTTCGGTAATGTCTACTTCGGCATTTCGATCGGCGGGCTGATGGATCCAAAATACGTTAATCGGCCGTGGAGTTTTGGCAAAGTCGTTTCCGTGAGCGCCCACCTCTGGATCCCGGTTATCGTGATTGGCACGGCGGGAACGGCGAGCATGATCCGGCGGCTACGGGCCAATTTACTCGACGAACTACAAAAGCAGTATGTCGTGACCGCTCGCGCCAAGGGCCTCCATCCTCTTAGATTACTGTTCAAATATCCCCTGCGGATGGCACTCAATCCCTTTATCTCTGATATCGGTTCGCTCCTACCGCACGTCATTTCCGGAGCGGCAATCGTCTCGGTCGTTATGTCATTGCCGACGACCGGTCCTATGCTGCTGGAGGCGTTGCGCAGTCAAGACATGTATCTTGCCGGCTCGTTTCTGATGTTCCTGGCATTTCTGACGGTCATCGGCGTATTCATATCTGATATCGCGTTGGCCATCCTCGATCCGCGAATTCGCCTGCAAGCGGGCCGACGTCGATGACTGATCTGCTCTTCGCCGGCGACTCTCCCCGCGAGCAGGCTAACGGTTCGACCACGCAAACGGCCGATCCGTTGTCACATTACGTCTCTGATGCTCCGTTCGACCCCTATGCGATTGAGCGCATGACGCCGGCGCAAGAGCGCTTCTATATGGCGTCGGAATGGCGGATGGTTTGGTGGAAATTGCGCCGCCATCGGATAGCCGTTTTATCCGGCGTTATACTTTTGACAATGTACATATCGATCCTCTTCAGCGAATTTCTTGCTCCTTATGATCTCGATGCGCGCAACACCGATTTCATCTATGCCCCGCCGCAGCGAGTCCGGGTCTTCGACAAAGGACAACTCGTCAGGCCTTTTGTTTATGGATACAATTATAGGCTTGATATGAACAACTTAGAGCGTATCTATATGCCAATCCCGGATAAGCCGGAGCCGATCCGATTCTTCTGTCGCAGTGGCACGTATCGCTTCTGGGGAGTGTTCGAAAGCGACCTGCACCTTATTTGTCCAGCTCACGGCGGTCAGCTGTTCTTGGCTGGAACTGATCGGCTCGGTCGCGATCTCTTATCTCGAATGATTTATGGGGCACGTATCTCACTAACTATCGGTCTCCTCGGAGTCGCGGTCAGTTTTACGCTCGGCGTCCTGATTGGAGGTATTGCCGGCTACTACGGCGGATGGACCGACATCCTCGTCCAACGGGGCATCGAGGTTATTCAGTCATTTCCCCATCTGCCGCTGTGGATGGCGCTATCGGCAATCTTGCCAGTGAGTTGGAGCCCTATTCTCGTCTATATAGGCATCACGCTAATCCTCGGTATGATCGAATGGACGCATCTTGCCCGCGCGGTGCGATCAAAGCTCCTGTCGCTTCGCGAGGAGGATTTCTGCACTGCCGCCGTGCTTATGGGCGCGCGCCCCGCCCGCATCGTCGGTCGACACTTGCTGCCGAGCTTTATGAGCCACTTAATCGCCTCGGCAACACTGATGATACCGGGCATGATCCTCGGCGAGACCGCGCTCTCCTTCCTTGGGCTCGGGCTCCGGCCACCAATGACGAGCTGGGGAGTGCTGCTAAACGAAGCTCAGAACATCAATGTCGTGGCGCTTTACCCATGGTTGATGCTGCCCGTCACCTGTATCATCATCACCGTCCTCGCCTTCAATTTCTTTGGCGACGGCCTGCGCGACGCCGCCGACCCCTATCATTGATCAAATTCGCGGTTGTTCCCGTCGAACCGGGAATTTTATCACTTCGCCCCACGGAATTGCCATTTGGCCGCAAAAACGGTAAGCCTAATCAAATCGTTGCCAGCAAATTCCCGTAGCGGGGCTAACCGGGAATTTGCCACCCCATAACCGGGAATGAAATTTGCCAAAGCGGGAATTACCTCTCTCCAACCGATAGGTGTCATCCTGCCACGAAACTGGGTCTTTTATGCGGCCGCTCGCTCGTGCGGCCACGGCCTCTTGAGCGCTCGGCGGCAACCAACATTTGTGAGACATAGTCGGAGAATTCTATATGCGCTCGTTGCAGCCGGTCCGCGGCACCCAAGACCTGCTTCCCGAGATGACGAGACGCCACCGGCGGATCACGGAGCTTGCGCGGGATATCGCCGAGCTCTACGGCTTCGCCGAGATCGCAACGCCGATTTTCGAGTTCACCGAAGTCTTCAGCCGCCCGATTGGCGAGACGAGCGACATTGTCGCCAAGGAGATGTACAGCTTTACAGATCGCGGCGGCGAAGAAATCACATTGCGGCCCGAAAACACCGCAGGGGTGGTCCGTGCGGTGCTCTCGGACGGCTTGCTTCAGAACACGCCCCTCAAATTCTTCTATAGCGGGCCGATGTTTCGCTATGAGCGGCCGCAGAAGGGCCGCTTTCGGCAGTTTCACCAGATTGGTGTCGAGCTGATCGGTGTCGCGCAACCGCAGGCCGACATTGAGGTCATTGCCCTCGGCAGCCGCATTCTCGACGCGCTCGGCATTCGGCAGCACACCGTGCTCGAGCTCAACACTCTTGGGGATCCGGCGAGCCGTGCCGGCTATCGCGAAGCGCTCATCGCCTATTTTTCGCGGCGCGTCTCCGAGCTCTCAGAGGACAGCCGCCGGCGCCTCGAGCGCAACCCGCTGCGGATCTTCGATTCCAAGGAAGAATCCGACCAACGCGTGAGCCTCGAAGCGCCGATATTTGATGATTATATCAATACGCCATCCCGCGACTTCTTTGCGCGAGTGCGCGACGGCCTCGACCGGCTCGGGATCGGGTATCGGCTGAACCCGCGCCTGGTGCGAGGCCTTGATTACTATAGCCACACGGCATTTGAGTTTGCCACATCGGATTTGGGTGCTCAGGGTACGGTCATTGGCGGGGGACGTTATGACGGGCTCATTGAGATGATGGGCGGCCCAGAGATGCCGGGGGTCGGCTGGGCTGCGGGGATCGAGCGCCTCGCGATGCTGATCGCCGAGCCTGCCGGGCCGCCGCGCCCGATCGCCGTGGTGCCGATCGGGGAAGCCGCGGAAGGGGCGGCGCTGACCCTCGCCGAGGTGCTCAGAAACAATGGCTGCGCCGTGGATCTCAGCTATTCCGGCAACGTCGCCCGCCGTATGCGGCGGGCAAACCGCATCAACGCGCGTGCGGCCGTGCTGATCGGCGAGGACGAAATCGCGCGTAACGTCGTAGCCCTGCGTGATCTCGACAGCGGCGAACAGGTCGAGGTGCCGATCGAGAACCTGTCGTTGAGCGAGTTGCGGGCACGACTACAGGCGTTCTACGGCTGAGCCAACACCCATGGAAGCCTCCCTCGAAGCCCATTTGGAGCAGCTCGTCCGCCGGCATGCCGAGCTCAGCGAGGCGCTCGCCGGCAGCGGCCTCGGCGGCGCCGAATTCGCAAAATTGTCGAAGGAATACAGCGAGCTCAGCCCGGTCGTCGAGGGCATCGACAGCCTGAAGCGCGTGCGGGACGAGGCCTCGTCGATCGCCAATATCGCCGAAACCACCGAAGATGCCGAATTGCAGCAGCTGGCCGAAGAGGAGCTGCGCATCTTGCTCGAGCGGCTGCCCGGTCTTGAGCAGCAGGTGAGGCTGGCGCTGCTGCCGCGGGATATGGACGACCAGCGCAATGCGATCCTCGAAGTCCGCGCCGGCACCGGCGGCGAGGAGGCGGCGTTGTTCGCCGCCGAGCTCTTCCGGATGTACCAGCGATATGCCGGATTGCGCGGATGGCGGTTCGAGATACTCGATCTTTCCGAGACCGGGCTCGGCGGCTGCAAGGAGGCCAGCGCCGAGATCAGCGGCGGGGATGTTTTCGCGCGGCTGAAATTCGAATCCGGCGTGCACCGCGTCCAGCGTGTGCCCGAAACCGAGGCGGGCGGCCGCATTCATACCTCCGCCGCCACCGTCGCGGTACTTCCCGAGGCGGAGGAGGTCGATGTGCGCATCGACGAGAAGGAGCTGCGCATTGACGTTTTCCGCGCCAGTGGGCCTGGCGGCCAGTCGGTCAACACGACGGATAGTGCGGTACGGATCACGCATCTGCCGACCGGCCTGGTGGTGATCCAGCAGGATGAGAAGTCACAGCACAAGAACAAGGCCAAAGCGCTGAAGGTGTTGCGCTCGCGCCTCTACGACATGGAGCGGCAGGCACGCGACACCGCCCGCGCCGCCGAGCGGAAGAGCCAGGTCGGCACCGGCGACCGGTCCGAACGCATCCGCACCTACAATTTCCCACAGGGTCGGGTGACCGACCACCGGATCAACCTGACCTTGTACAAAATCGAAAAAGTTATGAGTGGCGAGGGGTTGGACGAGATCGTCGACGCAATCCTGACCGAGGAGCAGGCTGCGAGGCTGGCGGCGGTAGGGGGGTAGGCGCGTTGGCGGAAACGCTCGGCCGGCTCGTTGCATTGTCCGCCGATGCGCTTTCTGCGGCTGGCTTCGAGGATCCTCGCCGTCAGGCCCGCCGGCTGGTTGCCTCGGCTCTTGCCATCACGCCTGCATACCTCTTTGGTCATCCCAATCAGGCGGTGGATGAGGCTCAGACGAGCCGCGTCCGGGCAATCTTGACGCGTGTGCTCGACCACGAGCCGTTGAGCCGCATTCTCGGGCAGCGCGAATTCTGGGGTCTTCCGTTTCTCCTGTCCGCCGAGACGTTTGACCCGCGCCCGGAAACGGAAAGTGTCGTCGAGGCAGTGCTCAAGCGGGTCCCCGATCGGCAGGTGCCTCATCGGATTCTCGATCTCGGTACAGGCACAGGTTGCCTCTTGCTTGCCCTGCTCAGTGAACTCCCCTCCTCGACCGGCATCGGTATCGACATCGCCGAGGGTGCGGTAAGGACTGCGGCCTGTAATGCGTCCTCGCTTCGGCTTTCTTGTCGCGCATTTTTCATTGTCGGTGATTGGGGAAGAGCTGTGTCGGAGAGATTTGACGTGATCGTTGCTAACCCCCCTTACATTGCAAGTCCGGATCTCCGCCTATTGCCGCGCGAAGTTGCTTGCTACGATCCTTGGCGAGCCCTTGATGGCGGCAGGCAGGGTCTCGCCGCTCACGGGGCGATAGCTGCAGATCTTCCAAGGCTGTTGGCGCCTGACGGAATCTTTGTTACCGAAGTCGGCGCAGGCCAGGTCGATGCGGTTGCCGGCATGTTGAAGGCCAGCGGACTTGTTTTCGGCGGAATCGAAAGTGATCTATCCGGTACTGCCCGTTGCGTGGTCGTGCGGTTGGGGTAGATCGCAATCGATTGAAGGCAAAAAAGGGTTGGAATACGCCGCCGTCCCGTCTAGGGTGGCGGCACTCGGGGGCTCGATGCCGCAACTACAAGATCCGCTTGAAGCCGCCTGAGAGGGGCCAAGGGGAAACGTCCCCGCCGGACAGGGTCCGACAATGTCCACGTCTATTAGACAGGTGTCATGAGACCAGGACCAAACAAACGCTCGCGCGGTCGCAACAATGGGAACAACCCGCACCACAACCGCCCACGGATGCCACATCGGATCCAGACTTTCGACAGCAACGGTCCGAACGTAAAAATCCGGGGCAACGCCTACCAAGTCTTTGAACGTTATGTCGCGCTTGCCCGCGAAGCGGCGGCAAGCGGTGACCGGATTGCGGCAGAAAATCTGTATCAGCACGCGGAGCACTATTTCCGCATCGTGAATGCAAATGGCGAGGCCAACCCGCACGGGACGCCACACCCGATAACTCCCGCCGATCTCGAAGTGGGCGAGGTCGAGGGAGAACGCCGTGAGCCGGACGAGGCGTTGGTGCATCCATCACCTCCGTTGTCTCCGAGCGATGAACAGCCGCCTGGATTCTGAGCTAGGCGTGAGGGCAGCGTAGCTCGTCGGTGAATGAACGCGGCGAGTGATTAAAGGGCTCGGTCTGGGTGCCCATCGCTTCGAGCAAGAGGCAGCCGTCCTCCT
>Ga0070717_10001617_pt1 | contig 15607 bp, 9 predicted proteins | sample LARL113metaG_FD_71366 | JGI IMG/M metagenome (GOLD analysis project Ga0070717, IMG submission 71366) | Corn, switchgrass and miscanthus rhizosphere microbial communities from Kellogg Biological Station, Michigan, USA - LAR L11-3 metaG | ecosystem: Host-associated > Plants > Roots > Rhizosphere ... | reverse complement strand
CGTCCGCATGGTCCGGACCCATCGCCTGCTCGTTGATGACCAGCGCGCGGCGGTAGCACGCCTCCGCCTCGTCGTAGCGGTTCTGGTCCGCGAACACCACCGCCAGGTTGTTCAGCACCATCCCGACGCGGGGGTGGTCGGGCCCCAGCTCCCGCTCCCGGATCGCCAGCGCCCGGCGCAGCAGCGGCTCCGCCTCGTCCCAGCGGGCCTGCGTCCGGTACTGCATCGCCAGCAGAGTCAGCGTGTACGCCGTGTTCGGGTGGTCCGGTCCCACGGTGTCCTCGTGGACCTGGAGCGCCCGCCGGAACAGCGACTCCGCGTCGGCGAACTTGCCCTGCTGGGAGTAGACGCTGGCCAGGCCGGTCAGCGTCCCCGCCGTCTCGTCGTGGGCGCGGCCGAGGACCCGCTCCTGCACGGCCAGCGCCCGCCGGTACAGCCCGACCGACTCCTCGTAGCGGCCCGCGTCGCTGGTCAGCCGGGCCAGGTGGGCGACGCTGGTGGCGGTCAGCGGGTGGTCCGGCCCGAACAGCGACTCGCGAATCGCCAGGCCGCGCCGCAGCAGCGCCTCCGCCTGGTCGTACTGGACGCGCTCGCGCAGGTAGCAGCCGAGCTGGTCGAGCACCCGGGCGGCCTCGCCGGACTCCAGCTCCCACTCGTCGATCAGGACCGCGCCCTGCAGCGCCTGCTGCACGTACCGCTGCACGCCGCGCCACGTCGCCGTCTGGACGTCGGGCACCACCCGCTCGATCGCGGCCAGCGCGCGCTCCGCCCACGACCTGCGCTCCTCGTGGTCCAGCGTGCCCCGGACGACGGCCTGGACGAGGCGGTGCACGCTCAGCGAGCGGGTCTCGCGGTGCCGGCGCACCAGCGAGTAGCGGCGCAGCACCTCGAGCGCGCCGTCGAACGCCAGCTCGTCCGCGCCGCCGAACAGCTCCTCGGGGATGCCGTCGGGGTGGAGGAAGGCGCTCAGCCGGAGCACGCCGGCGGCCGTCGGGTCCGCCGCCTCGACCTGCCGCAGCGTCAGCGCGAACGTGGCCGCGAGCGACGACGGGTGGTCGAGCGCCTGGACGCCGCGCCGGCTCAGCAGCTCGCCCTGCTGCGTGCGGTAGCGGGCCAGGTAGCCGGCCAGGCCGCAGTCCGTCTCCTCCACGTACGCGCCGGCCTGGTCGAGCGCGAGGGGCAGGCCGCCGAACGTGTCCGCGATGGCCGCCGCCGCCTCCCGCTCGGTCGCCGGCGCGTCCTCGACGCGGCCGTCGGGCGAGATCGCCTTCGCCCGGCGCAGCAGGAGCAGGACGGCGTCCTCGACCGGCATCGCGTCCAGCTCGTTGCTCTCGGCGACGGTCCCGCTGGCCTGCGCCTGCATCGTCAGCAGGACGCTGCCGCCGGCGGGGGGCAGGAACGGCTCGACGGTGGCCAGGTCGTCCACGTTGTCGAGGACCAGGAGCCAGCCCGGGTGCTGGCGGAGCCAGCCGGTGACCGCGGCCACCACGGCCGCCGGCTCGTCGTCGGGTCCGACGGGGAGCTCCAGCGCCTCCGCGAACGCCGCGAAGCCGGCGATCAGGCTCTCGCGGCTGGTGGCGTCGGCCCACAGGACGGCCCGGTACGCGTCGCGCCAGCGCGTCGCGTACTCCAGCGCCGTCTGCGTCTTGCCCATCCCGGCGAGGCCGCAGATGGCCTGGGGCACGCCGCCGGCGCTCAGCGCGTCGTGCAGCCGCTCCAGGAACTCCTCGCGGCCGGTGAAGTAGCGGTTGGGCCGCAGCGGCACGCACCAGACCGGCGGCATGTCGGGAGCGGCGGCCGCGGGGACGGCGGGAGCCACCGCCGTGGGGGCCAGGAAGCCCAGCTCCTGCGGCGTCCGCCCGTAGAGGGAGCAGAGGCGCTGGCGGAAGTGCGGACCGGGCTTCATCACCCCGCACTCCCAGCGGCTCACCATGACGGCGTTGGTGCCGATCGCGGTCGCGACCTGCTTCTGTGACCAGCCCCGGCGCTCGCGTTCGAGCCGGAGCTGGACGTTCTGCTCCCGATCCCTTTCAGCCCCGGGCATAGACAGAAGATAAGCGTAGAGCAAGCACCCGATAACGCTCGCGGGCCTGTTCGTGCCGCATGCTGATGGAAGCCCGCCCGCCCCGCAGGGATCGGCCGGTTCGCGAGGGGGGGAAAAGTCGCGAAGATCGAGGACACGTCGAAAGCCGCGTCGATCCCTGCGGGGCGGGCCTGGCTCCTGGGGTCCCCCGGACCCGGAGGCCCATCCGGTACGCGTGGAATGCGCGGCCCCGGATGGGCAGTTGTAGTTGGCGAGCGACCGGCCGCCGGTCCTCCCAACGAGTGATTTTTACCTCTTTCTCTCCCGTCCGGCCGGGGCGTCGTGAGTGGCGCCCCGGCTTTTTCATCTCCTGGTCAGGCGGGCCCGATGAACGGGTTGCTACGCTGACGCGCCATGGAAAGCATCCCCCAGAGCGGTCCGCTGTCGATCGGCCTGCTGGTCCTGGCCGTCGTCTTCGCCGTCGTCGCCGTCCTGTACGCGATGGGCAGCATCCAGTTCCTCGTCACGGACACCCACTCCACTCACCACTACACGCACGCGGTCCTGTTCGGCGTCCTCACGGTCGCCAGCCTGGTCGCCGCCAACTTCACCCGACCCCGCGCCGCGTAGCCGGCCCGGGGGTCGGTTGGGGGCGTCTAACCTTTCGTTCACCGCCGGTTAACCGGACTGAAGTAGCCTAGGGTCGAGTGGGCGGTACACAGGCGCAGGTCCGGCAGGAGAACGTCTCAGCCCGGGCCGCCCCGCAATCCGCCGGGGCGGCCCAGGCCGTCGCGTCGGCGGACTCCAGGTACCTCAACCGGGAGCTCTCGCTGCTCGACTACAACACGCGCGTCCTCTCTCGTGCGGAGGATCCGTCGCTCCCGCTGCTGGAGCGCGTCCGCTCGCTCCATTTCTTCGGCCAGAACCTGGACGACTTCTTCCAGATCCGCGTCGCGGGCCTGAAGGAGCAGCTGGAGGCGGCGCCGCTCGCGGCCTCGCCAGACGGCATGTCGCCGATGGCCCAGCTCCGCGAGATCCGGCGCCGCGTCGAGGCGCTGAACGAGCGCGACCAGACCCTGTTCCAGCGCGAGCTGCGGCCGAAGCTGGCCGCGGCCGGCATCCGGCTGGTCGAGGCGTCGGAGCTCTCCCGCAAGGACGCCGAGCACCTGTCCAAGTACTTCCGGCGCAGCATCTTCCCGGTCCTGACCCCGCTCGCGGTCGATCCCGGCCACCCGTTCCCGTACATCTCGCACTTCTCGCTGAACCTGGCCGTGATCGTCCGCGACCCGCTGCGGCGGCGCGACCGCTTCGCCAGGCTCAAGGTGCCGCCGCTGCTGCCGCGCTTCGTCGCGCTGCCCGACGGCGAGCGGTTCGTGGCGCTGGAGCAGGTGATCGCGGCCAACCTCCAGGCCCTGTTCCCGGGCATGGAGATCGTGAGCCACACCGCGTTCCGCGTGACCCGGGACAACGACCTCGAGGTCCGAGAGGACGAGGCGGACGACCTCCTGGTCACGATCCAGACCGAGCTGCTCCGCTTCCGCCGCCGGGCCCGGGCCGTGCGCCTGGAGATCAACCCGGACATGACGGACGAGGTGCGCGAGCTGCTCGTCCGGGAGCTGGAGCTGACGACGGACGACGTCTACACCGTCGACGGCCTGCTCGACATGAGCGCCGTCGGGTTCTTCGCCGGCCTCGACCGGCCCGACCTGAAGGCAGAGCCGTTCACCCCCGTCGCGCCCGCCCGCCTGACCCGTGCCGACGGCGAGCCGGGCGACTTCTTCGCCGCCCTCGAGGACGGCGACGCCCTGGTCCACCACCCGTACGAGTCGTTCACCGGCTCCGTCGTCGCGTTCACCCAGCAGGCGGCGAACGACCCCCACGTGCTCGCCATCAAGCAGACGCTGTACCGGACGTCGGGCCCGGCCAGCCCGATCGCGCTGGCCCTGGCCAGCGCGGCCGAGGCGGGCAAGCAGGTGGTGGCCCTCGTCGAGCTCAAGGCCCGCGGCGACGAGCAGGCGAACATCGCCTGGGCGCAGGCGCTGGAGCAGTCGGGCGTCCACGTCGTGTACGGCCTGGGCGGTCTGAAGACGCACGCCAAGCTCACCCTGGTCGTCCGCCAGGAAGCGTCGGGGATCCGCCGGTACGTCCACGTGGCGACGGGCAACTACAACCCGATGACTGCGCTCGGCTACGAGGACGTCGGCCTGTTCTCGGCCGACCCCGACCTCGGCGCCGACGTGACCGAGCTGTTCAACTTCCTGACCGGGTACAGCCGCCAGCGCCGGTACCGGCGGCTGCTGGTGGCGCCGGCCTGCCTGCGGAGCGGGCTGCTGAAGCTGATCCGGGAGGAGGCGGCGCAGCCCGACGGCCGGATCGTCATCAAGGCGAACAACCTCGTGGACGTGCAGCTCATCGACGCGCTCTACGAGGCGGCCGGGGCGGGCGTCGAGGTCGACCTGATCATCCGCAGCATCTGCTGCCTGCGGCCCGGGGTGCCGGGCCTGTCGGAGCGCATCCGGGTCCGCTCGATCGTCGGCCGGTTCCTCGAGCACTCCCGGATCCTCCGGTTCGGCAGCGATGCCCGCGGCTACAGGTACTTCATCGGGTCGCCGGACATGATGGATCGCAACCTGGACCGCAGGGTCGAGGCGGTCGTGCCGGTGGCGCAGCCGGACCTGCAGGCCCGGCTGGCGGAGATCATCGACGCCGAGCTGGCCGACGACCGGCTGGCGTGGGCCCTCGACGCGGAGGGCACGTGGCGCCGCGTCCCGACGGAGCGCGGACTGGACGCGCAGGAGCGCTTCATGGCGCTGGCATACGAAGAGCGGGCGAGAGAGCAGGTACTCGATGCGGGCCGCCTCGCCTGACCGGCAGGTCACGCTCGGCGCGATCCCCACCTTCCATCTGCCCGATCTCTCCGGTCTGGCCGAGGGCGTCGTCGCCGGCCCGGAGCGCGAGGCCCGGCTCGAGACCACGTACTACGACACCGGCGACCTGCGCCTCGCCCGCTGGGGCGTGAGCCTGAGCCACCACGGCGACCGGTGGCTGCTCACGATCCCGAACGGGAGCGGCCGGGGCGCGTCGGAGCTGGCGTTCGCGGGCGCGGCCCGGCGGCCGCCGGCCGGGGCCCTGGCGCTGATCCGGGTGTACGTGCGCGGGGCGGCGCTGGAGCCGGTCGCCCGGCTGTCGAGCTGGCGCCGCCAGGTGGCCCTGCTGGACGGCACCGGCCACCGGCTGGCCGAGGTGGTGGACGACGAGGTCTCGGTGCTCAACGGCCGCCGGGTGGCCGCGCGGTTCCGCGAGGTCGAGGTGGAGCTGGCGGCCGGCGCGGACGAGCTGCTCGACTCCCTGCTGGAGCGGCTCCAGCGGGCCGGCGCGGTCCGGGCCGAGCGCACGCCGCCGTACCTGCGCGCCCTGGGCCCGGCCGCCCAGGCGGCCCCGGACGTGGTCGTGCCGGTGCTGCCCGCGGAGCCGAAGGCCGCCGACGTGGTGCGCGCGGCGATAGCGGCCGGCGTGCGCCTGGTCCTCCGCCACGACCCGCTGGTGCGGCTCGGCGGCGACCCGGAGCACGTGCACCAGGCCCGCGTCGGAACGCGGCGGCTGCGCTCGCACCTGCGCACGTTCCGGCCGCTGCTCGACCGGGCGTGGGCCGACTCCCTCCGCGACGAGCTGGGCTGGCTGGCCGGGGAGCTCGGCCCCGTGCGCGACGGCGAGGTGCTGCACGAGCGGCTCCTGGTCCTGATGGGCTCGCTGCCCGCGGAGGACGTGCGGCCGGCGGCGGGCCTCGCCGCCCGGCTGGCCGCGGACGTGGCGGCGGCCCGGACGCGGCTCCTGGAGGGGATGTCCACGCAGCGGTACTTCGACCTGGTGGACCGCCTGGTGGCCGCGGCGGCACGGCCGGAGCTGAACGAGGCGGCCGAGCAGCCGGCCGCCCAGGCCCTGCCGGCCCTGGTGGTCAAGCCCTGGCGCGACCTGCGCCGCGCCGTGCGCGCGCTGGACGAGCATCCGCCCGACGAGGAGCTGCATCGCGTCCGCATCCTGGCCAAGCGGGTGCGGTACGCGTCGGAGGCGGCCGCGCCGGCGGTCGGGCCCGAGGCCACGAGGTTCGGCAAGCTGGCGGCGGCGCTGCAGGAGGTCCTCGGCGACCACCAGGACAGCATCACGATGCAGGGGTGGCTGCGCGCCACCGCCACCAGCCGGCGGCGGGCGTTCGTCGCCGGTGAGCTGTGCGCCGTCGAAGCGGAGCGGGCCGAGATCTCGCGCGAGCGCTGGCCGGCGGCCTGGCACGAGCTCGACCGGCGCCGGGCCCGGGAGTGGATCCGGTCGTGAAGCGCCGGCCGAACCCGACCCGAGAGATCGCGGTCAGGGCGGCTGGCGGGATCGTGTGCAGGCCCGGGCCGGGAGGGCTGGCGGAGATCGCGGTGATCCACCGGCCGTCGCAGGACGACTGGACGCTGCCCAAGGGCAAGCTGGACGGCGACGAGACGCCGGAGCAGGCGGCCCTGCGCGAGGTCCAGGAGGAGACCGGCATGCGCTGCCTGATCGTGCGGCCGGCCGGCTGCACGGCCTACGTGGACCGGCGCGGCCGCGACAAGATCGTCTGCTACTGGATCATGCAGCCGCTGGAGGGCCGGTTCCTGCCCGGCGACGAGGTGGACTCGCTGCGCTGGCTGACGGTGGACGAGGCCATGGCCATCCTGAGCTACCCGATCGACCGGGCGCTGCTGTCAGCGCAGGAGCTCTGCTAGGCCAGCGGGCTGTTCGCACATTGGTCCGCACGAGCGAAATTGGTGCTCGACGCCCAGGTCGGTGTGGCCGGGCCGGGTGGGCTCGTTCGGGCCAAGAGGGCGCTGCGCGCCTCTTGGGACCAGCCTGGCAGCGAGCAGACGGGGCATCAAGACTTCCCTGCGGCGCTGGCTCTGCCCCGGTTCTGTGGGCGCGACAATCGATGCACTCGGGCTGCACGGCTCGGTGTCGGCCATCCACGCGCGCCCACCCTCCGGCTCAGAGGCTCCCCTTCGCCATGAGGGCAGGCCAGGCCGCTGACGCCCCGGCACCCATCCTGGCCGGGCGCTGGGGCCATCCATCACTGGACGGGCGGTCTCGGCGCCCGGCCAGGATGGGACCCTGCCGGCTGGCGTCGGCCAGCACGCCGAGCCGCGGCGCATTCAAGCGCGCATTTGTACGAACGCGCACTTGGCCGGCCTTGGAAACTACGCACTCGTACATATGCGTGGCTCCCGCACCGCGGGAGCGCCGCGTTTGTACCAATGCGGCGTTCGCCGCCCGCAGGCCCCGGTGGCGCTCGGGAGAGGCACAGCTGCGCACTGACGGGAGGAGGGTCCAGGCCGCGAAGCGCCGGAGGGCAGCCTGGACGCTCCGGCAGCTCCCTGCCAGGCTGGTCAGTGGAGGCGCGCAGCGCCCTCCTCGCCCGAACTCGGCCACCCAGACACGGCCACGCCGCCCAGGGTTGCACGGCCGGCGATTCATTCGCCCTACTCCAGCTGAGGCCAGCCCTTGTTCACCTCGCCGATCTGGAGGACGCCGTACAGGATCGCGACGCCGACCAGCCCGAACGCCGCCTGCAGCACGTTGATGCCGAGCGCGATGTTGATCGCGAACGTCACCACACTGGTCGCGACCAGGCCGTAGAAGCCCCATCGCTTCCACAGGAACAGCGCGACGGCGCACGCGACGTTGACCAGCGCCAGGATCGCCAGGACCGGGATCGCCCAGCCCCGCGAGCTCGGCAGCGTGCTCGCGACCGCGCTGCTGCCGAACAGGTACACGAGGCTGACGATGGCATTGAGAATGATCACCAGGACGAGCCAGGCGGTCAGGCACCCGTGCCTCTGTTTCTGCATGCCCGGGATTGAACAGTTCGCGCACGGCAGAAGGCAAGAGCGAGACCGCTCGTGGCCCGCATTCGAGACAGATGCGCGCAGGTAGCGCTATCATCCGCAGCGCGCATGCTTGATGCGGAGGTGGCGACCGGCACGCCGGGCTCGCCACGAAAGATCGTCGTCACGCCGGTGGACGGCGCCGCCGTCGTGTCGTGGCAGCCGCCCACCGAGGGGCCTTCCGTCACGCGCTACGACGTGATCCCCGTGTACGACTGGACGCCGCTGCGCGAGCGCACGGTCTCCGTGGACGGCGCCGCCGCCAGCGCCATCGTGCGCGGCCTGCTCAACGGCACCACGTACACGGTCCGCGTGATCGCCTGGCACGGCGAGCGGTCGGGGTCGGCGGCGACGTCGCCGCAGTTCGAGCCCAGCCCGCCGCCGGGGTCGCCCGTGGCCGTGGCGGCCGCGCCAGGCGAGCAGAGCGCCAGCGTGCGCTGGAGCGCGCCGCAGGCCGGCGGCCCGATCCAGCACTACCGGGTGATGGCGTCGCCGCACGGCGTGGATCCCGTGCTGGTGCCCGCGACGCAGACGAGCGTCCTGGTGACCGGCCTGCGCAACCGCACGCGCTACACGTTCGCCGTCGCGGCCCTGAACGGGGCCGGCGAGAACGTCTCCACGCCGTCCAACCCGGTGTGGCCGGGCGACGACGTGCCCCGCTACCTGTTCCCGCTCGCGCTCACGTACCTGCTGGCCCTGAACGCGGTCGCGCTCCTCTATGCGTTCCACTACCAGCCGGTGGTGATCGGCGGGCTGACGATCCCGGCGCTGCGCGATCTGCTGCCGCCGAGCGTCGCCGGCGTGCCCATCAGCATCCCCTGGTTCGGGGCGCTCGGCGCCGTCCTGATCGGCCTGTACGGCATCTTCGACCACAGTCACCGCGACTGGGAGCGCGGGCTCAACGCGTGGCACGCGGCTCGGCCCTTCACGGGAGCGGCCCTGGGCACGGTGGGCTTCATCCTGTTCTCGTCCGTGATCCGGGCGACGGGCCTCACGCCCCAGCCGACCGAGGGCGTCGGCAAGCTCGTCTACTTCGCGGTCGCGTTCGTCGTCGGGTTCCGCGAGGAGACGTTCCGGCAGATGATCAAGCGCGTGGCAGACCTGATCGTCGGCCCCGGACAGGGCACGGCGCTGGTGGCGCCGCACGCGCCGCTGCCGCCCGTGTTTCCGCCGCCGCCGGCCGCCCCGCCGGCCCCGAGCCGGACGGCCGTGGTGGCCGCCACCGCGCCGGTCGAGACCGGGCTGCCCGCGCCGGGCCTGGACGGCCACTGACCACCGCCGGCCCGGCGACTTCCTACCATTACGGGCTTGACGCGATGAACGGCATCCCCTCTCTCGCCGACCAGCTCGACGCCCGGCTCCGGACCGCGGCCGCCGGCACGCTGCCGCCCGAGGCGGCGGAGCAGGACCTGCAGATCCAGCGGTCGGACCACGCGGACTACCAGGCCAATGGCGCGTTCGCCCTGGCCAGCCGGCTGAAGCGGCCGCCGCGGCAGATCGCGGCGGCGATCGCGGACGCGTGCGAGCCGGACGGGCTCGTCGCGAGCGTCGAGGTCTCCGGCCCCGGCTACCTCAACCTCCGGGTCGCGGACGACGCGATCATGGCGCAGGTCGAGCGGCGGTCGCGCGACGAGGCGCTGGGCGTGCCCGCCACCGCGCCGCTGCGCACGGTCGTGGACTACTCGCAGCCGAACATCGCCAAGGAGATGCACGTCGGCCACCTGCGCAGCACGATCATCGGCGACGCGCTGGTCCGCGTCCTCACCTTCCTGGGGTCGCCGGTCGTCCGGCAGAACCACCTCGGCGATTGGGGCACCCAGTTCGGGATGCTGATCCAGTACCTCGACGAGGGCCCATCGGCCTCCTGGCGCCACGAGGCCCAGGAGTCGTCGGCCGGCGCCGTGTCGAGGCTCACCGCCCTGTACCAGCAGGCGCGGGCGGCGTTCGACGCCGACCCCGAGTTCGCCGAGCGGGCCCGGCGCCGGGTGGTCCAGCTGCAGTCCGGCGACCCCGGGACGCTGGCGACCTGGCACGAGATGGTGGACGAGTCGAAGCGGTACTTCAACGAGGTCTACGACCGGCTGGACGTCCTGCTGACCGACGAAGACGCCGTGGGCGAGAGCTTCTACAACCCGGGCCTCCAGGACGTCGCGAACGAGCTGGAGCGCAGGGGTATCGCGGTCCAGAGCCAGGGCGCGCTCTGCGTCTTCTTCGACGACGTCAAGGGCCCCGACGGCGAGCCCGTGCCGCTGATCGTCCGCAAGGCCGACGGCGGCTTCGGGTACGCGGCGACGGACCTCGCCGCCATCCGCTACCGCGTCGACGTACTGCGCGCGCAGCGGATCCTCTACGTGGTGGACGCCCGCCAGGCGCTGCACTTCCGGATGGTGTTCGAGACGGCGCGCCGGGCCGGCTGGCTGCCCGAGGGCGTCGAGGCGGCGCACGTCCCGTTCGGGTCGGTGCTGGGCGCGGACGGCAAGCCGCTGAAGACGCGGGAGGGCGACGCGTTCCGGCTGATCGAGCTGCTGGACGAGGCGGTCGCGTACGCGCGCGCGACCGTCCTGGAGAAGGACCCCGAGGTGGCGGGCGCCGACGTGGACGCGGTCGCCCGGCAGGTCGGGATCGGCGCCGTGAAGTACGCCAGCCTGGTGACGAGCCGCACCCGGGACTCGGTGTTCGACCTCGACCGCATGATCTCGCTGACGGGCAACACCGGGGTGTACCTCCAGTACGCGCACGCGCGCGTCCGGTCGATCCTGCGCCGCGCGGCCGAGGCCGGCCCGGCGGGGTCGCCGGTCGGGGGCACGCTGGAGCCGGCCGAACGCCAGCTGGCGCTGCACCTCGACGAGTTCGCCCGCGCCGTCGTCGAGGTCAGCGGGACGCTGGAGCCGCACCGCCTCTGCACGTACCTCTTCACGCTGGCGCAGCTGTTCACCGAGTTCTACGAGTCCTGCCCGGTGCTGAAGGCGGCGACGGACCAGGAGCGCGCCCGGCGGGTGGCCCTGTGCCAGCTCACGGCGGACACGCTGCGGCGCGGCCTGAACCTGCTCGGGATCGCGGCGCCGGATCGGCTCTAACCGGCCAGCATCGCCGCCAGGCCGGCGCCGACCTCCGCGAACGTCGTCGCCGGCAGGTAGCGGCCGCCCGCCCGGCGCGCCAGCTCCCGGCAGCGCTCCACCGCGTCCGGCTCCGCGCTCGTGCCCAGCACGTGCACCCGGTCGATGCCGCTCAGCGCGCCGAGCGGGTCGCCGCCCGCCGTGGCCAGGCAGTCGCTCATCACGATGACCAGGCGCTGCGGCGCCGACGTCCGGGCGAGCTGGGCCGCCGCTGTCCGCAGCGCCAGCTCCAGGTTGGTCGTGCCGTGCGCGCGCAGGGACAGGATGTCCGTCACCAGGCGCCGCGCGGGCCGGGGCCGGCCCTGCGCCTGGAGCACGATCGCGTCGCGGTTGAACGCCACCACGCTGCAGTCCGCCCGGCTGGCGGCGGCCAGCGCCACGGCAGCCGCGGCGACGGCGGCCAGCGCGATGCTGCGGCCGCGCATCGACCCGCTCTGGTCGATCAGCAGGCAGGCGGCCGGCCGGCTGGAGCCCCAGTCGCGGACCACGAAGTCCTCGGCCGAACGCGGGCGGCCGCCGGCCCGCTCGAGCGTCCTGTCGATGTCCACGTCCGCCTCGGCCAGGCCGGGCAGGGGCACGATCTTGCGGTAGCCGCGCCGCGCCGGCGGTCCAGCCCGGGCCATGCGCACGAACACCCGCGCGGCCAGGCGCCGCGCTCGCTCGCGCAGGGCCGGGTCGGTCGCGGTCGCCAGGTCGGCGAGGAGCGCCGTCGCGGCGTCCGGGTCGCGCCGCTGGAGGTCGTCGAAGGCCTGCTCGTCGAGCTGGCCCACCTCGGGCGAGACCTCGGCGAGGTCGGGATGCGCCGCCGCGAGCTCGGCCCGGCTCCGCGTGCGGCGGCTGCCGTCGCGCAGCGCCCGCTCCGCGCCGTGGCCCTCCAGCACCTGGCCCCCGCCGCCCGGCGGCGCCGGCGGTCCGGGGTCGTCGTCCCCGCGCGGCGCTTCGTCGTACAGCCGGTCGAAGATCTCGGTCACGATCTCCTCGGGCCGGCGCTCGGACCCCTCGTCCAGCCGGATGCGGCCCGAGAACGCCGCCAGCGCCGCGTCGAGCAGCGTGGCCCGCGAGGCCCGCGCCTCCTCCCGCAGCAGGCACAGGCGATCGACCAGGTGGACCATGTCGATCGCCCCCCGCACCGACGAGCCCATGCGCACGTCGCGGTGCTCCCGCGTCGCCCTGGCGATCGCGACGGCCAGCGGCGTGTGGGGCGACTCCAGCCGCGTGGCGCGGGCGACGATGCTGCGCTCGGCGGCCTCGTCCTGGTACGGGACGGCGATGCGGCAGACCCGGTCGTACACGGCCTGGCCGATCCGGGCCGTGCCCACCGCGTCGAACGGGTTCATCGCCGCGACCAGGCGGAAGCCCTCGTGGGCCCGGGCCATGCCGACGCGGGGGACGTGCACCTCGCCCTCCGCCAGCGCCGTGATGAGCACGTTCAGCGTCTCCTCGGGGACGCGGTTGAGCTCCTCGACGTACAGCAGCATGCCCTCGCGCAGCGCGCGCAGCAGCGGGCCCTCGACGAACGCCTCGGGCCGGTACCCGGCCTCCAGCACCAGCGCCGGGTCGTGGTGGCCCAGCAGCCGGCCGGGCGTCAGGTCGGCGTTGCCCTCCACGAACACCATGCCCAGGCCGACGGCGTCCGCGACGGCGCGGAGCAGGGTGGACTTGCCGGTGCCGGGCGGGCCCTCCAGCACGACGTGGCGGCCCGCCTCCAGCGCGGCGCTGAGGACCTCGGCCTCCCGGCGCAGGCCGACGATGTCGCGCTCGACCCGCGCGAGCAGTCGCCGGCCGAAGCCGGACTCGGCGCTCATCTCCTTAGCAAACCAGGTTCCGGCGCCGGGAGCGTGGGTCGGGGGGAATCCACCGCGCGCCCCGTGCCGAGTGGGGGGTTCGGGCGAGGTGGCATGTGGATTCCCCGTGCCTCCAGTTCAGCACGCGGAACCCACCGAGCGCTACCGACAGACCCGGACAACCTCGTACGAGGCGTCAGTGCTCGTGCAGGATCACGCCCCGGATGTTGTTGCCGTCGAGCAGGTCCTGGTAGCCGGCGTTGATGTCGTCGAGCCTGTACGTGTTCGTGACCAGCTCGTCCAGCTTGATGTCGCCGGTCCGGTACAGGTCCAGCATCTTCTTGATGTCGTAGATCGGGTTGGCCGAGCCGAACAGCGTGCCCTGGACCCGCTTCTGGAACAGCGTCAGCATCGCGCCGTTCAGGTGGATCGTCTTCTCCATCAGGTTGCCGAGGCCGGTCACCGTCACCGTGCCGCCCTTGCGGATCACGTTGAACGCGGACTCGACCACGTCCTCCTTGACCACGCCGACCGTGACGATCGCGTTGTCGGCGCCGACGCCCCACGTCAGGTTCGTCACCAGCTCCTGGGCCTGCTCCGCGCTCGCCGCGCTGTGCGTGGCTCCCAGCTCCTCGGCCTTCTCGCGCTTGAACGCGATCGGGTCCACCGCCACGACGTTCTTGGCGCCGGCGTGCCGGGCGCCCTGCACGGCGTTGATGCCGATGCCGCCGATGCCGTAGATCACCACCGTCTCGCCGGGCCGGACGCCCGCCGCGTACACCGCCGAGCCCCAGCCGGTCGGGACGCCGCAGCCGACCAGCACCGCCTTCTCCAGCGGCAGGTCCGGGTCCACGGGCACGACCGAGAACTCGGAGACCACGCCCCACTGGGAGAACGAGCCCAGCATGCACAGGCCGCCCAGCTCCTCGTCGCCGAGGTGGTAGCGGAACGTCCCGTCGGGCATCTTGCCCTCGAGGATCGTGGCGCCCATGTCGCACAGGTTCTGCTGGCCGGTCGAGCAGAAGCGGCAGCGGCCGCACGAGGGGATGAACGAGCAGACCACGTGGTCGCCCTTCTTCACGCGGGTGACGCCGGGGCCGACGTCCTCGATCACGCCAGCGCCTTCGTGGCCGCCGATGATCGGGTACCTGGCGGGCATGTCGCCGGTCCGCATGTGCTCGTCCGAGTGGCAGAGGCCGGCGGCGACGAACCGGATGAGGACCTCGTTCTCGCGGGGCGGGTCGAGCTCCAGCTCGACGACCTCCCAGTCGGTCTGCGGTGCCCGGAGGATGGCGGCCTTCGTCTTCATCGCGCTTTCTCTCTCCTGTGCTGGACGGTGAGCTCGAACATACTCCACCCCGGTCGCGGCCACAATTGACACCGTTGATGACGGCATCGACCCTGCTCGACCCGCTTCCGCTCGGGCCCGGCCGGCGGGCGGCCAACCGCATCGTGTTCGCCGCCCACGTGACCAACCTGGCGGAGGACGGTCTGCCGGGCGAACGGATGACCGCCTACTACGAGCGGCGGGCGCGGGGCGGGGCCGGCCTGATCGTGCTGGAGGAGGCGTTCGTCCACCCGTCCAGCCACCCCTACGAGCGGGCCGTCCGGGGCGAGGACCCGGCCATCGTGCCGGCCTACCGGCGGCTGGCGGAGCGCCTGCACGGGGCCGGCGCGCTGGCGATCGCGCAGCTCGGGCACGCCGGGATGCAGGGCACCGGCCACGTTCGCAAGCGGGTGCTCTGGGCGCCGTCGGCGGTGCCCAACCCGGCCACGCTGGAGCTGCCGAAGGTCATGGAGGCGGAGGACGTCGCCGCGTGCGTGGCCGGGTACGCGCGGGCCGCCCGGCACGCGGTCGCGGGCGGCCTGGACGGGGTGGAGGTGAACGCCGGCCAGCACTCGCTGGTGCGACAGTTCCTGTCCGGGCTGACCAACCAGCGGGACGACGAGTACGGCGCGGACCGGCTGCGCTTCGCCCGCGAGGTGCTGGCGGCCGTGCGCCGGGAGGTCGGCGACGGCGTGGTGGGCCTGCGCCTCTGCTGCGACGAGCTGGCCCCGTGGGCGGGGATCCGTCCGGAGGACGCGCCCGAGCTGGCCGCCGCGCTGGCCGGCGGCGTGGACTACGTCAGCGTCGTCGCCGGCTCGATCTACTCCGTCGAGGAGACTCGGGCGGGCCTGCACCGGCCGCCCGGGCACCTGCTCGGCCTGTGCGCGGCGGTCCGCGAGCGGCTGGACGTCCCGGTCTTCGCCAGCGGCTCGCTGGTCGATCCGGACCAGGCGACCGCGGCGATCGCTACCGGCCGGGCGGACGCCTGCGAGATGACCCGGGCGCTGATCGCGGACCCCGACCTGCCCCGCCGGCTCGCCGAGCAGCGGCCCGACGCGATCCGGCCGTGCATCCGCTGCAACCAGGACTGCATGGTCCGGTCCGCGGCCAACGCCGCGGTGAGCTGCATCCACAACCCGGAGGCCGGCCACGAGTGCGAGCACCCGGCGCCGGCGCGGGCCGCGCGTCCCCGCCACCTGGTGGTCGTGGGCGGCGGGCCGGCCGGACTGGAGGCGGCGCTGGTGGGGGCGCGGCGCGGGCACCGGGTGACGCTGCTGGAGCGCGCGACGGCGCTGGGCGGGACGCCGGCGGCCGTGGCGGCGGCGGGCCGGCGGGAGCCGTTCGCGCTGGTCTCCGCCTGGCGCGCGGCCCGGCTGGCCGAGCTGGACGTGGACGTCCGGCTGGGCGTGGAGGCGTCCCCGGCCGCGCTGGCCGGGCTGGGGCCGGACGTGGTCGTC
>Ga0070717_10001616_pt1 | contig 15610 bp, 14 predicted proteins | sample LARL113metaG_FD_71366 | JGI IMG/M metagenome (GOLD analysis project Ga0070717, IMG submission 71366) | Corn, switchgrass and miscanthus rhizosphere microbial communities from Kellogg Biological Station, Michigan, USA - LAR L11-3 metaG | ecosystem: Host-associated > Plants > Roots > Rhizosphere ... | reverse complement strand
AGCGCGGCGACGCCGCGCGTCTCGAACCATGACGCCCGGTGCCGACTTCACGGCCTCATCCTTCGAGACGCCCGCCTGCGGCGGGCTCCTCAGGGCGAGGGGATAGCGCCAGTCATGACGCAGCAGACGAGCCTGCCTCGGGCCATTAAAGTTTTCGGCAATTTTTCGGTAAGGTTTTGCCGGCGTTAAGGCCGCCGCCACACCCGTTACGCGAACCTTTCGAACGGGGCGCAGAGGTGTTTTGGAATGCGACACAGCTGCAGACGAAACGTGAACAAGCACCCCGCCACCGTCAACGAGAAGTTGCGAAAAGCCCTTTGTTCATCGGCTTAATCCGCGATTCACTGTCTTAAATTCATTCTCTCTTTATTCTCTTGTTTAAGCTGATCTTCAAATCGGCCCCTTAAGTTGAACCTATCAGGCGGGACAAAAGTTTCGTCGAATAAGTCGTTAAAAACGACGACAGGGGAAGTGTCATGATCAAAGCCGTTGCGACGGCGGTGGAAACCGCTGACCGCGCTGCCGGCCAGGCGCCGGTACAGCCGCTCTATCTGGAGGCGTTGACCTTGGTGGAGCGGCTGCATCGCCGCCTGCTCGACGTCATCAAGGATGAATTCGATCGGCGCGGCCGCTCCGATATCAATTCGGTGCAGGCTCTGCTGCTCTATAATATCGGCGACAAGGAGTTGACCGCGGGCGAACTGCGCACCCGCGGCTATTACCTCGGCTCCAACGTCTCCTACAATCTGAAGAAGCTCGTCGAGCTCGGCTTCCTCGATCATCAGCGCTCCCGCGTCGATCGCCGCTCGGTGCGCATTCGCCTGACCCCGCAGGGCCAGGAGATCCGCCGCATCGTCGATGCGCTGTATCAGAAGCACGTCAAAACGGTCGAGCAGGTCGGCGGCATCTCGAACGAGGAGTTCGCGACGCTGAACAAGTCGCTGCACCGGCTCGAGCGGTTCTGGACCGACCAGATCCTCTATCGGCTCTGAAGTTTTCGGCCAAGCCGGCGTGGTTGAAGAAGACCGGCGGGCCATCTCTTCAAGACTTCCCCATGGCGCATCGGCCGGATTTTTCCGGACCGGTGCGCTTTTGTTTTTGGAGCATGATCCCAAGGAGTGGGCACCGGTTCTCCGAAAGATCATGCTCCAACAGAGCGCCAATGCGATAACAATGACCGCACCTTAGCGCAGTGCACAAAGAATCGCCTTTCAAAATTGGAACCAGTTCCCGCTAGCCGGCATTATCCAGCCACAGCGGAGGTTTGAGGCCATGCTGGTCGAGCGCGGAATGCGGGTGATAAATGCGGAGGTAGTGGGCGACGCCTACGCCATCGCCGTAAACTATCTTCGCCGCACCGGCGCCATCCCCGACAATCTCGTGACATGCGACCGGCTGCTCGACATCATCATGCAGCTGTTCGACGCCGGCGAATACAACAGGCTCAAGCTCGCCAACAAGGCGATCGCCAAGTTTGAAGCTGAACAGGTTCGAAGCTGAACTTGCCTGAGATCAACCCAGAGGATTCCATGGAAGCCGTCATCGACCGCATCATGCTGACCTACGACCTCATGCTGAACCGCCCCTCCGCCGCAAGCGCGGAGGCGCGCGCCAAGCTGAAGGATTATCTCACCACGCTGTCCGAGGCCGGCCAGCGCGATACGCATCGGCTGACGGTGTGCGGGCTCACCTATCTGCGCGAGCTCGACGGCAGCAATGATCCGGTGAAGGCGGGATATACCGGGCTGTGAGGTGGTGAGGCTAGTTGCGAGAGCGCACTTGCCGTCCCGTACTCGGCTGTCATACCCGCGAAAGCGGGTATCCAGTACGCCGCGGCTTCTCGATTGATCGCCGGCGTCTCTGGAATACTGGGTCGGCCCGGTCAAGCCGGGCGATGACGGCTGCGTGCGGCCTCACCTATCTCCGCGAGCTCGACGGCGGCAACGATCCGGTCAAGTCTCTAGCGCTGCAACCGGGATGATGTTGCGGCGTCGCTCCACCCTCGTCGGCTGCAAGGGGCGCGTCCTGTCAGAACAATGCAACCGGCGGAAACAGCAATTGCAGGCCTTTCCGGCGACACCGATTGCGATGTCATGAGACGAGTTGTTACCAAACTGTAAAGATTGACAGATAAGTCTCCGCCCGGGACGGCGTCAGCATCACTCAACTTCATCCGGCATCACTCAACTTTGTCGAAGGACGTCCCCACCACTGCGGTGCCGGGTTGGTTCAGCAATCTCGGGTTCTGGGAGCCTTTTGAAATGTCGTCTGCAGCGTCCTCGACGTTATGGAAATATGCGGTCCTTGGTGCTGCGCTTGTGCCGTTTGCCGCCCGGGCCGGCAGCATTCCCACCACGCCGCCGGTGAACTTCACCAACAGCTCCACCGCTGCGGTCGGATCCACCATCGTCAACCTGCTGGATTCCTATAGCAACTTGATGCAGTTCGATCCGAAGCTGAGGCATGGCCCGGGGGTCATGGATCAGAACATCGAGACCGTCATCAAGATGACGCGGAATCGCACGGCTGCACAGACCTTGGCCGCCGTCCATGACGATCGCACGGCGCAGCCCTACAGCGTCCTCGACGGGCTCGGCGTGCTGACATCCTACTTCATGACCGGGATCGGGTCTTCCGCCACCGGCACGGCGCCTGCCAGCCTGACGCCGACGTCTTATGTGATCACAACGCTGCAGGACTATGCGTCGACCGCCCAGGGCATCAACTACCTGAACGGCGCAACCATCGGCTTTTCGACCTTCGGCAACGGCACCGCGACGCCGCTGGCAGGCGCCGCGAACTTCCTGAACAACACCATCCGCAACAATGCCTCGACCGAACCGCCAAAACGAACGTTCGAGCGCTACATGGGGTCGACCGGCCCCGTGACCAATCCGGCCTCAATCACGACGGGCGTCATCAGCCCGCTGGATTCGCGTTATGTCAACTACAACGCCGTGAGCAACAAGAGCGGTCTCACCACCGCCGACACCGCGCTGTTCGTCGTTCCCACCTATTTCAGCAACTTTGCCGTTCCGACCGCCTATTTCAACACCGTCAACTGGGTGCGGGGGTTCACCGTGACGCAGGCGATGGCGGCCGCCAATGGCGGCGCGCCGATCGCGGTCCCCAATGTCGGATCCTATGATGAGTCGGGCGATTTCACGCCCACGACGTTCAATGTCGGCGATTACGTCCCGGGCATCGGCACCGCGCCACGGCCTTATCGGCTCTCGACCGGGGTGAACGTTCCGACGCTGCTCTGGCAGATCATCAACGGCACCAATCCCTACGGCGACGGCGCCTTCGTCAGCGGTCACACCAACCTCGCCTACAATCAGGCGCTCGGTCTCGCCTTCCTGGTGCCGCAGCAATACAAGGGCCTGCTGGCGCGCGCCGCTGATCTCGGCAACAACCGCATCCTCGCCGGCATGCATTCACCGTTCGACGTGATCGGCGGGCGCATCGAAGCGACCGCGATCGTCGCCACCAACATCTACAACGCGCTCTACGATGCGAACGGCAACCGGCTGGATTGGACCAATCCCGCCAACACCGCTGCTTATGCTGTCTACCAGGCCTACACACAGACCCAGAAATACCTGGCCAAGTCCTGCGGCACCTCCAACGTGGAGGAGTGCATCGAGAAGACGGAGGCCAAGGAGGCCGACCACGACCGTCATGGCGACCGCGATTCCGACGACTTCAACCTCGACCCGGACGACACCCGGGGCTACACCTATCGCATGACCTACGGGCTCGCGCTCGCCAGTAATGCGCGTTCGCCCGAGAACGTGCCGGTCCAGGCGCAGGTGCTGCTACTGACGCGTTTCCCCTATCTTACCGACGAGCAGCGCACCGAAATCCTGCGGGACACCGCTCTGCCGTCCGGCTTCGCCCTGCTCGATGGTAACACCTGGGATGGTTGGGGCCGGCTCAATCTGTATGCCGCCGTCAAAGGCTATGATTCATTCTTCCGTGCTGTCAGGGCAGCGACGATGCCTTCTGACGCGACGTCTTGGGATCGCTGACCGGAGCCGACTCCGGTGGATTGGTGCCGGCCGGCAACAACACCTATTCCAATTCCGGCGCGCCGAGTACATGTCCCGGGTGTTCTTGGTGCGAGTATCGCGCGTCACACTCTGACCGTCACATCCTCCGCGAAAGCGGGGGATCCAGTACGCCGCGGCTTCTCGATCGATCACAAGCGTCCCTGGAATACTGGGTCGCCCGGTCCCGTCTACGCCGACCACCTTCGTCCGAAGGCGGACTTCGGCGGGTCAAGAGGCTTCGACGGGCTTGCGGTCTTAGGCCCGCCGAAGCTCTAGCGAAGGCGGCAAGCCGGGCGATGACAGCTGTGTGCGTTGCTGGCGCCTCACAGTAACTGTCATGCTCCGCGAAAGCGGGGCATCCAGTACGCCGCGGCTCCTCGATTGATCGTCGGCGTCTCTGGAATCAAGCCGGGCGACGACAGCTGCGAGCGCTGCTGACGCCCCGCAAAGATGTCTGATACACCTTGGGGCACAACAATCGCCCCGAGGACACGCCCATGCTCACCCTGCATCACCTCAACGACTCCCGCTCGCAGCGTATCCTCTGGCTGCTCGAAGAACTCGGCACGCCCTACGAAATGGTCCGCTATCAGCGCAACACAGAGACGCGGCTGGCGCCGCCGGAGTTGGAGAAAATCCATCCGCTCGGCAAATCGCCTGTCATCGTCGACGGCGACATCCGGATCGCGGAGTCCGGCGCGATCGTCGATTATCTGATCCGCCGTTATGGAAAGGGCGCCATGATGCCGGCGCCTGACAGCGCCGACTACGAGGCCTACAATGAGTGGCTGCATTATTCGGAAGGCTCGGCGATGCTGCCATTGATGCTGAACCTCTATGTCTCGCGCCTGAAGGAAGCGGGCAGCCCGTTGCATCCGCGCATCGACAGCGAGATCAAGAACCACCTCGGCTACACCGAGCGCGCGCTGCAGGGCCGCGAGTTCTTTGTCGGCCAATCGCTGACCGGCGCCGACATCCAGATGAGCTTTGTCGCCGAGATGGCCAAAGTGTTCGACCGGCTCGCGCCATATCCGAACTTGAGCGCATGGCTGTCGCGCATGCACGCGCGCCCGGCGTTCAAGCGCTCGGTCGAGAAGGGCGGGGCGTACCGGTTTGCGAAATAGGCCATTGGTCACCTTTTCCGGCCTACGGTCGTTGCGCCTAGAAACTAATTTCGTGAAGCGGATCAAGATGATTTGCCCTGTCCAGATGTCCGCGCAAGAATATTTTGCGTCGCCGCTCCCCAAAGTTCGATCTTGGTCGATTTCTGAATTTCAGAAATTAACTTGACGACCAGGTAGAAGCAGGAGTAAATCGAATCATCCCGCCCACCTGAGGGGCGTTTCGCGATCGTCACGGACGTGAGGCGGGATGCGGTGGACGCTGATGGCGCAAAAGACGAATGCGCCTGATGCGGACGGCGAAGTCGTGTGGTCCTGACACCCCGACGCTGGTGTCAAGTTCTTGAGAAGCAAGCTTCTCAGGGATGACGGGGGCAAAAGAGCCCGGTCCCCGGGGAGAGCGCGGAATAAGCCGTAAGCCATTGCGCGGGGAATGCCGGGCGTTTTCCGGTGTGACCGTGGTGACTAACGCGCGTGCTTTCTACACACCACGCGCGGCTGCGGGCGCATCGGGCGCCCGGCATTCCCTGCGCCCTCTGATCATCAGAAGGCGGAAAGTTGATAGCAAAACCTCGAGCAACGTGCTGCGAGATCGCGAAGCTGTGGCTTGCGCCACACATCCCGGCCGTCATCACCCGCGAAGGCGGGTGAACCAGTATTCCAGAGACTTCAATGATTGACCCGAGAAGCCGCGGCGTACTGGATGCCCCGCCGGAGCCTGTCATCGGGCTCGCCGAAGGCGAGACCCAGTGGCGGGGCATGACAAGCGTCCGCAAATGATGCTGTTTGAAATTGACTCCGTCGGATGGGCAAAAGGCGCGTCTGCGCCGTGCCCACCATCCATCGGCAGTCTCACCCTGAATGCTGGCCACGCTTCCACCTTCGCTCGTCGAGCTACGGCGGACGCTCTTGCCCACCCTGCACACTGCGTGGCGGCGCGCAAGCGAACGGCACTCCCACACTCTTGCCATGGTTGAGTCAACAATCGCCGCGCGAAAGAGCGTTTTTCGCCGCGAATCAGTGGCTACCTCTCGGCTCAGCCATTCCTCGGATTGTAACAGTATCTCTGGGGTTGGCCGGGCTCGGCGCGTGTCGTCCAGTACTCACCGCGCGCTGAGCCGAGTAAACCGAGTAGCCGAGCGCCGCGCCAATCCCGCCTACCCGTGGCACGCGCTCGGCTACTTCGAGACTGCATTGAACGCCAGAGCGAGCCGCCGTTTCACGGGCGGCCTCGGTGCACGCATCCCTTGAGCTTGTGATGCTTTCATCAACGCGGCCGATGCCGCGCGCCATGCCAATAACCAACCACCTGGTTGAACCCGCCGAAGGTCAATCAAATCTTAACCAAGCTGGCTTATTTTGACACTGGGCATCGGGGGAGTGTGCGCCGGTCTTGCAGACCGGCCGTAACCGTAGGCATGCCCCGATGGCATTGGACCCCGAAGAGCTCGTCACCCTCACAGATCACGGCACGATGAAACTGCACGCCGCAGTTTTGCGAGCGATGACGTTGCCACTCAAGGAACGCAAGCGGGCGACGATCGTCCGTGAAGGCGAACCGGCAACCTTGAATTTCGAGCAGATCAAATACCTTGCGGCGCGGTGGGACGAACGGCTGATGCCGATCGACTGACCGGATGCGCCGCGCTTGCGCTAACTCCCTGCGCCGACATCAAGCCAATGAGCGATATCCGTCGCGACCTCGCCAAAGCCGGTCAGGTCGGTCGCGCCCGATTTTTTCCAGCGCCCATCGTCGCAAGGCGGCGCGGTCGAGCATGTTCAAACCAACTTCCGTTGCCTGAACACAGGCGTTAATTTTCATGATCAGATATTCGTTTGAGGGCGGCACGTATTACTGGACCAGGCCGGGCGCGGCACGCTCGGATTTGGTCCGCTGGCTCGAAGCTGAATACCTCGAGCTTCTGGAGTTACGCGAGCGGGTCAGAAAAGCCGAGGAGGCCGCACAGCGCCAAGAACAACAGCGAAACGAACAGCTCAGTCGGGATACACAGAAGACGGCGGCCGATTGTGTCGAGCCAGATTCCGTGCCTCACAGCGATCGCCGGCATCCGCCACGCCGGCGACCTCGAAGGTGAAGCGCCCCGATCGACATCTCGATGAGGGCGAATTTTGGCGAGCTGTCCGCCGCAGCTCGGAGAGCGAAGGCGGATCGGCCGTCTCTTCGGGCGGCCGATCTCAACCAGGCTAGCGGTCAGTCACACCGGCGGTGATGATGGGACTCCTCGTCGCCATCTTCGCTGACCAGCAGCATCGGCGAACCGTCGGCCTCACACCCGCGGTGGTCATCGTTCGGGGTGGTGAATACGGCGATGCAGCCATTCGCGCTGTTGCCGCCGGCCGCCGTGCAAAGGCCGCCGGTCGCGCTGCTCGGGATCGGGAAATAAATCTGGTTGCGGACCGGATCGGCGGCTACCGAGTGGGCATTGCCGATGCCGGTGCCTTTGCCGGTGGTGACAACGCTTGCGTCTTCCTTCAGCCGCTCGGCATCGACGACGCCGAGGAATTGGCTGGTGCCGACCGCCGACGAGCGGGCCAGGAAATAATGCCCGTCGCCGGGATTGTACCAGACCTCGTCTGCGCCCGATTCATTGTTCAGCGTGGCGAGCACATGGCCGTCGCGATCGTCAATGACCACCGTCGAGGCATTCGCGTTGACGGCGCCGTTGCAGCCGAGCAGGATCTGATGATCCGGACCGATCGTCATTCCTTGCGGGCCGGAGCACTGCGCGACCGGAATCACGAAGGTCGTCTCGACCTTGCCGGTGTGATCGATGACCGCTACGCCCCCCGCCGCGCTATTGTCGCCCGGGCCATTGATCTCGGGGACAGAAATGTAGAATCGGTCGGTCCGCCGGTCATACTGACACTGCTCGGCGCCGTTGGTCGCCTTCGGCGTGCCGTTGTTGCCATCGAGCGTGATGCGCTTCAGCGCCATGTGGGTCTTGGTCGAGATCAGAGTCGCAAACGGAAACGGCGCTTCCGCGTTGTTCGCGACCAGCACGACATCGTGCTTCGGGTCGAAACACAATTCATCGGCGCGATGAACGCCGCCGGTGGAAATGGTGAAGGTCGGGGTGGTTCCCGCCCCCTCCAGATCGAACACCTTGACGGTGCTGTCGCCATCGCCCGCCCATACCTCGCGATGCCGAATGACGAGGACACCGTCGGGGCCGGCACAGTCGTTGGCGCCCGCCGGCTGCTTGATCGGCGGACAAGCGCCCGGACCGGTGAACACCCCCTTGCCGAGCTGTTTGACGAACGTGTTGTGATCGGTATCGACGACATCGACGGCATTCTGGGTCCGATCGCCGAGCAGATAGATGCCGAGCACGGGATCGACGAAGCTGATATCGAAAGAGGTGATGTTCCCCGAAGGGGCCGAAATCGCTTTGGTTGCCGTAAATACCTCGTCGGCAGCGCCAACCGGCGCACTCATCGCCAGGAGCGCCGGCGCGATCGCGCCTGCGGTCATGGCCAATAGACGCAGTTCCACTCTCATAGGGGTACCCTCCTAATTGATCTTTTTTTCGACCCGATGTTCTTTCGCGACTCGGGTCGCCCCAGCTTAGGTTGCCCGATATTGCGCTGAATTGACGCAACGGTGGCTTTTAGGGGGCACGCACAGGAGAAAGCTGACCGTGGCGGTAGGGCAACAGGTGCGTCGACCCGCGAACAGAATTTGCCGCGACGGCGCCAGTGCGCGACCGCGCCGCAACAAAGGCAGCGAAGCTGCGTTTCGCTTGTTCTCACGCGTAGTTTTTCCGCAACACCAGATCGAATTCGATTTGAAACCCGAAAACGGATAGCGACGGTGGCGCCGGCAGAAAGTAGAGTTTTTTTGGACGAGGCTGAGGCGGGGGGACGACGTGAGTGTGATCGGACAGGAAGTCTTTCGGGACCTGCGGCAAGCGTGGATCGAGCCAAATTCCGTCCTGCCTCAATCGCCGGAAGTCTCTAAGCCGGAAGTCTTGAAGCCGGAAGTCTTGAAGTCGGAAGTTTTGGATAGGTTTAGCCAGGTTATGGCTCGCGCGGGCATCGCGGTGAAAATAGTTGCCCGCAAGGCGGACGAAGCCATTTATCAGGCCGGCGACGATGCAGAGAACATTTATCAGGTGGTGAGCGGTGCCGTCCGCAGCTTGAGGCCTTTTTCTGAAGCGCATCATCGGATCGACGCCTTCCATTTGCCCGGCCAGGTGTTCGGACTTGAATACGGCTCAATTCACGGTTCCGCAGCCGAAGCGGCTGTCGATTCAACCCTGCGCGTGGTCAAGCGCAGCAGCATCGAGCAAGCAGCCAAGCTGGATGCACAGATTGCTTGCGAACTTTGGTCATTGACCGCCGACCGCGGAATTGTGTTCTTCGACCGGACGCTGCAGCGCGCACAAGCGCCCTGCACTTCCCGTCGGGCCTCGTCTTGCGGGCCAGCATCCGTGGTGGCGCTTGCGGGGCGCCGCGTTCGTCTCTCGGCGGGACTGGGCGAGCGAATGAAAGAGGCCGCCAACTGAGGCGGCCAAGGGGTTGGTGTTTCCCCGCATATATGATTTGCGCCCACGGCGCATTCGTGAATCAACATAGGCTGTGACTCTTCCCTGAACTTGAGACCCATCGCCAATGGCGGTGCGTTCTTGCGGGGTGCGACCGCCTCACCCTTGCCGGCGCGCTGATTTTCGACCGGGTGCTTCCCTGCTGCAGGGATCGCCGATGCCGGCACAGGCAGCGATGTCCGAGCCGAAGCTAACTTGCGGCCGCGCGGCAGCCACATCCGCGCCAACCTGTTCTCAAACTTCCGCCGTACCAAATATCAAAGTTCGCGCAGCGACCGGGAGGCAACTTCCCGGGCGCAGAGGGGCGCGACGGCGGGGCTCTCGCGATCCGGTATCAGAGTCTGTCGATGGGGGCGCCGCCCGACCAGATCGTTCAGTTGAAATACCGCGCCGATATCGACGGACTGCGGGCCGTCGCCGTCATTGCGGTTGTGCTCTACCACGCCTTTCCGGGGCTGATGCCCGGCGGCTTCATCGGCGTCGATGTTTTCTTTGTCATTTCGGGATATCTGATCACCGGGATCATCACGAGCGGACTCGACGGTCCGGCCGGTTTCAGCTTTGCCGTCTTCTACGCCCGCCGCATCCGCAGGATATTCCCCGCGCTGATCACGGTGCTGTTCGCCACGCTGGCAGCCGGCATCTGGATTTTTCTTCCCGTTGAACTGACCTCATTGGCGAAGAACGCGATTGCGAGCGCGTTGTTCAACGCCAACCTCATGCTGTTGTCGGAGGTCGGCTATTTCGATATCGATGCAACTCTGAAGCCGCTGTTGCATCTCTGGTCGCTGGGCATCGAAGAACAGTTTTATCTGGCCTGGCCGCTCGCACTCTGGCTGACACCGCATCGATGGCGCTGCGCAACGATTGCCATCGTTCTCACCTGCTCCTTCGCGCTCAACGTCGCGCTCGTCAAGACCCACCCGCAGGCGACATTCTATCTTCCATTCACCCGTGCGTGGGAGCTGCTCGCCGGTGCACTGCTGGTGGGCGTCACCGTCAGGAACGCGAAGCTGAAGGAGATCTTCGGCGCGCTCGCATTCGTCCTCGGGATTGGTTTCTTTGTCTACAATGCCCGCACGACATACCCGGGATGGGCTGCGTTGCTGCCCGTCGTCGGAACCTGCCTTACCATTCTCGCCGAAGGCTGCCTGTTCAGCAGAATCATTCTCTCGCATCCGCTTGCCGCCGCGATCGGCCGGATCAGCTACCCGCTTTATCTCTGGCATTGGCCACTCCTGGTTTTTCCGCGCGCCTATCTCTTCCGCCCTCTCACGACCAACGAAACCGTCCTGTTGGTCGTTGCGGCGACGGTGCTTGCCTGGCTGACCTATGAGGTCATTGAACGGCCGATCCGGTCAGGAAAATCAGGCGGAGCCAAAACAGCGCTCGCCGGCATGGCCGCCGTCGCGATCTGCGCCGCGGTCGGCATTGCGCATGCCACCGCAACTCCCGCCGGACGTCAGCCGGCTTGTTGACGTTCCCTTAGGGGCGCCGACGGAATCGCAAATACATCAATGCATGGTCATGTTGACGGCGGACGACAGGGGTTTTGCAGATAAGTGTATTGAGCGCCAGCGCCCACTGATCGCGGTCCTCGGAGATTCGACCGCGGCCGCGCTGGTGCCGGGATTGCGAGATCTGCAATTGCGCCATCGGTTCGGAATCGCGCAGTTCGCCATGGCCGGTTGCCAGCCGCTGATCGTCAAGACCTATGGTGTGACGGACGATTGTCTCAGGCGCAACCTCAACGTCCTGAAATTGTTGGCTGACACGCGTCCGGACATCGTGCTCCTTCACGCCCTGTGGGTGGTGTCCGGCCCCGACGAATTGCGGCCTTCGATTGAGGCGCTGCGTTCGAGCGGGATCGAGCGCATCGTGGTTCTCGGACGTGTGCCAAATTGGCCCGGCGGCCTTCCCAATGCCATTGCGGCTTATTATCGGCGCACCGGCCAGCTGCTGCCGGAACGCACCTCGCTGATCGTCGAAAACGAGGACGAGCCGATGAGGCGGTTCAGCGAAGCCCTTGGAGTTGAGTATATTTCGGCCCGACAGGTATTTTGCAATGAAGCTGGCTGCCTCAACCGGATCGGCCACGAGCTCATGACAGGCGACGCGTTCCACCTGGCGCCGCTCGGGTCCAGATATTTGATCGACCAGATCGCTCCGGCGCTTCTGCGTGATGATCCAGCACAGAAACACGCCGGTCTCGACGCCCAGCGAGGTCTTGGTCCGGTTTCGCCGGCGCAGTCAGCGCGATGACGTTCCGAGTCAATGCGAGGGTGTCGCCGCGCCCCGCGCGAGTCGCGAGAACTTCCCCTGCATCAGTCCTTTGCCATCATCCGATCGCACCGAGGACATTCATAGGGTGCGCCTTTGATCGCATGTTTGATGGCATCGAGAAATTCTTCGCGCTCGGCATCAATCTCGCCGTTCTCCCAGCGGTTTGCTCCGATCGCATAGGCGAGCCTGGTGGCCTCATCATCGCCCTGGTCCAACACCAAATCGGAATGACCGGGAAAACTGCATTCCTTCAACGCTTTTGCTTCTAGAGCTACCTCGATGGCCCGAAAATGGAGGCCTCTAAGGCGCCCCATGTCCCTCTCGACCTGACTCATGCGCAAACTCCCGCATCGAACAGGCGTACAAACTAGGATCACGGAGCGGCTTTTTGATGGCGAACACAACCTCCGGGTTAGCCATCGAAAAACAATCCTGGAGCTTGATCCCGGCCTCGATGCTGGTCGCGCCGATCTCTGGGGCTGAAACACCGGTCATGCCGATGGCCCGAAACCTTCGAACCGGCGTGTAATTATGCCTATTTACAATCCAAACGCGCAACAGCTTCGAAAGCCGCCTAGTCGGGCAAGCCCGCAGTTCGGAAGGCGGCTGCCATCAGTTCGCGCACCTCGGGCGAACGGGTAGAAGGCGCCTCGCGCCCATGAGAAGCGCGAAAATCCTGGTGTGGGGCTGGCGTATCCCGTTCATGCTCAGCATCGTCATGGTCGCGATAGGGCTATATCCGGCTGGGGATTCTCGAGACTCCCGCCTTCCGCCGCCTGGTCGCCGAAAACCGCATCGAGCGTGCCCCCGTCGCCGAAGTGATCAAGCGCCAGCCGAGATCGATCATCCTCAGCGCGCTGGCACGGATGGCCGAGCAGGCACCCGCCTACATCTACCTCGCGTTCGTATTCGACTACGGCACCCAGGTTCTGCATGTCTCACGTGATTTCCTTCTCACCTCACTCATCGCCGCCGGCCTCGTGTCCCTTGCAACGATTCCGCTCGCTGGACACTTGTCGGACCGCATCGGACGCCGACGCATGTATATCATCGGCGCAGTCGCAACCGGGATATTCGGCTTCATCTACTTCGCGATGTTGAACACAACCGTGCCGGCCTTGATCTTCCTCGGCATTGTGCTCTCGTTCGTGCCGCACGACCTGATGTACGGTCCGCAGGCGGCCCTGATCGCCGAATGCTTTACGCCCCGCCTGCGCTACAGCGGCGCCTCGATCGGCTACCAGCTGTCCTCGGTCATCTCCGGCGGCCCGGCCCCATTTGATCGCGACGGCGCTGCTCGCGGCGTATGGATCGGGCTATGTGATTGCAGGCTATATCCTGTTCTGCGCGATCGTCAGCATCGTTTCGACCGCGATGCTGCCGGACCACACCAACAAGGACATCTCCGAGGAGCACGCCTGACAACGACCAATAGCCGAGCGTTGTTGCGCGCGCCGGTGTTCGATGCGGGAGTTTGCGCATGAGTCAGGTCGAGATCCTCGGCGTCGTCGATGCCGAGCGGCTGAAGTGGTGACAAGGCCCAAGGTCTGCGCGCGTGATACCTTGCGCGCGCCTCTCGACACCCAGCTTGGTGAAGATGCTCTTCAGGTCGACTTCACGGTCTCAGGCCATTTCACGCGACACTTCGTCCGCATTGTTGGCGTAACTCCAGGCGCTTGGCGTCGCGCGCTCAAGGAATAGAGAACAGAAGTCGTCACGGATTACGTAAGCTATACCCAGCCGCCCGCCAGAACCGAAGAACCGCGGTATTCCAATTTCTGCAACGATATCATCGACCATGTAATGGTATCGTCGGTCGATTCGGATACCAAGAATGTGCGCCAGCGGCGCTGCTGATCAGCTGCGCCACCACTAGCAAACAGACAAGCTTCCCCATTTCGGCCCTTAAGTGTCCCGATCCATCCAAATGCATGCGCGAAGACGCAGAGCCCATGCTGCCCGGCCTGGAAAATTCAGCTTGTTGCCTTGGGCACGAAGACGCAAAGCGGCAGATAAGGAAGGATCGTGCTCTGCTGTTCCCACATGCCGCAGACGTGGCATGCGCCGTCCGGCGAAGACCTGATCATCGGCTCACTGAAGACAGCAACACCTTTCCAGGACAAACCGTAGCGTGTGGTGGTCAACTCGCCGCAGGGCACTGGGTGGCAGTCGTGATTGTGGCAGCATTCCTTCGGATACCAAGAATGTGCGCCAGCGGGGCTGACGATCAGCTGAGCCATAGTCAGCAAACAAAAAAAATTCTTCATTTCGACCCTCGGTGGTCTCGATCTGATCGGGTTCTTGCTCGATCGATGCGAACCCCGACCGAATGTCTGAAACGTGCGATCGAGCAACTCGCTTTGCTAGCAGGCACCAATGCCAGCAGCGCTCCGGTTCTTGTCGTCAAATCCCCGGAAGTCGCTCTATCTCCGATTTGGCAAAGGATCGGAGTGGCGGCGTTCAACGATCTGTTAAGTGGGAAGCCGACATGGACCTCATGCCATCGACAAAGGGCACTATGGACGCGCGGTAGCTGCCCGGAATGGCCCCATTTCGCGCAAAGCGGACCTATGAGGGATTGACGGCTTCAGCTTCGGGCCAAGACCCGACATCTACGCTCACTGCCGCCGCGACGGTTCGTGCAACGGGAAGTGGACAAACGGGAATCGGGTGGCATTGGCCGGCAGACAGCGCAATTATCACACAACACGATTACTCACACCGCTCGCTCAGCTGTGGGAACTATGTTTCCGTGGAGCAAACATGAAATTCATAAAGACCGATAGCGGAGAAATCGGTCTACTCGTGGAATTGCCAATAGGTACCCATGTTGTCGAGATTGCGAAAAGCGTCGCGATATTCACTGCCCACGATCCGGCGTCGGGCGCACTTATAAACGGCACAATGAAAGAAAAGTCCGCTTGGGTCGCCTTGGTCAATAATTGGCGCTATTTGCGGATACCCTTGGCGCTATTGGCCCGCACTGCCATGGCCAATCCTGATGATCCGCGTCTCGCCGTCTACCCGTTGATGCAGGTTTGGAAAACTAAGGAATCCTCGCCTGGCATTGTCTTGCTCGACATTACCGACGCCACAGATTTGGATATTCACGATCCGACCGGGCGGCTCGTTATGGCGAAACAATTTGCCGAGCCCGTTGCAGAACCTGCCGAACTGGATATGCCCTCAATGGGAGAAAATGTTCACGTGGTCGATTTCTCACGGCGCTTGGACCCGCGGGCGCGAAGCGAATAGATAAGTTCGAGGCGTAGAACCTACCCGGCCGTTACTTCGCCGTTGATGGGGTCCGCTTGCGCGGGACACCCCAGTGCCAGACTGCCATCGAGCCGCTATCTCCCGTGATGCGGTGACAGGGGATCGCCAACGCAATCGTATTTTCCGCGCAAGCTTGGCCAATATCACCAAACCGGATATTTCTGGTCCGATCCGTGCAGGTCGCTCAATGTCCGTTCGGCGCCAATGAACGAAACCGCTCGCGCGGTAGGGCGCCGGGGCTAGCGACAACAGCCAAGACGATAGCGCGACGGGGCGTCCTGTCTTGAGATGAAGGGGTTTCCAACCTTTCACT
>Ga0070717_10001615_pt1 | contig 15611 bp, 15 predicted proteins | sample LARL113metaG_FD_71366 | JGI IMG/M metagenome (GOLD analysis project Ga0070717, IMG submission 71366) | Corn, switchgrass and miscanthus rhizosphere microbial communities from Kellogg Biological Station, Michigan, USA - LAR L11-3 metaG | ecosystem: Host-associated > Plants > Roots > Rhizosphere ... | reverse complement strand
CGTTTTTCATTACGATTTCAGGAAAATATTCAGCTCAAGCACGATGTTCCGCTGGGCAAGGGAATCGTCGGCCACGCAGCCCAGCACAAGCACGCGGTATTGGTTCCGGATGTGAGCAAAGATCCGCGGTATGTGCCGGCAAATCCCGAAACCCGGTCAGAGTTGGCGGTACCTTTGATCTACAAGGACAAAGTCATAGGGGTTCTGGATTTGGAGCACACACGGCGTGGTTTCTTTACCGACGATCACAAGCGCACGGTCACCACGCTGGCGGCCCAAGTGGCCATTGCTCTCGAGAATGCGCGGCTGTACGAGGAGATCGCCCGGCAGGAAAAGCGGCTGGAACGCGATCTGGAATTGGCACGTGAGCTGCAATTCCGATTGCTGCCGCAGTCTCTCCCGAAGCTACCGCATCTGGAGCTGGCGGCAAAGTTCGCGCCGGCCCGAGCGATTGGCGGCGATCTATATGACTTCGTCAGCTACTCGCTCTCGCGCACGGCGCTGGTGATCGGTGATGTGAGCGGCAAGGGCGCTCCCGCCGCCATCTACGCGGCGCTGGTTAGCGGCATTCTGCGGTCCCATGCTCCCATCGAGCCTGGGCCGGCGGAGATGCTGCGAGCGGTGAATTTTTCTCTGGGCGAGCGGCGTATTGATGGCCAGTTTGTATCTCTTATTTACGCGGTTTGGGACGACGAGCGCCAAACTCTGCAGGTCGCGAATTCTGGGCTGCCGCGTCCGCTGTATTGGCATGATGACAGGATTGAGATCATTGAGGCCACCGGGCTCCCGTTGGGATTATTCGATGACGCGGACTACGACGAGTTTACGTTCAATGCGAAGCCGGGGGATAAGTTCGTGTTTTTCAGCGACGGCATTCTCGATGCGCGCAATGAAGCGGGAGAATTATTCGGGCGCTCGCGGGTTGAGCAGATCGTGACCAATTCCGATGGGGTTTCCGCTGAGGATTTAGTGAACTCGCTCTTTGATGCAGTCGCGGAGCATGCTTCCGGCGTGGAGACTTTTGACGATCAGACAGTGGTGGTCATCAAAGTGAAAGACGGTTCGGGAAGCCTCTAGTGAGCCGGACCGTTCGCCAGCGCAACGAGCGCCCGCCAGCCTTTACCTATCGCGAACAAAGTGGTGGATTCTTGCGGCGCAAGCCTGGCGCCTCGGTTCTGCACTGCGATCAGATGGCGCTGGAGAGGCTGGTCGACCGCTTTGGCACTCCTTTGTACATCTATTCAGCCTCAGCCATCCGCGAGCGTCTGCGGATTTTCCAGCATGCCTTCCGCAAAGTTCCGCATACCATTTGCTACTCCGTAAAAGCAAATTCAAATCTCGGCATATTGCGGCTGATCGGCAGAGCACGCTGCGGATTCGACGTGGTCTCGGGCGGGGAGCTGGAGCGGGTTCTGCGCGTGGACCGGCGCGCGGCTAAGAAAGTTGTCTTCTCCGGAGTAGGGAAAACCTCAGACGAAATGACGGCGGCTCTGAAGGCGCGAATTTTGCTGTTCAACGTGGAGAGTGAGTCGGAGCTGTGGGTGCTGGCGGAGTGTGCCGCGCGGGCGCGGGAGAGGGCACGAATCGCATTGCGAGTAAATCCCGATGTCCCTGCAAATACGCATCCTTACATTTCGACCGGATTGCAACAGCACAAGTTTGGGGTTCCGATCGACGAGGCGCGCAAGCTATACGCGCAGGCGTCTGGGAGCGGATATTTGCAGATTGCCGGCGTCAGCGTACATATCGGATCTCAGATCACCGAAGTCGATCCGTTTGCCGCCGCCATGCAGCGTGTAGCGGAACTGGTCCGCGCTCTTCGGAGGGACGGCCACCGCATTGAGTATGTGGATGCGGGGGGCGGTTTGGGGATTGATTATGACCAATCGGAGAATCGTGATTTTGAGAGCTTCGTGCGTGACTACGCAGAGGCGGTGCTCGGTCCATTGCGGGGATTGAGAGTACATCTTTTACTGGAGCCGGGCCGTTCCATTGTAGGGCCTGCGGGCGCCCTGCTTACCCGCGTGCTCTACAAGAAAACTAATGGGAGCAAGAAATTTCTTGTAGTTGACGCGGCCATGAATGATTTCCTTCGGCCGTCGCTCTATGAGGCTTATCACGAGATTGTTCCACTACGCCTGGAGGAAAAAGATTTACGTGAAAGAGTCGATGTGGTCGGACCCATTTGCGAGACTGGGGACTTTTTCGCTCGGGATCGTGAATTGCCGGTAACCAGCGAGGGCGACGTGCTGGCAATCTTAGACGCGGGAGCGTACGGGATGGCGCTGGCATCGAACTACAATACGCGTCCACGACCGGCTGAGGTGCTGGTGGACGGGAGATCGGTGCGCGTGATCCGCCGGCGGGAGACTATCAGTGATCTACTTCGAGCAGAAGGCTAAAATTAGCACTCGAACAGCAGCCCGAATGCGGTCACAATTCCCGAACATATGAATGGCAAACGTCGACCTGCTGGCTTCAGTCTTTACTTGAAGAGTAAAGGAGCAAGAAAGCCATGAGTTTCTCCCGACGCAATTTCCTAAGGATGGCGGGTGCCTTGGCAAGCAGTGCTCTTGTCCGACCCATGGCTACCGAGAGGGTCGCCTTCGGACAAGCGAACTCCTCAGCGGAAGCTGAAGGCGCGGTCGATTACACTCTAAGGATTGGCGTGAGCGCAGTTGAGATTGCGCCTGGACACGTCATAAAGACCATCGGATATAACGGGCACGTGCCCGGTCCAGTGCTCAGATTCAGAGAAGATACACCGGTCAAGATTGACGTTTACAACGATACGGCGGTCGATGAACTGGTCCACTGGCATGGCCAGCTCGTTTCTTCCGAGGTTGACGGCTCGTCGGAGGAAGGGACGCCAGTCGTAGCTGCCTACGGCCATCGACGCTACAGCTTTGCGGTAAAGCCGGCGGGTACACGCTTCTATCACACGCATAACCGTGCCTTCGACAACTTCCAACAGGGGACCTACAACGGCGAATTTGGGTTCTTCTACATCGAGCCAAAGGTCGAACCCGGGCGCGCTATGACCAGGAAGTTTTTCTTGCCGTACACCACTGGGAGCCATATTTGACCAATATGGGCCCGCCGAACAACGGACTTGAAGTCGCCTACCACTCGGCATCGATCAATGACAAAGCGCTCGGACACGGTGAACCGATCCGCGTGAAGGAGGGCACACGAGTCATGTTCCGGCTCCTGAACGCCAGCGCGACCGATACGGTTACGCTGGCTTTGCCGGGGCACCAGTTCACCGTCGTTACCATGGACGGAAATCCGGTACCCAACCCACGGCCGGTGACCGTACTCGAGCTTGGAGTAGCGGAGCGCATCGACGCCCTCGTAGAAATGACCACTCCTGGCGTTTGGATAGTCGGTTCGAGCGACAGTGCAACTCGCAGCAAGGGGCTGGGAGTGGTCGTCGAGTATGCCGGTCGAAACGGCAGCCCAGTGTGGTCTGATCCCCCGAAGAGCACGTGGGACTACACGGTATTTGGGAGACCCGCAACGGATGCAGAGCCGGACAGCCGTTTTGATCTGACCTTCGAGAAAATTCCTTGAGACCGGGTCCGGATCAATCGCTGGACGATCAACGGCAAATCATTTCCCGATGTAGAGCCCCTGCGGGTACACGAAGGCCGGCGATACCGCCTCGCGTTTCGCAACAACAGCGGTGACGAACATCGTTCATCTGCACCGGCATAGCTTTGAACTGATCAATATCGCGGGAAAGCGCACGGCCGGAGTGATGAAGGATGTGGTCACCGTCCCGCGTTTCAGCAGCGCGGAAATTGATTTTGTGGCGAACAATCCCGGACCGACACTCTTCCATTGCCACCAGCAGCTGCATATGGACTATGGTTTCATGATCATGGTGAATTACGCGTAGGCCGGTTTCGCGTGCCGCTAGACACCAGTTTAAGAAAAAATGGACCGGAGGATTCGTCCCAGAAGTCGCGTTGAGTCCGAGCGTCGGACTCTCGTCCACTCGTTGCTCGAACAGGCTCTAGACTGGTCAAGGGTGCCACGCTGTGAGCGCTACTGCCTTGCATCCCATACGGTCTTCCCCCCGATAATCGTTTTCAAAACTCTTACGTCGCGAATCCTCTCGGGAGGAAGGGAAAAAATATCATCGCTCAGCAGAACCATATCTGCCAGCTTCCCGGGCGTGATTGAGCCTTTTTCGTTTTCCTGAAATTCGGCGTAGGCGGAGCCCATGGTATACGCTTCGACGGTTTCAGGGACGGTTAACTTCTGTTCGGGGAACCAGCCGTTGGGATTTTTGCTATCGAGGGTGGCGCGAGTCACCGCGGCGTACACGGTGAGCATGGGATTGAGCGGCGCAACGTCCCAGTCGGTACCGAGCGCGAGGCGCACGCCATGATTCAGGAATGTGCGAAACGCGTAAGTGCGGCTGGCGCGATCATGGCCGATTCGCCCCTCCGCCCAACGGCCGTCGTCGATTGCATGATATGGCTGGACGGAGGCGATCACCTGCAGCTTGGCGAAACGGTCGAAGTCCTTGGCAGCCATGTGCTGCGCATGCTCGATGCGAAAACGGCGATCGGCTTCGCCGTGAGCTTTCGTGATCTCAGAATAGATGTCGAGAATCATCGAAATGGCTTGATCGCCGATCGCATGAGTGCAGAGCTGAAGGCCGGCGGCATCGGCTTTCATCATGCGGTCACGCATCAGGGAAAGCGGATGCATTTCGTCCGAGAGAATGCCGTGGTTGTTCGGCTGGTCATCAAAAGGTTGAAAAAAATAGGCAGTGGCCGATCCGAGCGAGCCATCAGCGAAAGCTTTGAGCGCGCCGATGCGAAGAAATGGCCCACCAAAGGCGTGCCTGATCCCGATCTTTGTTTGATCATCGACTTGGGTAATGAGCGGCGCGGCATAAATACGAGTGGTCAGCTCGCCGCGTTGCAGCAGTTCGGAATAGACGGCGATATCTTCGTAGTCCGGATCCATGTTCTGCACGCTGGTGACTCCGAGCGAGGCAGCGTGAGCCAGAGCGCGTTTGACAGCTTTCATTCGCTGATCATGCGAGAGCGGAGGGATGACTTTATTGACTAGATCCATGGCCGCATCTTTTAGGGCGCCAGTCGGATTTGCTTGCGCATCGCGGACGATGACTCCGCATGGTGGATCAGGCGTCTTGTCTGTAACTCCTGCCAGGCGCAGCGCAAGCGAATTGGCCAACGACATGTGTCCGTCATAACGATTTACGAACACCGGTGTATCGGACGTGATCGGATCGATTAGTTCTTTAGTGGGTAGCTTCGCCGGAGTCCACTTGGTTTCGTCCCAGTCGCCTCCCATGATCCATTCGCCTTTCGGCGTTTGCTTGGCGCGTTCGCCGATGCGGCGGGCGAATTCCTCAGGGCTCGTGGCATCGTTCAACTGCACGGAGTCGAGTGCGAGGCCTCCGTTGACGAAATGTACATGCGAGTCATTGAAGCCGGGGAGGAGGAGCTTGCCTTCGGCATCGATTACGCGCGTCTTGGGGCCTCGCCAATTATTGACATCGGAATTGGAGCCGACTGCGACAATGCGATCACCGAGGATCGCCACGGCCTGAGCCGCGGGGTTGGAGTTGTCTACCGTCCAGACTTTTGCGTTGGCGATGATGAGGTCGGCAGCGGGACGGGACTGGGCAGACAGAGGAAGCGCGCAGAGCAAAACAATAATAAAGCTAATCAACCGCGAAGGTATTTTCATTGTCCTCCGATGTTGTCAGGTGATGACATCCTTCGTGCAATTTCGTGTCCTTCGTGGTTCTGGACAAAACTCTGTAAACCACCAAGGACACGAAGGATCACGAAGCACGCGTGAGGCAGAGCTATCGTTGTCCCCACTTAAGTTTGGTGCGCAGGACATCGAAAAACGTTCCGTGCGTATGCAGCAGCTTCACCTGGTGTTGGGATTTGCGGCATTGGACGCGGTCTCCGTCGAGCATGGGCATGCCCACCTGGCCGTCGACGCTCAGGTAGGCCTCTTCCTCGCCGGTCCTGACCACAATTTCGATGGCCGATGTGTCACGAACCACTAGAGCGCGATGCGTAAGCGAGTGTGCGGACACTGGTGTAATCACGAACGCGTCGACTGACGGCATAAGAATCGGCCCGCCGGCGGCTAGAGAATACGCTGTAGAACCCGTCGGCGTGGAGACGATCAGGCTGTCCGCTTGATAGCTCGAAACAAAGTTGCCGTCGATGTAGACATCGCAGTGGTTCAGGCGCGCGATTGTGCCTTTGCCCACGACGACATCATTGAGCGCATCGTACTGAGCGATTTGCGAATCTTTGCGCACCACTTCGCAATGCACCATGGAGCGCGTTTCCACATTGCAGCAGTTCTTTTCAATTTCCTGCAGGGTGGGGTACAGATCATCTAGTGGCACTTCAGTGAGAAATCCCAAAGAGCCGAGGTTCACTCCCAAGACCGGAATGTCGGCCTTGGAGACGGCACGCGCAGCTGACAGTAAAGTTCCGTCGCCACCGAGGACGACCACAAAATTCAGCGGCCGGCTGCCCATTTCCTCGCGCGTGAGGACCTCAATGCTCGGTGCATAAGGCGCGGTTTCGGGATCCACAACTAGGGTGTAGCCGCGCTCGCGAAACCACGCGAGCAGTTCAGGGACGATCTTCGCTATTTCGGGCTTCGCCGGCTTGGAAATGATTCCGGCGGACTTGGGGCTTGCGGTCATGTGAAGTTGGAATTGTACAGAAAATATTTAGAAAAGCTTTAACCACAGAGGACACCCTTCTGCTTCCCCTTCGGCTTCGCTCAGGGCTTCGGCAAAACAGGGCAGGCTCCGGAGCGCAGAGGGTTCAGAATATGCCGTAGAGTAGAAATTCGCGGTTGCCTTCGGCGCCGAGAATCGGCGAATCGATCACGTCGGTTTGATTACAGCCGAACTTCAGCAATACCTCGCGAACCTTCTCAACGGCCGCCAACTGAGCTGCTTCGTCACGCACGATACCGCCCTTTCCGACTTGCTCTCGGCCGACTTCGAATTGAGGTTTGACCAAAATGACGATCTTCCGCCCACTGCGCTGGGATGGGGTCTCATGGAACGCGGCTGAAATCACCGCGGGCAACACGAGCGTGGCAGAGATGAATGAAACATCCATCGCGATGAAGTCAACATATTCCCCGACCTGCTCGCGCGTGAGATAACGGGCGTTGGTTTTCTCCAGTAGGCGGACGCGCGGGTCCTGGCGAAGCCGAAAATCAATCTGACCATGACCAGTATCAATGGCGATCACACGAGCGGCACCGTATTGCAGAAAGCAATCGGTGAATCCGCCGGTCGAAGCGCCGACATCGAGGCAGATTTTCCCGGTGACGTCAATCTTCCAATGCTCGAGAGCCTTTTCCAATTTCAGGCCACCGCGGCCGACGTATTTCAAATCTTCTCCCAGAAGCCGCACTTCTGCTTCGCGGTCGACCGGCGCGCCAGATTTCTCGATTTTTTCCCCATTGACCAGAACTTTGCCGGCGAGGATCAGAGCTTGGGCGCGCTCACGTGAGCCTGCCAGCCCGCGTTCCAGCAGCAATTTATCTAAGCGCAGTTTCAAATCGTTTTCCGAGGAGGACGTCTACCACTAAAGTGCCAGCAACCGAGCCAGTGCAAGATGCTGAACTTACTCTGGATAAATTACTTACGGACGTACTTCCGCGCTTTTCCACAGAATCTTGCACCGGAGTGTTGAAAAGTTTCGCAGCGACAGAAACGATTGTCGTGCCGCTGCAGTCCATTGATCAAACAAAACAAAATTCGCACCTCAAGTACGTCCGTGTGTACCAAGTTCAGAACGCATCCGCAGCCGAAGTCTGATGTAAGACGGAATTGTGGGAGATGGGAAAACGCTGGGATTCTCGGCACAGGTGCCGCAGAGGTCCACGATTCATCCGATGCAGGTTGCTGGCTCAGTCCCGCCGCAAAACCAAGCATGTGATGTCATCGTGCTGGCGGGCATTTCCGACAAACATGTCTACGGCGCCCATCACATTGCGCATCGTATCGGAGGCCCGACCGTCCACCTGTAAAAGCGGAAGGAGGCGGCTTTCTCCAAAATCCTCGCCCGACGCGTTCTCGGCCTCGACCAGGCCATCGGTAAATACGAACAGGGTATCGCCCTTACGCAGCTCGACAATTGCGCATTCGTATTGCGCAGTCTCACTAATGCCAAAGGGAATCCCGCCGCAGTCCAAGCGTTCTACCTGACCTGACAGACAGCGCAGCACCGGGGGGTTATGGCCCGCATTAATGTACGTGAGCTGCCCACTGGCAGCGTCCAGTTCTGAGATGAAGGCAGTGGTGAAACGACGTCCGCCCTGGCTGTTGGTGCAGGCATAGCGGTTCAAGGCCGGGACGTGCTCAACCAGCGGAGTGGGGGTTGCGGACAGCGTGCGCAAGCTCGCCTGGAAGCTGGCCATCAGCAATGCCGCAGGGATACCCTTACCGGCCACGTCTGCAACGGCCAGCAACACACTCTCTTTGGCGCCATCGCAGGAGCGCGTGACAACGTCGTAGTAGTCGCCGGCCACAGTGTTCGCCGGGCGAGTCACGAACGCAACCTCGAAGCCGGGAATCGTCGGCGGCAGTTCCGGTACCAGCCAATTCTGGATTTCACGCGCAATCTCCAGATCGCGCTTCATGGTCACCCGGTCGGCAATCTCCAGCACGAGCAGCAGTAAGAGCAGGAAGGCAGCAAAACCCGACCCGAAAGTAACAACCGTCAAATGGCCATTTTGCGACTCGACCTCAAACGTGGGCAACACCAGGAACAGAAGAGCAAGCAGCAAGATCACGCGGCGGGCCGGCGAAAGCTTCATCACCACGGACCAGAAAAATGCCTTGATCGTCTGCCAGCGCTGATGCCGGGGCGGAAGCTGCTCGTCGCGCCGGACTACGTCACGCGAGTAGAGTTGGTAGCTGGAGCGCGCGTCGGCCCTAAAGCTCGCCCAGAGCTCCTGCAGGGCTAATCCCTCCGTGACACGTTCCCAGAACTCGTGGGCACGGCGAAACCTTCTCCGCGGGCCACGACCTTCGGTCGGAGTTGCTGTAGCCGTTCGCGGGACACTCGCTAGCATGTCGCGATTATATTAAGACCGCTTCGCCATGTCTTTGACAGCCGCCCAATTACGATGTCTTGTATGGAATTTCAGAATTGGGGATGTTCCATGGCGTAAACACCAAAGCCGCCCTCGTGGGCGGCTTCTCTTACAATCTCGCCTGATTTTACGTCGCCACTTCTTCCAGCAATTTTTGATCGATGTCGAAATTCGAGTGTACGTTCTGAACGTCGTCGTGTTCTTCGAGGGCTTCGACCAGGCGGATCATCTGTGTCGCCTGCTGGCCTTCGAGTTTTATGTAATTTTGCGGAATCATGGCAACGCTGGAGGAAGTGGGAGCGATACCCGCTTTCTTGACCGCTTCCAGCACGGCTTCATAGGACGAGGGATCGGTAAGGACTTCCCAGTTCTCGCCATCGTCGCGGAGGTCGTCAGCGCCAGCATCGAGCACAATGCCCATGAGATCGTCCTCCTTGGCCGCTGACTTTGGAACCACGATGTCGCCCTTCTTGTGGAACATCCAAGAGACGGCGCCGGCTTCAGCCATATTGCCGCCGTTTTTGCCGAAGACGTGGCGAATTTCGCTGACGGTGCGATTGCGATTATCGGTGTTGATGTCGATGAGTAGTGCTACTCCGCCCGGGCCGTAGCCCTCAAGGGAGAATTCTTCATATGTTGCGCCGGGCAACTCGCCTGTGCCGCGCTGAATGGCGCGCTTGATGTTGTCGGCAGGCATGTTTTCGGCCTTGGCAGCAACAATTGCGGTCCTCAGGCGCGGATTGGTATCAGGGTCTCCACCGCTTTTGGCGGCGATGCTGATTTCCTTAATAAGGCGAGTAAAAATCTTGCCTCGCTTGGCGTCGAGCGCGCCCTTTTTGTGCTTAATTGTGGCCCATTTTGAATGGCCGGACATGGGTATACCTCGTATCTAATGAACTTTGGTGGCGCTGATCGCAGTAAGTTGGGCTCGCCCGTAAGAGGAGATCACAGGATGCCTCGAAACCGTGCAGGCGAAAGGACATTATAGCACGGTGGGCGGCGCTGAGAGAGGTGTCCGCGGTCGTAGGGTAATGGGCTGATTCTGTGTTGCCGCAAAAATGGGCCGAAACTTGCCCTTTCGGCCCGGAGGATTTTAAGCAGCGCGTTGCTTTTCCAGCTTGCTAAGTTTTCGCTCTAACTCGGACACTCTTCTTATCAAATCCTTCGTGGCATCGTACTGATTGGCAAATTTGTCTTCGTGCTCCGCGAGTTTCTTTTCGATCTTTTCAAGAGAGTCAGTCATTTTTGTGAATCCTTTCTGAGCCCTTTGCGGCCCAACATATGTGTACGGGAATCCCAACACTAATTTTGAGGGAGAAATTCTGAAGGCCCAACTTGGGGGTTGGGCCTTTCGCGCTGTCCGCCTGTTTCCAACCGAGGGCTTAGGCTCTCGAACCGTATATGTGTCTCTAACGGAGTAATTATCTGCACGTGATTATAGCCAAGAATCCCTTGTGGCAGTTAATCCGAGTTGCACCATATTCGTGGCAATGATCTAATTTCGTGTTGCTAGTGATTAGCCTCCCGTAGCGTGCGAAGACCAAGCCAAGAAGATCAAGAAGGCCAATAACAAAACACCCAGCACTAGAAGACTTATCTTCTGACGCCGTATCGCTCGCTTCTGGATGTCAATTGACTCCTGCTGGTTCTTGAGCGCATCCTTATAATTTTCCACGTGGAGTTTCTGCAAGTCTCTAATTTCCTCCAAGAGCTTAATCACCTGTTCTTCAGCCACAGCTCTCCTCGAAGCGGCATAGCCGTAATTCCAACGATTTCATGCTGCTATTAAATCCCGCGTCGTCCAGATCGTAGTGGTGATTCCAGCCGCCACGCAAGGCGTCATCCCCGTTCCTCGGTAATCATCGCCAAATCACGTGCTTCCCGTATAATAAGCGGTTCATGCCCAGATATTCGATCGTCGTACCCCTGCACAATGAGCAGGAGAACGTGACCGATCTCTACGACCGCCTGAAAGCGGTGATGGAGATCAACGGGGAAAGCTTCGAAATTGTGCTGGTTGACGACGGGTCAACCGACCGAAGCTTCCATTTGTTGCGCGAAATCGCGGCGGTGGATAGCCGTGTGACAGTGGTGAAACTGCGCCGCAACTTCGGCCAGACTTCCGCATTGGCGGCTGGCTTTGATCATGCGCGCGGCGAGTACATTATCGCCATGGATGGCGATCTGCAACACGATCCCGCCGACATCCCGATTTTTCTGGAGAAAATTTCCGAAGGCTACGACATCGTCAGCGGCTGGCGCAAACAGCGGATCGACAATCTCTGGCTGCGCCGCATTCCATCGCGCTGCGCCAACTGGCTGATGGCCAAATTAAGCGGAGTGGACATTCACGATTTTGGCACGACCTTTAAAGCGTATCGGCGAGACATTCTCGAGCAGATCCCTTTATATGGGGAGCTGCACCGCTTCATTCCGGCGCTGGCTTCCTGGCACGGTGCGTCGATTGTAGAGGTGCCCATTCGCAACGTGCACCGTGAGCGGGGCAATTCGCATTACGGAATTTCGCGGACATTCCGCGTGTTTTTCGACCTGATTACGATTCGCTTCCTGTTGCGGTATCTTTCCCGTCCGCTTCATTTCTTCGGCACGGTCGGGATGCTGAGCATTCTCTCCGGTTCCGGAGTTGCGGGTTGGCTGCTGGCGCAGAAATTTCTGAAGCACTCAGAAGTCATGGCGCAGCACGGGCCGCTGATGCTCTTTGCATCCGTGCTGCTGCTGGCTGGCTTCAATATGCTGGCGATTGGTCTGCTGGGCGAAATGCAGGTGCGGCACTATCATGAGCCTACTCGCCGGGCGCCCTATTCAGTTGACCGGGTGCTTCGCGCCCAAAGCGAAGAGCACAGCGTTTCGGAGTAGTCCCCTGGTCCATGCCCCTCGACTCCGCGTTGATTAGCCAAATCAACCGTGCTGTTGGTGTAGTCGGTCTGGTGGTTGGATTGGCACTTATTCTAGGCGGCGGTTTCTTCATCCTTCACAATCATCTCGACCAATTCATCCTCAAGCCCGCAGTGGCTGAGGCCGAGGTCGTCGAAAACAGATCGGAGCAGGTTTATCCCGGAACCGGGTCAAGAACGCTTCCCTGTACCTCGTACCAAGCCATCGTGAGATTCACTGACCAGCGGGGTCAGACCGTAACCTACGCTGACAAGTTTGGTTTCAATCCTCCATCATTCAGAGTGGGACAAAAGCTGAGGATATTTTATGATCCGCAAAACCCCCAACACGCGATGATCAACCGGGGTCCGAAGAACTACGTGATACCGTTCGTGTGTGCTGTTTTTGGGGGACTCATGATTCTGGGAAGTCTGCAGCGGCTTTCGAAGCGGATCTGAAGCAAACCGCGTCTTATTTGCCGAACGCCTCTTTGTTCACCACGTAGGGCATCTTCGTAATATCTCCGCCGTAATTGCGTTCGAGGACGTCAATCAGCCCTTGCACGCAACGGCCTGCCATGCCTTTATCAGGATCAGTCGAGAGCCGAGTGATCTTTCCGGCGCTGGCGAAGTGCGGATATAGCCGGCAGCGATCTTCAATTGCTGGGTCGCGTAGGGGAGAATCCGCCGGCAAAGGTTCCTTCTCGTAAACATCGAGCGCAGCACCGGCAATCCAGTTTTCTCTGAGAGCCTTGGCTAGCGCCGCCTCGTCAACCACCGGACCGCGCGAGGTGTTCACCAGAAAAGCTGTGGGCTTCATCATGCGGAGTGTGCGTTCGTTGAACAGATGGTAAGTCGGCATTGCACTCTCGTTTTCGCGCAGCAGGGGCACATGTACGCTGACAAAATCGGCTTGCTTCAGAGCATCTTCGAAGCTGGTGTATTTGATCCACGTCTTATCTTTTTGAATCCCGCGCTCATGCCGCAGGTCCATGGTCTCCTGAATCGTCAGCACGTATTCATGATTCTGATAGGCCGGGTCGTAGCACAGAATATTCATGTCGAACCCGGTGCACTTCTTGATCATCGCTAACCCAATTCGGCCGGTACCGATGACGGCGATTGTCTTTCCCGTGACTTCATCGCCGAGAAATGGCAAGTAGGGATGCCAGAAAGTCCATTTGTTCTCGCGCGTGAGATGCTCGGCCGCCCACATTTTTCGCGCCAGCGCGCCCAACATGAAGAAGGCGAACTCCGCCGTGGCTTCGGTGAGAACGTCGGGAGTGTTGGTGAAGGGAATTTTGTAGCGGTTCGCATCGGCTCGATTGATGTTGTCGAACCCGACGGCAAATTGCGCCACAACCTTCAGCGTGGCATCTCCGGCCGCAAAAACCTCGGCGTCGATGGGATCGCGCAACGTAGTGATCAGACCATCGATTCCAGATTTGACTTTTTCGATGATCAGCTTCTTGGGCGGGGCTTGCGGATCGGGGTAGACCTCGACTTCATAGCCTCGCTTGCGAAGGAGTTCGATGGATTCGCCAATATCGCAGGTAGCAAAAACGCGGAATTTCTTGCTCATAGGTTTTGTATTTCTACCAGGCTGCCGAGAAATGAGAAGAGCAGATTCCTCGCGGGCTGAAGCCACTCGGAATGACAAGAGTAGAAAGCTCAAAGTGGCACGAGTGAACTCGTGCCCTTCCCCATTTCGCTCCACAGCCGAGTTTTGTCAGCAGCCTACTACGTGGTTATCTTACTGGGAACTGAGAACTAACAACTGAAAACTGATTTTCATAGCGAAGCAAAATTTCTCTCAGTTGATTTTCGTTCAATCATGACATTTTGCGCAGCTTTCGCCAGCGCTGCCTGCAACGCTTCCAGATGACGCTCTTCCGTCAGATAACTGATTACCATCATGCGCAACACGCTGTGGCCGTTCACGATGGTTTCAGAAATCCAACGCTGGCCGTCGCGCGTGACCTCGTCCACAATGCGATTATGTGCTTCGGCGATCTCTGTTGCAGAGAGGCCAGGTGCTTTGAGCCGAAACGTCACGATCGGAAGCGGATGCGGCACGGTGATCTCGAAATCAGAATTCCTGACCCACGCGGCAAAATTTGCGGCGAGCTTGAGTTGGCGATCGATTAGCTCTTCGTAGGCTTTGCGGCCGTGCACTCGCAGCGTAAGCCAGAGCTTCAGCGAGTTCATGCGGCGCGTCCATTGCGCGCTGATGCGGGAATTGTCGGGCAGAATGGCTCCTGCAGCTTTCGGCATGTATGGCGCCGCTACAGCGAAAGCGCGTTCCAGAATTTCTGGATGGCAGGTGAGAATGACTCCCGCCGCGAAGGGAACCGCGAGCCATTTGTGAGGATCGATGGTGAGGGAATCCGCGCATTCGATGCCGCGCACCAGATCGCGATGTTTGTCAGAAAAAATCGCTGCCGCGCCGTACGCGCCGTCCACGTGGAGCCAGAGATCGTGCTGTCGGCAGATTTCGGAAATTGCAACCAGATCGTCTACGGTGCCAGAATTGGTGGTCCCCGCGGTCGCCACTACGCAGAACGGCACTCTCTCAGCGGCAATATCTTCGGTTATCGCTGCTTCCAAGCTGCTGGGATCGAGTTGCGCGTTGTCATTCACCGCGACTCGCCGCAATGCTTTGCGTCCAATTCCGAGCAGGCCGGCCGACTTGTCGAGCGAGTGATGCGATTCGGCAGAAGCATAGGCCACAGGCTTCGCGCCGATCACGGCAACACCATCGTCAATGGATTCCGGGAATTTCGCCGCCAGGGCTAAAGCCAAGCCACTGAAATTGGCTTCATTGCCGCCGCTCGTGAAGGTTCCGTTGAATGCGCCGGGCCAGCCTACGCGTTCGCCAATCCAGCGAACTGTCTCGAGTTCGATTTTCGACGCCAACTGCGAGCGCGCCAACGTTGCAAGTTGCGGATTCAGCGCCGCCACCAGTGCCTCGGCCAACACGCCCATGTAAGTTGGCGTGGGATTCATTAATCCAAAGTAATTCGCGCTGGGGACATTGAAGCCTTCGTCCACCATCTCACGGCAGATTTCATCCAGCACTTTGCCCGGATCTTGGCCGATTTCCGGCAGAGCGTTGTCTAATGTCCCATATGTACGTTGGTCCGCGGGAAGCTGCACAGGGCGGTCGGGAAGGGAAGAGAAGTACGCGTCTATTTGATCGATCAGACGATAGCCCAATCGGCGGCGAGTGGCGGAGTCGAGGTCGAGGCCCATACGCATTCGATTCTAAACTGCGGAGGAAGACGAAGAACATTCAGGGACCACGGAGTACGACAGAGTAGACAAATGTTTCGTAGATGAAAAAGCCTTTAACCGCAGAGATCGCAAAGGATCGCAAAGAGCGCTGAGAAAGGCAGAGGTGCTTCAGTTCTCCGTGTCCTCTGTGGTCTTCTTCTCCGGCCTGAGGAGTGGAAAAAGAATCACATCCCGGATGGTATGCGAGTCGGTCAGCAGCATGGCGAACCGGTCCACGCCGACGCCGACACCTCCTGCAGGCGGCATGCCATAAGAAAGCGCGCGAATGTAGTCTTCATCCATCTGGTG